>Ga0233417_10000052_pt1 | contig 31215 bp, 29 predicted proteins | sample Sed_MG_FD_189023 | JGI IMG/M metagenome (GOLD analysis project Ga0233417, IMG submission 189023) | Sediment microbial communities from Lake Towuti, South Sulawesi, Indonesia - Sediment_Towuti_2014_0.5_MG | ecosystem: Environmental > Aquatic > Freshwater > Lake > Sediment | place: Indonesia... | reverse complement strand
GAGGGCAAGGCCAAGGACCTGCCCGGGATCGGCAAGACCATCGAGCAGAAGGTCGCCGAGGTCGTGGACCAGGGGGAGATGGTGGCGCTGCGGAACCGCCGTGAGCGCGTGCCGGTCGGTGTCGTGGACTTCCTCCGTCTTCCCGGTGTCGGGCCGAAGACCGCGGCCCGCATCTGGACGCAGCTCGGGATCACGACCCTCGACGGCCTCGAGGCGGCGGCCGCGGAGGGCCGGTTGCGCGAGCTCGCCGGCATGGGGGCGCGAAGCGAGGAGAAGATCCTGAAGGCGCTCGAGGCGGGCGTGGGCGAGGAGCCCGAGGCACGCCATCTGCTCGGCAGGGCGCTGCCGGCGGTGCGCCGGGTCGTGGCCGAGGTGGAGGCGCACCCCGCGGCGATCGCGGTCTCGGAGGCGGGGAGCGCGCGGCGGCGGCGCGAGACCGTTCGCGACCTCGACTTCATCGCGACCTCGACCGATCCGCCGGCGCTCATCTCCGCCTTCTGCGAGGCGGAGTGGGTCGCGGAGGTCGTGGCGAGGGGCGACACGAAGGCGACGGTCGTGGGCCACGACGGGCTCCGCTACGACCTCCGGGTCGTGCCTCCCGAGTGCTACGGCAACGTCCTCCAGCACTTCACGGGCTCGAGGGACCACAACATCGCGATGCGGGAGGAGGCCGTCCGTCACGGGCTCTCCATCTCCGAGTACGGGGTCACGACCGCCGAGACCGGCGAGGTCGTGACGCACCCGAGCGAGGACGAGCTCTACGCGTACCTCGGCTACGCGTTCGTTCCTCCCGAGCTCCGGGAGGCGAGCGGGGAGCTGACCGCCGCACGCGAGCGCGCGCTCCCGAAGCTCGTCGAGCTCGCGGATCTTCGCGGCGAGCTCCACTGCCACTCGACTTGGTCGCAGGACGCGAGGAGCACGATCGAGGAGATGGCCCTCGCGGCGAAGGCCCGCGGCTACCGCTACGTGTGCCTGACCGACCACTCGCACTACCTCCGCGAAGGGCGGCTCGAGGCGCAGTGGGCGGAGATCGCAGACGTCAACGCGCGGGTGAAAGGCATGCGCGTGCTGCGGGGGATCGAGGTGAACATCCGCGCGGACGGGTCGCTCGACGTGGAGGACGACGTGCTCGCGGAGCTCGACTGGGTGATCGCCTCCCTGCACACGTCCTTCGACCGCAGCCCCACGGAGCGGGTGCTCGGTGCGCTCGACCACCCGCACGTCGACTGCATCGGGCACCTCACCGGGCGCCGCCTGCTCCGCCGCGATGGCGCTCCGATCGACGTCGAGCGTGTCGTCGAGCGGGCGGCGGAGACCGGCACGGCGCTCGAGATCAACGCACAGCCCGACCGGCTCGACCTACGAGACACGCACGCGCGGCTCGCCGGCGAGGCCGGCGTGCCCGTCGCCGTCACGACGGACGCGCACTCGGTGGAGGCGCTCGGGAACGTCGAGCTCGGGATCGCGCAGGCACGGCGCGCGTGGCTGACGAAGGGGCAGGTGCTGAACACGCGCTCGTGGCGGGAGGTCGAGAGGCTCACGAGGCGGTGAGCACCTTCCGGGAGGACGGTGCGGCGGCGCTCGAGTGGGTCGCGTCCTACCTCGAGCGGGTGCGCGAGCTGCCGGTGCTCGCGCAGGTCGAGCCCGGAGAGGTCCGCGCGGCGCTGCCGCCCTCGCCGCCGGAGCACGGCGAGCCCTTCGCCGACGTGCTCAGGGACCTCGACGAGATCCTGCTGCCCGGAGTGACGAACTGGCAGAGCCCGCGCTTCTTCGCCTACTTTGCGACAACCGGTTCGGAGCCGGGAGTCCTGGCCGAACTCCTGATCGCAGGGCTCAACCAGGTCGGGATCCTCTGGCGCACGTCCCCGGCTCTTCAGGAGCTCGAGGAGGTGACACTCGACTGGCTGGCACAGCTTCTCGGCCTTCCGCCGGGCCTGCACGGCCACATCGAGGACACGGCATCCACGAGCACGCTCGTCGCCCTCGCCGCCGCCAGGCATGCTGGCCCCGCGCGGCGGGTTGTCGTCTGCTCCGAGCACGCCCACTCGTCGGTCGACAAGGCGGCCAAGCTCCTCGAGCTCGAGCTGCGGAAGGTGCCCGTCGACGGCGAGTTCCGCCTCCGGACGGACCTGCTCGACCTCGACGGTGCATGTGCCGTGGTGGCAACTATCGGGACGACGTCGTCGACCTCCGTGGACCCGCTGACGACGATCGCCGACGCGTGCGCGCGGGCCGGTGTGTGGCTGCACGTAGATGCCGCTTACGCGGGAGCCGCTGCCGTATGCCCAGAGCTCAGGGACCACTTTGCCGGCTGGGAGCGCGCGGACTCCATCGTCGTCAACCCCCACAAATGGCTCGGCGTGCCAATGGACTGCTCGACGCTCTGGACCAGGCGTCCGGGAGTATTTCGTGACGCCTTCAGTCTCGTCGCCGAGTACCTGCGCGTGGCTGAGGAGGTGGCGAGCCTCGCCGAGTACACACAGGTACTCGGCCGCCGCTTCCGTGCGCTGAAGCTCTGGGCGGTGCTCCGTTGCTACGGTCGCTCCGGTCTCCAGGAGCGGATTCGCGAGCACACCCGCCTTGCCGCACTGTTCGAGGCGTGGGTGAGCGACGAGCCCGGTTGGGAGGTCGTCGCGCCGCGGCCGTTTTCCGTCGTCTGCTTCCGGCGTGAGGGCACGGATGAGGAGAACGAGCGGCTGCTCGAGCGTGTGAACGCGTCGGGGGAGATCTTCGTCTCGCACACGCGGCTCGCGGGTCGATACGCGCTTCGCCTCGCGATCGGGAGCTTTCGCACGACCGAGGACGACGTACGCCTCGCCTGGGACGTCCTCAGGCGCGAGGCGTCGGCACTCTAGGGCCAGGCTCTCGTGTAGAACTGCGACGCGGCGAGCGCACGGCCGGCGCCGGCGGGGCCTGCGTTCGGCTGGACGACCACGCGCCCCACGACGATCAGCTCCCCGCGCTCGAGCTGCGCGAGCGCGCGGCGGCGGCCGGCGGGCTGGATGTCGACCCCGCTTAGGTCGACGTTCGAGAGGGTCAGCCCGCGGGCGGAGTTGAGCGTCGTCGCCCTGATCCAGAAGCAGGGAGTCGTGATGCACCGTATCCCCGTGTCGCGGAGGAGGTAGAAGATGCCCCTGGGAGGTGTGGGCGAGGCGGAGGAAGGCCAGACCTCGTGAGCCTTGAGGACGCGGAGCTCCGGGAAGCCCTCGACCTGCCCGGTGACCAGGCTCCCGTCGATCAGCGTCCGCCTTTCGCCGAAGAGCCGTGTGAGCCGTGCACGCCGTGCGTCTCCGAGCCGGGGGTCGAGCTCGAGGGAGGCCACGTAGCACGACCGGCCGGCCGGCTCCGGGCACCTGACGTCGCCGCCGTTCACGGCCCGGACCCAGAAGCCGCCGCAGAGCGGGGACGGGCACAGGCGGGGATCCGCGCGGCCGAGGTAGACGAGCGAGGGTCGAACGGCGTGCTCTGCAGGGGCGAGAGCGGCCCCTCCCAGCAGCCCCGCGAGGACTGCGAGCGCCACGAGGGTGGCACGGCAGACCATGTCCATACGATACGCGCGTGCGGCTCGTCGCCATCGGCCTCGTGGCCGGAGTCTTCTCCGCGCTCTTCGGGGTCGGAGGCGGCATCGTGGCCGTCCCGCTGCTGATCCTGCTCGCCGGACTGCCGGAGCGCGTGGCCACCGCGACGTCCCTCGGGGCGATCTTCATCACCGCGCTCGCCGGGGTCGTCGTGTACGGGATCCGCGGCGAGGTCGACGTCGGCTACGCGGCCGTGGTCGGGCTGCCTGCTGTGGCCGGGGCTCTCGCCGGCACGACGCTCCAGCAGCGAATCCACACGAGCACGCTCGGGTACGGGTTTTCCGTGCTCCTCGTCGCCGTCGCCGTCTGGCTGCTCGTCGCGTGACCGTCTGGACGATGCTCCTCGCCCTCGCGCTCGGCTTCTCGGCCGGCGTGCTCGCCGGCCTGTTCGGCGTAGGGGGTGGGATCCTGTTCGTCCCGTTGCTCGTGGGGCTCGGGCTCGGGCAGATCGAGGCCCAGGCGACCTCGCTGCTCGCGATCCTGCCCACGGTCGCCGCCGGCGCCTGGAATCAGCGCCGCTACGGGAACCTCCGCGCCCGGACGGCGCTGGTCCTCGGTGGGGTCTCGATCGTAGGGGTGGAGATCGGCGCCCGGATCGCGACGTCTCTGCCGGAGACCGGGCTCCGACGGCTCTTCGCCGTCCTTCTGCTCGGAGTCGCCGCCCAGCTCGCGTGGCGGGCGCACCGGGGACGAGCGCGGTACCCTGAATCGCCGTGATGTCGCCGTGATCCGTGTCGTCGCAGCGGTCGGCGCGGTCCTCGCCGCTTCGACGGCTCTCGCCTCCGCGGCGCCTCCTCCGCGTGACGCGTCGACCGGCGCCAACGCCGTCCTCCTCCGGATCTCGGTGCCGGATGCCGAGAGCCTCTCCCTCGGGGAGGTCGCGTGGCCGGCGAGCGCGACCGCGGACGTGCAGTCGTTCGAGTACCCAGCGGACGGTTCGATCGCGAGCATCGGACGTTCCCGCGCCGCCGTCTTCGCGCAGCCCGGAGAAGCGGCGACCGCTCAGTCGTTCGCCGAGGTGACGGTCCTCTCGCTGTTCGGCGGCGAGATCGTCGCGGGGCGGGTCACCGCCGCGATCACCGCGGGAGCGAGCGTACGCACCGCCGGCACAAACACCGCTCGAACCGGTGTCCAGGGGCTAACCGCTCTGGGGCGGGCCGTCGTCCCGACGTCGGGGCTGACCGTGCCGCTCGACGACTGGGGGACGCTGACCGTCCTCGCCGAGGACGCGGGCGCGCGCCGAGCTGGCCCGCCGGCGGCCCAGTCCTCGATCGTCGCGCTACGGGTGAGCTTGACCGCAGAGCACGGAGGGCTTCCGGCCGGCACGGAGATCGTCGTCGGGAGCGCCCAGGCGGTCGCCGTGGCGCGACCGGCCGCCGACCAGCCGAAACCGGGAGGCGTCCCAGGCCCGCGCGCGCCGGTGCGTCCTACCGGCCCGCGCGCTCCCGAGCCCGAGGCCGCGGGAGAGAGCGTTCCCGGAGGTCCGGTCCGCGTGGGGCCCGAGGTCACGGCCGCGCTCACAGCCGGCGGCTACGTCTTCCCCGTCTACGGGCCGGTCTCGTTCGGAGACAGCTTCGGCGCGCCTCGCCCGAACGTCCCGGGGGGCTGGCATCACGGGGAGGACATCTTCGCCCCGCTCGGAGCCCCGTTGCTCGCGGTGGCGGACGGCACCCTGCACACGATCGGCTTCAACAAGATCGGCGGCTACCGGCTCTGGCTTCGGGACGAGCGCGGCAACCAGTTCTACTACGCGCACCTCTCCGCGTACACGCCGCTGGCGGTCGAAGGGCGAGCGGTGGAGGCCGGAGACGTCATCGGCTTCGTCGGCGACACGGGCGACGCCGACGGCGGGGCGCCGCACCTCCACTTCGAGATCCATCCGGCCGCGATGACCGGGCTGGGCTACGACGGCGTCGTCGCGCCCTACCCGATCCTGCTCGCGTGGCGCCGCGCGGAGGACATCTCCTTCTCGGCCGGGCGCCTGTACGTGCCTACGGGGGCTGGCGGGTCCCAGCTGCCGCCGCCCGGAGCGGTCCTGCTCCAAGCGGAGGACATCGCGCCCGTCAGCGGTCTCGTCCCGGGCGCCCTCGAGCGCACGCTCCGCTGACCGTCAGCCGCCCGCCCCGCCGCGACTCAGCTCGACGCGACTTCCTCCGCCGCCTCCTTGGCCTCGGTCGTGGCTTCTTCCGCCGCCGCCTCCGCCTTCTGAAGCTCCGCTTCCAGCTCCTCGAGCCCGTCCGAGTCCCCGCCGGCGACCCGCTGCATGATCCACTCGCGGGTGGACGGGCCCGTCCACGGGTTGTAGAGGACGCCGAGCGTCACTCCCGTGAGGAGGATGATGCGGTTGCGCGCCTTGTGGCTCTTGCGCTTGGCCTTGCCCTGCAGGCGTTCGGTCGCCTCCGAGAGGTCGGACACGAGATCCTGGAGCTGGCGCTGGAAGTCCTTCCCGGCCATCCGCTCGGCCTTGCCCATCACCCCGCGGCTCTTCGCCATCTGCGAGTAGAGGCCGCGGGCGGCGACGAACGCGGTCAGCAGGTCGTCGCGCAGGTCCGGATCCTCCATCGCGCGCTTCACGTACGGGCGCAGCGCCTCCATCGAGACGACGCCCTTGTCCTTGCTCTTGGCCATTCGGCCACCACCTTTCCTTCGACTCGACCCCAAGTATGTCGGCTACCGTCCGGGCGATGCGCTGGGTGCTCGTCCTCCTGCTCCGCCCGAAGCGGCTCGCGGCACTCCTCGCCGGCGTGATCGTCGCCCTACTGTACGTCTGGGTGGCGGCGGTGCGGGCCGTCCCGGCGGTCCGCCGGCGCAAGGCCGCCGCCAGGGAGGCCTGGCGCCGGCGCGACCGTGAACGACCGGGTGGGGGCTGATCCGGGGCCCTCGCGGGCTCCTGCGTCGAGCGCTCTCCGCTCCGCGAGCCGCGTGCCCGCCCGGCTCTCGGGCACGAGTAGCATCCGGCCCGTGCAGCCCAAGGGCCTCCTCTGCGCGGGCGGCGAGGCGACACGGCTCGGCGAGCTGACGCGCGTCGCGAACAAGCACCTGCTTCCGGTCGGGAGCTGGCCGATGATCTACTACCCGCTCCAGCTCCTGCAGCTCGCGGGGATACGCGACGTGCTCCTCGTGACGGGCAAGGGGCATGCCGGCCAGATGATCGACCTGCTCGGAGACGGGCGACTTGCGCCCAGAGGCGGAGGAGACCCGATCTTCGAGCTCGATCTCACGTACAAGGTGCAGACCGAGCCGGGAGGGATCGCGCAGGTCGTGGGCATGGCGCGCGACTTTGCCGGGAGCTCCCCGCTCGTGGTGGCGCTGGGGGACAACATCTTCGAGTTCGCCCAGTCGGGCCGCATCGCCGAGTGGGCGGAGCGACCTGATCGAGCGCGGCTCTTCGTCAAGGACGTGCGCGATCCCGAGAGCTACGGCGTCGTCGCCTACGACGAGGACGGACGCGTCGTGGACATCGTCGAGAAGGCGGGCGTCGTCGACCTCCGCTATGAGGCACCGCCTTCCTCACACGCCGTGGTCGGCCTCTACTGCTACCCGCCCGACGTCTTCGACGTCATCGCCGGGCTCGAGCCCTCACGCAGGGGCGAGCTCGAGATCACCGACGTGAACCGCCACTACGCGCTCGAGGGCCGGCTCGAGGTCAGCGAGGTAGAGGGCTGGTGGGAGGACGCGGGCAAGCACTGGCAGCACCTCGCAGACATCGGCCACCGGGTCGAGGAGACGGGCGTGAACAAGCAAGGCGCCGCGTGATCGAGCGCCTCGCTCGCATCCTGCAGACCAACCCGCGGGTCGTCCATCCATGGAGCACGAGCACCCCGATCCTCTCGCGACGCGCCGCCGCCGCGTCCTGATCACGGGGGCGGGCGGCCAGCTCGGCCGCGCGCTCCAGGAGTCGTTTGCGGCCGACCACGTCGTGGCGCTGACGCACGCGGAGTGGGACGTCACGGAGCCGCCGACAGCCGACCTCTCGCAAGCCGGTCTCGACCTCGTGCTCCACGCCGCGGCCTGGACCGGCGTCGACGAAGCTGAGGCGGACCCGCAGAAGGCCGCTGCCGTGAACGTCGGCGGGACGGTGAACGCCGCCTCGCTCGGCGCTCCTCTCGTCCTCTTCTCGACGGACTACGTCTTCGACGGCTCCAAAGCGGAGCCGTACGTCGAGTCGGACGGACCGAACCCGCTATCGGTCTATGGCCGGACGAAGCTGTCCGCCGAGGCGGCCGCCGGCGGCGATGCCTGGATCGTGCGCAGCTCCGGGCTCTTCGGAGCGACCGGCCACAACTTCGTCCGGACGATGCTCCACCTCGGCGCGGAGCAAGATGAGGTCGCGGTTGTCGACGACCAGCGCGGCTGTCCGACCTACGTCGGCCATCTGGCCACCGCCGTACGGACGCTCGTCGACGAGGGCCTGCCTCGCGGCGTCTGGCACCTCGCAGCGGGCGGGGATTGCACTTGGGCGGACCTCGCCGAGGCGGTCTTCGAGGAAGCAGGGCTCTCCTGTCGCGTGCGCCGGATCACCACGGAGGAGCTCGGCAGACCCGCGCCGCGTCCCGCGTACTCCGTACTCCGGAGCGAGCGGCCCGGTGCGCCAGTGCTTCCGGACTGGCGGGCCGGCCTGCGGGAGTGCCTCGGTCGGCTCGGCTTGTAGCCTGTCGCCGATGCGCCTCCTCGTGACCGGCGGAGCCGGGTTCATCGGCTCGAACTTCGTGCACCACTGGCTCGGCCGCTATCCGGACGACCACGTTGTCGTCTACGACCTCCTTACGTACGCGGGAAACCGCGCGAGCCTCGCCGAGGTCGAGGACCGGATCGTCTTCGTCGAGGCCGACATCGCGGATCGGGAGACGGCCGAGCGCACGCTCCGGGACGAGGAGATCGAGGTCGTCGTCAACTTCGCAGCGGAGTCGCACAACAGCCTCGCGGTGGTCGATCCCGCGCGGTTCTTCCGCACGAACGTGCTCGGCACGCAGGTGCTCCTCGAAGCGTCGCGAGCGGCGGAAGTCGAGCGCTTTCACCACGTCTCGACGTGCGAGGTCTACGGCGACCTCCCGCTCGACTCCAACGAGGTCTTCACGGAGGAGTCCCCGTACCGCCCCCGCACGCCGTACAACGCCTCCAAGGCGGGCGCGGACCATGCCGTGCGCGCCTACTTCGAGACGTTCCGGCTCCCGGTCACGATCACGACCTGCTCGAACAACTACGGCCCCTTCCAGTTTCCGGAGAAGGTGATCCCGCTCTTCACGACCAACGCGCTCGACGACGTCCCGCTCCCCATGTACGCCTCGACGCAGAACAGGCGGGAGTGGCTGCACGTCCTCGACCACTGCGCCGCCATCGACCTCGTGCTCCGGATGGGGCGGGCCGGCGAGACGTACAACGTGGGCTCCGGGATCGAGGCCACGATCGAGGAGATCGCGGACCTCGTGCTCGAGCTGACCGGGAAGCCGACGTCGCTGAAGACGATCGTGTCCGATCGTCCCGGGCACGATCGCCGGTACCTCCTCGACTCGTCGAAGATCCGGCGAGAGCTCGGCTGGGAGCCCACCCGCGGCTGGCGCGACGGCCTCGCGGACACCGTCGAGTGGTACGTGGCGAACCGGGCTTGGTGGGAGCCGCTCAAGGCACGCGCTCCCGTGGAGGAGTCCGCCTGGAGCAGCTAGCGCTCGATGTCGATTAGGCAGGTTCCGCGTAGCGGAACCTGCCCTTTCAAGGGCTACGCGGGCTTGCCGAGAACACAAGGATTAACCCTTTGCCGCTAGCCTGACTCGCCCGTCATGCGGTTCTCCATCGTCTCCGTCTTCCTCGCCATCGTCGCCGCCGCCACGGCCTCCGCTCAGCAGCCTGCGCCCGCGCCTGAGTCCGCACCGGGCGAGGCGCTCTTCGTCGTCTCCGGACGAGGGTGGGGGCACGGCGTCGGCATGAGCCAGTACGGCGCCTTCGGCATGGCGAACGCGGGCTACTCCTACGACGAGATCCTGGCCTACTACTACACGGGGACGACGCTCGGCCGCACGGGGACGACGACCGTGCGCGTTCTCCTCGCCCAGGGCCGCAGAGCGCTGACCGTCTCGTCCACGGGGTCGTTCACGATCGTCGACGCCGCCGGTGCGACGTTCGCCTTCCCGGGCGAGCCGCTCGTCCTCGGACCGGATCTCCGCCTGCCGAGGGCGGCCGGACCGGTCGCCGCCAAGCCGCCGCTCGTCGTGCGCCCCGGCAAGGGAGCTCTGCTCTCGCTCGACGGCCGCCCCTATCGCGGGACGCTCGAGATCGCGCCGGAGAGAGGCCACCTGCGCGCGATCAACGTCGTCTCGCTCGAGAGCTACCTCCAGGGTGTCGTCGCAGGCGAGGTCCCTCACACCTGGCCGCCGCCGGCGCTCCGAGCGCAGGCCGTGGCCGCACGCTCGTACGCCCTCGTGAGCGTCCTCAAGGGGAAGCCGTTCGACCTCTACTCGGACGTTCGCAGCCAGGTGTACCTCGGCGCCGCCGGGGAGCAGCCGGAGACCACCGAGGCAGTGCGCTCCACCGCCAGGCAGGTCGTGCTCTACGAGGGGGAGGTCGCGACGGCCTACTACTTCTCCACCTCGGGAGGCCGCACTGCGAGCGCGGCGGACGTGTTCGGGACCCCGATCCCGTACCTCGTCTCGCGTCCGGATCCCTGGGACAGAGCCTCTCCGTACCACCGCTGGGGCCCGGTCGTGATCTCGGCGCGGACCTTCCAGTCGAAGCTCGGGCTCGAGAGCCGGGTCCTGGACGCCCGCGGAACGCCGACGCCGTCCCGCAGGCTCCGCTCGGTGACGCTCGAGACGACCGCCGGCCCGAGCAGCGTCCCGGCCACGCTCCTTCGCGCCGCGCTCGGGCTGCGCTCGACCTGGATCACGATCGGCGTGCTCCGGCTCGACCGGCCGCCGATGCCCGTGGAGTTCGGCTCCAAGGTCACGCTCACGGGGATCGCGCGTGGGCTCCAGGGGGCCACGCTCGCCTCCTCGACCGACGGCCTCGCGTGGACGAGCGTCGGCGTGCTCGCTCCGGGTCAGGGCGGCGCGATCTCCGCCGTCGTGAAGCCGTTGCGTTCCACTCGCTATCGCATCGAGATCGAGGGCGCGGCCTCGCGGACGCTGCTCGTGGACGTCGCCCCGCGCGTACGGCTGGCCCGGCCGAGCGAGCCCGCCGCGCTGACCGGGACCGTGCGTCCGAAGCTCGCTCAGGTCCCGGTGACGATCGAGCGAATGAGCGGGCAGCGGTGGTCCGCGGTCGCCGAGGCGACCGTGGACGCCTCGGGAGCGTTCCGGGCCGAGCTCCCGCTCGTCCCCGGCAGCTACCGGCCGCGCGTGCCGGCGACGCCGGGGTTCGCGGAGGGAATCGGCCCCGTGCTCGTGGTCGAGTCGTGATCCTGCGCACACTGGCGCTGGCCGCGGCCGCGGCCGCGATCTTCGCGCCTTCGAGCTCGCCCTCCGCCTCGCCCGAGGGCGGCGGACGGTTCGCGATTGGTCTCGCCCCCGACGCCGACCCGGAAGCCGTCGCGCGGGCCGTCGAGGCGAGGACGGGAGCGGCCGTCGAGAGCCTCGCTCCCATTCCCGCGCTCGTCGTGGACGGCCCGCGGGGCGCCTCCCTCGTCGGCCTTCCGGGGGTCCGGTACGTGGAGCCGCTCGTCTCGCGGCGGCTCGCCTACGTGCCGACCGACCCCTTCGTCCCCCGGCAGTGGTACCTGACGCGGAGCCGCTTCTACGAGTCGTGGCCGGCGCTCCCGCCGTTGCGGAGAGCCATCGTGGCCGTGATCGACTCGGGCGTCGACGCCGGGCACCCCGAGCTCGACGGCAGGATCCTCGACGCCAGGAGCTTCGTCGGAGGGTCCGCGCGCGTGGACACGCTCGGACACGGAACCTTCGTGGCGGGTCTCATCGCCGCGTGGGTGGACAACGGGATCGGGATCGCAGGCCTCGCCTCGTCCGCGGAGCTGATCGTGGCGAAGGTCGTGACGAGCACCCGCCAGATCCCGATCGACGCGGAGGTGCGCGCGATCCGGTGGGCCGTCGACAGCGGAGCCAGGGTGATCAACTTGAGCCTCGGAGGGGTCCGCGACCCGCTCGACCCGAGCCGGGACCGTTTCTCGCGCCTCGAGGCGGATGCGATCGCGTACGCGGTGTCGAAAGGCGTGGTCGTCGTCGCGGCGGTCGGAAACGCCGACGACGCGCCCCGCAGCCCGTGGCCGTACGCGAGCTACCCCGCCGCGCTTCCCCACGTCCTGGGCGTGAGCGCGGTGGCGGAGACGGGCTCGGTGCCGCGATTCTCCAACCGCGACCGCATCTACAACGACATCGCGGCCCCCGGCGAGCGGATCTTCTCCCTCCTCCCGCGGTCGCTCACCGCCTCCTTCCCGACCTGCGTCGAGCAGGGGTACTCGAGCTGCGGGCCGGAGGAGTTCCGCGACGCGCAGGGCACGTCGTACGCCGCGCCGCAGGTCAGCGCGGCGGCGGCCGTGCTGCTGGCGCTCCTCCCCGGGCTCCGCAGCGAGCAGGTGACCGCGATCCTCCAACGGACGGCCGCCGACAGCAACGCGGAGACAGGCTGTCCCGCCTGTGCGGTGGGGAGGGACGCGCTCACCGGGTGGGGGAAGCTCGACGTCGCCGCCGCGATCGCCGCGCTGGAGGAGCCGCTGCCGGCGCGAGACCGGTTCGAGCCGAACGACGACACGGGTGCCCGCGCCGTTCGCCTCTCGGGCTCGACGCGCCGCATCAGCGCGACCGTCGACTTCTGGGACGACCAGGACGACGTCTATGCGATCTACCTCGAGCGGGGGCAGCGCGTCTACCTGGGGCTGACGGGGCCCGACCCTGCGATCGACCTCACGCTCGCCGTCTGGCGGCCGCGCACGCCCTCGGTCACGGGGGTCGGCTACCAGCGGTTCCGTGCTGCGCTCTCGTCCAGGCCGGGCTCGCGCGAGCATCTCGTGTACGAGGCGAAGACGACGGGCTGGCACTTCGCGCACGTGCGGGCGTCGGGCCCCGGGACGACGCCGTACCGGCTGACCGTCGTCAAGGGCTGAGCTTGCCGGGTCTCAGGGAAGGAGCTCGTCGTCGGGGACGGCGCGGAGCACGCGCGCGGGGCTCCCGACGACGACGACCCGCGGCGGAACGTCCTTCGTCACGACCGCGCCCGCGCCGACGAACGCCTCCTCGCCGATCTCGATCCCGGGGCAGAGGACCGCTCCACTGCCGATGCGGGCGCCACGGCGGATCGTCGGTCCCCGCCTCAACGCGTGACGGCGCTCGGTCCGGCCCATGAAGTTGTCGTTCGTCGTCATGACGCACGGGGCTATGAACACGTGCTCCTCGAGCGTCGAGTAGGCAGTGACGTATGCGTCCGCCTGAATCTTGGTTCCGGTTCCGACGGTCGTGTCGTTCTCGACGAGGGCGCCGCGTCCGATGACGACGTCGTCCCCGATCGCCACGCGCTCGCGAACGCAGGACTGGTCCCCGAGGATGACCCGGGCGCCGATCGTCGAGCCGGCGAAGACGATCGCAGCGGTCGAGACGACCGTCCCGTCCCCGATGACCGTGGGCGGGAGCGGGTCGCGCTTCGCGGTCGAGCGCGGCGAGAGCGACGGCTGCTTCCCGACGACCGCGTTCTCGAGCACCTTCACGCCCTCACCGAGCACAGTGCCCGGGTACACCGTCGCGGTCGGATGAATCTCAGCGACCATCGAGCGACGCCGTGAGCATCTCGAGCGCGCGGACGACGCGGGCGCCGTCGGCGGCGACCCTCCGCCGGTCGCCGTCGCCGGCCACGAGCTGCAGGAACTCCTGGCACTCCAGCTTGAGCGGCTCGTCCGGCGCGACCCGGGGGATGTGGATGGCGCCCGTTCGTGTCTGCCACTCCCCGTACGTGCCGGTCGGCCGCCAGGGGGCCTTCTCGTACACGGTCACCTTCCGCTCGAGCTCCATGTCGTCGAAGACGGCCATCTTCTCGGTTCCGACGACGGTCATCTTCCGCATCTTGTGCGGGTCGAGCCAGGACAGGTGCATGTGCGCGACCTTGCCCGACGGGAACCGGAGGAAGCAGAAGACGATGTCCTCGACGCCCGGCTGGAGGAAGTCGCGGCCGTGCGCGGTCGCCTCGCTCGGGTCCTCGTCCAGCAGGTAGAGGATGACCGAGAGGTCGTGAACCCCCAGCGACCAGAGGGCGTTCTCGTACGGGCGGATGACCCCCAGGTTCTGGCGGTTGCCGTAGACGCAGAGGACGTCCCCGAGCTCGCCCCCGTCCACGAGCTCCTTCAGCATGCGCACGCCCGGGTGGTAGAGGAGCAGGTGCCCGGGCATGAGGGCGAGGTCGCGCTCTTCGGCGAGGGTGACCAGCTCGGCGATCTCGGCGGCCGTCATCGCGGGCGGCTTCTCCACGAAGACGTGCTTGTGCGCAGCGAGAGCGCTCCGCGCTAGCGAGAAGTGCGTGGGGACCGGGGTCGCGATCACCACTGCGTCGAGGCCCGGGTCCGCGAGCAGCTCGTCGAAGCTCGTCGTGAACCGGGCCTGCGGGTATCGCAACGTGAACTCCGCGCGCTTCTCCTCGTCCGTGTCACAGAGCCACGTGAGCTCGGCGAGGTCGTCGAAGTTGCGGGCGAGGTTTCTGCCCCACGCGCCCAGCCCGGCTTGGCCCACCCGGATGCTCAGATGCGTCTCCTCGGGCGGCGCTCGCAAAGGAGGCGAGCGCGAGGAGCGTGGACAGTACCGAGACGTACGGACGCGCGACGAGCGCGAAGCATCCTGCCGCGAGCGGCGTCAGGCACCGGCGGAGCCGGGCTTCGCCCGGCCGGCGCCGGCGCCGGCGAGGGGCGCATATGGGCGTCCGGGCTCACAGCTTCCATACCTTGTCCGACCGCTTCCCGTTCGCGCCCGTGGCGTTGCGGAGGTCGACGACCAGCGCGGCATCCTCCACGAGCTGGTCGTAGTCGATCCCCGAGTGGTTCGTCACGATGACCACGCAGTCGTAGGCGCCCGGCTCGAGCGGGGACGAGCTCATCGCGATCCCGTTCTCCTCGAACGAAGGCACGTGGGGGTCGTGGTACGAGACCTCGGAGCCCGCGTTCTGCAAGAGCGCGATCAGCTTCACCGCAGGCGACTCGCGCGTGTCCGCGATGTCCGGCTTGTAGGCGACGCCGAGGACGAGGATCCTCGCCCCCTTGAGCGACTGCTGCCGCGAGTGGTTCAGCGCCTGCGAGACGAGCGAGCGGCAGAAGTACGGCATCGACTCGTTGACCTTCCCGGCGAGCTCGATGAACTCGGTGGAGAAGCCGAACTCGCGCGCCTTCCACGTGAGGTAGAAGGGGTCGACCGGGATGCAGTGGCCGCCGAGGCCCGGCCCGGGCTTGAAGGACATGAAGCCGAACGGCTTCGTCGCCGCGGCCTCGACGACCTCCCACACGTCGATCCCCATCCGGTCGCAGAGCTGCGCGAGCTCGTTGACGAGCGCGATGTTGACGGAGCGGAAGATGTTCTCGAGCAGCTTCGTGAGCTCGGCCGCCTCCGGCGAGGACACCCGGTGGACCTTCTCAATCCCGGCGCTGTAGAGCTCGGCCGCGGCCTGCGTGGAAGCCTCGTCGATCCCGCCGACCACCTTCGGCACGTTCTTCGTCGTCCAGTCGTCGCGGCCGGGATCCACGCGCTCGGGCGAGAACGCGAGGTGGAAGTCGTCGCCCGCCCTCAGGCCGCTGCCCGCCTCGAGGATCGGCTGGACCTGCTCGCGCGTCGTCCCGGGGTACGTCGTCGACTCGAGCACGACGAGGTGCCCGGGCCGGAGCCGGCTGGCGATCTCGCGCGAGGCGTCGACGAGGATGCGGAGGTCGGGCTCGCGCTGGCGCGACAGCGGCGTCGGGAGCGCGACGACGATCGCCCCGGTCTCCCGCAGCGCGTCGTAGTCGGTCGTGGCGGCGATGCGGCCGCCCGCGACGAGCGGGCCGAGAACCTCGGAGGGGACGTCCTCCACGTAGCTCTCACCCCGGTTGAGACGGTCCACGCGCCGAGGGTCGACGTCGACGAGAACGACTCCCTTCCCGGCCTCGGCGAACACGCGGGCGAGCGGCAGGCCGACGTAGCCCGCGCCCACGATGGCGACGTCGCGGTTCATCGGCCGGGCATCGTAGCGACCAACACCTGCGCAACCCGTTCGGACGCATGCCCGTCGCCGTACAGAACGGGGCAGTTCTCGGGCATACGTGCGCCTGCCACCGCTGCCACGAGCGCGTCCGGATCGTCGTCCACGAGCACGTTCCCCCCGGCGTACACCGTGTCCACCCACTCCGTGGACGGACGGAGCGTGACGCAGGGGACGCCGTACCAGTACGCCTCCTTCTGGAGGCCGCCCGAGTCGGTGACGATCACGCGGGCCTGCGAGGCGAGCGCAGCGAGCTCGAGGTAGCCGAGCGGCTCGACGAGCCGGACGTGCGGCGCGAGCTCGAGACCCTCCCGCGCGAGCTGGGCGCGCGTCCGCGGATGGACCGGAAAGACGACGACCTCCTCGAGGCGGTTCAGCCCCGAGACGATCCGGCCGAGCCGCGGCTGGAAGACGTTCGCCTGCCGGTGGAGCGTCGCGACCACGTAGCCGCCGGGCGGGTACGGGATACGCACGCGCTCACGCGCGATGGGCGTGAAGATGCGGCTGGCGTCGGCCATCACGTCGCCGACGACGTGGATCCGGCCCAGCACTCCCTCCCGCTCGAGCGTCTCGCGCGAGCGGTGGTCGGGGCAGAGGAGGAGCCAGGCGATGGAGTCGACCTCGATCCGGGCCGGCTCCTCGGGCATCGAGAGGTCGCCGCTCCGGAGCCCGGCCTCGACGTGCGCGAGCGGGACGGACGCGTCCGCCCCGGCTCGCGCCCCCGCGAGCGTCGAGTGCGTGTCGCCGTAGACGAGGACGAGATCGGGCGACTCCTCCTCGATTCGCTCTGCGATCGCCGGCTCCATCGCGTCGGGATCGGAGGTGTGGAGATCGAGCCGGTGACGCGGCTCCACGAGCCCGAGCTCCTCGAAGAACACGTCGGACAGCTCGCGGTCGTAATGCTGGCCCGTGTGCACGACGACTTCCTCGATTCCCGCCTCGCGGAGCTGGGCGGATACGGGGGCGCTCTTGACGAATTGCGGGCGGTTGCCGACGACGGTGAGGAGCTTCACGTGGGGGAAGCCTACGGCGGACGGAGGTGCGGTCCCGGAATCTTCGCTCGGCGTCTTGACGGCGGACGCTCGCGGGTACTAAGGTGTACGGTACGGTTCAACGTACGGTTTAGCCATGGGTTGTTAGGACATGCCAAGAATCGTCACGGCCGACGATCTGCGAGCGCGGCTCGGCCGTGAGCTCGATGGGCTGCGCGAGACCGAGGAGGCGCTCTACATCTCCAAACGCGGGCGGCTGGCCGGGGTGCTCCTCGACGCCGACCGGTACGCCGAGCTCCTCGAGCGGCTCGACTACCTCGAGGACAGCCTGGCGGCCCTCCAGGCTCGCGAAGAGCGCGAAGCTGCCGTCTCCTGGACAGAGGTGCGGGAGTAGGCGCCGGAGCCTACGAGGTACGCCTCCATCCGGCGGCCGTCCGCGCGTACAGCCGTCTCCATGGCCCGGTCCGTGATCGCATCCGCGCCGGCATCGACAGCTTGGCGGACGAGCCCCGGCCGGTCGGGGCGGTCAGGCTCGCTGGTCGTGATGACTACCGCATCCGTGTCGGCGACTACCGGATCGTGTACGCAGTCGACGACGCGGAACGCCTCGTCCTCGTTAGTCGTATCGCGCACAGGCGCGAGGTCTATCGCCGCTAGGTGCTCCCGACACTCCCGACTATCCTGCTGCGATGCACACGGGGCGAGAGCGGGTGGGAGTGCTTAGGTTTCGCGTCTCCGATCCGGAGCGCGAGCTGGCCGCGGTTCGATTCGTCTCGGACGGGACGAAGCGGCGGCCACCGGCGTTCTCGAGACGCGATGGACGCTGGGAGCTGCGGCTGCCCGAGCCCCCGCTGGTGCGGCTCGAGTACCTGCTCGAGCTCGAGACGAAGGACGGCTCGCGGAGGCTCGCCCCCGATCCCGCAAACCCGCTGCGCGCGCCGGGCCCGTTCGGTGAGCGCTCCGTCCTCGAGCTCGACGGCTACCGCCCGCCGGCGTGGCTCGCGCAGGACGCGCCCCGAGGCCGGCTCGAGCCGCTCGCGCTTCCGAGCCCAGCGCTGCGGGCCGAGATCGAGGGGTTCCTCTGGCAGCCGGCCGGCCGCGACCGCGACGAGCCGCTCCCGTTGCTCGTCGTCCACGACGGGCCCGAGTACGCGAAGTACTCCGGGCTGGGTCGCTACCTCGACGTGGCGACCCACCAGGACGAGCTGCCGCCGCTGCGGGCAGCGCTGCTCGCGCCGGTCGCCCGCAACGAGACGTACTCGGCGTCGGCGCGCTACACGCGCGCATTCGCCCACGACCTCGTGCCTGCCCTGCGCGCGAAGGCGCGGGCGACGGTCCTGATCGGGATGGGCGCGAGCCTCGGCGCGCTGGCGATGCTCCACGTGCATCGCCTCAACCCCCGGACGTTCGCCGGGCTCTTCCTCCAGTCCGGGAGCTTCTTCCAGCGGCGCCTCGACCACCACGAGCGGACGTTCGCGCGCTTCGCCCGGATCGGCCGCTTCGTCGGCCGCGTCCTCGCCGGCGGCGCGTGGCAGCATCCGGTTCCGGTGACGATCACCTGCGGGACCGGCGAGGAGAACCTTCTGAACAACCGCGAGCTGGCGGCCGCCCTCGCCCGCCAGGGCTACCCGGTCGAGCTCGTCGAGCACCGCGACGCGCACAACTGGGTCTCCTGGCGCGACGTCCTCGACCCGCACCTGGCCCGCCTGGTCGCGCGCGCGGTGGGTTGAGCCGCCGCGTCGTCGAGGTCGGCGGCGGGACGCTCGTCGCATACGGGCACTACGGCCGCCCGGTCCTCGCCTTTCCCTCGCAGCAGGGCGGCCCGGGTCAGTACGAGGACTTCGGCATGGTCGGCGCGATCGGAGGCCTGCTCGAGGCCGGGCGCGTGAAGCTCTACTGCGTGGACAGCTACGACTCGACCAGCTGGCACGCGGATCACCTGCCGCTCGAGGAGCGTGCGCGACGGCACGGCGTCTACGAGCGGTGGATCGTCGAGGACGTCGCCCCCTGGATCCACGGCGACTGCGGCGGCCCCGCGGAGATCGCCGTCACCGGGGTCAGCTTCGGCGCCTACCACGCGGCCAACTTCGCGCTCAAGCGCGCCGACCTGTTCCCGTTCGCGATCTGCCAGAGCGGCGTCTACGACGTCTCGGTCGTCGGTTGGGGCGAGCGCGGCGATGCGGTGTACTTCAACAATCCGATGGACTACGTGCCGCATCTTCACGGCGACCACCTCGACTGGCTCCGCTCGCGCGTCTCGCTCCTCCTGCTCGTGAGCCGCGGGCAGTGGGAGGACACGACGGGCGCCCTCGAGTCCTCGCACCGCTTCGCCGCCCTGCTCGGGGAGAAGGGCATCCGCCACGAGCTCGAGGTCTGGGGGCACGAGTGGCCGCACGACTGGCCCTCGTGGCGCGCGCAGCTCGCGGCGGTGCTCCCGAGGTTCTGCTGATGCCCGAGCGGCACATGATCGGCCTGCTGCTCGGGACCGAGGAGGACTGGCCGACCGCGTTCGAGGCCCTCGTCGCGCGGCTGGGGCCGATCCGTGTCGGTCGGCAGACGCACGAGCTCGCGACCGAGCGGATCCTGAACGAGCCGTTCGACCTCCGCTACCGGCCGCGCTACCGCCTCGTCATCGACCGGCTGGCCTGGTGGTACGACCTGCCGCGTGCCTGGCTCAAGAAGGTGGCGCTGATGGACGACGTGTACTTGCTCAACAACCCGTTCACGTTCCAGGCGATGGAGAAGCACTCGGCGTACTGCGCGATGATGCGACTCGGTCTGAAGGTGCCAGGCACCTGGCTCGTTCCGCACAAGGTGCCGCCGACGAACCCGCGCTTCGAGCCGACGGCCGAGCGCTACAACCTTCCCTTCGAGCTGGCCGAGATCGGCGGCCAGGTGGGCTATCCGATGTTCATGAAGCCCTTCGACGGCGGCCAGTGGGTGGGCGTGACGCGGGTGCGCGACGCTGAGGAGCTGAGCGCCGTCTACGACGCCTCCGGCGAGCGGCTGATGCACGTGCAGGCGGCGGTCGAGGAGTTCGACGTGTTCACCCGCTCGCTCTCGATCGGGCCGGAGACGATGACGATGCGCTTCGAGCCGCACCGCCCGATGCACGACCGGTACCGCGTCGACCACGGCTTCTTGAGCCCGGAGCTCGGCGAGGAGGTGGTGACGATCTCGCGCCTCGTCAACGCCTTCTTCCGCTGGGAGTTCAACTCCTGCGAGGTGATCGTCAAGGACGGGGAGGCGTACCCGATCGACTACGCCAACGCGTCGCCCGACGTCGCCCTGACGAGCCTCCACTACTACTTCCCGTGGGCGATCGCCGCGCTCGTCCGCTGGTGCGCGTTCTGCCTCGTGCGCGGGCGGAGGGCGTCGCTCGACCTGGACGCCCGCGACTACTTCGCCGTCGGCGACCGCGCCGACCTCTCCTACGAGCACAAGCTGCGCGAGTACCGGCGCCTCGCGGACGGCTACTTCGAGCTGGAGGCGTACGACGACTTCTGCGCCCGGCATCTCGCCCACGTCGACGAGCTCGTCGTCGAGTACGTCGGGAGCCCGGCGTTCGACGACCTGCTCGTCCAGACGGTGACCTCGACCTTCCCGGCGCACGAGCACGAGCACTTCGTCGCCCACTACCGCGGGCTTCTCTCCGCCTGGGCTTCCGACCAGCGCTGACACGTCTGGTCGCCGCCTCGCTCGCGGCCGGCGGAGCCGGCCTCCGCGAGCCGGCTGACGCCGCTGGCAGCGGGATGCGTCGTCCTCGGGCCTTGGTCGTACCTCGTGTACTGCCCTACGGCCCTCGGCCTCGCCTCCCTTGCCAGCGACGTCCCAGACGCGTCAGCGGACGCTGTGGTTGACGTTTGTGGCCACGTCCGAAGAGGATGTGTCCGATGCGGCGGCGTTGGCAGCTCGTGCTCGTGGTCGGGGCGCTCGCTCTCGGGGCGGCGCAGCTCACGAGCGCGAGCACTACGGCACCGACTGGGATCGTCGCTTCGGTCTACGACGGAGACACGCTGACGCTCTCGAGCGGAGACCGCGTGCGCCTGCTGCAGATCGACACTCCCGAGCTCGGCTCCGGCGAGTGCTACTCGCGGGCGGCCCGGGCGGTGCTTCTCGCCCTCGCGCCCGTCGGGAGTCGCGTCCTCCTCGAGACCGACGCCAGGCTCGACAGGGTGGACCGCTACGGGCGCCTCCTGCGGTACGTCCATCACGGCTCGCTGAACGTCAACGTGCAGCTCGTGAAGCGCGGCGCGGCGGCGCCGTACTTCTACGGCGGCGAGAGAGGGAAGTACGCCGCGCGCCTGCTCTCGGAGGCGCAGGTGGCGAGGGCTGCGAAGCGGGGCTTGTGGGAAGCCTGTCCCGGAACGCGGCTGGACCCCTATCGAGCTGTCGACACGGGCCCGAGCGGCCCGCCGGCCTCGACACCGCCACCCTCGGGCAAGTGCGATCCGAACTACGCGGGCGCGTGCGTGCCGCCGTACCCGCCCGACCTCGACTGCGCGGACCTGCGTGCCCTCGGGCTGTCGCTTCCCGTGCGAGTCGTCGGAAGCGACCCCCACCGCCTCGACGGCGACCACGACGGACTCGGGTGCGAGTAGGAGGCGTTGCGGCGCCTCGATGATGCGGCGCCGAGGCGCTCACGGGATCACGGTGAGGGTCCGCGGGAGGTGCGATAGGACCTGGATCCCGTCAGGCGTCATGAGGAGCGTCTCCATGTAGCTCGCAGTGATGCCCTTCTCGCGGTCGAAGAGCACGTTCTCGTAGTTCGTCACGTACCCCGGCTCCCACGTGAACGTCTCGAACGCCTCGTTGTCGAGGTACGTGTGTCCGACCCAGTCGGGAGGCAGGGCGATCCCGAGCGCGTAGCCGCCGATCCACCAGACCTGGTCGGCGTCGTAACGCTCGTGCACGTGCTGCTCCGCCACGCGGACGGCGACATCCAGCGGGTCGCCGACCCGGACCGCCGCGATCACCGCGTCGACGCTCTTGCTCGTCCAGTCGAGGATCTCGCGGGCGGCGCGGTTGTCCACCCCGATCGCGAACGTGCGACACAGGTCGACGTGGTACCGGTGGTAGACGCCGCAGACGTCGACGTACATGACGTCGCCCCGCTCGATCGGCCGATGGCCGGGCGCCCCGTGCGTGCGCGCCCACACGAGGGGACCTGCGGAGACCATCGTCCGGATTGCCGGCTCCTCGCCGCCGTGATCGGCCATGACGCTGTTCAGACGCGCGGCGACCTGGAGCTCGGTGAGGCCCGGCCGCACGATCTCCGGCAGCGCGCCGACCGCGGCGTCGACGATCTCGGACGCGCGCAGGACGCACTCGAGCTCGCGAGGGGACTTCACGGCTCGAACGCGGTCGACGGCCCAGGATCCGTCGACGACGCTTGCGCCCTGCGCCTCGAGCGCCGACTCGAGGGTTCGGACGAGAGGCGCCCCCGGCGACTTCGTCCATCGCTCGACGCCGACGCGCCCCGTCCAGCCCCGGTCGCGGAACGCGCGCGCGACCTGCTCGACCGCGTCGTCGTACGTGAACCAGATCGCGTCGTCGAAGAACGCCTGCGTGGACGCGTGGTTGCGGTGCCGCTCGTAGTCGCAGAACACGAGCTCGTCGCTGTCGGCTGCGAGCACGCACCCGACCGGAGCGCGCGGCGGGTACCAGATCGACTCGAAGCCGGTGAGGTAGGTGAGGTTCGGTGGGCTCAGGACGAGGAGCACGTCGAGGTCTCGACGGCCCATCTCTTCCCGCACGCGGCGACGGCGTTCGAGGTACTCGTCGGCCGGGAACGGCAGGCCGGCCGTCACGAGAGCTCCCAGTACCGCCCGAGCGCAGAGCGAACCGCGTCCAGGTCGGGGCGCCACCGCTCACCGTCGTCCGGCAGGTACGCGATCGGATCGACGAGCGTGGGCGGGATTCCGAGCACGCCTTCGAGGGTGGCGTGGAGGCAGTACGCCGCGTACGTGCGTGCATACCCACCTTCCTGCACGAGCACCAGGCGACCGTCGCACAGCTCGGCGGCAGCGTCTCCCATGCACCGGCCTATAGCGTGGAACCCGGCCATCGTCACGTTCTGGCGACCGTTCGGGTCGAACGCGCTCGCGTCCTGGCCGCACGCTCCGACGATGAGCTCCGGCGCGAACCGGCGGAGGATCGGCAGCACGATCTCCTCGAACGAAGCGCGATGCGCATGGTCGCCGGCGCCCAACCCGAGCTCGACGTTGACGTTGAAGCCGGCTCCGGCGCCGAGCCCGATTTCGTCGGCCGAGCCGGTCTCGGGATGCGTGGGCCCCCACGATCCGTGGCGCATGTGCACCGAGATGGTGAGGACGTCGTCGCGGTCGAAGAAGCAGGCCTGGGTGCCGTTGCCGTGATGGACGTCCCAGTCGACGATCGCGATACGAGCAAGCCCGAGCGCACGCGCCCTTTCGGCGACGAGCGCGCACTGGTTGAAGAAGCAGTAGCCGTCAGCCTGTGCCGGTGCAGCATGGTGTCCGGGAGGCCGAACGAGCGCGTACGAGATCTCTGCGGCGCCCGAGAGCACGGCGTCTCCGGCGGCGATCGCCGTGCCAGCGGAGGCGAGGATCGGCTCCCACGAGCGGTCGGAGACCACCGTCGTCGTGGTGAACCTGCGCCCGCGCTCACAGGCCGTCCGGATCTCCTCGACGTAGCCTGGTGGGTGGACCGCATCGAGCTCCTCCACGGTTGCCAGGCGGCCGTCGTGCCAGCGCAGGGACCCCGCGATCGGCCCGCGCTCGAGCACGGAGCGCATGTTTGCGATCCGCTCGCCGTTCTCCGGATGCGGCTCGGGGACGTCGAGGAGTGTCGAGGGCCCGCCCTCGAACAGACCGACTCCCGTGTCGTGCTCGAGGACGGCGGGGTGCCAGAAGACGTCGATCGGCCCTCGCACGCCCCATCCGTATCACAGCGCCTGCGGCGGCCCGTTCCGATCACCTACTACCGGCGTGCGCCCACGATGGCATCGGAGTCGGCCTTCGCCGAGTCCCTGCGAATGCGATGGGCGTGAAGGATTCGAACCTTCGACCTTGGGATTTGGAGTCCAGCGATACGAGTCGTGGCAGACCGCTGCTTCCGGAAAGAGGCTGCAAATGAGGCAGATCTGTGTTGCGGCAAACTGTAGGAAACCGCCGGTTTCGGAGCCCAGTCAGACCGCCAGCATCGTCTTGCCGACGCCGGGTGGGCCGACGAGCAAGAGGTTGGCCTGCTCCTCGACGAAGCGCAGCGTCGCGAGCTCGTCGACGAGCTTTCGGTCGAGCGCGGGCTGGGCGTCGAAGTCGAAGTCGGCCAAGGTCCAGGGGGCGGGCAGGCTGGCGAAGCGAAGCCGCCCGGCGAGCCGGCGCGCCTCGGTCGCCTCCACCTCGATCTCGAGCAGGTGTTCGAGGAAGGCGGTGTGCGAGAGCTTCTCCTTGCGAGCCCGTTCGAGTGCGGCAGCGGCAACAAGTGGAAGCGCTGCCACGGCGCGCCATCCACCGGCTCGCAGATCGGGCGCTCCTAGGAGAAAGCCGTCCGCCGCCCGCAGCGACGGCCCTGCCTCCCGATCAGGCCGCCTCGCCGCCGTGCTCGAAGGGATCCTCGAGGGCTGCGTCGAGGTCGTAGCCGAGCGCAAGACCGAGCTTGGAGGCGGCCGCTACGTGTGCTGCGCGAGGGGTGTGTAGGTTTGTGGCCGTCGGCGAAGCTTGTCTCCCGAGCGACCCGAATGTGGCTCACAACCGTCAGCAAGGAGCGACTTCATGAGTGACGACGTCCAGCGTTCGATCCTTCCCATTCCGGATCGCGACAGCCCAGGCCCGACGATCCTGGACGCAAGGGATCCGGAGGCGACGTTCTCTCCGATCGAGCCGCTGCGGCCGCCAGCGGGAGCGCCCAACGTCCTCATCGTCCTGCTCGACGACGTCGGCTTCGCGGCCTCGAGCGCGTTTGGCGGGCCGTGCAGCACGCCGACGGCCGAGCGTCTCGCTGCGAACGGGCTCAAGTTCAACCGCTTCCATACGACCGCACTCTGTTCGCCCACCAGGCAGGCCCTTCTCACGGGTCGTAACCACCACACGGTCGGAATGGGAGGGATCACCGAGCTTGCGACCTCGGCACCCGGATACAGCTCGATGCGGCCCAACACCTGTGCGCCGCTTGCGGAAACGCTGAGGCTGAACGGCTATTCGACAGCGCAGTTCGGCAAGTGCCATGAAGTACCGGTCTGGGAGACGAGCCCGATGGGACCGTTCGACCGGTGGCCGAGCCCGGGCGGCGGGTTCGAGTACTTCTACGGATTCATCGGCGGCGAGGCGAACCAGTACTACCCGGCGCTCTACGAGGGAACGATCCCGGTCGAGCCCGAGAGCACGCCCGAGGAGGGGTACCACCTCACCGACGACATGACCGACAAGGCCATCAAGTGGGTCCGTCAGCAGAAGGCGCTCATGCCCGACAAGCCGTTCTTCTGCTACTTCGCCCCCGGCGCGACGCACGCACCACACCATGTTCCGCTTGAATGGTCCGCGAAGTACAAGGGTGCCTTCGACGACGGCTGGGATGCGCTTCGCGAGCGCATCTTCGCCCGCCAGAAGGAGCTCGGCGTCATCCCCGAAGACGCGGAGCTCACCGCGCGGCCCGCCGAGATCCCCGCCTGGGAGGACATGCCCGACGACCTTAAGCCCGTGCTCGCGCGGCAGATGGAGGTGTACGCGGGCTTCCTCGAGCACACCGACCATCACGTCGGACGGCTTGTCGACGCGCTCGACGACCTCGGCGTGCTCGACGACACCCTCGTCTACTACATCGTCGGCGACAACGGCGCGAGCGCCGAGGGGACGCTCAACGGGACGTTCAACGAGTACTTCTCGCTGAACGGCGCTTCGGCGATGGAGACGGTCGAGATGATGGCCGGGAACATCGACGCCTTCGGTACGCCGCACGCCTACAACCACTACGCCGTCGGCTGGGCCCACGCGCTCGATACGCCGTACCAGTGGACGAAGCAGGTGGCATCGCACTGGGGCGGAACGCGCAACGGCACGATCGTCCACTGGCCGCAGGGCTTCGAGGCGAGGGGCGAGCTCCGCACGCAGTTCCACCACGTGATCGACATCGCACCGACAGTGCTCGAAGCTGCGGGGCTGCCCGAGCCGAAGTTCGTTCACGGTGTCGAGCAGCGTCCGATCGAGGGTGTGAGCATGGCGTATGCCTTCGGGGACGCCTCAGCTGCCGAGCGGCGCACGACGCAGTACTTCGAGATGTTCGTCAACCGAGGGATCTACCACGAGGGCTGGACGGCCGTGACGAGACACTCGACGCCCTGGGTGATGGGCACCGCGCTGCCCCCGATCGCGGACGACGTCTGGGAGCTTTACGACACAAACACGGACTGGACGCAGGCGAGGGACCTGGCCGCCGAGATGCCCGAGAAGCTCGCGCAGCTGCAGGGGCTGTTCCTCGAGGAAGCGCGCAAGTACAACGTGCTCCCGCTCGACGATCGCCGCGTCGAGCGCCTCAACGCCGAGACCGCCGGTCGGCCGAGCCTGATCCGGGGCAACTCGCAGCTGCTCTTCGCCGGCATGGGCCGGTTGACTGAGAGCTCCTTGCTCAACATCAAGAACAAGTCACACGCGGTGACGGCGGAGATCGTCGTCCCCGAGGGCGGCGCAAACGGCGTCATCGTCGCGCAGGGAGGCGCCTTCGGCGGGTGGTCGCTCTACCTCTACGAGGGCCGGCCGAAGTACTGCTACAGCTTCTTCGGCGTCATGCGCTTCACCGTGGAGGGTGACGCGCCCGTGCCGGCGGGTGAGCACCAGGTGCGGATGGAGTTCGCGTACGATGGCGGAGGGCTCGCCAAGGGCGGAACCGCGACCCTTTACGTCGACGGCCACAGCGTCGCCGAAGGCCGCGTCGAGCACACGCAGCCGATGATCTTCTCGGCCGACGAGACCGCCGATGTGGGCAACGAGACCGGCTCGATGGTGACCGAGGACTACGACGCGGAGTCGAGTCGGTTCACCGGCACGATCAGCTGGGTGCAGATCGACCTCGGAGACGACGCCGACGATGCCGACCACCTGATCTCGCCGGAGGAGCGGCTCCGGATCGCGATGGCCCGACAGTGAGCTCCCCCTCACTCGGTAGCAGTCTCGCAGGATCCCGGATCGACGACCTCGAGCCATCGAACATGCGCACGCGGTTGAATCGACCGAGGCTCCGCACAACACAGTGATGCCCCCGGCATGAATCGAACATGCGCACGCGGTTTAGGAAACCGCTGCTCTATCCACTGAGCTACGGGGGCGAAAACGCGATTTGCAGGTATTTTCTGCCGATTCGCTCGGATGGAGATTATCCACCGTAGCGTCCGCGGCCGCGCGCGCCGAACCCCGCAGCGCCGCTCGATCTCCTCGTCGGGGAGGCGGGCTGGTCGAGCAGGACGACCGCGCTCTCCTCGAGTCAGACGATCCTTTCCGGTGTGAGCTCGCATGGTCCATGAACGCCGCCCAGCCTCGCCGGCACCCTCGATTTCGCCTGGATTTCGCTTCGGCTTGTACAAGACGACGCGTGTCAGCGTCAGCTTCACAAGCGACCGAGACCCCGACTGCGGCCGAGCTCGACCGTCGCTACCGAGACCTCTTCGACGCGCGCTCCGTCATCGGCGCGCTCGCCGTCCTCGGCGTCCTCTGCTTCTTCGGGTTCGGGCTCTCGGCGATCGACGAGGCTGTGAAGCGCTCGAGCGGCTTCGACACCGGCACCGCCTACAAGGTCTCGGACACCGTGTCGTTCACGCCCGTTGCGGGGTGGATCGTCGATCCGGCCGGAACCATTCCCGGCGGCGTCGTGACAGCGACCAAGAACGGCGTCACGATGAAGGTGGAGTCGCTGGACCTGCAGCCCGGAGAGACGACCGAGAGCTTCGCCAAGGTCTTCGTCGACTCCGCCAAGCAGAGCGGTCGGTACGCCAAGGTGTCCGACCCCGAGACCTTCGTGGCGACGAGCGGCCAGCACGGCGTGACCTGGAGCGCGCACGGCCCGCAGGACGCAGCCGAGAGCTGGCTCGTCGCGAGCGGCACGAACCTGGCGTGGATGCCGGTCAGCGGCCCGGCTGCAAGCTGGGCGAGCGTCGAGGCGGAGCTCGAGGAGATGGCGAAGTCCATCGTCGTCACGGAGCCGGCGGGGGGCTCGGCGCCATGAGCACGGTGGAGCAGGCGACAGCCACGACTCCCGCGCCCGCAGCGCCGACGGGACGTCCCACCATCGTCGACCCGCGGTCGTTCGTGTTCTGGCTGCTCGTGGCCGTGATCGGCTACAGCGCGATTCACGTGTTCGATGCCGTCACTTCTGCGCCCACGCTCGAGGTGAATCCCGCGATCGGCTGGCTCGCTCTCGTGCTGTGGGGCCTGTACGCCGCCGGCTTCCTGCTCATCGTCTACTACCACCAGCTCTTCGTGCGCCGCTCGCCCTGGATCACCCTCGCCGCGGTCCTCTGGGGCGGCCTCGTGGCCACCTGGTTCGCGGGCAAGGCGAACGCCGCCGTGCAGGACATCTTCGACCACTGGTTCGCCCTCGACTTCAACGACCGCTGGGGAGTGGCGATCTCCGCCGCGACGAACGAGGAGTCGCTCAAGCTTCTCGGCGTGGTCGTGCTCGTCCTCCTGCCGCTGGCCGCCGTCCGGAGCACGCTCGACGGGTGGTTCTACGGGATGATGGTCGGCCTCGGGTTCCAGGTCTTCGAGGACTACCTGTACACGATCCAGCAGTCGGGAGACCTGGGCGACGTCGTCCAGTTCCTGTGGCTCAGGGGCTTCATCGCGGGGCTCTGGGCGCACGCCATCTACACCGGCATAGTCGGTGCGGGGATCGGTTACTTCGTCTCGCGCCGCGACCGGTCCTGGGTGGAGCGGCTCGGCGTCGCGGTCGGCCTCTTCGCGACGGCATGGCTCCTCCACTTCTTCTGGGACACCCCGTTCCTCAACGACTCATTGGGCGACAGCAGCGCCGCCTTCTTTGCAGCGGTCCTCATCAAGGGCGTCCCGGCCCTGGTCATTCTCCTGCTCGTCGTGCGCTGGGGTCGGAGCCACGAGCGGGGGGTCTGGAGCGCGTTCGTGGGCGGCGCGATCGATCGCGACCTCGTCTCGGAAGCCGAGGCGAAGGCGCTGCTCGACCGAAAGGGCCGCAAGCACGCGCGCAAGGAGGTACGCGCGGCGAAGGGCCGCAGGGCGGGACGGCTGCAGAAGCACCTCCAGTACGCGCAGCTTCGGTACATCCAGTCGGTGTCGGAGGAAGGCGCCGAGAGCGCGCACGCGGTCTCGGATGCCGGCGACATTCGCGAGCTCAAGGGTGCGATCGCGGCCGCGTAGCTCGCGCTCGTACCGCACATCCGAATGCCCCGATCGTGACATCCGCAGCACACCCCGAATGACCGAGCCCGTCACCGATCCGGCTCTCGCCGCGCCGGACGAGTCCGCGCAGTTTGCCCCGTTGCTCGCGTCTGGTGAACGCGTGCTCACTGTCCGTCGACGCCACTGGTTCACGTTCATCGAAGCGGGACGCTGGTTTGCGCTCGCGCTCCTTGCGGGCCTCGGGTTTCTGATCCTCAATTCGGCGGTCTCTGACGACGGAGTCCTCGGTCCGGTCAGCACCCTGCTCGGGTGGGCGTTCTGGATCTGCGTGGTGGTCGGAGTTCTCGGGCTCGGCTGGTACTTCCTCGAGTGGCGCGTGGAGCGCTACCTCGTGACGACCCGGCGCGTCATCGAGGCCGGAGGCGTGATCAACAAGTACACGCGGGATACCGCGCTCGCCATGATCACGGACATGATCGTCGGCCACCCATGGCTCGGCCGGATCGTCGGATACGGGGAGATCGACCTCCTGACCGCGTCCGAGGCCGGAACGAGCAGGATCCGCTTCCTGCCGGCGGCCGACGAGTTCAAGAAGACGCTTCTCGACGCCAAGCATGAGTACGAGCTCGAGGTCGGCGGCGGCCGTGCGCTGCAAGACGCCGTTGCAGCGGTTGCTGCGCCCACCGCGCCGTCTGCGTCGGCCGCCTCGCCGGCCATGAGCACGGACGACCTCGACGCGTCGCTCACGAAGCTCGCAGAACTACGCGACCGCGGACTGATCAGCGAGGCGGAGTTCGAGACGAAGAAGAAGGATCTGCTCGACCGGCTCTAGCCGAGGCGGCCGCGCTCGCAACCTGTCGCTTCTGCTTCCAGCTCGTGAGGTCGTACGTCCGCCCGAGCGCCTTCACCACGACGCGCGCAATCACGTCGCCGCCCTCACGCTCGAAGTGCACGCCGTCGGCCGCCCGGACACGTACCAGCCGCCCTCGTGGGTTTTTCACGTACTGCGCGTATTGGCCGTCCGGCCCCGTTAGCAGCGCGAATGTGTCGACGAAGGTCACCTTTCCTGTCCGCTGCCTCGCCTCGGCGGCAACGACGGAGTTGACGACGCGGTAGCGACGTGTCTGTCCCGCGTCGGCCGTTTGCGGCAGGCCGATCCAGACGGCGTGCGCGCCCGCTCGGGCGGCGATGTCGAGGACGCCGGCCACGCGACGCCGATACTCGCGGCGCCAGGCCACGCCGCCGAACTCCCCGATCGTCGTGCCGTCCGGCACACCCGTCATGAACGCCTTGTCATCGTTCCCGCCGAAAGCGAGCACGACGACTCCGGGCCTGAGCGCGCGAAGCTCCGACCGGAGGTGGGAGAACCAGTTGAAGACATCCGGCCTGCCGAGGCCCGTCCCTATGCGTCCATCGACACTGATCCCCTCGGCCACCTGCGTCTTCGCCGCCGCGCGGCGGATCGCATAGCCGGGTGTGATTACGAGTGAGTCACCCGCAATCCAGATCCTCAGCTTCCGCTTCGGTGTGAACGCCGGCTTCACCGGATCCGCCTCCGTGACGCGCTCCGGTGTCGTCGACTTTGGTCCCCGGACGATCGAGAGGGGGGTGCGGTCGCCGGGTACCGGCTGTAAGCCGGGAACCGCGATCCGAAGGTCGGTGTCGATACGGTCCGCCCCGCTCCTGCCGATCGCCGTCTGGAGCGCACTCCGCGGGCGGTCGAGCCTGAGTCCATGGCTGAACGAGGCGAGCGGCCCGGTGATGGCTGTGGCGAGGTCGCGTCGCCAGCCTGCCTCGCCGTTGTAAGCCTTCTTGTGCACGCCGGGCGCATTGAGGAGCAGCCCGAACGAGAGCGCGAGCGCGCAGACGACGATCGCGTGCCCTGCGCTCCACAGGCGACGTCCCTCTTCGTACCGCGGGCTCACGGGCGGGCGCGTCTCGGCCATCGAGGCGTCTCGCGCTCCTGACTGCCCGGGCGCAGACTGCTCATTGGGACGCGGGGGGAGCACAGGGATCGGACGGCGGGCCATCTCAGAACTGGAAGTAGATGAACGGTGCCACGCCCTCAGGGCCCATGGCGTGGGTGACGAGGAGCGCGAGGGAGAGGACGGCCGCTTGGGCCGGGACGGGAAGCCGCGAGAAGCGCGCCATGACCGC
>Ga0233417_10000050_pt1 | contig 31465 bp, 32 predicted proteins | sample Sed_MG_FD_189023 | JGI IMG/M metagenome (GOLD analysis project Ga0233417, IMG submission 189023) | Sediment microbial communities from Lake Towuti, South Sulawesi, Indonesia - Sediment_Towuti_2014_0.5_MG | ecosystem: Environmental > Aquatic > Freshwater > Lake > Sediment | place: Indonesia... | reverse complement strand
GCTAGACGCGGGCCGGCGCCGCGCCGCTCACTCGGACGAGGGACGGCGGGGTGCGGTGCGACGGTCGATCCCGTTCACAGGCATGCGCATCGTGCTCGTCCTCGCGATCGTACTCGCAGCCGTCCAGACGACGGCGACTGCGGCGGTGCCCCTCCCCAAGACGCAGGTTCAGAACCGGGCAGAGCTCGAGACCGGAGTCGTTCGCGAGCTGAACCGGATTCGGGCTGCGCGCGGCCTTCCGATCCTCCAGAGCCTCCCCGGCCTCCGCTCCGCGGCGCGCGGACATGCGAAGGCGATGCTCGAGCTCGGGTTCTTCGCGCACGAGTCTGCCGACGGCACAACCTTCGTCACCAGAGTCCGGAGGTACTACCCGAGCCACGGCTGGGACTACTGGTCGGTCGGGGAGGCGCTCGTGGCGACGAGCGGCGAGACGGCCGACGCGTCGGAGCTCGTCCGAGCGTGGCTCGACTCGCGGCCCCATCGACAGATCCTCCTCGACCCGACGTGGCGCGATCTGGGCGTCGGTGCCCTGTACGCGCCGTCGGCGCCGCGGGCATTCGACGATTCGCAGACGATCGTGGTCACCGCGGACTTCGGCGTGCGCACCGGGAGAACGGCCTCTCGGTGAGTCGAGACTACGCGGCGAGGGGATGGATCGGCATCGCCTCCGGATCGATGTCCGAGGCGAACCCGCGATCCCAGCTCACCGACACGTGGCCTCGTTCGTCGATCTTGACGACGACGCCGCGATCGCCGGCAACGAGGCCCGAGTCGTCCGTCGCGTCCGAGACGAGCTCGACCCGCGAGCCGATCGCGACGCCGGCACGGATCCGTGCCGCCAAGAGCCTCGCACCTTGCGCATCCATGCCAGCCATATCGGTTTCGCGTCCGGGAAGCTTTACCCTCTCCCGGCAGCGCTGCGGGGCAGGAGTCACATCCGTCTCGGCGAAGACGCGTCGGGCCGGCGGATCGCTTCGAACTCGACGGCTGAGATCGATCCGCCGGCATCGTAGTGACACACGGAGCGCTCGCTGTGACGAACCCTGATCACGAACGCCCACCCGAGGGCGACAGTCTGGGCGGATTCGTTCGTCGTGTCCTCTCCCCGGGCCCGACCGCCGAGGGCCGACTCGACGAGCTGCTCGCCGACCGCTGGCGCGAGCTCGACGAGCAGGCGTCGCGCCTCGCAGACGCGATCGCCGATCTCGAGCAACGCGAGGAACTCCTCCGCGACTCCCGCATCTCGGTGGAGCGCACGCTTCGGCTCGGTACCTCCGACCTCGAGGCACGGGAGGCGGAGCTGGGCGAGTTCGCCCGAGGTCTCGCCGAGCAGGAGGCGCGCCTCTCGAATGCCGAAGCCGAGCTGACGCGCCGACGCGAGGAGCTCGGAGCCGTCGAGCTGAAGCGCGCCGCCCTCGAGCGGCGCGAGCGCGAGGTCGAGGCGCGCGAGGAGCGCGTGGCCGAGGCGGAGCGGCGCGCGGCCGAGGCACCTGCTCCGGCAGCGGGGGCAGCGGCGCGGCCGGCGGAGCTCGTCTTCGTGCCAGGCCCGCGCTACCGCCTGCTCGAGCTGGACGGCCGGCCCCCGTCGCAGGGCGAGACGCTCGCGATCGGCGATACCGAGTACGTCGTCGTGCGGCTCGGCCCCTCCCCTCTGCCGCGAGACAGTCGGCGCTGCGTCTACCTCATGCCCGCGCCCGCGGGCGGCTCCGCAGGCGAGGACAGCTCGTAGGCTCCGGAGCGCGGGACTAATTCCCGAGCTGCCGGTACCAATCGAGGATGGCGTCGCCCCAGAAGAGTGCGACGACGCCACCGAGCGCGAGGAACGGGCCCAGCGGGACACCGAGCTTGCGAGCGCGTCGACCATGGCGGACGAGCAGCACGGCCGCCGGCACGAAGGCGGCGAAGAAGCCGACGAACAGTGCCACGATCACCGCGACCCCGAGGCCGGCCCCCAGGAACGCCGCGAGCTTGACGTCCCCCATACCGAGCCCCGCCGGGTAGACGAGGACGGCGAGGAAGAGCGCCAGCCCGGCGACCACTGCGCTCGCGACCCATTCGACGCTCGGGTCCTCGATCGTCCTCAGGACGAGGATGATCGCGGTTCCGGGGAGCACGATCGCGTTCGGGATCAGGCGGTGCTCGAGATCGGTCCTCGTGACGACGACGAGGACGAGGAGGAAGAGGGCGGCGACCAGCGCCTCGAGCGTGAACCCGTACACGAGTCCGCTCAGGCCCGAGAGGAGGCCGGCTGCCGCCGCGACGAGCCAGAAGGGCGCCGAGCGCGGCACGGAGCGGAGGAGCGGCTCGTGGAGCGCCGCGTTCGTCGCGACGCGGTCGGCGAGCGGAGCCACGAGCAGCCCTGCGGCGAGTCCGACGAATCCGGCTGCGACGTCCACGGATCCCCGATTCCTGAACCGAGCGCGGCTTCCTCCCCGTCCCTCGAACCGGGGATGTCGGCGAGCTGGTAGGGCGTTACCGTCAGAGGTGACTGCGGCTGTTCGACCCTGGGGAGAAACGAATGGAGACGGCACCTGAGTGAAGACGAGATCCCGGTGGCATCTCAGGACCGCGTTCGGCTGGGGCCTCTCCCTCGCGGTACTCGTCCTGGCGTCGAGCGTCCTGACGGAGGCCTTTCGCGGCGCACCGGGCTTCCTCGGGCTCACGGTCGTCATCGTCGCGTTCACCGCCGCGGCGGCGGGCGTCTTCCTTAACTGGCGCGTCAGCCGGGAGCGGTCCGCAGCACTTCGCGATCCGCTCACGGGGCTCCCGAACCGCGTCCTCCTCGACGACCGCATGGAGCAGGCGCTGCGTCGCTCGCACCGTACCGGCGAGCCCTTCACGGTCATCGTCGTCGACCTCGACGGCTTCAAGGCGGTGAACGACGTGCGGGGCCACCACGCCGGAGACACCGTCCTTCGCACGCTCGCCCGTCGCTTCGAGGCGATCGTGCGGGAGCTGGACACGGTGGCGCGTGTCGGCGGTGACGAGTTCGTCATCCTGTCGCTCGCCACGGGAGGAGACCAGGACGCATCCGCCCTCGTCGGCCGCCTCCGGCACGCCCTGCGGAGGCCCTTCTCGGTGGACGGCGCGGTCGTGGAGATCGACGGGAGCCTCGGTTGGGCGACCTACCCGAAGGACGGAGCGACCGCCGTGGAGCTGCTCGCGGGTGCTGACAGCCAGATGTACGCGACGAAACGCGACGCGAGCGACGACACCGCGCCCCCCCGACTGACGATCGACGCAGGCGTCGTCCGCGACATCGAGGTGGCCCTCGAGCGCGACGAGCTTGTCGTCCTCTATCAACCGATCCTCGAGCTTCCGGCAGGTGCTCCGCGCTCTGCCGAGGCGCTCGTACGGCGCTTCGCAGCTGACGGAAGCCTCGTCCTCCCCGCCGACTTCCTTCCGCACGTCGAGCGCACACCCGTCGCGCGAGAGGTGGCACTTCGGGTCGTCGGGGAGGCGCTGCAGGCCGTCGAGCTGTGGTCGAGCGCCGGCCACGAGCTGGGCGTCTCGGTCAACGTGCCGTACCGGCTGCTCGAAGACGCGCAGTTCGCAGATGGCCTCGCAGCCGCAGTTCGCGACACCGACCTGACAACGACGACCCTCACGCTGGAGGTCATCCCCGCCGGCCCGGGTGCCGGCGCGGAGCTCGACCGTGCCGTCCTCGAGCGTCTGCGGGCGCTCGGCGTCAGGCTCTCCCTCGATGACGTCGGCAGGGCAGCGTCGTTCGCGGCACTTCGCCTGCTCCCGCTCGACGAGATGAAGATCGATGCCAGCTTCCTGCGCGGCCTCGGACGCTCCGCCACCGATAGAGCGCTCGTCCAGGGGATGATCGGAATCGGGCACGCCCTCGGTCTCGCCGTCGTCGCGGAAGGAGTCGAGACCCGCGAGGCCTGGCAGGCGGTCGCCGCCTGGGGCTGCGATCTCGCGCAAGGCTTCTACGTCGCGACACCTCGCTCGGCAGACGAGCTGCTCCGCTGGCTCGGCGGGCGTTGGCCCGCCGTGGCCTGAGCTCGGTCGCCGAGAGCGTGGACTCCGAGTCCGGGGCCGAGCGTCCAGCCGACGTACCTGGGGACGCGGGACGTGCGAACGCTAGCGCGAGCCCCCGGGCCGCCAGAGCGGCTCCTCCCGGCCCTCCGCGGCGTTCGCGGCCCGGGCGAGGATGAAGAGGAGGTCGGAGAGTCGGTTCAGGTAGACGAGCGTGAGCGGGTTCAGGCGGTGCTTGCGGGAGGCCGCGAGCGTCTCGCGCTCGGCCCGGCGGCAGACCGTGCGGGCGAGGTGGAGGCGGGCTGCGGCCTCGCTGCCGCCCGGAAGCACGAAGCTCCGGAGCTCGGCCAGGTCGGCGTTGAAGGCGTCGCAGTCGCCCTCGAGCGCCTCGACCTGCTCCTGGGTGACACGTAGCCTGCCCTCGTGCTCGAGCGGGACCGCGAGGTCGGCGCCGAGGTCGAAGAGCTCGTTCTGCGCACGGACGAGCACCGCCTGGATCGGCTCCGGGCACGGGGCGGCCAGCGCGAGCCCGATCGCGGAAGCGAGCTCGTCCACGGCCCCGCACGCGGCGATCCGGGCGTCGAGCTTCGAGACACGGGTGCCGTCGCCGAGCGACGTCTCACCCGCGTCGCCGCCGCGGGTATAGATCCTCGTCAGCCGGACCGGCTCGTCACGATCTCGTGACACGTGCGTAGATTAGGCGCCCATGCTGCTGAGACCGGCGCGCGAAGACGACACCCTGGCAATCGGCGACGTGTTCCTCGCCTCTTTCGGCAGCCTCACGTTCTTGCCCGCGCTGCACACAGACGACGAGACACGCCGCTGGATTCGAGACCTCGTCCTTCCCGACCATGAGGTCTGGGTCGCAGAGGTCGACGGTGGCGTCGTTGCCTTCGCCGCGATCCACGACGACGATCTCGGCCACCTCTACGTTCACCCAAGGTCCCGAAGCCGCGGCATCGGTACAGCACTGCTCGACGTGGTCAAGCGCGAGCGTCCCGGCGGCTTCCGCCTCTGGACGTTCCAGCCGAACGAAGGGGCACGCCGGTTCTACGAGCGCCACGGCCTACGCGCAATCGCGTTCGGCGATGGCTCCGGCAACGAAGAGGGCGTGCCGGACGTGCGGTACGAGTGGGCGCCCTGACCTCGACCTTGCAACAGTCTGTTGCGAGCGCTGCACGAGTTCGAGGAAACCCCTTACGAGGAGAAGGCTCTTCGCCTCGAAAAGGAGCAGCGGCGAGTTCGTAACAGACTGTTGCTAACTCCTCAGTTCGCGGCAGCTCGCGCCTCGGGGAGCTGCTTTCCGAGGATGTGGCGAGCGATGACGAGCCGCTGGATCTCGCTCGTCCCCTCGTAGATCTCGGTCACCTTCGCGTCCCGGTAGTAGCGCTCGACCGGGAACTCCTTCGTGTACCCGTAGCCACCCAGGATCTGGATCGCCTCCGCCGTCTGCCGACGGGCGACCTCCGAGGCGTAGAGCTTCGCCTTCGCACCTTCCGCGGTGTGGGGACGCCCTTGTTCCTTGAGCCAGGCGGCGCGGTAGGTGAGGAGGCGGGCCGCGTCGATCTCGGTCGCCATGTCCGCGAGCTTCCACTGGATCGCCTGGAAGTCGGCGATGGGACGCCCGAACTGCTCCCGCTCGAGAGCGTACGCGCAGGCGACGTCGTAGGCCGCCTGCGCGATCCCGAGCGCCTGTGCCGCGATCCCGATGCGTCCTCCGTCGAGTGTCGCCATCGCCACCCGAAAGCCGCGCCCCTCCGCGTGCAGCATCCGGTCGCGCCCAGCTCGCGCGCCCTCCAGCACGAGGTCGGAGGTCGTGGACGAGTTCAGCCCGAGCTTCTCCTCCTCTCGCGTGACCCGGACCTGGTCCGCGTCGAGGAGGAAGCACGAGACGCCACGGGCTCCGGCCGTGGTCGGGTCGGTGCGCGCGAAGAGGACGAATGTGCCGGCCCGCGATCCGTTCGTGATCCACTGCTTGGAGCCGTTCAGGATCCAGCCGTCGCCGGCCGGTTCGGCCGTCGTGCGGAGCGAGCCGGCGTCGGAGCCCGAGCCGGGCTCGGTGAGCGCGAAGGCGCCGAGCGTCTCTCCCCGGGCGAGCGGTGGGACGAAGCGGTCCTTCTGCTCCTCGGTCCCGAACTGGAGGATGGGCAGCGTGGCGGCGCCCGTGTGCACGGCGACGGTCACGCCGACTCCCGCATCCGCCCGCGAGAGCTCTTCGAGCACGAGCACGTAGGAGAGGAAGTCCGCGCCGACGCCGCCGTAGTCGGCGGGGACACAGACGCCGAGCAGGCCGAGCTCGGCGAGCTTGGGATAGAGCTCGTCGGGGAAGCGATGCTCGCGGTCCCAGGCGGGGGCGTTCGGGACGATCTCGGCCTCGGCGAGCTCCCGCGTGACGTCCTGGATCTCCCGCTGCTCGGCGGTGAGCTCGAAGTCCATCGCGGGGACTATAGGTCGCCCCGACGGACGCACCGGTACGTCCGCGCCGCCCGCCGGTGCGTCGCCGTGCGCACCCCGCCGGGCGTGAGAAGGCGGCGCAGCCGCCCCGGCGACAGCTCCGCGCACAGGACCGCAGAGGCGGCCGGCCCGCGCTCGCCGTAGCGCACGCCTTGCGCACGGAACGTGCGCGTCACCCGCCACCCCTCGGGCGTCAGCTCATAGGCCTCGGACTCCTCGGCGAAGAGCCCGGCCCGCGCGAAGAGCCGCATCCAGCCGCGCTCGTCCTCCTGCCGGAACCAGCCGTAGTTCTCGGGCTCGCCGAGCGGGACGGTCACGAGGAGACGCCCGTCCCGCCGGAGCACCCGGCGGAGCTCGCGCAGCGCCTGGAGCCGCGCGTCGCCGTCGCTCTCCGCCTGGAGCCCGTACACCGTGTTGTCGGCGCCCACGTGCTCGAGGGTGGAGACGAGCAGGACCTGGTCGAAGGAGCGGTCGGGGAAGGGGAGGTCGCGGACGTCGGCCTCGACCGCCTCCATCCCCTCGACGTCCCGGGTCGCGAGGTCGGCGCCGACGAGCTCGACGCCTGCGCGGAGCAGCCCGGCGAGGTAGGCGGGCTCTGCGAACGCGTACCCGACCTCGAGAACCCGGCCCGAGGGCCGCAGCCGCGACAGCACCCACGGGACCTCGACGACGCGCTCGTCCGTCTCGCGAGGCGCCTGCAGCCAGCGAATCCGCTCCCCGCGCGCCCGGGCCCCGAGCCCGAGGGCGACGGCGTCGTCGAGCTCGCGCACGCGCCGGAGCTCGTTGCTCGAGACCAGCTCGTAGAGCAGCGTGGTGCGCGAGAGCGTCCCTTCCGCGAGCCCGCCGAGCGCGCGGGCCTTCGCCTCCTCGTCGGGTGGCCGCCGGAGGACGAGCCGGAACGCGCGCTCGACGAACTCCTCGTCCGAGCCGGCGTGGGCCGCGAGCTCGGCCTCGACCCTGGGATCCATCGCTAGCCGACTGACCGGCTGTTCCGGTGCGTCCGGGAAGAGACGAGGAGAAGCGGCAGGCGGGGAGCGCCGACAGCGCGCGTCGGGCAACAGGGGCACGGGCACCCGATGCCAGCCACGCCGGTCTCGGCCCCCGTCCAGGCGTGCCGAACCGGCCGGTCAGTCATCTCGGTACTCGTAGAAGCCGCGCCCGGTCTTGCGCCCGAGCCGGCCCGCCGCGACGTACTGGCGCAGGAGCGGGCACGGAGCGTACCTCGGGTCGCCGAGCCCCTCGTGGAGGACCTCCATGATCGCCACGCAGGTGTCGAGCCCGATCAGGTCGGCGAGGGCGAGCGGCCCCATCGGGTGCGCGAACCCGAGCTTGGCGATCGTGTCGATCGCCTCGGCCTCCGCGACGCCCTCCAGCAGCGCGTACGCCGCCTCGTTCAGGAACGGCATGAGGATCCGGTTCGAGACGAACCCCGGGAAGTCTCTCGCCTCGGCCGGCACCTTGCCGAGGTCTCCCGCGAGCCCGAGGATCGCAGCCACGGTCGCGTCCGACGTCTGTAGCGCCCGGATCACCTCGACGAGCCTCAGCACCGGCACCGGATTGAAGAAGTGCATGCCGACGACACGATCCGGTCGCGCGGTCGCCGACGCGAGAACGGTGATGGGGATGGAGGACGTGTTGGAGGCGAGGATCGCCGCCTCCGGGAACACCTCGTCCGCGCGCCGGAACACCTCCTTCTTGACCTCTGCGTCCTCGACGACCGCCTCGATCAGGAGGTCGGCGGCGACGATCCCGTCCACCGGAGCCACGCGGGCGAGCACCTCGCCCGGATCGGCCCCGCCCTTGTCCGCGAGCTTCTCGAGGCTGCGCCGCATCGTCCCGAGCGCCCGGTCGGTCGCGCCGGGCACCTCGTCGTGCAGTGAGACCCGCCGTCCCGAGGCCGCGACGACCTGTGCGATGCCGCCGCCCATCTGGCCCGCGCCGACCACCAGAACGTGCTCGAAGGTCACCGCCGGAGTCTAGGGCTCGGGCGCGCCCGGGAGCTCTGGCCGCGTCCCGCGCCGCAACCGCAGCAGCGCCCACAGGAGAACGAGCGCGAGGATGACGCCGCCGATCGCGACCTTGATCACGCCGCCGCGTGGCTCACCGCCCTCTGCGACGAGCGGGCCGGGCGCGACGACGCTGCACGCGGTTGCCAGCCAGGCGCCGTCGGGTGCGGCGGTCAGGAGGAGACCCACGGCCTCGTCCCGCGGCACCTCGACGTCGCAGTCGGTGCCGGACGGGGTGCGGACGACCAGCGTCCTACCGACGTCCCCCTTGACCCGCTGCTCGACGTCGAAGGTCAGGAAGTGCTGCGGGGCGCCCTTGACGGCTCCCCGGCGGTCGGCAACGACGCGGCCGACCACGGCAGCGTCGGCCTCGTCGAACCGCTCGCGCAGGGGGGCCCCGGAGCACGCACACGCGACCGCCTCGCCGGCGAGCACGAGCGCGACGGCCGCCGCAGACGCCATCGCGACGGACGCGCGGCCGACACGCGTGGCGTGCGCGCTTCGACGCGGACCGCGGCTCAAGCCTCGACGAGCACGGCGTCACCCTGCCCGCCGCCGGAGCAGATCGCAGCGAGCCCACGGCCGCCGCCCTGCCGGCGGAGCTCGTGCACCATCGTCGTCACGATGCGCGCGCCGGACGCGCCGATCGGGTGTCCGAGGGCGACGGCGCCGCCGTTGACGTTCACGATCGCCTCGTCGACCCCGAGCATCCGCGTCGAGTTCTTCGCGACCGAGGCGAAGGCCTCGTTGATCTCGACCCGGGCGACGTCGGCGGCGGTCATCCCTGCCTTCGAAAGCGCCTGCTCGCCCGCGCGCGCGGGCGTCCGCGCGAGATACCTGAAGTCGTCGGCGACGTAGCCGTGGGCGAGGATGGTCGCAAGCGGCTCGAGCCGACGTCGGCGCGCGAACTCCTCCGAGCAGACGATGACGCACGACGCCCCGTCGTTCACGCCCGGCGCGTTCCCCGCGGTCGTCGTGCCCTCCGGGTCGAAGACGGGGTGCAGGGCCGCGAGCCGTTCGAGGCTCGTGTCGCGACGGATGCTCTCGTCGGCGGTCACGTCCCCGACAGGGACGATCTCGTCGTCGAAGTGTCCGGCATCCTGCGCCGCCGCGGCTCGCACGTGCGACCGGTACGCCCACTCGTCCTGCTCCTCGCGCGTGATCCCGAGCTCCCGCGACACGGCCGAGGCCTGCTCGACCATGTGCATGCCGTCGAACGTCGAGACGAGCCCGTCGAAGACCATGTGGTCGACGAGCTCGCCGTTGCCGAGGCGGTACCCGAAGCGAGCGTCGGGCAGCAGGTAGGGCGCGTTCGACATCGACTCCATGCCACCGGTGACGATGACCTCGTGCTCCCCGGAGCGGATCATGACGTCGGCGATCTCGATCGCCCGGATCGAGGACGCGCACACCTTGTTGATCGTGTCCGCCGGAGTCTCGTTCGGGATCCCGGCGGCGACCGCGGCCTGACGCGCCGGCGCCTGCCCCACACCTGCCTGCAGCACCTGCCCCATGATCACGTACTCGATCTCGCCGGGCTCGAGGCCGGCGCGCTCGAGCGCGGAGCGGATCGCGAGCGCACCGAGCTCGGTCGCGGGATAGGAGGCGAGCCCACCCCCGAGCCGGCCGAAGGGCGTTCTCACTGCCGAGACGATGACCGCGCGACTCACGGGCTCAGGGTAGCGACTCGGTCGTTTCGGGACTCCGTAGCCTCTCGTCGGAAACCGCCCGCCGGCGCTCGCCACGGCAGACGACCCGCTGGCGCGCGGCGAGGGACGTCAGCGCGTCACGACTCCCGGGAGGTCGAGCGCGACACGGGTACCGGCGGGCCGAGCTCGTCGAGAGTCCGTGCCAATCGCTTCACGAGCTCGCGCATCTCTGCGAGCTCTTCTCGGAGGGCCACCAGCACGACGGCCTCCGCCGACGCCGCGGCCGTCGAGTCGACGAGGTCGGTGACCCTGGTCTCGGTCAGCTCGGCGATGCGCCGCAGGCGCGCGAGCGAGGGCGTCGTCGCGCCTCGCTCCCAGCGCGAGACGGTGATCGACTCGACGCCGAGCTCCTCGGCCAGCTCCTTCTGGGTCAGGCCAGCGCGACGCCGCGCGGTGCGCACTCGCCCCCCCACTCCGCCGCAGTCGTGGGTGCTCAAGCGCGGTCTTCATACCACATGTCCCGGATCGACGCACTCCCACCGGCACGATCGCCTCAGCGCCCGGGCAGCCGTACGCGCTTCCCGCAGCGATCGCAACGCTGGTAGCGCTCGGTGAGGAAGAACGGCCGCTTCCGCCGCGGGAGCTTGTGGCCGAGAATCCGGCAGCGGAGCGTCACTCGGCGGGCCCGACCCGGACGAGCATCTTCCCGATGTTCTCGCCCCGCAGGAGCCCGAGGAAGGCACGTGGGGCATTCTCGATCCCCTCGAAGACGGTCTCGCGGTAGCGGAGAGATCCGTCGCGCAGCCACGAGCCTGCCTGCTCGAGGAACTCCGGGAAGCGCTCGGCGTGGTCGCCGATGATGAAGCCCTGGATGCGAAGGCGTTTGGAGACGACCATGAACATGTTCCGGGGTCCCGCGCTCGGCCCGACGTCGTTGTACCGGGAGATCGAGCCGCACGCCACGACCCTGCCGTACGCGCGCAGCGCGCCGATCGCCGCTTCGAGGTGCTCACCGCCGACGTTGTCGAAGTACACGTCGATGCCGTCGGGCGCGAGCTCCGCGAGCGCCTCCCGCGGGGCGCGCACGTGGTAGTCGAACGCCGAGTCGAACCCGAGCTCGTCGAGCCAGGCGAGCTTCGCCTCGCCGCCGGCGCTTCCCACCACACGACACCCTGCGATCCTCGCCATCTGCCCCGCCGCGCTTCCCACCGCGCCGGCCGCGCCCGAGACGAAGACCGTCTCCGCTGCCGTCGGCGCGCCGATCTGGAAGAGCCCGTACCAGGCGGTGAATCCCGGCATCCCGAGCACGCCGAGCGCGGTCGAGATCGGGGCCGTCGTCGGGTCGAGCACCCGCATGCCCGATCCGTCCGAGAGCGCCCATTCGCGCCAGCCGAGTCGGTGCAGAACCCGGTCTCCCTCGGCGTAGCGCGGATTCCGCGAGACCTCGACCCGCCCCACTGCACCACCCGTCAGCGCCTCGCCGAGCCCGAACGGCGGAACGTACGAGCGAGTGTCGTTCATGCGCGACCGCATGTAGGGGTCGACGGAGAAGTACGCGTTCCGGACGAGCACCTGCCCGTCCGCCGGGTCGGGGATCGCCGTCTCCGCGATCTCGAACAGCTCCTCGCCCGGGAAGCCTCTCGGTCGCCCGACGAGTCGCACCTCGCGACCCACGCGATCCATGCGACGATGATACGGAGTCGATGGAGTCGCTCAAGGGACAGCTGCTCATCGCGGGACCTGGGCTCGTCGACCCGAACTTCTGGCGAACCGTCGTGCTCGTCGGCGAGCACTCGGACGACGGCGCGCTCGGCGTCATCCTGAACCGCGCGTCCGGCTCGTCGGTCGGCGAGGCGCTCCCCGAGCTCACCGCGCTCGCGGCCGATCTCGGCGCGGTCTACGTCGGAGGCCCGGTTCAGCCCTCGGCGATCGTCGTCCTCGCCGACTTCGTCGAGCCGGAGCGCGCGAGCGGGATCGTCCTCGATACGGTCGGCTTCCTCCCCGCGGAGACCGGCCCCGAGAACCTCGGCGAGCTCCGCCGGGCACGGGTGTACGCCGGCTACGCCGGCTGGGGCCCCGGGCAGCTCGACGGCGAGCTCGAGGAGGGGTCGTGGATCGTCGAGCCGGCCGTGCCCGACGACGTCTTCACGCGCGATCCGGACGGGCTCTGGAGCGCCGTTCTGCGGCGGAAGGGCGGGTTCTTCGCGCTCCTCGCCACGATGCCGCCCGATCCCTCCGCCAACTGACCGCCGAGCCTTCCGAACCGGTCGCGACGCCATCCCGTTGCGGGAAAGTACGGAGACCAGTGCGGGATTCTCCGGTTGCGGCACCGGTGCCGTGTCGGGTCGCATCTGCGCAATGGCCTCCGGACTCTCCCGGCGGGATCTGCTCAAGCGCGCACTGATCGCCGGCTCCGGGGCAGCAGCCACCGACGTGTTCCTCCCGGCGCAGTTCCTTTCGAGCGCCTCGGCGCAAACGGAGGCACAGGCGGTTCGCATCCAGAACCCGCTCGTGCAGATGCCGGACCGGAGCTGGGAGCAGATCTACCGCGACCAGTTCGCCGAGGACGGCTCGTTCGTGTTCACGTGCGCGCCGAACGACACGCACAACTGCCTGCTCAGGGCGCACACGAAGAACGGCGTCATCGTCCGCATCTCCCCCACCTACGGGTACGGCAAGGCGACGGACCTGTACGGACACCAGGCGTCGCATCGCTGGGACCCGCGGATCTGCCAGAAGGGGCTGATCCTCGGTCGCCGGATCTACGGCGACCGGCGGGTGAAGGAGCCGATGCTCCGGAAGGGCTTCAAGGAGTGGGTCGACGCCGGGTTCCCGCGCAACGGCGACGGCACCCCGAAGTCGGACACGACGAAGCGCGGCTACGACGAGTGGCTCACCGTCTCCTGGAACGAGGCGTTCGAGATCGCCGCCAAGACGATGCAGAACGTCGCGGAGACGTACTCGGGCGACGAGGGCGCCCAGAAGCTGCTCGACCAGGGCTACATGCGCGAGATGGTCGAGGCGATGCACGGCTCCGGTGTCCAGGTGATCAAGATGCGCGGCGGCATGCCGCTCCTCGGCGCCGGGCGCGTGTTCGGCTTCTACCGCTTCGCCAACATGCTCGCGCTGCTCGACGCGAAGCTCCGCCCGGAGGCGGCGCCGGAGGAGATCCTCGGCAGCAGAGCGTTCGACAACTACGCGTGGCACACCGACCTCCCGCCCGGACACCCGATGGTGACGGGGAGCCAGACGGTCGACTTCGACCTCTTCAGCGCCGAGCACTCGAAGCTCCTCGTGCTCATCGGAATGAACTGGATCTGCACGAAGATGCCGGACGGGCACTGGATCGGCGACGCGCGCCTCAAGGGCTCGCGGGTCGTCGTCGTCTCCGCCGACTACATGCCGACGGCGAACAAGGCGGACGAGATCGTCATCATCAGGCCCGGCACGGACGCCGCCTTCTTCCTCGGCGTCGCGCGCGAGCTCATCTCGAAGCGCCTGTACGACCGCGATGCGGTCATGCAACGAACCGACCTGCCGCTCCTCGTCCGGCTCGACACCGGAGAGCGCTTGAGCGCCAGGGACGTGTTCCCCGGCTACACGCAGGCGGCGCTCGAGAACTACGTCGCTCTCAAGCCCGAGGAGGAGATCAAGACCGCGCCTCCGCCCCCGCCGTTCACGGTCGGCAAGCAGGTCGTCGCGAACGAGCTTCGCGCCGAGTGGGGCGACTTCGTGTACTGGGATCGAACGAGCGGCGGGCCCAAGCCCGTCTCGCGCGACGAGGTCGGGGCCCGATTCCCCGGCGACCCTGCGCTCCTCGGCACGTTCTCCGTGAAGCTCGTCGACGGCACCACCGTGAAGGTACGGACCGTCTTCAGCCTGCTGAAGGAGTACCTGGACGAGAACTTCGACCTCCAGACGACGTCCGAGCTGTGCAATGTCGCCCCGCAGGCCGTGCGGAGCATGGCCCGCCAGCTGGCGCGGAACAAGGGCAACGCGCTCCTCGCCGCCGGTATGGGGCCGAACCACTACTTCAACGCCGACCTCTTTGGCCGGGTGCAGTTCCTCGTCGCGGCCCTGACGGACAACATCGGCCACTTCTCCGGGAACGTCGGTAGCTACGCGGGGAACTACCGCGGCTCGCTGTTCCAGGCGATGGGGCAGTGGATCGCCGAGAACCCCTTCGACATCGAGGCCGACCTGACGAAGCCGGCGCGCGTGAAGCGCTACTACAAGGCCGAGTCGGCGCACTACTGGAACTACGGCGATCGGCCGCTCGCGTCGCCGAACGAGGTGCTGACCGGCCCGTCGCACATGCCGACGCCGACGAAGCTGATCTGGTTCGGGAACTCGAACTCGCTGCTCGGGAACGCGAAGTGGTCGTACGACGTCGTGAAGAACACGCTCCCGCTCCAGGACGCGGTCTTCTGCAACGAGTGGCACTGGACGAGCTCGTGCGAGTACTCGGACCTCGTCTTCCCCGCCGACTCGTGGGCCGAGTTCAAGCTCCCCGACATGACGGCGAGCTGCACGAACCCCTTCCTGCTCGCCTTCCCACAGACCCCGCTCGCGCGCATCCACGATACGCGCTCGGACTACGAGATCCTGGCCGGCGTCGCCGTCGCTCTCGGCGAGCTCGTGGGCGAGCCCCGGATGAAGGAGTACTGGAAGGGAATCCTCGCCGGCGACCCGACCCCCTACCTGCAGCGCATCCTGTCCGGCTCGAACGCGACGCGCGGCGTCCTCTACGAGGATCTCCACGCGAGCTCCAAGAAGGGCGTCCCGCTCCTCGTGAACGCGCGCACGTACCCGCGCCACGGCGGTTGGGAGCAGCGCCAGGAGGACAAGCCCTGGTACACCCCGACCGGGCGGCTCGAGTTCTACCGCCCCGAGCCCGAGTGGCAGGCCGCCGGCGAGTCGCTCCCCGTCTGGCGCGAGCCCGTCGACGCGACCTTCTACGAGCCGAACGCGATCCTCGCCAACGCCAAGCATCCGTCGATCAACCCGAAGACTCCCGAGGAGTACGGCGTCCCCGAGTCCCAGAACGACGTCGAGACCCGCCAGTACCGGAACGTCGTCCGCACCTGGCAGGAGCTCAAGCTCTCGAAGCATCCACTCAACGAGAAGGACCCGGCGTACCGATTCGTCTTCCAGACGCCCAAGTACCGCTGGGGCGCGCACTCGACGGCCGTCGACTCCGACTGGATCGCGATGCTCTTCGGCCCGTTCGGCGACCCCTACCGCCGCGACTCCCGCACGCCCTGGACGGGTGAGGCGTACGCCGAGATCAACCCCCGCGACGCGAGCGAGCTCGGCGTGAAGGACGGCGACTACATCTGGCTCGACGCCGATCCCGAAGACCGGCCGTACCGCGGAGCAGCGAGCGGCGACGCGCTCTACGACGTGGCCCGCGTGATGATGCGCGTCCGGATCTACTCCGGCATGCCGCGAGGCGTCATTCGCACCTGGTTCAACATGTACGCCGCGACGCCGGGAACGGTCAGGGCACAGGAGGACGATCCCGGCGGCCCCGCGCAGAACCCGGACACGAACTACGTCGCCCTCTTCCGGCACGGAAGTCACCAGTCCGGGACGCGCGCCTACCTCCGCCCGACCCAGATGACCGAGTCGATGAACCGCAAGACCTACTTCGGCCAGACGATCGGGAAGGGCTTCGAGGCCGACGTGCACTCGCCGTCCGGCGCGCCGAAGGAGAGCCTCGTCAAGGTCGAGAAGGCCGAACCCGCGAGCGAGGACGGCGGCGAGTGGCGGCCCGTGACCCTCGGTCTCCGCCCGGAGAGCCCGTCGGAGGCCATGCTCGCCTACCTCGCCGGCGAGTACGTCGCGCGGAAGAAGAAAGGCAGCTGAGCGATGCCGCAGGTGCCCAACTGGCAGCTCGGGCGGGACATGGAGTACCCGTACGCGGCCGACCGTCCGAGCAAGCAGTTCACGATGATCATGGACACGAACAAGTGCATCGCCTGCCAGAGCTGCACGATCGCCTGCAAGAGCACGTGGACCTGGGGCAAGGGTCAGGAGTACATGCTCTGGAACAACATCGAGACGAAGCCGTTCGGCTTCTATCCGATGGGGTGGGACGTCAACATCCTCGAGCGCCTCGGCCAGCAGACGTGGGCTGACGGCGTCTACGAGGGGCAGACGATCTTCGAGGCGGCGCCGGAGGGCGAGCGCGTGCTCGGCTGGACGCCGGCGGAGGAGGACTGGTCGCACCCGAACATCGGCGAGGACGAGCCGACGGGAAACGCCGAGGAGACCACGTACATCCCCGAGAAACCGCACGCGCTGATGTGGATGTACTACCTCCAGCGGATCTGCAACCACTGCACGTACCCCGCGTGCGTCGCCGCCTGCCCCCGCGAGGCGATCTACAAGCGCCCGGAAGACGGCATCGTGCTCGTCGACCAGACGCGCTGCCGCGGCTACCAGGAGTGCCTCAGCGCGTGCCCGTACAAGAAGACGATGTTCAACCTCGAGACGCGCGTCTCGGAGAAGTGCATCGGCTGCTACCCGAAGATCGAGGAGGGCCTGCAGACGCAATGCACGACGGCCTGCATCGGCCGCCTTCGCCTCACGAACTTCCTCTCCGCGCCGGACGAGGCCGACCCGCGGAAGCCGGCGGACTACCTCGTGCACATCCGCAAGCTCGCACTGCCCCTCTATCCACAGCTCGGACTGGAACCGAACGTCTACTACATCCCGCCGGTCCACGTGCCGCAGAAGTACCTGACGCAGATGTTCGGGCCCGGCGTCGAGCGCGCGATCCGGACGTACGAGAACGCGAAGGACGACCCCGAGCTGCTCGGGTTGCTCATGCTCTTCGGCGCGACCGAGCGGATCATGGACACCTGGGAGGTCAAGGACGGCGTCGCCAGCGCCTACGACGAGAAGGGAGAGGAGATCGTCGCCGTTCCGTTGCGCGAGCCCACCTTCGTCCGCCCGTTCGAGTTCGCCACGGAGGTCGCCGGCGAGCCCATGACCGGATACCGCCACAACACGTGAGTCCCAATGCCCGATACCTCGTACACCCGTAAGGACGCCGTTCTCTACGGAGGCGCCGCGGTCGGCGGCTTCGTCGTCGCGGGGGCGGCCGTGGCAGCCGTCGCGAAGAAGGCGGGCGACAAGAGCACGCCCGTCGAGGGCGCGCCCATCGTCGCCCGGTACGTCGACGGCGACCTGCCGGTCACCGATCCCCAATCCGCCACCTGGGACGAAGCCGACGCGACCCTCGTCCCGCTTGCCCCCCAGCAGCTCGTGCAGCCGTACCTGGAGACCGCCGGGGTGGGATCGCTCGACGCGAAGGCGCTGACCAACGGTGCCGAGCTCGCGCTGCTCCTCGAGTGGGAGGACGACTCGGTCGACGATCTCGACGGCATCCGTCGCTACCACGACGCGGTCGCGGTGCAGCTCCCGACCCGAGCGGGCACCCCCCCCGCTCTCACGATGGGGGGGCCCGGAACGCCCGTGCACGTCCTCCAATGGCGGGCGACCTGGCAGCGCGACATCGACTCCGGCGGGAACACCGGCGTCGACCAGATCTACCCGGAGGTCGTGCACGACGTGATGCCCGACGACGTGCTCCCGCCGGAGACAGCCGAGCTCTACTGGGTCGGACGCGAGGCCGGCAATCCGCTCTCGCAGAACATCCGCTCGACGCCGGTCGAGGAGATCGTGGCGGAGGGCTTCGGATCGACGACGCACCTGCCCGACCAGACCGCGCGCGGCCACGGGAGCAACGACGGCGGCCGCTGGCACGTCGTCGTCGCCGTTCCGACCGCACGCACGGGTGTCGGCGAGGCGCTCGCGCCGGGATCGACGTGGCCGGTCGCGTTCGCGGTCTGGCTCGGCTCGGACGAGAACCGGGGCGCGCGCAAGCACATCAGCCAGTGGCAGTCGCTCGTGCTCGAGGCCGGGTCGTGAGGGCGCTCGCCGCGCCGGCGGAAGGCACGCGCCTCGCCGCGCTCTGGCGACTCCTCTCGCTCGGCTTCGCCCCGCCGACGGCGGACCGTGTCGCCGAGGTCGAGGCCCTCGCCGGTGCGCTCGCGGAGATCGAGTCGACGCCGGAGCTGGACGCCGTGCTCGCGGCCATACGATCGACCGAGCTCGACGACCTCTCCGGGCAGTTCTCGGCGCTCTTCCGCGGGACCGTCCTCGTCCCGCCCTACGAGGGCAGCTACGAGGCCGATCCGATCCGGCAGGGACGCCAGATGGCCGACGTCGCCGCCTTCTACCGCGCGTTCGGGGCGGAGGCCCACGGGCCCTCCGCCGACCGCCCCGACTTCGTCGCCTGCGAGCTCGAGTTCCTCTCCTTCCTCGAGCTCCGCTCCATGACGGCAGTCGAGGCGGAGGAAGAGGGCGCCGACCTCGTCGAGCAGATCGCCGCGACCTTCCTCGCGGATCACGCAGGTCGCTGGCTGCCGACGTTCTTTGCGGGCATTCTCGAGGCAGCCCCCGACGCGCCCTTCTACCGGGCGCTCGCGACGCTCGGCGCGCAGGTGGTCGCCCGCGAGCTCGAGCGGCGCGGCCTCGAGCCGTCGCCGCTCCCTCCCCGCAGAAGGCGCTCGCTCGTCGAGCGCGACACCTTCGCCTGCGGCGCCTGACCAGTCCACCTCGGCCGCCCGAAGCCGAGGCCGGGCCCCACGCGCGCTCGAGACGCTCGTGCCTCGGAGCCGGCTCGGAGTAGGCTCGCCGCACGCGATGAGGATCACGTACGTGGTGGACGTGCACAGTCGCTTCGACGCAGTCCGTGGGGCCGTCAGTGCGACCGGCCCCGTCGACGCCGTCGTCGTCGGAGGCGACCTCACGAACGCGGGCACCCCCGACGACGTCGAGCGGGCCGTCGAGTCGTGGAGCAGCCTCGCTCCGACGGTGCTCGTCGTCGCGGGGAACATGGACTCGCCGGCGATCGACGCCCGTCTCGTCGAGCTGGGGATCTCCCTCGACGGACGCGGGGTCGCACTCGGGGACGTCGGCCTCCACGGCGTCTCCGCGGCGACGTGCTCGCCGCTCGGCACGCCGTACGAGCTCCCGGACGCGGAGCTCGGCAGGCGCGCCGAGGCAGGACACGCCCAGGTCGCCGCGTGCCGGATCCGGATCTTCTGCCCGCACTCGCCGCCGTACTCGACCGCGTGCGATCGGCTGCGCTCGGGCAGGTCGGTCGGGAGCCCCTCTGTGCGCGCGTTCGTGGAGCGCGAGCAGCCGGACCTCGTGCTCTGCGGGCACATCCACGAGTCACGCGGTGAGGACACGATCGGACGGACGCGGATCGTGAATCCGGGCCCCGTCTTCGCCGGCCATTACGCACTCGTCGAGATCGGCGACACGCTGGCCGTCCAGCTGGACTGAGGGCACCGCACCTGCAACGATCACGGCTCCGGAAGCAAGCGACGTCGAGGAGGCCCGATGACAGCGATAGAGGAGCACATGGCAATCGTGGAACCGACGTTCTCCGGAGCCCTGATCCGCCCCGACGATGCGCGCTACGACGGGGCTCGCGCATGCCACAACGGCCTGATCGACAAGCGCCCAGCCCTGATCGCGCGCTGCCACGGCTCGGCGGACATCGTGGACGCGATCCGGCTCGCGCGGGAGACGGGTCTCGAGATCTCGGTCCGCGGAGGCGGACACAACGTCGCGGGCCGCGCCGTGACGGAGGGCGGCCTCATGATCGACCTCGCCGAGATGAAGGGGATCTACGTCCATCCCGAGGCGCGCACGGTTCGCGCTCAGGGCGGCGTGACCTGGGCGGAGCTCAACCGCGAGACCGCACTGCACGGCCTCGCCGTCACGGGCGGGCAGGTCTCGACGACGGGAATCGCAGGGTTCACGCTCGGAGGTGGGCTCGGATGGCTCATGGGGCTCTACGGGCTCGTCGTGGACAACCTCCTCTCCGTCGAGCTCGTGACGGCAGAGGGCGAGGTGCTGCAGGCGTCGACCGACTCGCACCCCGACCTCTTCTGGGCGCTCCGGGGTGGCGGTGGGAACTTCGGGGTGGCGGCGTCGCTCGAGTACCGGCTGCATCCGCTGGCAGACGTCACCGGTGGCCTCCTCGCGTACCCGATCGACGCGGCGGCAGATGTCATGCGCTTCTACCGGGACTTCACGCGGCAGGCACCGGACGAGCTCACCATGCACTGCGCACTCGTTCACGCACCCGACGGGTCGGGCCTGAAGCTGGCGGCGCTCGTAATCTGCCACGCCGGTTCGCCCGCGGACGCGGAGCGCGATCTCGCTCCGGTGCGCGCGTTCAGGGAGCCGATGGTGGACATGCTCGGCCGGATTCCGTACCCCGCGGTGAACTCGATGCTCGATGCCGGATACCCGAGGGGAGCGCTCGGCTACTGGAAGTCGAGCTTCCTCTCGGACCTCTCCGACGGGCTGATCGACGCCGCCCTCGAGCAGTTCCTGACGACCCCCTCGATCATGAACGCCATCCTCATCGAGCAGTACCACGGAGCGGCGACGCGCGTCCCCGTGGACGCGACGGCCGTCGCGAACCGGGAGGAGGGCTACAACCTCCTGCTGCCGAGCACCTGGCTGGACCCGGAAGACACCGAGGCGAACATCGCGTGGACGCGGGCGGCATACGAGGCGTTCACTCCGTGGTTTCGCCAGGGACGGTGGCTCAACTACTTCGCCGACGACGAGGGGATGGATGCGACGCGGGCGGTCTACGGACCCAACTACGACCGCCTCGTCGAGGTGAAGCGGAGGTACGACCCGGAGAACGTCTTCCACCTGAACGTGAACATCGATCCGGGCGCGTAGCGCCTTGTCCCCGGACGCCGGACCTCGAGGGAGCCCGGGGAGACGCCGAGGCTCCTGCCTCGGCAGGAGAACGGTGCTCGTGGAGTGACCGGGAGCTTCACCTTCCGGCGCGCCCTCCCGACGGACGACGCCGCCACCTTCGTCGTCTTCCGGCGGTCGATCTGGGACTACCTCCGCCGCTCGGGGATGCTCCGACCGGACGATCCCGCCGAGCCGCCCATCGAGGAGGCCTGGACGCGGTGGCAGGCGATGTACGGCCACCTGGGCCGGACGGCGGCCGAGCACTGGGTCGCGGAAGGAGCCGACGGCAGGATCCTCGGGTACGCCAGATCGATCGAGCGCGGGGGCGTGCTCGAGCTGACGGAGTTCTTCGTGGATCCGGACACGCAGGCGCACGGCATCGGGCGCGGCCTCCTCGAGCGCGCATTTCCGCTCGGCCGAGGGCTTCACCGCTCGATCATCGCGACCCAGGATCCGCGCGCCGTCGGGCTCTACCTACGATTCGGCGTGGCCATGCAGTCGAACGGCGTCGACTTCACGAAGGCGCCGGAGCCGGTCTCGGTCGAGACGGATCTCGTGCTCGTCGCGGCGACGGACGACGACGCGACCGTCGCGTCGATCCTCTCCGTCGAGGAGCAGGTACTCGGACACCGCCGCGAGCCGGACGTCCGCTTCTTCCTGCGCGACCGACCGGGAGTGCTGTACGTGCGTGACGACCGGGTCGTCGGCTACGGATTCGATCCCGGAACGGGGGGATCGTTCGGTCCGATCGCCATGCTCGACCCGGCCGACGTTCCGGCCGCCCTCGCCCATCTCGAGAGCGCCGCGTCCGCGTCCGGCCTCGAGCGGCTCGACGTCCTGCTCCCGCTCGCCAACCGCACCGGTGTCGAGTGGCTGCTCGGGCGGGGCTTCCACGTCCTCCCCTTCTGGGTGCTCTACCTCGCGGACGCCCCGTTCGTGCGCTACGACCGCTGCGTGACGACAGCTCCTCCGGCGATCCTGTAGCTCAGCTGCGAGGCTTACGGCGTGGCACCGCTCACGTCGGCCCCCCGCACGGCGATCCTCTATGCCGCCGGCAGCGAGCGACTCCAGCGCCTCGTCCAGGGGCACGGGATGCGCCTCGGCGCTGCCCGCTTCGTCGCCGGCGAGACGCTCGACCAGTGCGTCGCCGTGCTTCGGCAGCTGAACGACGCCGGCCTCCACGCGAACACGACGCTCCTCGGGGAGGCGATCGAGGACGCAGCGGGCGTCGCAGCCGTGGTATCGGAGTACGAGCAGATCCTCGAGCGCCTGGTCGCCGAGGGCCTCCGCGCGAACGTCGCGCTGAAGCTCACCCACCTCGGGCTCTCCCTCGACGAGGAGCTGGCGTACGCGAACGTGGACCGTCTCGTCTCGCGCGCCCAGCGCCTCGGCACGTCCATCCGCATCGACATGGAGCAGTCCGCGTTCGTCGACGCGACGCTCCGCATCTACGAGCGGCTGCGCGCGGCCGGGCACGAGGCGGTCGGTACGGTGCTGCAGTCCTACCTCTACCGCACGCCCGCGGACCTCGAGCGCCTCCTCCCCCTCGCGCCGAATCTCCGGATCGTCAAGGGCGCATACCTCGAGTCCGCCGAGATCGCGTTCCCACAGAAGGCCGACGTCGACCGCGCCTACCTCGAGCTCGTCGAGCGCGCGCTGCGCGGAGGCGCGTACGTCGCGGTCGCCACGCACGACGAGGCGATCATCGACGCCGTCCGGGCGTTCGCCGAGCGCGAGGCGCTCGGGCGAGATCGGTTCGAGTTCCAGATGCTGTACGGCGTGAGACCGGCCCTCCAGCGCTCGCTCGCGGCCGAGGGCTACAAGGTGCTCGTCGCGACACCGTTCGGGCCCGACTGGTATCCGTACCTCATGCGCCGGCTCGCCGAGCGGCCCGCGAACCTCGGGTTCTTCGCGCGCAGCCTCGTGCGCCGGTGACCGCGCTTCCCGCCACCTCCGAGGTCGTGGTCGTCGGCGGCGGCGTGATGGGCGCGAGCATCGCCTTCCACCTCGCCGAGGCAGGCGTCGACGTCTGCCTGCTCGAGCGCGACGAGCTCGCCTCGGGCTCGACGAGCAGGGCGGCAGGCGGGATCCGCGCCCAGTTCTCCGACCCCCTCAACATCGCGATCGGTCTCCGGAGCATCGGGGCGTTCACCCGCTTCGGCGAGCGGCCGGGGGCGGAGATCGACCTTGCGCAGGTCGGGTACCTCTTTCTCCTCGACCGCGAGGAGGACGTGCGCCTCTTCGAGAGGAGCGTCGCGGTTCAGAACGAGCTCGGCGTCCCGAGCCGCTTCGTGCCGCTCGACGAGGTGCGCGAGCTCTGCCCGCTCGCCGGCCTCGACGGGGTGCTCGCGGCGACCTACTGTCCACTCGACGGCCACGCCAGCCCGGATGCGGTCGTGCAGGGCTACGCGGCAGCGGCCCGCCGGCTCGGAGCGACCGTGCTCACGCACTGCGCCGCCACGAGGATCGTGCGGCGCGGAGGCAGGATCACGGCCGTCCTCACGAACCGAGGGACGGTTGGCGCGGGAACCGTCGTCTGTGCCGCCGGCGTCTGGTCGCCCGCGCTCGCGCGGACGGTCGGGCTCGAGCTTCCCGTCGAGCCGATTCTGCGGGAGGTGGGGTTCACGGGGCCCGTCGAGGGGCTCCCCGACCGCATCCCGCTGACGATCGACTTCTCGACGGGCTTCTACTTCCACCGGGAGGGGCCGGGGATCCTCTTCGGCATGGCCGACCGCGGGCAGCCTCCCGGTCTCGACACCCCGACCGATCCGGCCTGGCTCGAGCGGGTCCTCGCCGTCGCAGAGCGCCGCGCTCCTGCGCTCACCGACCTGGGCATCGCCGGCGGCTGGAAGGGCGCCTACGAGATGACACCCGACGCGAACGCTCTCGTCGGGGAGAGTCCCGAGGTGCGCCGCTTCCTGTACGCGACCGGTTTCTCCGGCCACGGGTTCCTGCAGGGGCCGGCGATCGGGGAGCTCGTCCGCGACCTCGTGCTCGGGCGCACGCCGTTCGTCGATGTCGCCCCGCTCTCGGTCGAGCGCTTCGCGCGCGCCACTCCGAGACCTGAACACAACGTCGTCTAGGGTCCGTTCGTGGCCACCAACGACACCCTCGTCTTCGTCCCCGCCTGGAACGAGGAGGAGAACCTCCCCGCGGTGCTCGACGAGCTGCGCGACGGTCTTCCGGACGCCGACGTCCTCGTCGTGGACGACGGGTCGACGGACGGAACTGCCGGCGTGGCGCAGACCCACGGAGCGCACCTCCTGTCCTTCGGCGAGCACCGCGGGCTCCAGGAGGGCATCGCCGCAGGGTACGCGTACGCGAGCGAGAACGGCTACGAGTACGTCGGCCGCGTCGACGCGGACGGACAGCATCCGGTGGAAGAACTCGCGCGGCTGCTCGAAGTCGTGCGCTCGGGAGCGGCCGACGTCGCGGTCGGCTCGCGCTTCGCGACCGGCGAGGGCTACGAGGCCTACCGCTACGAGCCCTCCCCCAGCCGTCGCCTCGGCACGTCGGTGCTCCGGCGCGCGATGAGCGCGGCGCTCGGCCGACCGTTCCACGACGCGACGAGCGGGATGTACGCGGCGAACCGGCGCGCGATGCCGTCGCTCGGCATGCCGTACACGAGCGGGGCGCCCGAGGTCGAGTCGCTCCTGCGCCTGCGCGAGGCCGAGCTTCGGGTCGAGGAGGTCCCCGTGCACATGCGCGGGCGCGCCGGCGGTGAGTCGAAGCTCCGCGGCAGCAAGGCGGTACGCCTCGTGCTCACCGTCGCGGGCACGCTTCTCGTGTACGGGCTGTGGCGGAGGCGCGGGAGACGTCGGTGAACGGTCGGCTCGTCGCGGTGCTCGGCTACTCCGACTCGGAGACGAGCGGGCTGCACCCGGTCTGCGCAACACGACTCCGTCGCGCCGCGGACGTGGCGCGCCCCGAGGACACCGTGCTCTTCTCCGGCTGGGCGCGCAGGAAGACCGGTAGGCCGGAGGCCGAGCTCATGGCGCAGGCGTGGACGGGAGCTGCACGCCGGATCGGACTCGATCGAACGGCGCGCTCGACGGTCGGCAACGCGATCGCCGTCGCGCGCGCGGCTCGCTCGCTCGGCACGGACGAGGTCGTCGTCGTCACCTCGAGCTGGCATGCGCGCCGTGCGAGTGTCCTCGTCCGTGCCGCACTGCTCGGGAGCGGTGCTCGGCTCGTGCTGGTCGCAACCGAGGAGCGGGCGACACGAGGCGCGCGGGTCCGCGAGCTCGCCTGCTGGAGCTTCGTGCCGGTTCTCGCGGTGCTCGCTGCGCGGACGCGCTAGCGTGCGAGGCATGACCAAGAGACTCACCGTGGTCGCCGCAGTCCTTGCGCTCGCCGTCGCCGCGGCGGGCTGCGGGGGAGGCGACGACACCACGACCACCGCGGAGGCGACCCCCGCCAGCGAGTGGGCAGACGGCTTCTGCACGTCGGTCACCACCTGGGAGAGCGCGCTGAAGGACATCGCGAATCAGTTCACGGACCTCTCCTCGTTCTCGCAGGACGCGCTCCAGAACGCAGCCGACGACGCGAGGACAGCGACCGACCAGTTCATCGAGGACGTCAAGGCGCTCGGAGCACCGGACACGCAGTCGGGCGAGGAGGTCAAGTCCTCGATCGACAGCTTCGCGACGACGCTCCAGACCGAGCTCGACTCGATCCAGACGACGGTCGACGAGACCACGGGGATCGCCGAGCTGCCGACAGCGGTGAAGGACGTCACGGCGTCGATCACGACGATGAGCGAGGCGCTCTCCTCGACGCTCTCGACGATCGAGGGCGCGGACGTGGGGACCGAGCTCAAGGATGCCCTGGACAGCTCGCCCGCCTGCACCGACCTCAGGTCGTAACTGCGTGCTCCGGGGGCCGGGCCTGTCCGGCCCCCGGGCCGCCCGCCGAGCGGCCCTCGAGCTGGACGGGCCTCAGGACTCCTTGATGACGGCGTACCAGAACCGCTCGGCGACCTCGCTGACGTGCTCGCTGATGCGCGAGAAGCGACGGTAGAGCTCGCGACGGGACATGACGGCCCGGAGATCGTCGAGCTCGAGCAGCTCCGCCATCGCCCGGCGGTAGACGCGCTCGAGTCGCCGGTCGGTCTTGATCGCAGCATCGGCTGCGGCCGTCGCGCTCCCGTCCCGCGCCTCGAGACCGGCGACCGCGTCGTCGAGATGGCCGACGGCCTCCCGGAGCAGCACGGCCATCTCCGCGATCGGGGCGTCCGGCGGGCACGCCATCACTTCCGACTCGCGCACGGCGTCTTTCGAGAGGTTGAGCACCCAGTCGATGCCGCGACCGAGCGTGTAGATGTCCTCGGCGTCGTAGGGGGTGGTGAACGCCTCGACGAGCGCCCGCTGGAGCTCGCGCTTGTGCTCGTCCGCCTCGTGCTCCGCGGCCCGGACGGTGTCGGCCGCGGACAGATCGCCGTTAGCCCAGGCGACGAGCGCGTCCATCCCTCGCTTCGTCACCTCGAGCTGCGCGCGCAGCATTCCGAGCACGTCGGGCGTGTCGGGTAGGAACCATCGGTGAACGCTCGTCATGCGATCAACCTTCAGACGGTATAGATGACGGCCGCGAGCGTTGCGGACGCCGGAATCGTGGTCAGCCAGGCGATGCCGATCTCCCGGACGATCCCCCAGCCCACGTGGTGGTAGCGGCGACGGCCCAGGCCGATGCCGACGACGGACGACGCCACCACGTGCGTGGTCGACACCGGCGCCCCGAGGAACGAGGCGCCGAGGATCACGCCGGCGGACGCCGTCTGGCTGGAGAGGCCGTCCAGCGGGCGGATGCGGTAGATGCGGCTGCCGATCGTCTTCACGATCCTCCACCCGCCGAAGGCCGTCCCCAGCGTGAGCGCCACCGCGGAGCCGACCGTCGCCCACAGTGGGGCGGTCAGGGAGTCCTCGTACCCGGAGGCGAGCAGGAGCGCCGCGATCACGCCGACTGCCTTCTGGGCGTCGTTCGCGCCGTGGCTGAACGAGAGCGCCGCCGCTCCGCCCCACTGGCCGGCGTTCACGGGAGCGCGCCAGCGGGCGGTCGCGCGCCGCATCGGCCACAGCAGCATCCGGAGCACCACGAATGCCGCTATGCCGCCGATGATCGGCGACACCGCGAGCGCCACGAGCGTCCCGACGACGCCCACTGGGCGCCCGTCGCTGAACCCGCCCCAGTTGACCGCGGACGTCCCTCCGTACGCCAGCGCGGCACCGACGAGACCCCCGACGAGGGCGTGTCCGGAGCTCGAGGGCAACCCGCGCCACCACGTGAGGAGGTTCCAGGTGGTGGCGGCGGCGAGGCCCGAGCCGACGACGGCGACGGTCTCGTCCGGGGGCACGTCGACGATCGTGGCGATCGTGTTGGCCACCGCCGCTCCCACGAGCACCGGGCCAAGGAGGTTGAAGACGGTGGCGAGGACGATCGCCTGCGACGGCCGCGCGGCGCGCGTGGCGACGAGCGTGGCGATGGCGTTCGAGGCGTCGTGGAACCCGTTCGTGAACGCGAACCCGAAGGCGAGCCCGATCGCGAGAACGAGCCCGGCGTCCATCGCGTGAACCTACAGCGCTCGACCACGACGCGAGTGCGCTCGGTGACGCTCGCACGGAGTCCGGAGCCCGGAGTACGCTTGCCGGATGACGCAGACCGACGAGGGCGAGGCTCGCGCGCGGCGCATCCCGAGAGGCGTCTACGAGCGCGAGCTCGCGCGGCTCCAGCTCGAGCTCGCGCTGATGCAGGAGTGGGTGCGCGAGGCCGGCGCGCGCATCGCGGTGGTCTTCGAGGGCCGCGATGCCTCCGGCAAGGGAGGGGCGATCAAGCGGATCCAGGAGCGGCTGAACCCGCGCTGGTGCCGCATCGTGGCCCTCCCCGCGCCGAGCGAGCGCGAGCAGACGCAGTGGTACTTCCAGCGCTTCGTGCCGCACCTCCCCGCCGCCGGCGAGATCGCCCTCTTCGACCGGAGTTGGTACAACCGCGCGGGGGTCGAGAAGATCCTCGGCTTCTGCACGCCCGACGAGCACCGGCGCTTCCTCCGCCAGTGCCCGCAGTTCGAGCGCATGCTCGTCGAGGACGGCATCACGCTCCTGAAGTACTGGTTCTCCGTCTCGGACGCCGAGCAGGAGCGGCGCTTCCGCGCGCGGATCGAGGATCCGACGCGCCGGTGGAAGCTCTCCGACATGGACCTCGAGTCGCGCCGGCGGTTCGTGGACTTCTCGCGCGCCAAGGACGAGATGTTCGTGCACACGGACACGGACGTCGCGCCCTGGTACGTGGTCGAGGCAGACGTCAAGCGGGCGGCACGGCTGAACTGCATCGCGCACCTCCTCTCGCAGGTTCCGTACGTCGTGACCGAGCACCCGCTCCCGGAACTCCCGCCGCGCCAGTCCGACGAGGGCTACGTGCGGCCGGAACGCTCGACGATGCGCTACGTGCCCGACCACGCGGCCACGCTCGAGCTCCCACCCGACGGCTGAGAGCGTCGGGCTTCCGCGCAGCGGCTCAGGCCCGAGCCGCGCTCGGCGTCTGCTCGAGGTAGCGGTGCACGTGCTGGATGACGACCGAGCCTTCGCCGACCGCCGAGGCGACCCGCTTTACCGAGGAGGCCCGCACGTCCCCGATGGCGTACACGCCCGGAACGCTCGTCGCGTAGTCGGGCCCCGTCACGACGAATCCCCGCTCGTCTCGCGCGATCTCACCCGGCAGCCACTCCGTCCGCGGCTCGGCTCCGATGAGGATGAAGAGCGCATCAGCCGCCACGCTCGTGTCGCCGTGCTCGTCGCGAAGCACGAGACGCTCGAGCCGCCCCTCGCCTGCGGCGTCGACGACCTGCGTCGAGAGGCGAACGCCGATGTTGTCCCTGCCCGCGATCTCGTCGATCAGGTACTGGGACATGCTCGCCTCGAGCGAGGAGCCCCGCACGAGAAGCGTCACGCTTCCCGCGTACCGGCTCAGGTGGATCGCCGCCTGCCCCGCCGAGTTGGCTCCGCCGACCACGAAGACGTTCCCGCCCGTGAACTGGCGCGCTTCCGAGGGAGACGACCCGTAGAAGACGCCCGCGCCTTCCAGCGCCTGGAGCGCCGGGACGTCGAGTCGCCTGTACGAGACGCCCATGGCGAGGACGACGCTCCTGGCCTCGACCTCCGTTCCTCCCGAGATCGTGACGACGTGGCCGACGCCTCCGGGGCAGATGCCCGTGACGTCCTGCGTCAGGAGGAACGTCGCGCCGAAGACCCACGCCTGCTGGTACGCACGCTGGGCGAGCTCGGCGCCGCTCAGGCCACGCGAGAAGCCGAGGTAGTTGCGGATCCGCGTGCTCGATCCCGCCTGCCCTCCGATCGACTCGCGCTCGACGACGAGCGCACGCAGCCCCTCGGACGACGCGTACACCGCGGCCGCGAGCCCTGCGGGGCCGGCCCCGACGACGACGACGTCGTACGGATCCGTGTCCGCGAGCTCGGTCTGCATCCGCGTCCCGTGCTCCGCGAGGTCCTCCGGCCGCGGATCGACGAGCGCGCTCCCGTCCGGGAGGATCACGACCGGAGCGTCGACCCCCTCCTGCCCGCACCCCCGGAGGAGCGTGGCTCCCTCCTCCGTGTCGCACGCATGGAACGCATGCGGTACCCCGTTCCGCGCCAGGAGGTTCCGGAGCTCGTAGCCTCGGGGCGACCACGGATCGGCGACGACCGTGATCTCCCGGCGCCCCGGGGCGTTCTGCCGCCTCCACTCCTGGAGGAACTCGGAGACGAGCCGATGGAAGAGCTCGTCCGGAGTGCTCCAGGGCTTGAGTGCGTAGTAGTCGATGTGCCCCACCGCCATCGCCGCGCGAATCGCGTCCGCGGTCTCCTCGTCCGCCCAGCCTCCCCAGGGGATGAGGAGCGCACGCTTGGCGTGTGGATGGAGCTCGTGGACCCGCGCGAGGAGCGCCTCGCCCGTGAGCCCCTGCGTGCCCCGGGCCGCGAGCACGACGGCGACGGCGGCGTCGCGGTCCCGGAGCGCCTCGAGCTGCGAGAGCGCCGCTTCGGTCGAGGGCCCGCAGATCACCTTGTAGTCGCGCGCGTACCGCTGCAGCTCGGCCGTGATCCGCTGGAGCGCGTCCGGATCCTCGTCGACCGCCAGGATGAGCGGCAGCTCGCTCACGACGGAATCGGCTCCGACTCGGCGACGAACGCAGCGAGCCGCCACTCCCCGTCGAGACCCTTGAAGACGTGTGTCCCCCGGTCCTCGAAGCGCAGACCGGACGCGCCGGCGAGCGCGCGGGTCAGCTCGGACACGAGGATCTCGTCGGGCCCGGCCGCCGCCATGATCCGCGCCGCCTCGTGCACGGCCACACCGCGGACGTCCTCGCCGACGAGCTCCACCTCGCCGACGTGGACACCCGCGCGGATACGGAGGCCGCTCGCGGTCGACCGCCGGCGGATCGCCGCCGCGCAGTGGAGCGCGCGGGCAGGGCCGTCGAACCGGGCGAGCAGGCCGTCCCCGGTCGTCTTCACCTCGCGGCCGCCGAACCGCTCGAGCTCGGCTCTCGCCACGAGGAAGTGCTCGGAGAGGAGGTGGCGCCAGCGCGCGTCCCCGAGCTTCGCCGCGCGCGCCGTGGAGTCGACGAGGTCCGTGAGGAGGAGCGTGACGAGCACCCGGCTGTGAATCCCGGTAGGGAAGCCGGCGAACGCCCGAATCCCTTGCCACTCGATTTGGACGCACGGCTCGTCCCCGACCGTGAAGCCGTCGTGCCCGGGCGGGATGTCGAACACGTCCCCGGCGCCGAACTCAGCCGTCGTGCCGTCCGAGAAGTCGATGCCGAGCCGGCCCGAGATGATGATCCCGACGTGCCGTGCCTGGCACCACTCGCCGCCGACGATCGGCCGCACGTCCTTCGACCAGCGCCAGCCAGGCTGCGATACGAGCTCGCCGACCGTCAGGTCGCCGAGCTCGACGATTCGCGTCCTGATCTTCGGGAACTCGACGACGTCGTCCGGCGTCGAGAAGCTCTTCGAGAGCGCGTCGGCCATCGCGCTAGCGGGCGCTCACCGTGTCCCCGACGTCCGCGATCGCCCGCATCGCCTGGGAGAGCGCGATCGGGATCGTGGCGATGAAGACGGCGACCGGCAATCCGATGAGGAGCACGCCGAGCGTCTGCCAGAAGCCCTCGACCTCGAAGGCCCACACGATCGCTCCGATGAACGCGGCGATCATGCCGAACACGCCGACGAGCATGGAGATGAACGCCCAGGCGCGCAGAGTCCCGTACTGCGTCATCTGCTCCAACCTCCCTGTGAGTAGGTAGCGAACGAGGTGCGAGATTACCCCCCACGGCTCCCGATCGCGCGTACCGTCTCGATCGTGTCCGCCTCGGTGGGCGACTTGTCGGGCCGGTATCCCTTCACGCGCGCGAAGCGGAGGGCGACGCCGCCGGGGTAGCGCGGGCTCGTCTGCACACCGTCGAACGCGACCTCGACGACGAGCTCCGGGCGAACATGCACGACGTGGCCCTCGCGGCGGCGCTCGAGCCCGAGGAGATGCTCCGTCTGCCAGGCGAGCATCTCGTCGGTCATGCCTTTG
>Ga0233417_10000049_pt1 | contig 31563 bp, 34 predicted proteins | sample Sed_MG_FD_189023 | JGI IMG/M metagenome (GOLD analysis project Ga0233417, IMG submission 189023) | Sediment microbial communities from Lake Towuti, South Sulawesi, Indonesia - Sediment_Towuti_2014_0.5_MG | ecosystem: Environmental > Aquatic > Freshwater > Lake > Sediment | place: Indonesia... | reverse complement strand
CTATTAATAACGGTCCTTTTGGAGAATATTAATCTTAGGAGTTGTAAATCTAATTACTAAATAGCAAATAGAATATTTGGAATATTTTGTTGCTGTAGATAATTCAATTCTAGTAGATTGATTCCATGAATTAACTATTTCGTTAAATACTAGTTAGATCAACACTTTCAAATAGGATAATTTAGATCTAATCAAAAAAAGTATTGCCTATGCACATCTTAGTCTGTTAGCTTTATTTTGGCAAAACAACTATTGCATTCCAGTATCAATACACCATTGTTCTTGGACAAAACCGTAAATTTCTTAGCGCCACACTCTTTACAAATTGGACACGTTCTTTTTGGCTTTGACATGTTGCATTATCTGTGTATTCGTTTAATTACTATTTAACATCTGGATAGTGTCTAGTTTCTCCTGTTCCATCCTTTTGAGTTTCAAAGAGTATTTTTATTCTCCGCACGCCATCAAGTTCCAAAATAATTTTGTATACTGCACCTGGTACAAAATCTTTCCATTTTTTGTTCATCACAATGTTCATCCTAATATTAGTACCATTACAATCACTCTTATTGTGGAATACTGGCACATGGATTTTAAATGTCTCCGAACCATGAGACAATAGCTCGTGTACAAACTTGTTACCAGAATATATTGAATCAAACCTTGGTAACATGGATTTTAGGTGTTGGACCCAGAGTGCATTGTTTTCCAAATTCAATATTGGTACGATATAGACTTTATTGAGATCAATTTTTGATTCGACTAATGAATTGTGAATAAAAAAAATTCGCTCTCCAGCTGTGAATGGATTTGAAAACGTGAAATTAAATTGGGAACTTCCTACTGCAATTATCAGCTCGTCGCATTCGTTTAATATTTGATGAGCAAGGTTCAGATGACCATTGTGAAAGGGCTGAAACCTTCCTATCATTAGTCCACAAGACATTGTTATCTATTATTCAATTTATTTACTTGTTCTTTTATTTTGTCATTGTCAATCCTTTTGAAGATTGGCTCAATTTGGCCCAGTTTGTGACCGGGTTTCAAGAGTATAGTTCCAATCGAATCCCAATTTTGTTCATGAGTGTTACCTTGCAATGACATTTGTTTCCAAATTTGCTCTGCAGAAAATGGGATGAACGGAGCAAGCAATATAGACAATGATCGAACAGCATTGATTGAAACATAAAGTGTAGCGCCAGATCGTTTGGGGTTCTTCCATGGCTCTTTTCTCTGAAAATATTGGTTGAAGATTGATGAAAAAGACAGAATACTCTTTAATGCTTTATCAATTTCGTTATTTGAAATAAATTCGCCAACTATTTTTCCAATTCGTTCTATTTCGGTCAATGCATTTTTATCAAGTTGATCATAGTCCGTAGGGGCGGGTATCTCATTACCAAAATTTTTCTTTATAAAAGTCAGCGTTCGGTTTACAAAATTACCAATATTTGCTATTAATTCATTGTTAATCTTTTTCTCAAAATCATTCCAATCAAAATTAATGTCATCCTGAGAATAACTGCAAATTGACGCAATGTAGAATCTTAGATAATCTGGATGAAATAGATTTACAAATTCCCTCAATCCTATATACCAATTTCTGCTTTTTGAGATTTTATTATTTTGTAGCATTAGATGACCGCGCGTTGGTATGAAATCTGGTAACTTGTATTCTTGATTAATGCCAATTCTAATCGCAGGCAAAAACAGATAATGATGATAGACAATATCCTTTCCAATAAAATGAAATAATTGAGAATTGTTCCACTTTTCCTTTGCCTTATTGATATCGCCTAAGAGTTCAATGAATGAAGAAATATAACACAAATGATTATCAAACCACCCATAGAAAACTTTGTCTTGTTGTGTATTACCTTCAATGGGAATGTTGATACCCCAAGGAATATCTCTCGTTATATCCCAATCTTTCAAACCTTCTACTATCCAGTTGAGAACATATTTTTTCACATCATGTTGGAGGAATTTATTTTCCTTCAACCAGCCTTCAAGAACATCTGCAAAATTAGATAATTTGAAAAAATAATGATTGCTTTCTTTTTTGACAGGAGGAAGTCCACAAATAGCACATTTTGGATCCAATATTTTTTCGGGTATCCTTCCACATTTCTCACAAAGATCTGAATATTGCCCCATGGCGCCACAATAAGGACACTTACCTACTACATAACGATCAGGTAGAAATTTCAAATCTTTTTCACAATAATCTTGAACAACCACTTTCTCGTAAATTAGATCATTCTTTCTCAAGATATCAAAGACGTATTGAACAAATTTCCTGTTCGTTTCGGAGCTTGTCTGTGAAAAAGAGTCAAAGATTATTCCGACCAAGTTAAAATCTTCCAAATCCTTATCATGCCAATATTTAACATACTCTTTGGGCTCTAGTTTCTTTTTTTCAGTTTCAATGAGAATCGGTGTACCAAAATCGTCTGATGCACATAGAGAGTATACCTCTACTTGATTTAGTTTTAGAAATCTCCGGAAGATATCTGCCGGTAGATATGTAGACGACATATGACCAAGATGGATTTCTCCATTTGCGTATGGTAGTGCACTTGTTATGATTACGGGTCCTGATTTGGAGTTTAGCACAGCAGAATCATTGCTGATAACAGGAATTAAAACTATCTGAATAACCAATTGAACAAATTGTTAATTCATCGATGTATCCCAAAGTTACGACCAACTAGTTATAACACATTAACATGGAGTATAATCAGATGAAAAATAGTGATCTAATTGACAGTGGGAGAAAGTCCTGGAAATGGGCCTCTTCTCACATGGGCATCATAAGTGCAATTGTAAACGAACACATTAAGGATAAACCATTACGGGGTTTGAACCTGGGACTTTCATTGCATATTACAAGAGAAACTTCAGTCCTTGTAACGGCTGCAATTGAACTTGGATCAAAGGTTTCATTATGCTCGGCAAATCCATTGTCAGTACAAGAAGATATTGTAGCATATCTCTCGTCCCGTGGAGTCAAAGTATACGCATGGAAAAATGAAACTGAACGTGAATATTCCGATAACTTGAAACAAGTACTAGAAAACAATCCACACATAGTTACTGACGATGGCGCAAATCTTCATGTAATGGCACATAAGAAAAAGTCGTTTGGTATATTGGGTGGAACGGAGGAAACTACATCGGGAATAACAAGACTAAAAGCACTTGAAAAAGAGGGAAAATTACAATATCCTGTTATTGGTGTAAATGAGGCTCGTACTAAACATTTATTTGATAATCGATACGGAACAGGTCAGAGTACATTAACTGGTATTATTAGGTTGACAAACGTTCTGATTGCGGGTAAACATATAACTGTTTGCGGATATGGTCATGTCGGCAGAGGAGTTGCAACAAGAGCTAGGGGAATGGGAGCTATTGTTACTATTGTTGAGGTCGATCCACTTAAGGCGCTAGAAGCGTATATGGATGGATATGGAGTAAAGAAAATTGATCAAGTTGTTCAAAATGCAGATATTTTTATAACATGTACTGGACAGAAGAATGTTATCGCTGAAAAACATTTCAAAAAAATGAAGGATGGAGCAATACTTGCAAATGCAGGACATTTTGATAATGAAATAGAGGTAGAAAAGCTATTTTCAAATTCATACGAAAACTATTCAATTAAGCAATATTTGGATTGTTTCAACATAAATGGAAGAAGAATTTTCCTGCTCGCTAGGGGCAGGGTGGTTAATCTGGTAGGAGGAGAAGGCAATCCACCCGAGGTGATGGCTATGTCATTTGCAAATCAGCTTCTCTCCATATTACACATTTTTCAGAATCATAAAAGAATGCAAAAGAAGGTTTTTTCTGTTCCTGAAAAAATAGATACTAGTGTGGCAAGTTTATCATTAAAATTTCTGCAAATAAGTATTGACAAACTAAATCCCGTTCAGAGAGAATATGCCCAATCCTATTGAAATCTGATTAACGCACTGCGCAATTTTCGTCAAGAATCATTTTGTTTTAAGATTATCAGTAGCTCTGAATTTCAGGTAATGAATGCATAATATTTTATAAGTGATTGAAACTTTAAAAAGTTAATTATGACTTGGATGCGAGCTGCAAGTATCGAGGAGTTCGATAAAAGAACTGGGAAAGAAGTGAATCTCAGTGGAAATAGAATTGCAATATTTAGATCGAAAGATAAATTCTATGCCATGGAAGCATTGTGTCGACATCAGGATGGATCACTTGCTCCCGGAAAGATAGATGGCGAGGTAGTTGAATGTCCATTACATTCATGGCATTATAACATACGTACAGGAGATCTATTAGATTATCTTGAAGGAGTTAAATTAAAAACTTACAAGATTGATTTAAAGGGTAAGGATATTTATATAGACGTTTGAATCAATTGTTGCCAAGTGTCATTAATAGGTTATAATACCTAATTTGAAAATATTTAACAGACTTTCTGATACTTTTGAAGATATCAGTACTACCGAAGACAATAAGATTAGGATATATGTTTGTGGTATTACTGTTTATGATGATTGTCATATTGGACATGCTAGAACCATTGTTATTTTTGATGTTCTAAGAAGATACCTGACATACAAAGGTAAGCAATTAGTGTATGTACAAAATTTTACGGATGTAGATGACAAAATAATCAACCGTGCTAAGTCAGTTGGAACATCCGCAGAGGAAATCTCTTCGAGGTATATTGCTAGTTATTTTGATGACTTTTCTAAACTGAATGTTCTCAAAGCAGATTTTTACCCAAAAGCAACAGATCACATAAATGAAATAATTAATGCAATCAAAATTTTAAGGGAAAAAAATTATACTTACACCACTCTGAATGGACTATATTTTAGAGTAAGATCATTTCCAGACTATGGTAAATTATCAAAAAAACGAGTAGATGAGCTTGAAGAAGGTACTAGAATTGAAATTGATAACTTAAAGGAGGATCCTTTGGACTTTGTCCTATGGAAATTCTCCTCAGATGTTCCAAATTGGGAAAGTCCTTGGGGAAAAGGCAGACCTGGTTGGCATATTGAATGTTCAGCCATGGTATCAAAGTTTTTGGGAAAAGAAATAGAAATTCATGGCGGTGGAACCGATCTCGTATTTCCTCATCATGAAAATGAAATAGCACAATCTGAAACTTTCACCGGTAAGAAGTTAGCAAAAATATGGATGCATGTGGGCATGATTACAATTAATTCAGAAAAGATGTCAAAATCACTTCGAAATATGGTGATACTTAAGACCGCATTAAAAAAATGGGGTTCAAACGTTCTAAGGATATACCTTGTCTCTTCTCAATATTCAAAGCCAATGGATTACAACGATGATATTTTACAAGAATCTATGCAGAAATGGAGACAGATAGAACACTGTGTTTATGAAATGATAACAACAAAGAATAATGCACAAGACTTGAATGAATTTGAAGATAAATGCACTACTTTTTTATCAGAATTTTTGGTAGCATTGGACAGTAACCTGAATACTTCTTTAGCGATGACAATATTTATGAAACTAGTTTCATATGTAAATAATTTGAGTTCGTCTGAAAAATTAACTGTAAAAATGGCAGACAAGGCGTTACCTATATTGGATACTATCATGAACATTATTGGTCTAGATATTATGAAAATTGACAAGGATATTAAGGTCCAAATTGAACAAATGATAGGAGAGAGGAATAATCTTCGAACAGAAAAGAAATTTCAAGAGGCAGATATGTTAAGAAAGAAGATTTTGGAACAATTTGATGTCGAGCTTACCGATCACAGCAACTATACATCATGGAAAAAAAAGGAAATAATTGGATACGAAAGCGGAATTTAAATCTGCAGCTGACCATATGAATTTGATTTTCTTATATGTATGGGTGATTTTTCCTAATAATATGGCAAACCTGATAAACTTTTATTTGTTCATTAGAGAATGTAGACTTGAATGAAAATGGATGACTTGCCATTCAGAATTATGATGATTTCCCTTATTGTTGTGTCATCATGTTTTGTAATATCCCTTGTGATCATTGGGGATGTTAACCAAATTTCTGGCGAATCTACTACTCTTTCAGTTCCTCAAAATACAGATCAGACAACAACTAATACTACACTAAAAGTTTTCACTGATTCGCTTCGGGAATTAGTATCAAAGTCGACTGAACTTACGGGCAAATATCAATTGGAACTCGGAAAGTGGGCAACAAAAGAAAATGATAATTTGACAATGATCTCTATAACTGACAATTACTTACCACAGTTTGAGGATCTTGAAAATGAGGCCTGTAATCTAGCAGTGCCATTTGGGCAGGAGAATATCAAAGATTCGTTTATCAAATCAATTAGTTCAGAGGCCTCTAGCTATGAACATTTTAAGAATTATCTCATCACTGGAAATACAACTGAAAATGAAGTATCCAATAATGAATTTTCACTAGCGTTTCAGTACGAGCAGATATATGCAACATTTCTTTTGAAAAATCGCTAACATGCAATGAGGAAATTTGTTTTGGAACACAATTGTATCCATTCTTTACGTTTATTCAAAGGATGTTTCAATGTGAATTATTTTAAAACCTTTTTTTGGAATTTTTCAATCGTTTCAATTCCTAAAGGAATGTTACTATTTGTCGTTACATTATTTCTTATGATGGATGGTACAGGCTACTCACTAGGAAATTTGAGTGTTCTAGAACATAACAAGGTAGTTGACCAAAATGGCTTCATTCACATATTCGGTGAAATAAGAAACAATTCAAATGAAACACAGAGATCAATCACAGCTCACGCAAATTTCTATGATAAGAATGGAAATAACATAGGTAACGGTAGTGGAATAGTATCACTAAGGTCATTAAATATCGAGGAGATGTCTCCTTTTGAGATAGTATTCCTAGATAAGAATCGTAATAATCAATTCTTTAATTATACTCTTAATTTTACTAGCAAGGCTGGAATGAAGAAGGCAGATGATCTGATAGTAACATTGTTGAAATCGAGGCCGGACATATTTGGATATTACTATGTCAGCGGAAGAATTTCTAATATGGGTAACGATACAGCCACAAATGTACTTGCTATAGCCTCATTCTTTGACAATAATGGCAAGATGATTGGTCTTTCAAGCGCAATTGCCGAGCCCAGTAACATGACTTCACATTCCACATCAAGTTTTACAGTTGTTATGGATGATAAACTACATTCATCAAGAATCAAGAATTATTCTTTAATAGTTGATTCAGACCAATACACATTCAGATAACATGATTTTGATGTCCATGATTAGTACGAACAGAGCAGACGCAGGTATCTTTCCTAATTCAATACTGATACCAAAAAATCAATGTACTACAGAATTATATTATGCTTGTATTAATCGTATGATATATGGGAATATTTGAACCCTCACTTTTTCTTGCCATGTTTCCGTATCTATTTATCGGCAGCTTTCCAGTTTTTGGATTGATATTAGTTACAAAGTGGATAATAGACGATGTAAAGAAGAAACGCAAATTTACCTTGAAAATTTAGCCAAAAACCATTCTCACATTAAGGTGAGCATAATCTTTCTCGTCTTTTGTAATTTAATTGCCATGAAAATATATATCACATGATGGAAATATGGTATGTATATGTCAAATGAAGTCCCAAGAAAATGCGCATTGTGCGAAATTACATTACGAACTGAAAGTGCAATAAGTATCTGTGAAAATTGCTTAAAGAATGCAGATTGTTGTGTCGGTCTGGAAAACTTGAGGGAATAGGTCAATTTCTATTCCGCCATTTTTAGGGTATCACTAATAGTAATGATGCCAGTAACTTCTCCCTTTCGGCTCACAAGCACGCATTTCGCAAATCGTACTAAGGGAATAAGTGCTTTGGCAGGAGTGGCTATGTCTACAATTGGTGGGGGAGGTTCCATTATCTGTAAAATGGGTACCTGGTGGATATTTTTCTTGTCATAGCTCTCGAGCACCTTTCTAGCAAGGATATCTTCACTCACAAGCCCTACAATTTTTGAAACATCTAATACCGGAATCTGACTTATCGAATTTTTCATCATTTTTTCTATCGCTACTTCCAATTTCTCATCTTTTTGAACTGAAATAACTTCATGGCTACAAATATCCCCGGCTTTTAACGAAGTTTTTCCTTCTTGAGAACTGAGTACTTCAAATATTTTCTTGGCTGTATCGTAACTTGGTTTACATCGTCCTGATTCAATTTGATTTATCATCGAAGTGCTGATTCCCGACAGAGATGCCAATTCGCGTTGGGTTAAACCTAATCTTATCCTCCCTTGCTTAATATAATCAATCCTCGGAAGCATTTACAGATTATCTATATCGAATTGATATTTTAATGGTAATAGTAAGTCATTGAAAAACATAGTCCAGCTAGGAATGTGGCTTAACCTTATATTATATTGACCTGAAAATGACATACTATTAGAGATGAGTCAAGACACCCACAAGAAAAAGTGGGATTCTGTGAAGAGATATAAGCTAACTAAAATGTTAAATCAGCTGTCAAACATTACCGGTCATGGGACAGAATTAGTTACCGTGTACATCCCTCCACGAAGACCAGTTTTTGAGGTTATAGGCCAACTTAGAAATGAATCAGGTACGGCATCTAATATTAAATCAGATTTAACCAGGACTCATGTTCAGGATGCTCTTAGCAAGACAGTGGAACATTTGAAATTATTCAAGGAAACACCTGAAAATGGTCTTGCTATTTTCTGTGGAGCTATTCCCAATAATAAAGGGATAGGTAACGAAAAAATAGAACTATATTCAGTTTTGCCCCCAAAACCCATTCAAATCAATCTATACCGATGTGATGATCATTTTTGGACGGATCATATCAAGGATATGCTTAGGGATGAAAAAGTCATAGGACTCCTTGCTATTGATAGTCAAGAAGCAGGATTAGGGATTCTAACAGGGGATAGATGGGAAGTGATTGATACTTTAACATCCGGAGTAGCTGGAAAACATCGCCAAGGAGGCCAATCTGCGAGAAGATTTGAAAGACTGCGGGAAAATGAGCTAAATGAGTATTTTCACAGAATTGCAGAACATGCACAAAAAATCTTTATTGACGAAAACAAAATTACTGGTCTGATAGTTGGAGGACCTGGTCCAACTAAGGAGAACTTCTTGAAGGAAGAATACCTTGATTATCGACTACAAAACAATGTACTTGCCACAATAGACAGTTCCTACTCCGGAAGTGAAGGAATTAGAGAATTATTGGAAAAGGTAAACGAGCAGGGAATAATATCGGAATACAGATTACTTGAAGAAAAGAAATTAGTAAAAAAGTTCATGAGTCAGGTGTATTCTGACGAGGGATTAGCAGTATATGGTATACACGACGTTCTGAACATGCTAAGAAGCGGGATTGTAGACACATTGATAATTACTGATGAGATTCCATACATGCATTTAGAAATCAAGTGCAATAAATGCGGAAATACCGAGGAAAAGTACGTAGATAGAGCAAATCTGATAAATGTAAAACAGGAAGAGGTATCAAAACCATGTCCCAAATGTGGAAGCCAAGATAGGGAATTCATAGATCAGGATATTGTTGATCAGCTTGAAGAACTATCTGCTAACATTGGAACTAAGATGGAGGTTATTTCATCAAAAACTGAAGAAGGCGCACAGTTAGGAAGCCTGGGAAACATAGGAGCACTTTTACGTTTCAAACCCTCACATTGACATCACTAGTGTAAGTTAATCTAGCCCTTATTCCATCTAATGTTAGAGATGATCTTATCTTCTCAGCAATTTTTTCTAATTCTTCATCTGAAATCAAATTTCTTGAAGGCCACCTTCCGTTTGGTGAATCATAACTGTATCTTGGAATTATGTGTACATGAACATGAGGCACTATCTGATTTGCAGCCTTGCCATTATTTTGTCCAATATTCAGTCCCTTTGCATCAAGTGCTTTCATTATCCCTTCAGACAAGATTGATACGATCGAAAACAGTTTTCCCACTTCATCATCACTCATAGTAAAAATACTCTCGTGATGATTCTTTGGAAGTACAAGAGTATGCCCTCTGTTAATTGGATATTTATCCATAAAAGCTATGAAATCAGAATTTTCAAATACCTTGACTGCGCCTAATTCATCCTTGATTATCGAACAAAATATACATTTTGTCTTTGGCTTCAATAGTAAACTCCTTGTGTTTTGCTGATTTATGTTTTTGTCATGTCATGTCTACGTGACTTTTAAATAGGTCAAATTTTTTTCTAACTATAAATGGCTGAAACGATCGAGATAAACGAATTTAACTTGAATTTCACATTCAAATGTCCTAAATGTGATTATAAAAATGAAGATATTCCGGCTGTAGATATTGCCAACAACAATGCTGAATGTGGAATGTGCGAAACTTTATTCAAGATAGAAGGAATAGATAGCGTAAAGATTTTTGCACTCATAGAATAATTTGATCTACTATATCGATACTTAGGTTAGTATCAATGTTATCTTAAAATACGCTTTAATTTTAATTTCAATGATGGAACTAATCAGTAGAACTGTAGTTAGTGGCCCAGCTAGGGCTCCACATAGAGCAATGTATAAGGCGATGGGTCTAAATGATGACGATTTATCAAAACCTATTGTAGGTGTTTCATCTACGTGCAATGAAGCAACACCATGTAACATCCATCTGGGCGATTTGGCACAACATTCAAAGTCAGGTGTAAGGGATTCTGGTTGTACACCTAGGGAATTTACTGCTGTTTCTGTTTCGGACGGTATTGCAATGGGCCATGAGGGTATGAAAGCTTCTCTGGTCAGCCGTGAAGTTATTGCGGATTCAATTGAAATAATGATGCGTGCACACAGATATGATGCACTAGTTGGAATTTCTGGATGTGATAAGAGTCTACCGGGTACCATCATGGCAATGGCAAGACTTAATCTTCCATCCATCTTTGTATACGGGGGAACAATATTGCCGGGCAATTGGAATGGAAAACAAGTGACCATCCAGGACGTTTATGAAGCTGTAGGTTCATTTGAAGCAGGAAAGATAAACATTCAAGATCTAAAAGACCTGGAAAATGTTGCATGTCCTTCTGCAGGTTCATGTGGGGGCATGTATACTGCAAATACTATGGCTTGCATTAGTGAAGCCCTTGGAATTGCATTACCGGGAAGCGCATCTCCTCCGGCATTAAGCGAAAAAAGAAACCAAGTATGCTATGACACTGGAAAGCAAATCTTTAGCCTGCTGGAAAGCAGTATACGACCTAAAGACATACTAACATTTGAAGCATTTGAAAATGCAATAGCTATTGCCAACGCAATAGGCGGTTCCACAAATGCGGTACTACATCTACTTGCAATATCTAAGGAAATTGGAGTACATCTTGATTTAAAAGACTTTGAAAGAATTAGAAAAGCAACACCTCACATAGCAGACACAAGACCTGGTGGAATGTATGTCATGGTTGATCTGGACAGAGTAGGAGGTGTTCCCGTTATACTCAAAAGTTTACTTAAAAAAGGATTGTTGAATGGCAATACAATGACTGTTACAGGAAAAACAATGAAACAGAATCTTAAGGGAATAACGACAAGTAATTCTGAACCAGTTGTATATTCGTGTGAAAAACCTCTACACCATGAGGGAACCTTGAAGATTCTAAAAGGCAATCTAGCGCCCGAAGGAGCCGTGATAAAAATAGCAGGATTACAGAGAAATAAGTTTGAAGGAATAGCAAAAGTATTCAATTCAGAAGAGGATGCTTTTGATGCAATTTCAAAGCAAAAAATAAGGAAAGGTGATGTCATTGTTATTAGATATGAGGGCCCTAAGGGAGGTCCGGGAATGAGAGAAATGTTGGCAGTAACGGCTGCATTGGTCGGACAAGGTCTTGGAACTGAGGTTGCAATGATAACGGATGGAAGGTTTTCTGGCGCGACAAGAGGATTTATGATTGGTCATGTTTCTCCTGAAGCAATGGTTGGAGGACCCATAGGACTTGTAATAAAGGGTGACAAGATCAGTATTGACCTTGACAAGGGGAAAATTGATTTGGACGTTAGTCGAGTTGAGCTAAATAGGAGAAGAAAAGCGTGGAAACCATTGAAGTCAAAATATAAGAATGGAGTTTTGGCAAAATATATGCTTCTTGCAAGATCTGCGTCCGAAGGCGCCGTGACAATACCGCAATTTAAATAACCTTAATTGTGCGTTACCAAAGCAGGAATAACTAGATTAGTAATGATATTTGTCAATAAGACTAGTTTCAGAAGCCTCTTCCTATTGACGATAATCGCTATCTCGATAATTTCTGTTGCGTTTTTTTTGTACAGATACGAATCCGTCACTGTAAACTTTTTCCCTCAAAACTCTGATCTGACATATAGCGGAGTGTTCAACAACGCGACCAGTTTAGCAGAACTTGGAAATACATCCAATTCACTTGGATTGACAAACATGTCAAACAGCGGAGCAAATACATCGATTCTTGTTGCAAATAACAACACTATCTCAACTATAGATGAAATTGTTTCCCTGAGTAATCCTGTTGAGACACTTACTAGAATGGTAGTAAACATATTGGAGAATTCATCAATTTCAGATACTCAAAATGGTAAAGATCTGGGACTAAAGAACTATTATGCGTTGGACGGAGAATGGAATCTAACAGTAAGAGGCGATGAATTTTCAAATTTCACGGGTAGAATCCTCCTTAATAATACATTGAATAATATCACCAAAATATATGATATTAAACTCGCTACTTTTACACCTAATAATATAACGTACCAGGCATCGAACCAGATACTAAAGATAAAAGGTACAGGAAACATTACATCTGATGACCAGACGGACAAAGTGCAATTATTGATAATTCTTTACAAAAATGAGAATATCTACGTGGTATTTGCGTCCAAAACTGAAGAGAATCTTTTCAATAATTTCCTTGTATCAGGAAATATTTTGGATAGAAAATTTGAATATTAACTCTCGATTTATTCTGCCCCAATCAAACCTATCAAGTCAAATCCTTCAGAGATCTTTGAGCTTATTTCTGCTATTGAAATCAAATGCCCATCTGGATCTTCTATTATTGCATGCTTGCCGAACGATTCCTCTGCGGGCTCCTTGAAAAACTTTACTTTCTTGTCTTTCAAATTTTTGGCTACAGATTCCAAATTACTTACCATAAATCCTACGAGAACACCTGAATTTTTTGTTCTTGTCTTATTTTTGGATGGATGCAATGCAACGACGGTTCCGCTCGAAAAGAATTCTACCCATTCAGGAGAAGTATTTTTTACCGGTAATTCAAGCACATCGCGATAAAACTTTATCGACCTATCCATATCACTGACCAGCAAAATCACTGCTCCAAGTCTTTTAAATGTCAAATTACTCCAAAATAATTGACTCCGAATTAATAACTTATCGATTTTGGATCAAATTTAGGACAGGTTGGCGTAAATTATATAATATTTCAATTTAGATAAGACATAAAAGTGAAAATCAAATGCTAACTGTAAAAGTTGTTGATAGTGAAGTTACATTGGTTGAATCAGAGTTACCTGACGTAAATGACGACGAAATGTTGGTAAAGATGCAATCGTGTGGCATTTGCGGATCTGATTTAGAAAAGGTTTATGGAAATTACGGAATGAGGTCTTTGAGGGTAGGACATGAGCCTGCTGGCGTTGTTATTAAAGTTGGAAAAAATCTAAAAAATTTCAAGGAAGGAGATAGGGTTTTTGTCCATCATCACGTAAGTTGCTATTCTTGTAGATATTGTTTACAGGGTAATTACACAATGTGCAACAACTATCAAACCAGCAATATTGAACCATGCGGATTATCGGAGCAATTTATAGTTCCAAAATGGAATATTGAACATGGAGGCGTTTTGAAGCTTCCTGATTCAATATCATATGATGAAGCAGCTTTGATTGAACCATTCGCATGTTGCATAAGAGGACTTAATAAAATTTCAATAAAGCATGGCGATAACGTGGCTATTTTGGGAGCAGGGCCTACGGGCGTGATGCATACATTGTTGGCCAAGTTCTTGGGAGCTAACAACATTGTAGTTTCTGATATCAATGATTTCAGACTAAAGTTTGTCGAGAAATATGGGGTCACTGCGGTGAACTTGAATAGTCAAAATTTAGAAGAGATCGTCAATGCTCATACTGAAGGGTTAGGTGTTGATGTTACAATATTAGCAACTGGGAGTATTAGGGCCTTTGAAAGTTCACTCAAAATAACTCGCAGAGGTGGAAAGATACTTGTTTTTGGCGTCCCTTCGGTTGGGTCAAAATTTGATATCAATTTGAACTCTATTTATTCAAATGAACAAATAATCATACCAAGTTATGGTGCTTCAGAAATAGAAACGAATCAGGCTCTATCATTAATGTCAGACAAATCAATAGACCTTTTACCACTTGTGACACACCGTTTTCAAATAAGAGAATCCAATAATGCATTCAAGTGTGCTCATGAAGGTTCAGATGCGATGAAAGTTCTGATAGTAACGTCCTAGGTCAATTCATCAAAACATAAATAACTTGTATATTCTGGTTATCTAGCATGGACTGGGGATTAAAAAATCGCTTATCTGCTATTATTAACCAACAAGATGGAAAAGGAGTCATGCTAGCGGTAGATCATGGATATTTTTTGGGCCCTACAGAAAGATTGGAAAATCCAGAAAAGACTATTAAACCACTTTTAAGATTTGCTGACTCTTTAATGCTGACCAGAGGTGTCTTAAGAAGGTGTGTAGCTCCTGAATCCAACGTTCCTATAGTTTTACGCGTTTCGGGAGGCACTAGTATTTTAGGTGAAGATCTTTCAAAGGAAACAATAACAACGTCCATTGAAGAAGCAGTTAGACTCAATGCATCATGTCTGGCTTTATCCATCTTTGTAGGTAGTAAGTACGAGCATCAAACCCTGAGCAATCTTTCTAAACTGGTTGATGAAGGCGAAAGATATGGAATTCCAGTATTAGCGGTTACTGCCGTTGGAAAAGAAATGGCTAGAGATTCCAGGTATCTTGGGTTGGCCTGTAGAATCGCAGCAGAATTAGGAGCTCACCTAGTAAAGACGTACTACTGCGAAAATTTTCAAGAGGTAGTAGAAGGATGCCCTGTTCCAGTAATTATTGCAGGAGGTAAAAAGTTACAAGAAAAAGATGCGCTAAGTCTAACTTTTAATGCAATAAGGGATGGTGCATCTGGCGTTGACATGGGAAGAAATATTTGGCAATCCGATCAGCCAGTAGAAATGATACAGGCAGTTAGATGCATAGTCCACGATGGATTATCAGTCGAAGACGCATTCAATTCATTTCTCATTAAAAAAGGAACCCCATCAAGTGAATTGGAAACTCTGAATACACGATAAATTTTTTTAGTAGATCTAATTTCATGTTTTAACATGTCAGAGTATGAAGGAGGCACGTTCAGATGTAAGGTATGCGCAAAAGAATTTCTAACAAAAAATGAATGCGACATGCATTACGAAGATACGCATGGTGAAGAAGTTGCCAACATTGGTGAATAATCTCTTTAAAGGTACGTCACCAAAGTACGACATGGCATAATAATGTTAGATTTTTTAGTGACCAAATTAACTTAAAATCAGATCTAGTTGAAAGTTGCAAATGTGATACTGTTTGAAATCGGTCTCTGTGCTCTTGAAGATTCAAATTTAATTTACAAGAGGAAATTTGACGATCCGGTAAGAGAATATTCTTCCATCATCCAAGGACAAAAAAATTACGTAGAGGATCTAATCCCCAAATTAAGAAATTATCGCATTGTGAGAGTCAATAATAAGAGTCTATTACAGGTTTTGCAGGACGAAAGTTTTGATGTTAAGCTCATGTCTGATTCTAGGCAGAATGAGATAAATCAGAATAAATTGGAACTAATGGTTAAATTTGGATTGGCTGAGAGCAGGGAAGAATTAGGTGAACTTTTACAAAATTTTGCAATAAATCTTTCCTCCATGAGGGTAAAGGAAACGTCAGAAAGATTGGACTTACATTTAGTGCAAGCCATCAACACTTTGGACGAGTTAGATGAAATATTAAATACAATTAGTACAAGGATTCGTGAATGGTACGGACTGCATTTTCCTGAATTAGACTATTTGCTTCAAGATTTCATCACATATTCCACTATTGTAAGAGATGCTGGATCAAGAGAAAATATCACCAAGGAACTTTTGACTCAGCTTGACATACCAGAAAAGAAGATTGAAATGATTCAATTAGCAATCTCAAAGAGTCAAGGAGGCGACCTTCCTCAAGAGAGCTCCGATTCCCTGAAAGTTTTGGCATCGCAGGTTATAATGATATCCGAGTTAAGAACGAATTTATCTGCCACGATTGAAAATCTAATGGAGATGCTTGCTCCAAATTTGAAAAATATCTTGACTGCAGTAATAGGCGCCAGGCTTGTGGCAAAGGCGGGCAGTTTGATGAAACTAGCACAGATGCCTTCAAGTACAATTCAAATTATTGGTGCCGAAAAAGCTCTGTTTCGCGCATTAAAAACAGGCACGAGACCACCTAAACATGGGCTTTTGTTTCAACATCCTTTAGTTAACTCTGCTCCAAAATGGCAGAGAGGTAAAATTGCTCGTGCATTGTCATCAAAGATAGCTATTGCAGTGAGAATCGATGTATACCGAAACGGTGAATTAGACAGTTCATTGTTAGACAAATTGACAAAGAGAATAGAAACTATTCAAAAGATTTACCAAGAGCCTCCAAAGACTAAGCAATCTTTTGAGGATAAGGGAAGATTCATGCATAAGAGACATAATAGGCCGATAGGTTTCAAGAGAAGAAAGATGCGTCATGAAAAACGTAGACGTCATTAGTTACGTTACTGTGAATGGCAAGGAACACATAGCTACAGTCAACCTTTTGAAGGGAGTAACTCTTTATGGTGAAAAGCTTGTGACCAGAAACGGTAACGAATATAGAACATGGGATCCGTTTAGAAGTAAATTAGCTGCTGCATTTATTAAGGGACTTAACTTTGAGTTTACTGATGTTGACAACATATTATACTTGGGTGCCTCAACAGGTACAACCGTAAGTCACCTGTCCGACATAGTTGGTTGTTCAGGAAGGATTTTTGCTGTTGAGTCTTCAGCTAGAGTTGCAAGAGAGCTTATTTCAAATGTTTCGTCTAAAAGAACAAACGTGATACCCATAATAGAAGATGCCCGGAAACCGAGAAGTTATTTTGCAATATATGATAAGATGGACCTGGTATACTGTGATATCGCTCAACCTGATCAAACAAGCATAGCGATTGAGAATTGCAAAATATATCTAAAAGAACAAAAGCCAATGCTTCTTGTCATTAAGACTAGAAGTATTGATGTTACAATGTCTCCAAAGAGCGTAATCTCACAAGAAATTAAGAAACTAGAAAACAATTCATTTGAAATCAAACAAAAAATAGATCTTGAACCTTTTGACAAGGATCATGCAATGATAACTGCAATTTTTCATCCGAAATAGCAATCATGAATGATGATTATCAGACACTATCGATTGAGCAGGTTTCCAAGATTTCCTAGCAAATGGTGGAATCTCATTTTTTTGAGTATACCAATCTTTTACAAATCTTATCGTTTTTTTATCGGATGGATAACCGCTCCCAATATCCCCGTATTGAACACGAATTTTGCTAATTTCAGAATCGCGTATCACCTTAGCAATAATGGAAGCTCCCGATACTACAACGTTCAACCTGTCTGCATGATTCATCGAAACTAGTTTTGTGTTGTGCTTGCCAAGAAAACCACGAATTGTTTTTTGATATCTGGAAGGATTGACATCACATGAATCAACATATGTTTTGTCAGATTTCATATTTCCAATGGTAATAGCCATTGCCTCGGCCTCAAGAAGATTTAGGTTGTTCCTAAAAACATGGAAATCAATGTCTTCTATACTTATTCTACAAATGCAAATTGATTCTGCGATGTTCAAGATGTTGCCAAAAAGACTTTGCCTTTTTTTTGGGGAAAGCAATTTTGAATCCTTGATTCCACATTTGGTCAATTCTGAAATGGATTTTTTGGGTACACTTATTCCCGCTACGATTATCGGTCCTAGTAAAGATCCCCTACCAGCTTCATCTACCCCACATATTATTCTTTTTTTCCCAGCGAACTCTAATCCCTTGAGTCCAGATCAAGAGATTGTTGTTATTTTATCCTTACCCCCAAAAATCATGATATATTAGGAGCCAAAAGATACCTTACTATCTATCAGGATTGCAGTATGAAATTTCAACGATTAAAGAAGGTAAAACGATGCTCCTAGTTCCTACTTTATCACTTACTGACAACGTACCACCAAAAAATCCTGCGTTCTTTAATCCAAGTGCAAAATGGAATAGAGATATTTCAATGCTAGTTTATAGTATACAAGCATCTACAAAATACAATAAAACTTTCGCTGACTCAATATGTGGCGTTGGGGCAAGAGGATTAAGAGCTTCAGTTGAAGTTCCTAAAATTGAAACTGTTTATTTAAACGATCTAAATCCTATTGCAATAGGCCTTGCAAAAAAGAGTGCAAAATTAAACCAAGTAGAGGACAAGTGCTTCTTTGGTTCTAATGATGTCTGCAAATTCTTAAACTTTGAAGAACGTGATTTCCGGAAATTTGATATTATAGATCTAGATCCATTTGGAAGTCCATCACCCTATATTGATTGCGTTCTAAGATCAGTAAGTAATCATGGATTGATATCAATTACATCAACAGATACTGCGGTATTGTGTGGGGTTTATCCAAAAGTATGTTATCGAAAGTATCACGGATTTCCTTTAAGATCGGAATATTCAAATGAAATTGGAATTAGAATTTTGGTCTCTTTTATAGCACTAACAGCGTCAAGATTTGATTTGTCTGTTATCCCATACTTCTGTCATAGTAATCTTCATTATATGAGACTGTACCTGAGAGTTGATTTTGGAAATTCGCTTGCAAATTCTGTCATTCAAAAAATAGGATTTCTAAAACATTGTCAAAATTGTAAGCACAGGCGGGTTGAAAATCTTCGGGAGCAAAACCTGAGTTGTGAAGTTTGCAATGAGAAATGCAATTTGGCAGGGCCACTTTGGATAGATTCTCTTCACGACTCTGAATTTGTGGGCGCAATGCTTGCACAATTGGATAACGGAGAAGATAATTCAATGCTCCCAAATGAATTGAATAGACTCAAAAAAATGATACAAATTTGCGCAAATGAGCTTACAATTCCTTCATATTTTGAAACGGATACAATTGCATCCATGGCTAAAAAAAGTTCAATATCCTTGGATAAAGTGATTGTCACTCTATTAGACAATGGATATGAGGCATCCAAAACAATTATGAATGACAAGGGTTTCAAGACCAATGCAACTTCAATGGAGATAATGAACCTCCTTTACAAATAAATAGTAATTTATAGAAATAACGAGATTAAGGTACTATGATAAGACTATTCAAATTAATCAGCATAATGCTAAAAGGGGTCAAAACGTGAAATTACAAGTTAAAAATCTGTCTAAAAGGTTTAGGACATCTAGATCTAAGAATAGTCAGTACGTTACTGCTATTGAAAATATCGACCTTACGATTAACGATGGTGAATTTGTATGCATAGTTGGACCATCTGGATGTGGAAAATCTACTTTACTTAACATTCTTGCAGGACTGGATAAACCAACTGAAGGAGAAATCATTCTCAATGGTCATGAGGTTAATGGAACAGGACCTGATAGGATCATGGTTTTCCAAGAGAATGCTCTTTTTCCATGGCTCAAAGTAATAGAAAATGTTGAATTTGGATTAAAAATAGCAGGTCTGCAAAAGGATAAGAGACGTCAGATTGCCCTTGCACATCTTGAAACAATGCAATTGACAAAATTCGCTGATTCATATGTATATCAGTTATCTGGAGGCATGAAACAAAGAGTGGCACTAGCAAGGGCACTTGTCATGGACCCAGAAATATTACTTATGGATGAGCCTTTTGCATCTTTGGATTCTCAAACTCGAGACTTGCTATCAGTTGAATTGCAACTGATTTGGTCTAAGACACGAAAAAATATCATTTTTGTGACTCACAACATAATGGAATCTGTATGCCTTGGTGACAGAGTCTTTGTATTCACCAACAGACCAGGAAGAATCAAAAGAGAAATCACTATTGATCATAGGAGGCCCAGACTAACAGAAGATGACGAACTCAAGCCCTATTATAGGGAAGTGTTGAGTGAACTAAGAAGTGAAATCAGTGCTGCGCGTAAACAACAATCTGACTAACTTTTCTTTAGTCTCTTGACAAGATCCAGACCGTCATCAAAACTATTTGGAGAACATAGAAGAACTTTGTCAGTCAAGTTAGATGCATCATAAACAAATTTTTCAGGCTCATTTACATAAGAGCCCCAATCCAGACCAATATTCTTTGCCGATACTTCATTCCTCTTTGACGGACACATAATACATGGTATTACATCGATATTGTATGGTTTTGACAATTCAACGATGGCCTTTAAATTCTCTATAGAACTTATGGATTGCGTTACAAATGCCCGTGGTCTTGCTTCAAGTTTGTTCTTAACTTTGGCACTATTTTCTATCTTGTTTGGGAATGACAAATCTAGCTTGATAAAATTATTAAAATTATGTGCAGATAGAGTTTTAATAATCTTTGTTGGCGGAATGTCTAAGACTTTATTTCCAATGACTGGTTCATCTCCCCGAAGAATTAGAATGCTATAGACTCCTGCTATGATAGAATCCGTAACAAATTGCAATACTGAAATGAGGTTCTTGTCATAAAGTCTGCAAGTACAGCTTATTGGTTTTGATACTCCAATCTTCTTTAGCATTGAAACAATCATCAAATTTGAAACTCTTGGGATACCAAGTACATTATCTGTCAAGTGTATCCCATCAACATATTCGGATATACGTTTAGTTCTTGACAAGAAAAGGTCAATATTCTTGTTAATGGTTTTGTTATCAAAATTATTATTGTAAAGTACCTTTGGAGGATTCATTTCATAAATAACTTTAATATCCACTAGTATCTCACAATGTTTATCATAATTAAATCCTTAATTTATAATCTTAAAATTTCAATTCGCATCAATACTCCAAAAATTTCATTTAATCGAATTTTTTATTTGGTCTGCAATCTATTCCTAGGTTGATTCTCGCTTGTATGATGTAAAAGCAGTCAAAAAATTATTAGCGCCTTACCTTGGCAAGAAATCAATATTTCCGTCTTCCATGATTGAATTCAAATTTGCGGCGGTTATGATTGCAATCCACTTCACAAATGGGAGCCCTTACGTGATCTTGATAAAAAGAACTAATCTTGTCAAAAGTCATGCTGGAGAAATTTCTTTCCCTGGAGGTAATTTCATGAAGGTCGATGTTGAAATGCTAAAAACTGCCATAAGGGAAATGAGTGAGGAAATAGGCATTAGAGTTAAGAAAAATCAGGTAATTGGCCATTTGAAGGCAGAGAGAACTCTGAGTTCACGTTACGTAATATACCCTTATGTCGCGATATTGGATAACATACAAAAAATATTCGATATCAATTATGAGGTAGAAAAAATAATAGACGCGCCCCTAATACCCTTGCTTCAAAGTCGAGAGGATGACGTTGAACATGAGAAAGAGTTTTCCATCACGCGATTGCCCAAATTTACGTATAAAAATGAAGTTATATGGGGAGCCACGGCCAGAATTTTGGATCAACTGACTGAACATTTCTCAGAAAGAAATCATGCTTGAAAGGACAGTGATTCAAAAATTACAAAAATAGATCTGGTACTGAAATTGAGATCAATTTCTCAATAAGCATGTACTTCAGACTTGTGTTTTCTCAAGCTTCTGAATGTACCAAATTTCATGGTGCATTTGTCACATTTCCACAGGTTTACCTTAGCCTGACTGTAAAATGTATAAGATTCATTTCCGCTCTCGTACTTACCTGTGCTTGTGTTGTAATTCACGGGATTGTAGTTAATTTTATACTTAATTCTTGATACGTTTATTTTCAATTTCCAAGTTATTGAATTCTATATTTAAAAAAAGTAAAGTCAATTGAACATATAGAAACCTATCAACCTTATTTAACAAACTCCAGATTAAAAAAACTAATATCTCATATTAAAAAAGTAACAATGTGTATTTTGAGAGCCTGAGAGAATATGTAGATTCCCTTGAGAAGGAAGGACAGTTAAAGAGAATAACAACACAGGTCTCTGCGGAGTTGGAGATTGCAGAAATTCTTCGTAGAGTGATGTATGAGGATAATGGCCCTGCAATCTTGTTTGAGAATGTAGAAGGATATGATATTCCTGTGCTGGGTAACGCATTTGGTTCACTGAGACGATTGAAGTTAGCTCTGGACATGGAAAATTTTGAAGATATTGGAGAGCGGGTAACTGCATTAACAAGATTAAAAATGCCTCATGGGTTGCTGAATAAATTCAAAATGCTTCCAAAACTTTCAGAAATTTCTGATTATGGGCCCAAAAACACCAACTCGGGTCCTGTCACCGAAATCATTGAAACAATTAATCCAACATTAGATAACTTGCCCGTACTCAAATCATTTCCAAATGATTCTGGTCGATTTATCACGTTTGGAATTACGGTTTCAAAGAATCCTGAAACTGATGTTCGAAATATGGGTGTGTATAGGTTACAAGTCATTGGTCCCAAAAAGGCCATAATGCACTGGCAAATTCACAAGAGGGGGGCACTTCATTATCAAATTAACAAAGAAAATATGCAGAAAACAGAAGTCGCTATAGTGATTGGAGCTGATCCTGCAACGCTCTTCAGTGCAGTTGCACCTGTCCCAGAAGGACTGGATAAATTTCTATTCGCAGGGATGACTCGTAAAAAAGGAGTGGATCTGGTTAAATGCAAAACTGTTGATGTAGAAGTCCCTGCGTCGGCAGAAATTGTACTAGAAGGGTACGTTGATCCCTCTGAGCTTAATACAGAAGGCCCTTTTGGAGATCATACTGGATACTACACACCTCCCGAACCCTACCCTACATTTACCCTCACAGGTATTATGACGAGAAAAAATCCGATTTATCTTACTACAGTTGTGGGAAAACCAATTCTTGAAGACGCTTACATCGGAAAAGTCATTGAGCGTGCATTCCTTCCATTAGTAAGGCTCTTCCAACCAGAAGTAGTCGATTTTTCGATGCCCCCTGCGGGTTGGTTCCAGGGTATGGCAATAGTATCAATAAAGAAAAGATATCCGGGACAGGCGAAAAAAGTCATGATGGGGTTATGGGGCTTGGGTCAGCTGTCACTCACAAAGATCTTGATTATTGTAGATCATGATATTAATGTGCATGATATGAATGACGTTATTTGGGCTGTTACAACTAGATCTGATCCAAAGAGAGATACAATTTTAATCGAAAATGCGCCAACTGATACACTAGACCCAGCTTCTCCATTGTTAAATCTCGGCTCAAAGATGGGGATTGATGCAACTAAAAAATCAAAGGAAGAAGGTTATGAAAGACCAGTACAGGATGAAGCAGTTCCAGATGAAAGTACTGTTAGATTAGTAACAAGCAAATGGAATGAATATGGATTTGGGCAACAAGACACAATATAATAAATATATCTTTATCAAATGATGAATGATGAAATTCATACATAGAGGTAAAGTAAAGGATGTGTATGAACTAGATCAAGATAATTTGCTATTTCATTTTACTGATAGGGTCTCAGCCTATGACGTTCCAATGGTTACCAACATTAAAGGAAAAGGTGAAATCCTATGCAAATTTGCAGAATTCTGGTTCAACTATCTACATACCAGTAATCACATGGTTAGGCTAGAAGCTAAAGATAAAATGGTTGTAAAGAAACTCTCAATGATTCCTCTCGAATGTGTTGTTAGAGGATATTTGTATGGAAGCCTGTTTGAACGATATACTACTACAGAGGACATTATGGGACTAGATCCTAACCTGAAACTTGCATCAAGATTATCGAAACCAATTTTTGATCCTACAACAAAATCACAAATCCATGATGTTCCCATTTCAGAGGATCAAATACTAGAACAAAAAATCTTGACCAAAAGTGAATTGGATTATTTAAGAAACACTTCGATAAACCTGTATAATCAGATGTCCATAGCATCAGATAAGGCTGGATTCATGTTGGCAGATGTAAAATTTGAGTTTGGTAAGGATCCGCAATCTGCTGAAATTATTTTAGCTGATTCACTTGGACCTGATGAATTTAGGATGTGGACAAAAGTGTCATACAAACCAGGCAAGGAACAGATTAGCTACGATAAGCAATTTCTTAGAGATTGGCTAACCAAAGTAGGATTTAGAGATAAAGTAAAACTATCCAAAGGTGGAGAAAAACCTGCACCTCCAGTGCTTCCTCCTGACGTTGTAGATGAGCTATTAAAGAGATATTCATATGTTTACGAAAAGATATCGAAGACACAGATCTAGATTATGTTTTATACAATACCTTTCAGATCGCTACTTAACTAACAGAAGTGTTCGAACTATTCGACACTAATCTTCATCATACCCTTAGTTTCGGCATTAGTTAGCAAAGTTACAAGGTTCCTTGGAATATCAGATGCAGATTTATCACACGAAACAGCTAATGTTCTGGAATCTACATAATTTGATTTTCTCAATACTATATCATGACCGTGTGAAATTTCCAAAGTTTTGCTTCCGTATCCTGATACTTCAAATTCAAATGGTTCGACAACAATCGATATTTTTACAACAGTACCTGTTTTCCTTAATCTATCTTTTATTGAAGAATTCAGATCATTACATGCTTTGTTTGCTGAAACACCTAAAATGCAATCACCTTTCTTTGTCAAATTAGGATCCTTAGTAATTTCAATAGTTGCAGAGTGAAGTGAAAGTACATTCTTGTGACCTTGAAACGTTATTTCTTCTTCCAATTATTGTTCTGACTTTTAAAAATTTAGGTGACAATTTAAAGTATGATACTAAGGTAAACTTAAATTAACGAATGCAAACAAGTTAGAGCTGATTTGTTACCTGCAGCAGCTGGTTATGATAGAGCAATTACGGTATTTTCTCCCGACGGCAGATTATACCAAGTAGAATACGCCATAGAGACCGTAAGAAGAGGAACCTTAGCGGTTGGAATTAAAAGTAAAGACGGTGTAGTATTAGCAGTAGAAGAAAAAGCTAGAAAATTACAAGTTTCTGATATCACTCAAAAAATATTTCAAATAGATGATCATATAGGGGTTGCAGCAGCAGGATATATTCCGGATGCCAGAACTCAGGTTGATCATGCAAGATTTTTCGCTCAAAGTAATAGACTGATATATGACGAACCGGTGGACGTTGAAGGAGTTGCAAAGAATCTTGCAGATATGGCGCAACAATTTACACAATATGCCGGAGTAAGACCATATGGTGTTGCGTTAATCCTTGCAGGAGTTGACAAGAATGGCGTATCACTATATCAAACCGATCCGAGTGGAACCTATATCGGATATGATGCTGTTGCTATTGGCAATGGTAGTGATCAAGTAAATGAATTTCTGGAAAAGAATTATAATTCTGACATAAGCATGGAAGATGCAAGTGCTCTAGCATTGGAATCAATTTATCTGGTTAGTGAAGAAAAAACCGGAACCAGACACATAAAAATGGCACAAATTGATACCAAAACGAAGAGAATGAAGCGAGTTGGAAATAACGAAATTGACAACTATGCTTCAAAGTCAAAAGAGAACGCCACTAAAAGAGCTCCTCAATAATTTTTATTTTTTTTAATTTTCATTTTCAAATAATATTGGTTTAAATATTCAAGAAATGCTGTGAATTTTGTGTCAGTTAAAACTGGCTTTCCTGCACCAGACCTTCAAGTTAGTGAATGGATTCAGGGCGGTCCAATTAGTCTGAAAGATTATCAAGGTAAAGTAGTTGTTGTAGAAGTTTTTCAAGTAAATTGTCCTGGGTGTTTTATTTATGGAATACCTGAAGCTATTGATAATTATAACAAATACAAGGATGAGGGAGTTATGATATTAGGATTAGCCACCGCATTTGAGGATTTTGACAAGAATACTGTTGATAATTTGAAATTGCTATTAAATGAAAAGAAGGTCATTGGTGAGACCCTTACTACTCTTACATACCAAAGTAAGTTACTAGATAAAGGAATGTTAACTTATGATATTCCTTTCCCAGTAGGGATGGATAGACTTGTAAAGGAAGATCTTCCAATCGATGAAAAGAAAATTATGGAAGTTGTGAATGCAAACGTTCCTGATTTTGAGCTGTATCATCAAAAAGACAAGGATGAAATTATTTCACGAGTTAGATCATATTTAGAAACAAAACCTTACAATCCGCTCACCTTTGAAGAATATTCTTTGAGGGGTACTCCATCAACAATATTCATTGACAAGAAAGGAATTCTTCGTGAAACTACATTCGGATCCACTGGACTGATGGGCGCTACTATAGAAAAACTATTATCAGAATAAACGGTTTAGAATTTTATTTGACTAATCTATGGATTGCAATTCCTGACTCTTGTCTAATTGATTCTCAATCAATTTTAGACAAAAGTTTCAAGATTTCCCAGATCTCCCGTGCGTGTTCGATATTTTGTGTTAGAAAGATAATTGTTTACCATGACAGAAGCGTAAAAACTGAAAAAATGGATAAAAAAATTCTTAAAACAATATTGCAATATCTTGACACACCGCCCTATCTTCGAAAAAAAATCTATCCCAAAATGTGGATACTGAAGCATGCAGGAATATTACCACCAATAAAATCTCCGCATCACATGACCTTGATTGACATCAACAAAATTAAGGATGGTGATGTTAGATTCGGATTTGTAATAAAACAAAACGATTCATTATATGTTGATGTTGGAGTTGAAAAGATGATAAAATACAGAGGCTCCAAACTAGGTAAAAAGGTTCTCGTAAAAATCTCTAAGAATCCGCAGATGGTGGCAGTAGACATTTCAAAAGACAACGTAGACGGCTATTGGGGATATGATGTCCAGTTTGCAGATTCATTATCCTCAATACTGGGGGACTTGAAAAATGAAGTACTAATGACATCAGTACAGGGAGCGCCATTCACAGACCATGTAGATGAGCTCATGAATAAAGTAAAACCTTCAAAGAATCTACTTGTTATTTTCGGTAGTCCTAAACTTGGACTGAGAAAAATAATGGAATCAGAAAATATGCAGATCTCATCTACTCATTACTTCTTGAATATGTTTCCCCAGCAAGGTACTCAGACGGTAAGATTGGAAGAGGCGATTTTGGGTACGCTTTCTATCATTAACAATTACATACATGCTTGATTGGCCAGGTTCAGATTTTGTCTACTCTGAAACTTTGATTAACACATATCGCTACTCTTGAAGTTATTAATTTATTAAAGGGAAAGCAAAAAACGGTTTAATCATGGGTCACCGAAAATATAGTGCACCTAGACGTGGAAGTATGGCATTCTACCCAAGAGTGCGTGCACGAAGTCTCGAATCTAGGATAAGAAGCTGGGCAGATCCTAAGTTGGAGAAATCATCTTTACTTGGTTTTGCTGGCTATAAAGTTACAAATTTAAATGTATTATCAGTCGACGATAGAGAAAAAACGCCCAATTTTGGCAAGAATGTCATGAATTCATCCACTCTAATAGCAACTCCTCCTTTGAAAATAATTGGAATTAGGGCATATTCAGAAACTACGTATGGAAAGAATGTAATTTTTGACGCTTTTGCAAAAGATACTGACAAATATCTATCAAAAAAAGCGCCATTCAAATTCAAGGAAGGTAAACTAGAAGAAATCAATACCCAAATTGATAAAATTAAACACGTTGCAGCTGTAGTATCTTCATATCCAAATAGTGCTTCTCTGTCTCAGAAGAAACCGTTTGTTTGGGAAATACCAATAGGTGGGAAAGATGCGAAATCAAAAATTGATTATGTTGTCAGCAATTTTGGAAAACAAGTAAACATCAAAGAAGTGTTTGAAGCAGGACAATTTATTGACATTTCAGCTATCACTAGAGGAAAGGGAGTTGAAGGTCCAATTACCAGATTTGGAGTAAAAAGAAAACAGCATAAATCCCGAAAGAGTGTCAGGGCTCTTGGAACTCTTGGTCCAATTTCACCTGCAGTCGTTACTTATACCGTACCAAGACAAGGGCAGAGAGGATTTCATCAAAGGACTGAATATAACAAGAGGATTTTGATAATATCTAATTCAGACAAAGATAGCGATTTCAAGATCAATCCAAAAGGCGGATTTGAACATTATGGTCTCGTAAAAAATGACTACATCATAGTAAAAGGTTCAGTCGCGGGGGTTCCTAAGAGGTTGATCAAGATGCGCTTTCCCATGAGAACAAGTAGTAAGAAAGTTGTAGAACCTAAAGTCTTGGAGGTACTGGTCAAATGAAAGTTGGTCTTAAGGATCTTCGCGGTAAGCAAATTGAATCGTTAGAATTGCCATCTGTTTTTAATACACCGTACAGACCAGAGATCATAAGAAAAGTATATGTTAACGTCCTCTCATCACAGTTTCAACCACAAGGCAGATATCCTGCAGCAGGTGAGATGGTTAGTGCAGAATCGCGCAATACTGGTTTAGGAATTGCGAGAATTGCAAGAGCCAGAGGTGAAGGATTTCAACGCGCAGGTCAAGCCGCAGGTGTTGCAAGTGTCAGAAGTGGAAGATTGGCACATCCTCCAGTTTCATGGAAGAAAATTCACAAGAAAATAAACAAAAAGGAAAAGCAATTTGGTTTTTGTTCCGCAATAGCAGCAACATCAAATAAGGAGATCATTGAAAAGCGAGGTCATAAAGTCGACAAGATTTCTGAGTTTCCAATAGTTGTTTCAAATGATTTAGAGAAAATTACAAAGACGACAGAGTTAAGAAAAGCATTACTCTCATTAGGCCTAGAGGATGATCTCAAAAGATCAACAAGCATCGTAAAGGTCCCTTCCGGTAAATCACGACGACGTGGGAGAAAGAAACATACTGCTCTGAGCTGTCTAATTGTTGCTTCAAAAGGTTCACAGATAAGCAAATTAAAGAAATCATTACCAGGTGTAAATGTTGTCTCTGTAGAAAACCTGAGTATCATGGACCTTGTTCCAGGAACAAAACCAGTTAGATTAACAATCTACACAAAGAATGTTATTGACTCTATGAACAAGATAAATACAGTTTGGTCAAAAGTACAAAGTATGGTGAAAGAAGTATGAGTAAAGAAATAAATGATAACATTCATTCAATTATTCTCCGGCCATATATTACGGAAAAAACGTTTAATTTGATAGAAAAGGAAAACAAATTGACTTTTATTGTCGCTGACAATGCAAGCAAAAAAGATGTAAGTGAAGCGATTAAAACAATGTACGAAGGTAACGTAAAAGAAGTCAATATGTTCAGAACTATACAAGGAAAAAAGGCAATTATCAGATTTACCAAAGATGACGAAGCACGCCAACTTGCAACAAGATTAGGTCTGGTCTAAATTGATTTATCTAGTTAAATTTAAAAGGAGTATTTTGGAGTTGAATATCTAATTGGTTCGTGAATTTAGATTTAGGGGTTTAAACGTAGATCAATTAAAGAATCTATCAATAGAGGCACTTTTACCTTTGTTAAATGCTAGACAGAGAAGGTCTTTGGACAAGAGGGTTGGAAAATATATGAATGATGAAAAAAGAAAATTACGTGAACGCATCAAAAACGTCAGGGAAGGCAATTCGAAAGAAACAATACGAACTCATGTAAGGGATATGATCATTCTTCCCGACATGGTCGGAATTACGGTTAATGTTCATAACGGAAAGGATTTCAGTCCAATTACTATAAAACCCGAAATGATCGGTCATTATTTAGGTGAATACGCAATTACAAACAAGAGAGTTCAGCACGGTGCACCTGGAGTAGGAGCTTCCAGATCAAGTCTTTACGTCCCATTAAAGTGATAGATTTTGCCAACGTACTCTTACGCTTTTTCACAATTTGATAAGAATAAACATGTCAGGGCCGCGTTAAGGGAAACTGACATATCACACAAACACGCGAGAGAAATTGCTCTAACTATCAAGGGGCTTTCGATCGAAAGAGCAAGGAATGTTTTGGATCAAGCAATTGAGAAAAAAGTTGCAGTTCCTTATAGAAGACACCATAATGAAGTGGCACATAGATCAAACATCATGGATGGTTTTTTTTCGGGAAGATTTCCAAGGAAGGCTTGTGAAGAATTTTTGCGACTTTTGGATAATTTGGAATCAAATGCAGAGTATAAGGGTATGGATCTGGATAGGCTGGAAATAGTTTCTTGTGTTATTCACAAAGGAACGAAACTTAAGCGGTTTACCCCTAGGGCTATGGGAAGATCAAGTCCAAAAGTCGATACGTTGACACATGTAGAGATTGTTGCAAGAGAGGGTAAAGTATATTGAGCGCTATAAAAAACGTAATGAAAAATAATTTTAGAAACATGGAACTCAACGAATACCTGAGTTCTTCTTTAACTGAAGCTGGTTATGGAGGAGCAGAGGTTCAAAAAACTCCAATAGGAACTAAGATAACACTTTTTGTCATTAGGCCAGGTCTTGTCATTGGAAGAAAGGGAAGTGGAATTAGAGATTTGACCGCTAGATTAGAACAGCAGTTTAATTTAGAAAATGCACAGGTGTCTGTGACTGAAGTTACAAAGCCTGAATTAAATCCACACATAATGGCAAATCGAATTGCACAGCTAATTGAAAGGGGGACAGCATTTAGGAGAGCTTCACTGTGGACAATAAACACCATAATGGGAGCTGGAGCTTTGGGCGTGGAAATTACAATTTCGGGTAAGCTCAGAGGTGAACGTGCTCATTTTGAAAAACACACAGCAGGAATCATTCCCAAGAGCGGAAAGTTTGCTGAAGAAATTGTTAGAAGTAGCACAAACAGCATGTTAACAAAAATGGGGCTCGTAGGAATAAAATTAAAGATTTCAATTAAGGAAGAAGTACGTCGCGATTTTGACTTACAGTCAGAAGCTGAGCCAAAGAGTGAAACTGAAATTCCAACAGAATCCGAAGGCGCTGCTGAAAAAGAAGTCAATACTGAAATCAAGACTGAAGCCACCGATCAGAATGTTCCAGCTGAGTCAGAGATAAAAACAGAAATTACAGAAATTAAAGAGAACACAGAGACTACAGAGAGTAAAGATATTATTGATGATGCAGTTAAGGAAATAGCCGTAAAGAAGAGTGAGACGTAATGGCCAGACTCAAATTGAAAACATTAAGAGAATTAAATGATGATGATCTAGAATCAAAGCTCTCGGAAATTAGAGCGGATTTGCTAAAACTAACTATTGAAAATTCAAAAGGTACACTTAAGAAAGAAACTGGAAATATGAAATGGAAGA
>Ga0233417_10000047_pt1 | contig 32021 bp, 29 predicted proteins | sample Sed_MG_FD_189023 | JGI IMG/M metagenome (GOLD analysis project Ga0233417, IMG submission 189023) | Sediment microbial communities from Lake Towuti, South Sulawesi, Indonesia - Sediment_Towuti_2014_0.5_MG | ecosystem: Environmental > Aquatic > Freshwater > Lake > Sediment | place: Indonesia... | reverse complement strand
ACACGCGGATGTCACCAGGCGGCAAGAAACTGGCCGGGCGACGAACGCCAATTTCTAGAAGGCAATCGACCCTTGTCCAATAAACTACCCTTCGCAATCAAACCAGGACACACCCTGCCTCCGCTCTCGGAGCTAATCGGGGTGCTGCTGGCAGGCGTACTCATGACGGCCTGCCAGCCATATCAGTTCAAAGGCACAGCCTACGCCGATCCCCAGCCGGCGCCAGATTTTGAATTGACCGCCACGGATGGCCAGCGTTTCCGATTGGGTGAGCAACGCGGGCAAATCGTGTTGCTCTTCTTTGGCTACACCTCGTGCCCCGACGTCTGTGCTATGACGCTGGCGGAGGCCAGGCAGGTCCTGCAAGGCTTGCATGAAGATGCAGATGAAGTGAGGTTTGTGTTCGTCACGGTGGACCCCGAGCGAGACACGCCGCAGGTTCTGGCCAGGTATGTAAGCGCCTTTCACCCGGCTATTCTCGGGCTGAGCGGAACCCCTGACGAATTAGAGGCCATTCGCCAGGCTTACGGGGTGATCGCCGAGAAGGGGATGCTGGAAAAGTCGGCCGCCGGTTATGGTGTCAATCACACCGCCCGAGTCTTTCTGGTGGATCGTGACGGACGATTGAGGTTGAGTTATGCCTTTGGCACTCCGCCAGCCGATATCATTCAGGACATCCACCACCTGTTAGGGTGAGGAGGGAGACTTGACCCATAGCAGGCTCGTTCTGCTGCTGGCCTTGGCCCTGGCGGCACTCTACATCTTCAGTCTGCCAATGGAAATGCGCGGAACTGCGCCCCTGCTGTTCGAGTGAAGCACAAGCATAAGGAGACCCAATGAATACCCTGGAACCCCGAACTTACCCACCGGTTGAGATGGTTGCTCAAGGACCGCGCTTGTTCGTTACACGACCACGCGCAGCCCAGCCCATTTCGGCGGTGCTGAAGGTGCTGCCGGTGCTTTTCAAATTGCGCATCGTGACCCTGCTGCTATTTGCGGCGGTAGGGGGCGCCTTTCTGGGAGCGGGAGGCTGGCCCGGAGCTGATCGACTGGCCCTGCTGCTGCTTGCCGGAGGTCTTGCGGCTTCGGGCGCTTCTGCCCTCAACCAGTACCTGGAAAGAAACGCCGACGCCTTGATGGCACGCACACGCAAGCGCCCGCTGGTCACCGGCGCCATCGCCCGCCCAGGCTGGGTACCTTATGTGGCTGGCCTGATGATTCTGCTCCCATCCCTGGTGGTGTCACCCTTCAACCCAGCCCTCGCCTTCTTCCTGCTGCTGGGTGCGGCCATTTACGTTGGCATCTATACTATCTGGCTCAAGCCACGCACCCTTCTCAATATAGTGATCGGCGGAGCTGCTGGCAGCGCGGCGGTGCTAAGTGGCAGTGCAGCGGCCGGTAACTGGAACGATGTTGGGGCCGTGGTGCTTGCGTTACTGGTCTTCTTGTGGACGCCGGCCCACTTCTGGAGCCTGGCCATCGTCTATCGCCATGACTACGAGCAGGGTGGGGTGCCCATGCTGCCTGTGCAGACCAGCCCGCGCCAATCGGCCGTGTGGGTTGCCATCCATACAGGGGCAACCGCATTGGCAGCCCTGATGTTGGCCGTCCATCCGGCGCTGGGCTGGCTGTATTTCATGCCTGTCGCCATTGCCACCGTAGACCTGATGGTTCGCAACGTCCGCCTGCTGTTGCACCCCGACGGCAAGCAGGCGCTCTCTCTATTCAAGGCTTCCAATGTGTACCTGGCTCTGGTGCTATTGATGGTGTGTGTCAGCGCGCTGGTGTAGCGCATTCAGGTCAGACATAAGGCGAAGGGCACGCTCAGAGATGCATACCCTTCGCCTTTCTTCAACGCAGTCACCGTTTTGGGCTGCCACCTACCCCAGTTCCACCTTCGTCAGCAGGCCGCCCAGCCCCAGCGCGGCGAGGTCGCGCCGTTCAAGCCGGTCCCCCAACAGCAGGCGCGGCAATACCATGTCCACCACGTTGTAGCCTAGTCCGCGGGCACAGCCCGGGGCACATAGCACTGGCGTATGCGTAAAATAGGCCAATGCCAGAAGATTGCCCGGCTCCACCGGGGCCCCGTGGGCCACGACCTCTGCGCCAGCCTCCCGCAAGGCACGTAGAGTGATGTCGTCCTCGTCCATGATTGAGGTCTGTCCGGCGATCACCAGTAAGTCCACCTCGGCGGCCAGGCGAGCGGCCGCTCCGCGGATGCTCGGCACTTCCTGGGGTACCGCTTCCACGGCGACCAACTCCGCCCCCAGCCGCTCCAGTCGGGTGCGCGTGGGCGGCACAAATTCCGCGCGGACTTTTTCGTGAGCAGACGGCTCACCTGTCAGGAGCATGGCGGCTCGTCGCCTGCCAGTCAAGGGACGCACCTCCAAGACTCCGGGCCGGGGACGGGCCAGTGCCAAGGCACGCTCCAGGTCACGCCGTGGCACAGCATAGGGGATGATCTTGAGGGTAGCCACCTGCACCGTCCTCTGGCTAGGTCCAACCACGGTGAAGGGAGGGACGGTAGCCAGCGTGATGCCTGGTACTAGATTCAGCTCGAGCAGACGTGCAGCATCCACTTGCAGCAGCCCATCAGCCTCGGCCACCAGATTCACGCGGCCGCCCGTTACCCTGGTCAGGCGCAGGTGATCGGTCCGCAAGGCCTCAGCCAACGCTACGGCCGCCTCGTCTTCACGGACATCGTCGGCATCTAGAACCGCCACCACCACCGTCGAGCGGCCCAGTTCGGCCAGGCGGGCCAGGTGCTCTTCAGCCAGCCGTGTGCCTTTTTTCAGCACCCTGCGTCCCTCGGCATCCGCGATGTTATGCACCAGGATGGTGCCCACGGTTTCGGCTGCGGCTCGCTCTTCCAATCTCATATCCTGCCTCCCTGCACAATCCTCGCCCGTGTGGGTATTATAGGGCGCACACCGGTCGCTGACAAAGGACTGCCGTGTGTCCGCGCCTGCTGGGGACACCGGAGGACAGTGTGTCTGGCAAAAGGAGAGAATACGGATGGTCTCTCACCTGCCAAGGGCAAGCCAGGGAAGTGGCTGCCACAGGTAACCTTGGGCCTGCACGTCTGGCGGGAAGCACAATCAGGACCGCGCAATCGGACCGGAGAAGGCTTTCAACCCATGGACTGACCGGCCACCGCGCCTTCCTGGGCGCTGAGTTCGCGATAAGCAAGCGTCCACACGCTGGACTTGAATACTTGGACCAGCCCACTCACAAACAGCAGCGGCAGCACCGTGACGATCACAAATATCGGCAGGCCCACAGCCGCCGCGAGCAGCCACGGGACGGCCCCTTCCCAAATCTGCCCGGTCAGGATGCCTACCAGCAGCGCTGGCAAGCCGCCCAACACTGCTCCCAGGCCGAATAGCACCAGCCCGACTACAAACATGGCCAGTCCCAGGCCAAGGCCCAGACCGAGCATGATCAGCCACATAACCGCCACGTCTTTCAGGTACCGCTTCACCAGGCCATAGCCGTGCCGAACGGATGCGATCACCCCTACCCCCTCCAGGGCGCATGCCCTGCGAAAGAACTTGGTGAGCAGAGAGACTCCCACGCCGACCACAATGGCCAATAGAATCACCAGCGAGAACAGGGCAATCGCAACCAGGGTGCCGATCAGGCCAGCCGCCCTGTTTTGGGTCGTCCACAACAGCAATGGAGCCAACGCCAGCGCAAATAGCAGGATAAAGGCCAACACCGTAGGCAAACCGATCAGTAAGTCAATCAGGAACATTCGCCACGCGGCCCGTGACCAGCCCAACCGCAACCCCTGGCGCACGCTCAACCTCTCTCGGGTTGCTTCGTGCTCGTTCACCATGCGGATCAGGGCCGTCTCCGCTACGTAGCGCGTGAGGATAGCCAGGACGATCAAGACCAGCATCAGGCACGCGAACGCGATGCCTATGGCGATCAGAACACGTACGACTTCTGGCCCAACCTGGGGCAAGGCAAACTGACCTCCAGGCGCGGCCAAGTTTCCCCCGTTAAAGCTATACCCAGTTCCGCCCCCGCCCCCTCCCGTAGTTAACGCCAGGAGAATCCCAAACACCCATAATGCCCGATAGCGCCAGGTCAATTCCCAGGCCCGTTTCAAGATCTCTAGGTAATCCATGTGCGCTTGCTCCTTGCCTCCCAAGCTGGAGTATCCTTACGGCTATCAGCCCTGTGCCAGGCAGGCAGAGGGTGCTTGCCGCCTACACAAGTCGCTATTGCGTCAGTGCCAGGACATTCCGTACCGCGCCAGGGTGAGAGCTGGCATGATAGATGGAATGGTCCTCCCAATGCACAGCCTCAGCTTAGAACATATCACGAGCTGGGGCGTGCGTCAAGCGCTTGCGCTGACAGGCCAGGCCCAGGTTGCTGACACCCCAGGAAATCCCTGACTGCTCAGATTTGGCTAGAAAGACAAAAAAAACTTCCGGGGTTTCCGAACCTTGGAGGTTAAAGTGCTTTTCAGTACTTTCTGGATCCAGCCCAGCCCATAAATCCTTGGGACAAGAAATCAGGCCATAGAGCGCAGCGCCATCAGCAAGGCCTCGAATTCTTCACGGCAAGGACCACAACGCTGCAAATGATCGTGCACCAGGGGCATGGCTTCCGTCACATCTCTGCCAGCCAGCTTCATTTCAACAAAGCAGTCCAACTCTTCAAAACACTCACCACATCCAATCTCGTCAGGCCGGGCGGTCATAATTCCCCTCACCAGGCTCTTGACTATTAGTGGGTCGACCCTGGCTGCCTCGTGTCGACGGGAAGGAAAAAGTGCGCGCATCAGCTTGTCGAACATATTCATCCCGAGTTTCGTGGTAGACACTGCGCCTGAACCAGCCTTACTCGCATAGACATAGTGATACCCTCGACTCTTACCTCAGCTAGTTGCCAAATGCAGCCAGCATGTCTTGGGGCGACAGGCCTTGGTCGAGCATTCGCTTTTGCAAGCGCCGACGGGCATCATGCAACAACTTGTACAGCGCGTTGCGGTTGGTGTCCATGCGCCGGGCCACCTCTTCCAGCGGCATCCCGCGCAAAACGGCCTGCAATGCCTGGCGCTGCTTGTCGGTCAGGTCTTCACGGATCAGCCGGAGCAGGGTCTCCAGGATTATCCGCTGCATAGCCTGCTGCTCTGGTCCGAGAGAGGGATCAGCCAGCTCACTGGGGATGAACTCGGCGCCGCCCTCTCTGGATTCAGTCAGCTCATCCAACGACACATCCCGCCAACGTCGGCGACGAAGCTCGGTATAGGCCACGCGCACAGCAATCTTTTGGGCCCAGGTCGTGAAGCGGCTCTCGCCCCGAAAGTTCGGCAGTCCCTTTAATATCCTGAGCAGGGAGTCCTGCGCAAAGTCCTCCAGGTCAGACTGGCGCAGACCAGGTTGCTCGCCCAGGGCGTAGCCCAGGCCACGTACCAGCAGACGGCGCAAATCCTCCAGTGCTGCCTCCCGCTCAGGGCCGGGCTGGCCGAGCGCTCCGATCCACTCCTCATTAGTGCGTGCCCGATCCGGGGTGCTTTGTGCCTCGCGCACGGCACTTGGATCAATCACAGAGACTCTCCTGCTGGACGGCTACCCACGCAGATGATCGCCGGCAAGAATCAGTACCGAAGTGACAAGATTCTACCACAAGGCATACTGGCTGTCCAAGTCATTTCGCACCGGCGTGTGGTGCCTGAACAGTCGCCTCGGTGCATTGGTGGTCGCCTGCGTCGATTCTGCACTACGGAGATTTTCCAGACTCGAAATGGGCTTACCCTGCGGGGCCTATTGCGTTATGACACCGGGTGCTGTAAACTGTGCACAAGCTTGGTCAACCCACCATCAGCCGTCACCAGGTACGAGGAGGCATCAATGGAGAGTGCTGAAGGGCACGAAGGATATGCATTCATTGCAGACCTGTATGACTATGTGGTGCCCTACCGCCAGCGGGGAGACGTCGCTTTCTTCGTGGCGGCAGCCATAGACTCAAACGGCCCCGTGCTTGAAATCGGTTGTGATACGGGGCGAGTCCTGATCCCTACAGCACGCGCAGGTGTCGAAATCGTTGGTCTGGATCTGTCTGCGCACATGTTGAGCGTATGCCGGGAGCGATTACTTCTCGAGCCGCCGGAGGTGTGGTCCAGAGTCCAGTTGGTGCAGGCAGATATGCGCCACTTTGGGTTGTCGCGGACCTTCACACTGGTCACAACACCCTTCCGGCCATTTCAGCATCTCACAACAGTGACCGATCAGTTGACGTGCCTGAAAAACATCCGCCGCCACCTGGTGGATGGAGGGCACTTGATTCTCGATGTCTTTAATCCCTCACTAGAAGCATTGCTGAGCAACGACCTGGGGCGGGAAGTCGGCGACGAGCCAGAGTTTACGACGCCGGATGGCCGGCAGGTCATTCGGAAGCACAAGATTGTTTCCAGAGACCGATTCAGTCAAGTCATTCATGCCGAGCTTATCTATTACGTCACTCATCCCGATGGGCGCCAGGAACGCCTGGTGCACGCCTTCCCCATGCGATACCTGTTCAGGTTCGAAGCTGAACACCTGCTGGGACGTTGTGGGTTTCAAGTAGAGCGCGTTTATGCCGACTTCGAGAAAAACCCCTATGGCTCAAAGTATCCCGGCGACTTGATCTTTGTAGCGAGGAAAGCCAGGGTGTGACTTCCGCGGGCGCAGGTGAAACCCTTCCACTACGTAATGAGCCCGTAAGAAATCTACGCTAGCTTGGTATTACGCGAGGTGCCTTGCAATGGATCAATCGACCATACTCATCGTAGATGATGAGCCCAGCATCGGTGAAGTCCTCAGCATTTACTTAAGACGAGCAGGTTATCAGGTCGAAGTGGCTCACGATGGCCAGCAAGCATTGGAAGTGCTGGACAGGCAGCCACCAGACCTGGTCATCCTGGACTTGATGCTGCCCAAAGTGGATGGACGCGAAATCACCCGGCGGCTGCGCGCTGCAGGTGACACGCCCATCATTATGCTGACTGCACGACGCGAGGAAGCAGATCGGATCGCTGGCTTGGAGATGGGTGCCGATGACTACGTGGTGAAACCCTTCAGCCCACAGGAAGTGGTCAGCCGAGTGAAAGCGGTGTTGCGTCGTACGCGAGGCGCGGCACCCGCCGACGCCGAGCGCCCCTTGATTTTCGAGGATCTGTGCATCGATCCCAGGACACGCCTGGTCGAGATCAACGGTACAGAGAAGTCTCTCACCGCCAAGGAGTTTGACCTGCTATGGGTGCTGGCGCGTCATCCGCGACAGGTGTTCAACCGTGACCAATTGCTCGATCTGGTCTGGGGGCTGACAGAATACGTGGATCCCAGCACCGTTACGGTCCACGTGCGCCGTTTGCGCGAGAAAATCGAAGCCGACCCAGCTAGCCCGCGCCATATTCAAACGGTCTGGGGTGTGGGATACAAGTTTGAGCCATAGAAAGCAAGAACCTATGCACAACACAGTGGTGACCCGCCGCCCATTGAGTCTGCCGCTGCTGTTCGCGGGCGGCGTCGCTCTCACGGTAGCGATGGCTTTGCTGATCTTCTACTGGCTCATGCGGCCGCCCATGAGCGAGATAGGTGCGATGGCCGCACTCTTGACCATCACCGCAGTAGTGTCGGTGGCGGCCGGCCACGGGGCTTATCGCATGGGCTGGTTCAACCGCTCTCCCAGCGTGAGTTGGGCACTCCTGGGCAGCTATGCGCTCTCGAGCATTCTGACATTCATCAATGTTTGGGTCACTGCTCGGCTGATGTTTGCCAGCCAGCACGATCTGCTGCTGGCCACCGTGCTTCTCCTCTTTGCGGGTGGCATCGCCATGTCGTTGGGGTATTTTATCTCTTCGGCACTAACAGATGACATCGTGGCCCTGAACCGGGCCGCCAAGGAGATTGCCCAAGGCAACCTGCATGTCCGTGTGCCGGTGACGGGCCCTAATGAGGTGGGTGAGCTGGCCCGTACCTTCAACGAGATGGCCTCCCAATTGGAAGCAACTGCACGGAAGCAGCGCGAGTTGGACACCTTGAAGCGAGACTTGGTCGCCTGGATTGGACACGACCTGCGCACGCCATTGACTTCCATTCGGGTCCTACTGGAGGCCCTGGCCGACGGCGTCGTAGAGGATCCCGCTTCGGTTCAACGCTACTTGCAGACTGCCCAGCTCCATATCCGATCCCTCTCAGTCTTGATTGATGATCTCTTCGAGCTGGCGCAGCTAGACGCAGGAGGTCTGCAACTCGATCAGCGTCCCAATTCACTTGCAGACCTGATCTCAGACACCCTCGAATCCTTCTCTACGCTGGCAGCCCAGCAGAATGTAGCCCTGAAGGGAAGTGCAGCACGCGGCATCGATCCCGTATGTATGGATGCCCAAAAAATAGGCCGGGCGCTGGGCAACCTGGTGGCGAACGCCTTGCGGCACACCCCGCCGGGGGGCGTCGTCGAGATAAATGCCCGGTCCAGAGGGGAAGGCGTGGAGGTGGAGGTACGCGATAGCGGGGAAGGCATCGACCCAAAGGACCTGCCGCACATCTTTGAGCAATTCTACCGCGGGGAGCAGTCGCGCAGCCGGGACACGGGGGGCTCGGGACTAGGACTGGCGATTGCCAAGGGAATCGTGGAAGCGCACGGTGGTCGCATGGGGGTCGAGAGCTCACCCGATCAGGGCACACGCTTCTATTTCAGCTTGCCAGCGCCTCCCGAGTCGAAATAGTCTCCTGCAAACTGCGACGGTCCGCCCAGTGGGCGGAACCTCATCGTGGTAGTCTCGGTCGGGCAGGCCGTCCCAAGTCCGCCATGTCTTCATTATCCTACGGGCTTCAGACCCAAGACCTCCAGCGCCTTGGCATATAGCTCGTCCGGGTCGAAGGGCTTGGTTATGTACTCGTCGGCCCCAGCCTCCTCCGCGCTCCGCTTATCAAACTCCTGTCCCTTAGCGGTTAGCATGATTATGTAAACATTACTGACCCCCAGCTCGTGTTTGAGCGTGCGACACACCTCAATTCCATCCTTCTTGGGCATCATCACGTCCAGGAAGACCAACTCTGGCGGGGACTCTTTGATGAGCTCCAGCGCCTCTTCTCCATTGCTGGCCGCCAGCAGCTCGACACCGTCGTCTTCCAGGTCCTCCAAGGTTTGCTCAATGAGCAAACGGACATAGGCCTCGTCATCCACGATCAGCACCCTAGGCGACACGGGTCACTCCTTGGCCTTTTGTCAACAGGCCTTCTACGAACGCTGCCGTTTGAGCACAAAAAGCGTCAGATCATCCGACGGTGGGATGTCTCCAGTGAAAGCCTCCACCGCCTGGAGGATGGCCTGGGCAACTTGTTGCGAGCTGGCCTCTGGGTCGCTCCCGACCACTGCTTGCAATCGCCCTTCGCCAAACATCTCACCGGCACCGTTCATGGCCTCAGGCACGCCGTCAGTATAGAAGACCAACAGGTCGCCTGGGCCCACCTCAATCGCACGCTCCTCCAACTGGATATCACGGAATAAGCCTAGCACAATGCCGTGCGCGGCAAGCTCCTCTATCTCGCCCGCAGCAGATCGCAGCCAGAGCGGCCAGTTGTGGCCGGCGCTGGAATACACCAGCCGGCCGGTCTCACTATCCAGGATGGCATAGAAGGCGCTCAAAAAAAGGCCAGGTCGGTTGTCGCGGGCAATGAACTGGTTGGCCTGCATAAGGGCAGCGGCCGGCCCTTGGTCTCGGTTCGAATTGACACGCACAACAGTCCGACACAGGGCCATGAACAGGGCAGCAGGCACCCCCTTACCAGTCACATCTGCGATGACCAAGCCGATCTGCCGTGGATCGCCGGGAAACTCCAAAAAATCATACAAGTCACCTCCAACCTGGGTGGCGGGTCGATAGACAGCCGCGAATTCCCAACCGGGCACCACCGGGCAGGCTTCTGGCAACAGGCTCAACTGGATCTGGCGACCAATCGCCAGCTCCTCCTCCAAACGCTGGCGATTGACTTCCTCCTGATGCAGCCGTGCTGTCTCAATGGCATTAGCAGCCTGCCCTGCCAGCGCTGTGAGCAGTTTCTCGTCGCCAGCAGCGAATTCTGGCTGCCCTTCCGGCCGGCCCAGCAGAATGACCCCCACCACCTGGTCTCGAGTCTTAAGAGGAGCACATATCAGACGGCTAGTGTCGTCCACCTGGGTTGGCAGTTTGTTGACAATCGCTGGCCGGCCACTCTGGCATACCTGGCTGATCACCTGATCCACCAGCTCGCCAGAAACCTTGCCGTCGCTGACATCGCCAAAACTGGCCTTAACCTCCATTTCCTGCTCGCCGTCAGCCGTAACCTGCAACGAGGACAAGCGCACCATCCCGACGGTAGCGTGAATGACGCGCTTGGCTTCCTGCAGTGTGAGCTGCAGGATCTCATCCGGGTCCAGGCGGCCGCTGATAGCCTCGCCAATGGTATAGAGCAGGTTGATCTCACGGTAGCGATCCAATGTCTCACGACCCAGGTCACGCGCCTCAAGCGCCTGACTGAGCAGCAACGTCAGGCCTTGCTGCAGGCAGCCCAACACCTGTTCTCCATAGCATGGCTCGGGGCGCTGGCCCTCTAGACCACGCACGGCCAAAGCCCCTGCCAATTGAGACCGCACCACCAGGGGCTGAAGGAGAAGGTCAGCCGTGTGCAGGCATTGGTCGCGGCTTACCTGGGCCATCAAGCGCCTCAACTCCCCCTCAGGCCAGATACCCCCGCCCACTACGACCCTCCCATCCGTGCCGAGCAATGCCAACTCTCCATCGGGGAGCAGCGCCTGAAACTTCGCCAGCAAGGACTCTAGGTCGCCCCGCCTCAACAAGCGATGCAGGGGAACCTCCAGCGGGATCAAGCTAGAGCCCTCTCCAGGTCTACCCGAACGATGCAATGGCTGTCTCCCAGTCGGTGTAGATCTCGAAGAACTGGTCAAAGCCAGCCATCCCCAGGACCCGACTCACGCGCGGCTGAGGGTTGAGCAACTTGACGTGCTCTTGCAAGCCGACCTCCCGGGCTCGGTTGATGGAGCGAATTGCTGCCCAGCCTGCCTCTGGATCGGGTGGGACATCCCCGCGCATAATAGTGGCGATGGTATGCAGAGCCACCAAGCCGGAGCTGCCCATGTAGGGCGTATCACCAAAATCCAGCAGGAGGTCACGCGCACCAGACCGGTACACTTCCCTCGCCTTGGCGATTAGAGCCTGGTAGCTGGCCGCGTCCACGTCTCCGTGGACGTGCAAGACCGTCACCTTCACTTTCCCCTGAGCCTGAGTAACATCTACGTGCATAGGTTTGCCTCCTTCTGGCTTGGTTGACTCTTGAGGACTCCTCGCTTGACCAGCATAAGCTGGTTGCCGCCATCAGGCGTGATGCTATGAGTTACTTTGTCCAGAAGCTGCCGGACCAGATAGATACCCAACCCGCCTGCCGGCCGCATTTCAAGCGGTAGGCCTAGATCCGGCGGCGGAACCTGGGTTGGATCAAATAGGGGTGCCTGGTCACACAAACAAATCACCAAGGAGTCCTCCATCTGGCTCACCTCTATCTCAATGAACCCAGACTGACCCCGATAACCGTGTATGATTATGTTGGTGGCCGCCTCATCTACCGCCAGAAGCAGATCAGGGACGGCCCTGGGATCGCTGCCGAGGGCACTTGCTGTTTCCTCGATAAATTGGCGAATGGCGACCAGATTCTCCAATTTGGCCGCGATACGCAGTGAGCATACTCTGCTCATAGGAGGAGCCCACGCCTTGCGAGATTGGTGTCCAACCATCCCCGAATGTGCTCCGCGGCTTGAAGTGACACTGTTGCGCCAAATCCTTTGTGCAAAGTCTGTGTCTGCCTACAGGGCGACCTGCTGGTGTGCTCAACACTCCCCGCTAGAGGCCCACTGCCTCCAGTTGCTTCTGGGTGTCCTCTCCGACCTTGGTGTCTCCAGCCGGTAGTGTGAAGGAGAACGCGCTCCCCTTGCCCAGTTCACTCTCAACCCAGATATGACCGCCATGGGCCTCCACGATCTCTTTACAGATCGCCAGGCCCAGGCCGGTTCCTCGTGGCTTTCCATCTATGGTGTCACCCGCTTGTCGGAATTTCTCAAACACCATGGAATGGTTTGCCTCGGCAATTCCGGGCCCCGTGTCGATTATGCTGATAACAACCTCCCACCCTGTCCGTACTTCCCCCTCGGCTCCAATCTCACCCGGGATCGAATCCCGAGTCTGAGGCCTGGCACGACACGTGACAGATCCTGCGTCGGTGAACTTCACCGCGTTAGAAATCAGGTTGATCACTACTTGAATCAGGCGATCCTGATCGCCGACTACTTCAGGCAAGCCGTCTTCTACATCCTTGATCACGCGCAGGCCCTTGTGCTCAAAAAGCGAAGCCGTGGCCGCTATTGCCCGGGCGATCACTTCAGGCACAGAAATGGGCTGCATGTTCCAATCTACCGCACCAGCCTCGATCTTGGCCAAATCGAGCAGGTCGTTGATCAGCGTAGTCAGCCGCTCACCCTCGACCAGGATAATAGCAAAATTTTCGCTCACCTGCGTCAAAGCACGCTGTGTCTTCTCATCCTTCGTGTTGACGAGGGGCAACACGCGTTCCTCCAGCCGTTTCTGAATGAGCTTGGCAAAACCAACAATCGATGTCAGAGGCGTTCGAAGTTCATGGCTAACATTCGCCAGAAACGCACTTTTGGCCTCGTTAGCCGCATCTGCAGCCCGCCTGGCCTCCTGGGCTGCCGTGTACAATCGGGCGTTATCCAGCGCCAGAGAAGCCAGCTCCGCAAATCGTGTCAATAGCTCGACCTCGTCCGGCGTGAATACCCTGTTCGAGCCTTTGTCTGAGGCCAGCGCCAGCACCCCTACCACTTCAGAGCCGGAATGCAGCGGCACCCCAGCCTGCGCATGGACCAGTTGCACTCCAGTCGGAGAACGGCCTGACCAGGTGTCGTAATTGTCCACGACAACCGGCTGACCGGTTTCCCACACCTTGCCGGTCAAGCCCTCGCCCCGCCTTATGCGCGGGGCCCGGTCAACATTGAACACGCCCACGCCGACCTTGCGTTCCAGTTCGGCTCCTCCCGGCGCCGCCAGATAGATGAAACCGTGCGGCGTACCCAGCAACTGCCCAGCCCGCCTGACCAGCGCCTCCAAGAGATCGTCCAAATCCAACCGGCTGATCAGGCCCAAGGTAGTATCGTGAAGCGCGGCCAAGTATTCATTTTGACGGCGCAGGGTTTCGTCCACCCGCGCTCGCTCGGCGATCTCCTGCTGGAGCCGCAAGTTGGCCCGGCTCAATTCCTCGTTGCGTTGCCGCAAGGTCGCCTCAGCCTGCTTGCGCAAGGTAATATCAGTCACAAGCGCTAGGCCCAGCAGTCCTTCCTTCGTGTCCAAGAAGCTTAGGCCGACATCCACGGGGAATTCAGTCCCATCCTTGCGCCGTCCGACCAGTTCGAGTCCCTGACCCATCGGCCGGAGCCGAGGGCTATCGAAGTACTCCGCCGTATGTCTCAAGTGGGCCTCGAAAAACCTGTCTGGCACAAGGGCACCCAGCGGATGTCCAACTAACTCGCCTTGTTGATAGCCAAACATCTCCTCCGCGCGCTTGTTGACCAGGACAATCAGGCCAGCGCGATCAATCACGATCAGTCCCTCGGCCAGCGACTCCAATAACGACTGTAGTAGGGACTCTTTATGAAAGAATCTGGTGAGATTGGGTGGGCGCTTCTCGTCCCAAGACTGATCGCCGAAGTTGTTTACCATTCCGCACATGCCAACATGTTGAGCCTTGCTGCGGTCACCTCTGCCCAGAACGCGGAGCAAGCTTCGGGCAGGTCAACACTCCCTCGCCGGAAAAACACGGCCTATTTTACTACTGTCGCCCACATTGGGCAACAGGTTTCTTGTGGACCTCAGTCCCCGAAACTAATCCCCAAGTCGCGCGCGGTCAGCATAGTATCACAATCCAGCGGCACGGTCTTCATGCGACGCGTAGCTTCTTCGAGGGGGACATAGTATACATTGGGTGGATCCAACGCTACCATAACGCCAGCCTGGCCTTCTTCCAGGGCGCGCACGGCCGCCGCGCCAAAGCGCAGCGCAATCAACCGATCAAAGGTGGTCGGGCTTCCGCCACGCAGTAGATGACCGAGCACCACCAGGCGCGTCTCCTTGCCGGTAAGTTGCTGGAGCTCAGCCGCCACTTTCTCACCAACTCCCCCCAGTCGTTCAGCCCTCCCAGCTTCTTTGGCGACGACAGAAACCGTACCCCCTTTGGGCTTGGCGCCTTCGGCCACCACCACAATCGTGAATTTCGAGCCCGCCTCGTCGCGTTGCCTGACCTTGTCAGCTACCTTTTGCAGGTCATACGTGATTTCAGGGATCAAGATCGCATCCGCTGATCCAGAAACGCCTGCGTTCAGCGCGATCCAGCCGGCATAGCGCCCCATCACTTCCACCACCATCACCCGCCCATGCGAGGCAGCCGTGGAATGCAGTCGATCCAGGCACTCTGTGGCAAACGCCACGGCCGTGTCGAAACCAAAGGTTATCACCGTCTTGTCCAGGTCGTTGTCAATGGTCTTGGGCACCCCCACCACTCGCAGGCCCTTCTGGGACAACGCGTTGGCAATCTCCATCGAGCCGTCACCCCCTACGCTGATCAGCGCATCGAGCTGGTGCAATCGAAAGGCGCGCACCAGTTCATCAGATCGGTCGACCTCCTCAAGCGTTCCATCACTACCCATGACCGGAAACCGCAAGGGGTGGCCCCGATTGGTCGTCCCGATGATGGTGCCTCCAAGGTGGGTGATACCTTTTACCTTGTCCCGTGTCAGGCGGACCAGCCCTCCCTCCACGTATTGCTCTGCCAGAAGCAGACCGTTATACCCGTCCCGGATACCGCACACTTCCCAGCCCCGCTTGACAGCCGACAGAACCACCGCGCGGATGACCGCATTGAGGCCGGGCGCGTCGCCACCGCCGGTACTGATGGCGATTCTCTTGATAGCTGAATTCGGTCGTGTCATGTTTGAACCCCTCGATATTGGCAGTCAAGACAGGTGTGCTCATGTCAGCTCCGTTGCAGCGCCTGGCCCATTCCAGCGTAAACGGTGCGCTTCGGCTGGCTAGGACCAATCCCACAGAAAGTAGGCCAGGCCTTTCCACTCTCCAAAGGATTCGAAGGCCGACTCGACCTCCGCCCGACCCACTGGCTGGCCGTTGTGCCACTAACGCGAGACCATCTTGAGTGCCCAGGAATCTACCGGCACAAAGTCGTAGCGGCCTAGCAGCATGAGCAGGTTGGCCGCGGCGTAATCCCATACCCCCTTGATGGCAAGCAGCCGCTTTCGCAGCTCGTGCGTGGGTAGGGCGCTTGTCTTGAGTGACTCAAGGCGCAGCGCACCAGAGGCGATCGCACGCGACAGCTCCAGCACATAGGGCGCGCGGTAGCCCAGGCGCACGGACCTGCGTAACTGCTCCACATCCGCAGCGGCCAATTGCTGCGGCGTCGGAAAGGCGTGACGTGTCGGATCTGCCGGCAAAGGCGGACCAAACTCGGCAACCAGCGCTTCAACCATGCGGACAGTGCCGCCCCAGGCGGTGTTAGTGGTCAGGATGGTCTTGACGGTATCCTCAAAGAGCGTGGGAGAGCGCAGCAGCCGCCCCTGCGCCCGTTCTTCGGCACGTGCCAGCTTGGGCTCGTGACGTGCCAGTTGATAGAAGGTAGAGAAATCCTGGTCCAAGCCCAGCACCCACTTCACCTGGTCCGCCACTTCGTTCTGCTCGACCTGACTTAGCCCGTCATTTACCTGAATTCTTACACCGCCGCGCACCTCCTGCATGGCCAGCTCCACCACTTGCCCTTTATCCAGATGCCCAACGTAGGACAGCCCGTCGCCAGTTTCATTCTCCCTGAACGGAGGCAGCCGAATCCAGCCATGTGATCGCATCACGCTAGCCAGGGAGAACGGAGGCCGAGCCATCAGGGTCAACTGCATGTTCACACCCCCTTCAGCACCACCGGCAACCATTATTCGCCACAAGCGGTACTTTCGTAATAGCCGAGTATACCACAGGTGAGCACCCAGAGAAAGCCCCTAATGGCAGCGTCTCCAACCCGACGGCACGAACTATACTCCAGGTCTGTACCACGCCCACCTGCATTGGTGACGTGTCAACTCACAACACACTCAACCTGGGCTACGACAGTGTAATCAGGGACGATACACGGCCAGGGAGATACAATCGGGGACCGAATGCTGACTCTTCGGCGGAGGCCGAGAGAGGTTGGGCTTACCTGAACCACTGCGGATCGATGGGTTGTACCTCATGCAGGGCTTCGATGGGCAGTGAGTCGCTAATCGGTTCCACTGAGGCACGTAGTGCCTCGGCGGTGGGGGCCTCCCATTCGCAGATGAGCCTGCCCTCCTCAGCATCCCACCAGGAGTTCAGCCACTCGGCTCCGGGCGCCAGTCCGGCCAACACCTTCCGGCCGTACTCCAGAAGCTGATCTTGACTTCCGTCAGCGATAAGGCTCTTGTGGAATACGATGAATCTGGGCACTTGTTCAAACCCTCCTTCCGAACAAGATTGAACGCTTCGCCGAGCGTCTGGGCCTGCGGGCTAACCAGTCGGCAATAGGCGCGGCCGAATCCAAGGCCTTGGCCACGCACGGCTGAGGCAGTCGCGCTGTTCGCCCCCTAACGCCTATCTTTCAACGATCAAGGTAACGTCGTCCAGGTACATAGCGCTGGGCCGCCCGGTTCGCCCCCCGTTGTAGACACCGAAGTACACGGTCACCGTACGTCCGGCGAAAGGCGTCATATCGTAGCTGCGTTGTACCCACTGGCGACCGTCTGTAAGCGTGCGCTCCACATTGCTGATGACCTGGAAGCGCGGGTTGAGTACCAGAACCATTTGCTGGTCTTGCGGGTAGACATCCTGACTGATCGGATACACCCAGTAATTGAGAGTGGCCCGGCGGGCATCGGCTGGAATGGTGACGTCCTGCCAAACGGAGGAATAGCTATAGGCATCAGCCCCATCTACGATGCCCAGGCGCACCGAGCGCGCACCGCTATGGACCACTTGCGTGCCATAACCGGCCGGGTAACGGGTTGGACCGAAAGTCCAGCCGCCGTCCCTTTCGAAATCACCGTTGACGATAATGTTACCTGAGATTGGAGGCGGCGACACGGTCGGCCCGGGTGTGATCGGAGTGAGGGTGGGGGTTGGGGACGGGCCGGACGGTGGCGTGAGGGTGGGGGTGGGAGCGCCCGTGGGCGTAGGCGTGATCACGGGCGGGACACCGATTGCCGCCAGCGCACTCACTGCCTGTACCAGCCCCAGACCATACTCATTGTCACGCCCAGCCGGGCCCAAATCCATGGCACTCGACTCCAAGGCCTGACGTACCTGGCCAGCCGTGGCGGCGGGACGATATGCGAACGCGAGCGCCGCCACGCCCGAGACTTGGGGGGCTGCCATGGAGGTCCCCTCATAGTAATAGAAGCCAAAACTGGCGGAATCGCCGCGGAAGGTTTGCTGAAGGATACCGTCCGGATACCCATCGCCATTCAAATCCACGTTGGTATCCCCCCCAGGCGCGACCAAGTCGAGCTGAGGACCGAAGTTGCTATAATCTGCGCGGACCCGATTGTACCCCACGGAGCCCACTGCCAGCACGTTATCGTAAGCTGCCGGGTACTCCACTCCTGCCCGACTGTTGCCGGCCGCCGCCACCACCAGCACTCCCTGGCGCGCGGCGTAGTCTACGGCTTGTTGTAGCGCGCTGGAGCCAGATCGCCCACTCAAGCTCAGATTGATAACGCGCGCTCCACGGTCTGCGGCGAAGACAATGCCCTGAGCAACTTGATCGTATCTGGCCTGACCTCGCATGTCAAGCACCTTGACCGGCAGGAGGACAGCCCCAAAAGCCACGCCGGTCACTCCCTGGCCGTTGTTGGTGCTCTGGGCGATAGTACCTGCCACGTGTGTACCATGGCCTTCGTCATCATTGGGATGAGAATCGTTGTTGACGAAATCGTAGCCCGACACAAAACGCGTGTTGCCGAGGTCTGGGGCACGTCGGTATGTCTCGAAATCCTCATATGCGATCCCAGTGTCGAGCACAGCCACAAGTACATCCTGCCCGATCGAGATATCCCAGGCCTGGGGGGCCTGAATCTGGGGCATATGCCATTGATAATTGAAGTACGGATCATTTGGAGTAAAGGCAACCGGCGCGGCCGGCTCATCGCTCGCATATGCGTAGTAGTTTGGCTCTGCGTATTCCACACCTGCCTCAGCCGCATAGGCAGACGCCACAGCATTCGGGTCGTATTGGGGATCAAAGCTCACCACGTACAGGCCCGCCAGCGCCGGCTCACTGACGGCGAATGCTTGAGCCTCCTCGCCCAGCGCATCGGCCACCGGCTCGATCAATGGCTCAAAAGAAGTCACCCAGAATTGCTGGTTCAACGCATCGATACCAGGCGAGCCAGTGACAACGACGCCATCCGCTCCCGGCTGGGCCGTGAGCGCCTCAAGGGCGGGTTGCTCCTCCAACTTGACGATGACCTGTCCCTGCGCTATCGTAGGCAGGTCCGTGCTTACCCTGGCCGGTACAGACTGAAACTCGAGCAAAGACGGCAATGGGGTGGGCGTCAACCCCGGCAGCGTACCGACCGAAGGAATAGGGGTGGGTGGCGTTGGCGTACGCCCCAGCGGCCGGGGCAGGCTGCAGGCGGCCAGGACAACTGTCAAAAGCCCCGTGATGAAAAAAGTCAAGTACCTTGGCTTGCGTGGAGTGTGTGGCTCCCTGTGCATCGTGTCCCTCCTCACCAGAGGCATACACCGCGTGATGATTACCCCGGTACACCAGTATGTTACCATAAAATCATGCTTTACGTCAACTGATACCCAGTGGATGGGTGGTTTCGGCATTGACAAATTCACCGCCGTTCATATAATCAAAGCAAGTCAGGGATTACCGCACTTCCCACCGCTCCGGCTGGGCACATCGGGGCGGTTTTTCTTCGACAGTGTCTCAGTATGTGATTGCTGGTAGGACTGGTAGCGTGTTGTACATTACACCCACCATTGCCCTTGACGAGGGCGAAATCCAATTTGAATTCACGCGCGCTGCGGGACCAGGCGGCCAGCACGTCAACAAGGCTGCTACAGCCGTACAGTTACGGTTCGATGTGGCCAATTCCGCCTCGCTACCGGACGACCTGCGCGACCGGCTGATACGACTGTCTGGAAGTCACATAACCGAGGATGGCATCCTCATCATCACCGCCCGGCGCTTCCGGAGCCAGCAACGGAACCGCCAGGATGCTATCGACCGGCTGGTGGAACTGATCCGCCAGGCAGCACACAAGCCGAAGCTACGCCAAAAGACCAGGCCCACCCTGGCCTCCAGGCGGCGCCGGCTGGACGCTAAGCGGCGTCACAGCCAGACCAAGCACCTCCGCAGGCCAGTTAGCTATTGCGAGAACTAACCGCCGCCGCTCTTTGGTGCTGACGACAGTGAGAAATGATTCCCATTTGGTCTGGTAAAAGCGAGACTGGAGCACGCACAGGAACTGAGCAAGATTCGGGTGGCTTCTGACTGGCGAGGCATTTATAATAGCATCAGTGTTGAATCCAGGCAACAGGGGGTGCTCTACTTATGTCAAGCGATTATTACCGCATCGAAAAGGCTATCCGATATCTGGAGGAGAACTTCCGTGATCAACCCAGCCTGGAGGACGTAGCCAGACATCTCAACCTGAGTTCTTATCATTTCCAGCGCCTCTTCAAGCGCTGGGCCGGCATCAGCCCCAAGCGCTTTGTGCAATTTCTAACCATTGAATACGCGAAACAGCTTCTAGCAGAGTCTCGCAGCGTGCTGGATACTACGTATGAATCGGGCCTCTCCAGTCTGGGTCGCCTCCACGATTTGTTCGTCACTTTTGACGCGGTTACCCCGGGCGAGTTCAAAACAGGTGGGGCCGGGCTGCAGGTCTTCTATGGAGTCCACGACAGCCCCTTCGGCGATTGCCTGCTGGCAGTTACAGAAAGAGGCATCTGCGACCTGTCGTTCGTCACTGAGGGGGGAAGGGCACAAGCTGTGGCTGACTTACGGCAGCGCTGGTGGCAGGCGAACGTACAAGAAAGCTCCCAGGCCACCCAGGCGGTTTTCGAGCAAGTCTTCTTGTCTCGTACCGGTGACCAACGTGCTGTCACATTGTACCTCAGGGGTACGAATTTTCAAGTCAAAGTATGGCAGGCCCTACTCAAGATCCCACCCGGGTCGATGTGCTCGTATGAAGATGTCTCGCATCACATCGGCATGCCGACGGCAACTCGGGCAGTGGGCAACGCCGTCGCTTCTAATCCGGTCGCATATATCATCCCATGCCACCGCGTGATTCGCAAGGCAGGTATTAGCGGCAACTACCGCTGGAACCCAACCCGCAAAAAGGTCATGCTAGGCTGGGAAGCGGCCCAGCGTTGTCTCAGGGAGGGCAACCCGTCGCAGGCGACACGGTCTTGAACCGGTCGCGCAGCTCAGCCAATAATCGGCAACCCAAACTCCCGCCGAGCCCTTGGCCGGACAAGCCTCAGAGCCGTTGCGCAGCGCGTGGATTTGTGGTCTGCCCCGGCATCTATCTTGACCCATAGCATGGGGACGGCAAGGTGCAATCAGTCGTCAGGCGAGCGGGTGTCGTAGAAGCCCAGTTGCTGCAACCGTATGCGGGCGTCGGCATCCGCCGGATCCACCTCCAGTGCTCGCCAAAAGTGGGCTGTTGCTTTCTCTATCTCACCGCGCTGCTTGTATATGAGGCCCAAATTGTAGCTAACACTGGGGGCCTCAGGGTCGAGGGCCAGGGCCTGTTCGAACGCAGCGATGGCTCTGCGTTGCCCTTCGTCGCTCGAGGTCTCCAGCCGCCCCAGATAGGCCGCTGCCAGGTTGATCCACACCATGACATTTTTCGGCGCTCTGTGGCTGGCCTCCCCCAGGATCGCCACCGCTTCCGCCTGCCGCCCCTGCATGACGTATGCGCCTCCTAGATTGATAACAACCTCGATCAGGGTGGGATCGAGTTGTCGGGCGCGCTCCAGGTACTGGGCAGCTTCCTGGGGACGGCGTTGGCGCAGGAGTCTGGCCCCCTCATTCAATAGTTGACGCGCCTGTTGGTCGGTCCCGCCCCCACCATTGCTTGATTGCCTTCGCTTGTGAGAGACACTCTTGTTCATGCGCCTCAAGCCCGTGCGCCTTCACATCAGCAGGGTCAGCAGAACGCTCAAGGTGACAACGCTAGCTAGCGTACTCACCAGAACAACCGAGGTGGTGAACTCTGCATCACTGCCGAATTCGGTGGCCAGCACACTGCCCATAACCGCCGTCGGCATGCTTGCCTGGACGATCGAGACCTGCCGCGCCAGCCCAGACAGCCCCAGCAAATGCACCACCCCAAAGGCAATCAGCGGCGCAATCACCAGGCGAGTAGCCGTGGCGAGCAATACCGGACCCAGTCGGTTCTTCACCGATGTGCGCGACAGTTGGAGCCCCAAAATCAGCAGCATACATGGCACGGCTGCCTGACCGAGGAGAGTCACCGCACGATCCAGAGGGATTGGTATGGAAATTCCTCTCATATTGACCACGAATCCCAGCACAGTGGCGTATGGCAGAGGTACCATTAACACATTCAACAGCGATCGCCGCGCCGAAGCCGCACCGCGCGAAGCTAGATACACGCCCAAGGTGCTGGCCGTTACCGCCGTCACTACATAGAAGACAATCGCCCGCTGCAGGCCAGCCTGCCCAAAGGCAAACTCATTAAGGGGCAGGCCATAGTTGCCAGCATTGATGAGAACGACGCTGAGCATAAAGGCACTTTCCAGCTTTCGGTCGAAACGGCACAAGCGGGCCAGGCCCCAACCCACCAATGCCATCAACAACGAGGACAGGGCGGCTACAGCCACAATCAGACCCAGCTCGTCCGCCTTAAGATCTGAGCGAGCAATACCGCTGAAAACAAGACAGGGGCTGAATAGATACACAACGGCGCGTGAGAAGGCGCGCGGATCGGGGGCCAAGGTGCGATCAAGCAGTACTGCCAGCCCGATGATGAGGAATATTGGTCCCAGAACATTAATTGCGACGCTGAGGAAAGAAGTCATAGGGGCGGTCATCTGGGCTGGCAGCCGGCCATGGGTTCTATTCGTAGTCCTCGTAATCATCGAAAAGCACAATACCTGTGCTTTCGCCAAGGAGATCCATTTCGTCGAGGGCGTCAGCAGCAGCCTGGCTTAGGGCTTCATTCTCGCTCTCATAACAAGCCTCCAGAGCTTCCCGCGCTTCACGTCCACCGATTCGACCCAATGCCCATATGACCGCTTCTTGGACCTCCCGGTCCGGGTCGTTCATGGACATCTGGACTAATTGCGCGACGGCAAGGCGGTTTTCCAACTCACCACAAGCACGGGCAGCCTCGAACCGAAGCTCCGGATCAGGGTTATCCAGTTCCTGGAGAAGCACTTTACACCAGTAGACATCGGCACTGCGTCCCATCGCGAACAAAGCGCTCGCCTGCATCTTCTCGTCCTCATCGTAGTACGCAGCTTCGATGAGTTCGCGCACACCCGCTTCGCCAGAATAGGCAATCGACTCCACTGCCCGACGCCGCACTTCGACGTCCTCGTCGGCGCGATGCAACGCTTCCAGCAATGCTTCTTCGACCAGCATCGCCAATGTACGATCAACTTCGCCCAGTTCCCCCTGCAACACGAACCGCCCCAGAGCCGAGGCGGCCGCCGCCCGCACTTGGGGTATCTCATCCGCTCGCAGCAAGTGAACCAGCGGGCCGATCAGTGCTCGATCTTCGTTCTCCCACAGCCCCTCAATGGCAGCGGCGCGGACCTCGCCGTCCTCATCTCCCATCGCCAGCAAGAAGATGGGGTCGAAATTCACCTCAAAGCTTTGCTCGGTCAGTTCTACTAGGCTGCGTATCACCAGTCGGCGACGACTGGCCTGGATATCTGGCCACGCCCCCTGGAAACGCGCCAGTTGCCCACGGTTGATATCTGAGAGCGCGTACAAATAGCGGGAATTAAGACGTTCATTTGCGTTGCTGATATGCGAAAGAGCTGTTTCGTATTCCATCCTGTTGTGTCACTCACTGCCAGTATAGCACACGCGTTTCGCTTGGGGCACTCACTGCCTCTCCCACCCGTTGCCCTTCCTGTGACTGGGCCACTTTTTCTATGTAGACATACCATTCGTAAGCGCGTCCGGTCTCCTGGTCCGCTTTTCCCCAGTAGAAATCGGCGGGGACCTGCCAAGAAGTCTCCTTCAAATTGGTTCCCCCGCGTTGGGCAGATACGCCGTCCTCAGACCACAAGATACGAACAGCATACCATTCGTCGGGGGCCAGCAGCCCGACCGGCTTCCAGCTCAAGACAACAAACTGCTCGCGGCCGACAAAAATCTCACCATCGGGAGGGCCAAGCAGCACCGGGGCAAGAAAGCGTGGTGTAGGCGTTGGTGTGGGCGTTGCCGTGGGTGTGGCTGTTGCAGGTAGAGCTAGGCGAGTAGGCGTTACCGTCTCGGACGGCGTAGCCGTGGGCGTAGAAGCCACAGTCGACGTCGAAGTAGGTGTTGCAGTGCAGGTGGGCGTGCTTGTCGGCGTAGGCGTTGGCGTCGCTGTGCCTGTCGCAGTCGGAGTCAGAGTAGGCGTAGGCATAAAGAACGTCAACACCTGACTGGCTCCACGTTCAATATCTGGCCTGACGCGAACGGCACCCCAGGCGATACCCATCACCAGAAGCGCGCCGCCTGCAAACTGCAGATACCTTCCAACCGGAATAGGCCACAACGGAAACGGGGCAGGTTTCAGGTCCGCACCGCACCCCGGACAGACAAAGTAGATACGCCTGGCCCGCGCCCCACACTTCCTGCACTTTATGTAGCCCCAGCTACTTGGGCGGGAAAGTCCACAGGTCGGGCAGACTGCCCATTCGCCCGCAATGGGGCTATCGCAGCGGGGACAGCGCGACGTCATCAGAAGAGACTGACCCAATCTATTGTCGTCATCGGGCGCACGATGTCGTAGTAGCTAATCACCAGCATAAGGATCATCAAGATGGCCAGTCCGATGAAATGGATAATACCCTCGCGGGCCGGGTCGACGCGCCGCCCACGGATAGTCTCCACGACGATAAAGAAGATACGTCCTCCATCCATGGCCGGAATGGGCAACAGGTTGGTGATGGCCAGGGCTGTGCTGATCAGGCCCACCATGTTTAGCAAAGGAAACCACCAGCCTGTCTGGACCGAAGCCTGCACAGCCGAGGCGGTTTGCTGGTAGATACCAGGAGGTCCAATCGGACGCAACAACTCAGCCGGAATCAGCCCTCGGAGTAGGAGCACAGGAACACTGACGGTCAAGGCAACAATCCCAAATGCTTCCTTAATGCCGGACCACAAGGCCTCACCAGGAGGATAATATTTCAGAGTGATCTTCGAGACCGTCGGCTGGATGGCGATCCCAATCGCCCCCTCTCCCTCAGGCGGGTTGGCGCGTGGCGTTAGCCTGACCTGAATCAGCTCAGTACCCCGCTTGATGTCCAGCAGCACCTCTTGGCCGACATACTGACTCGTCAACTCCACAAGCTGCTCTGGCGAAGTAACTGGGGAGCCATTGATCGACACAACGATGTCGCCTATTCGCAGATCAGCACTGTCCGCTGGCGAGCCGGGCGACACCCCTGTGATCATCACGTTGTCGGTAGCCACCGCTTCGGGCGCACCCAGCATAAAGGCCGCAGTAAACACCACGATCGCCAAAACGACGTTCATCGCCGAGCCAGCGAGTAGCACGGCCACTCGCACCCGCTTGCTCTTGCTGGCAAAGCTCCCCGGAGCTGTCGGGTCCTCCTCGCCAAGCAGGCGGACGTAGCCGCCAAAGGGAATCAGATTGATGCTGTATTCAGTGCCACGCTCCAACTGCTCAACGACGTCCACGCGCCCACCATACTTCTGAGACGCTTCGTCGTCTGACATATCCTCGGGAACCGCCCGCAAACGCGTGATAGCCGTACGGCCGTCTGGCAGTGCCTCACTCTGAAAAACCACCCGGCTGTTCACCTCTACCTGGCGAGGGACCGCCGCCTTGCGTCCGATGACCATATCCTGGCCAGCAAGACGGATTCTGCCTTCATTTTGCCAGTACTTGAGCAGACGTGGTGGGTAGCCAAATGCAAATTCCTCCACTACCACGCCTGTTCGCTTGGCCACGATGAAATGCCCCAACTCATGTACGAATACCAAGAGGCTAAGCACGACCACGAAAGCAATTGCAGGTATCAACATGTCTCAGTCCAACCTTTTCCCAAAGTAACTCACTCTGCTGCAATTATACCTAACCTTGGCCGTAATGCCAAAAAGGTGACAATAATGGTGTGGGCCACATTTTGTCCTGGCTTGCCGCCGACTTGCGCGCCTCAGCGTCTTGACGTAGAATGCAGCACGCTCAGAGCAAGCAATGAGGATCATCGTGTTAGCTGAGGTTCCGTCATGACCACCACCGGAAAGAAACAACGCCGCTCAGGACGCCAGCGCACAGGCATCACAACCACGCACATTCTCATAGTCGCTGGTGCAGCTATACTGGCCGTCGGCCTGCTAGTAATCCTGAACATGAACCGTTCACAGACTCAGCCGGTAACTGCGCTGACCTACGAAACGGGCTTGACCGCAGATGGTGAACCGTACAAAGGCTCACCGGATGCCCCCCTGCGGATAGTTGAATACTCCGACTTTCTGTGCGGCCATTGCGCCGACTTCGCCGCCAGCTTGGACGTCCTGGGCCCGGAGTACATTGAGACGGGCAAAGTGCAGGTGATCTTCCGTAACTTTGCTTTTCTGGCACCTGAGTCGTCCCAGGCAGCTCAGGCCGCCGAATGCGCGCTTGACCAAGGAGCGGATCGATTCTGGCTCTACCACAACCTGCTCTTTGCCGAGCGGGGTACCGGACTGCCGGCTTATAGCAAGCCCCGTCTCAAAACCTATGCCAAGCAAATCGGCCTCGACACAGCCGCATTTAATCAATGTCTGGACTCTGGCGCCAAGAAGGAGGAGGTCCAATCGGATCTCGATGAAGGCAGGGCTCAGGGCGTGCAAGCAACGCCAACCTGGTTCCTGAACGGCGAAGTTGTGCGCGGCGCACTGCCCGAAAGCGAACTGCGCGACCTCCTTCAGAGAAGACTGCTCCAAGGATCCTAGTTAAGATGAGAGAAGCACGGCGAGACGAAATCCACTATGCCAGGTTCGGCGCGGGCTGGCGGCTGTGGTCGATGCGCCTCCTATCCCTGGCTGGAATCGGAGTATCCAGCTACCTCACCTGGGCTCATCTCGCTGGCCAGTCGGTCGCTTGCGGACAATCCCAGGACTGTGACATTGTGCAGCAAAGTGTCTATTCTGAGGTGGCTGGCATCCCAGTCGCCCTGATTGGGTTGGCGGCCTACATCATTCTGTTCCTGTTGACGTTGGTTCGAGGTCACATACCGGAAGATTTGGAAGATTATGTCCCCCTGGCAGTATTTGGCGTCTCGTTGATAGGTGTGCTATACTCGTTTTATCTGACCTATTTGGAACTATACATCATATACGCCATTTGTCGATGGTGCGTCACTTCGGCCATCATTATCACCGCCATTTTTCTCTTGTCTCTGCCCGATCTCAAAGTAGCGCCCAGTTCAACGTGACGACCTGTGGCCGGACCCTATTCTGACACAATTCGCAGGGAGGCAAGCACATGACCAAAATCATCTGTCGTGCCAGCGACTGCATATTCTGGGACGAGGGGACCTGCTCAACCGAGGAGATTACCTACGACCCTGAAAATGGCTGTCTTACTTATGAAGGTATTGAGGACGTGCTATTGGAAGAAGAAGAAGAGTGGGACGAAGATGACATCCTCGACGACGAGGCTCTCGAATGGGACGAAGAAGAAGATGAGTTGTTGGATTTTGATGAAGAAGAAGAGGTAGAGGACGACTGGGATGTGTAGGTCCCCGTCAACCTCAACACGGCGAATATGTCAAGCCAAGGCTTGCGTTCAAGCCAGCGGGTGAGCCTCCCTCTGGCTTGTTTCATATTTGGCGACGAAAGGATGTAGATCAGCCAATGCCTGCTCAACCAGTTGACCTACTTCTGACGCGCGGCACTGTGGTCACCATGAACGAGGCCAGATCAGTGATTGAAAATGGCGCGGTGGCGGTAAGTGGGAACGAAATCATAGCGGTGGGCCCCAGCGCCGAGCTAGAAGCCCACTTTTCGCCTGGCCAGGTATTGGATTGCCACAACTGCGCGCTGATCCCGGGCCTGGTTAACGCTCATACCCATGCCCCAATGAGCCTGTTGCGTGGTCTGGCTGACGACCTGCGTCTGGACGTCTGGCTGTACGGATATATGATGCCTGTAGAACGCCAATTTGTCGGTGCAGATTTCTGCCGCATCGGAACGCTCCTAGCCTGTGCCGAAATGATACGCTCAGGCATAAGCACCTTCTGCGATATGTATTACTACGAGGACGACGTAGCTCTGGCTACGGTCGAAGCGGGCATGCGAGCTGTCTGCGCCCAAACCATCCTCAAGCTGCCTGCTCCTGATGCTACCAGCTACGAGGAGAGTCTCGCCTATTGCCGCGACTTCATCGAGCGTTGGCAGGGACATTCCCTGGTTGTTCCGGCGGTGGGTCCTCATGCGGCCTACACCTCCACGCCCGAGTTGCTGCGTGACTCAGCGGCACTGGCCCTGGAATACGACGTGCCGCTGCACATTCACGTCTCAGAGACAACCCTAGAAGTGGAAAGTAGCAGAGCCGAGTATGATATGCCAGTGGTACCTTGGCTAAAGAAGCAGAAAATCCTGGATGCCAAGGTCATCGCCGCCCACTGTGTGCATATAGATGAGGGTGAGATGCACACCCTGAAGCGCCACCGCGCGGGCGTAGTACACTGTCCCAGTAGCAACCTGAAACTGGCCAGCGGCGTAGCGCCGGTGCAAAAGATGATCGATTTGGGTTTGCACGTGGGGATCGGTACCGACGGCCCTGCCTCAAACAACGACCTGGATCTCTTCGAAGAGGCCCGCCTAGCTGCCTACCTGGCCAAGGGTTGCTTTGGCAGCCCTATGGCACTACCTGCCAAGGCTGCCCTGGCCATGGCGACCATCGAAGGGGCACGGGCCCTGCACTTGGGACACCTGATAGGCTCGCTCGAGACGGGCAAACGGGCCGACGTTGCTGTCGTAGTACTCGATCAGGTCCACGTGTCGCCCAAGTTCCGGCGCGATGCCGACGCCATCTATTCGCAACTCGTCTATGCAGCCAAGAGCACCGACGTGCGGGATCTAATTGTCAACGGACGCTTTCTTATGCGCGACCATCAGTTGCTCTCCCTCAACGAAGAAGTGATCAAGGCCCAGGCCGAGGAATTCGCTCGCCGTATCGATTCGTTCCTGATCGCCCGCGAAGGCAACCTGCTCTCCAAGCTTCTGGCGATTGGCAGCGGAATCATCCCACAGGAGGCATTTGAAGTCCAGGTCAAACTCCGCCTGCATAACTTGCCCGATATCTCAGCGCAGTTGGCGCGACCTGAGCTGACCGTCATGCGCTCTTCCACCCGTGATCAGTACGATACTTATTTTGTTTTCAAGCACGGCGAACCAGGCCGCTTGCGCTACCGAGAGGACGAAGTGCTCGATGAGGGCACACAGTTGAGCGAGGTGTTCTACACGATGACGCTGATGGGGCCAGCTCGCGAGAGGGAGTACGGCAATTCGGTGGTGCTCAGTCGTTCGCGCTACGCTGCACCGGCCGACCGTAGTTTGCGTTTCTATCGAGAGTACTTTCAGCCTGACGAAGAGCGTCAAGTGATTAAGCGACGACAGCGTTTCCACGTCATCTACGAGGACACTGACTTCGCCATCAATTTGGATCAGCTCAAAGTGCCCGAGCGGGACGCCTACTATCTCGAGATCAAGAGCCGAACCTGGTCGGCCCGCGATGCCGAGCGCAAAGCAGAGCTTATTGGGGAGCTGCTGGAGCTGCTTGGTGCGAGGACCGAGAACCTGCTCAAGCTTGAGTACGTTGACTTCGAGCGGAAGTAGTCCCCCTCAAGGCAACGCGCCCTGCCTGGTGGCCCTCAACGACCTGCACAACCTCTATGAGCCCAACCCCCAGCCCTGTCTCAACCCAACCAACGATGAATGGCGCGACTTTCGCCATCCACTCGGCTGCAAATGGTTAAGAAATCCCGCCAACCGCATTCCTCGTTACGACGATACCCTCTTTGGCCCGCGTATTGAACCTTTCTAGAAGCTCGGAGTCAACCGGCAGCAAGACCGAGGCTGCCTCCTTGTGGACCTGATAACCACTTGAGATTCTTTGGCCAATGCATATAATAGTCCTATCTGGAGGAGAAGAGGTACCACGCTATGACCACGCTGAAATCACATACCTGCGGCGAAATCCGAGCAGAACATGCGGGCCAGACAGTCACGCTTGCAGGTTGGGTACATCGCCGCCGCGACCACGGGGGACTGGTGTTCATCGACCTGCGTGACAGATGGGGCATCACGCAAGTTGTTTTCAATCCCGACACTTCGGCCAGCGCGCATGCGGCAGCCCGTGACCTACGCGTGGAATACGTGGTGAAGGCAACGGGCATTGTGCAACGGAGACCGCGCGGTCTGGAGAACCCGGATCTGGCTACCGGTGAGATCGAAGTGCTGGCAGACAGCGCTGAGATCCTTAACACCGCCAAGACACCGCCCTTCTACATCAATGAGGATACACTAGTGGAAGAGGCACTGCGCCTGCGCTACCGCTACCTCGACTTGCGGCGGCAGCGCATGCAAAGTAATCTGATCCTGCGACATCAAGTGGTGAAATTCATCCGCGATTTCCTCTCGGACAAGGGATTTATCGAGGTTGAAACGCCGATTCTCTTCAAGAGCACGCCCGAAGGTGCGCGAGATTACCTGGTACCCAGCCGGGTTCATCCCGGCAAGTTCTACGCCTTGCCGCAGAGCCCACAGCAGTTGAAACAACTGCTGATGGTAGCTGGCTACGAGCGCTACTTTCAGATTGCCCGCTGCTTCCGTGACGAAGACCAGCGTGGGGACCGGCAACCCGAGTTTACTCAGTTGGACCTCGAGATGAGCTTTGTCGACCGCGAAGATGTGATGGACGTCATCGAGCAGTTGTACACCGCTATCATTGAGCAGATCAGCGGCCGACAGCTTATGTTTGAGCCATTTCCGCGCCTTAGCTACCACGAAGCCATGGCGCGCTTCGGCACCGACCGACCGGACCTTCGCTTTGGTTTGGAACTGGCCGACATCACCGATATTGCTGCTGAGGGCGAATATCGGGTCTTTGCCGAGACAGCCGTTGGCGGAGGGCTGGTCAAGGGGTTGAACGTGCCGGGATGCTCCGACTATAGCCGCAAGCAGATTGACGACCTGGCTGGCCTGGTGCGAGAGTTTGGCGCCAAGGGGTTGGCCTGGCTGGCCTTGGGTGAAGATGGACAGGCACGTTCCTCCTTCGCCAAGTTCCTGGCCCCTGAGCAGGAACAAGCCATCATTCACCGCCTGGGTGGCTCACCCGGAGACTTGCTGCTTTTTGTCGCAGATCGGCCTGAGATCACCAACGAGTCACTGAGCCGCCTGCGGACGGCCCTGGGCGACCGGCTTGGTTTGCGCGACCCCCGCAAGTTGGCCCTTTGCTGGGTGATTGACTTCCCCTTTGTTATGTGGAATGAAGAAGAACAACGCTGGGACCCCAGCCACCATCTGTTCACCGCCCCTATGGACGAAGACATCCCCCTGCTCGACATCGACCCGGGTCGGGCGCGAGGCAAGCAGTATGACCTGGTCTGCAATGGCTACGAAATCGCTGGCGGCAGCATCAGGATCCACCGGCGCGAGCTCCAGGAGAAAGTGTTCAACCTCATCGGGCTGAGCCTTGAAGGCGCCAGGGAGCAATTCGGACACATGTTGGAAGCCTTTGAATTCGGGACGCCACCACACGGGGGAATCGCTACTGGCATTGACCGCTGGGTGATGCTGCTGGCCGACCAGCCCAACATTCGCGAGGTAATCGCCTTCCCCAAGTCCCAGAGTGCCGCCGATCTGATGGCTGGAACCCCCTCGCCCGTCTCGCCTGACCAATTGGAGGTGCTTCACCTCAAGCTCGACCTATGATGAGGCATTTCTCCAACGGGTCCATGTGGTCACCGAAACGGATCAACCCAGATGGGGCACTTTCCGCGATGAAACCGGTAGGGCCCCGGCAGGGGACGGCGAACTCGTTGAGCGCTCGATTGGAACAAGGACTCTTCTGACCTCATGGGCAACCGTGAACCAGCCAGCTACCGGCCAGGTGCCAATAGCTTCATCTCCACTTTGGCCCCCTACCTGGCCCTCTTCTTTTTCCTCTTCTGTATCTACCTGGTGACCTACAGCGCCCGCTTCAACTCCTCTGATGGGCTGGCTATGTTCGCCACAGCCGAGAGCCTGGTGCGCCGGGGAGCGTGGGACGCCGACCAAATCCGTTGGATGGGCCTGCAACAGGGTATCTTCGGCTCGGACGGGCATCTGTACGTTCGCAAAGGGGTGGGCATGTCGCTGCTGGTGTCGCCGCTGGTTTGGTTGGGTTGGGCTATCCCAGGCTGGGGAATGGCCAGCACCGCCCTCATCTTTAACGCTCTGGTAACTGCCGCAACAGGCGCACTTCTGCTCAACTACCTGTGCAGATTGGGCTACCAATTCCAGGTAGCGTTGGCGGCGGCTCTGATCTTCGGTTTGGCCACCCCGGCCTGGCCCTATGCCAAGAGTTTCTTCAGCGACCCGCTGGCGGGTCTGTGCTTGTTGGCCGCAGCTCTGGCTTTGCTATGCTTTCATCAGGCCAGGCGTGCTCCTTATGCGTTTGCCGCCGGGGTG
>Ga0233417_10000045_pt1 | contig 32449 bp, 31 predicted proteins | sample Sed_MG_FD_189023 | JGI IMG/M metagenome (GOLD analysis project Ga0233417, IMG submission 189023) | Sediment microbial communities from Lake Towuti, South Sulawesi, Indonesia - Sediment_Towuti_2014_0.5_MG | ecosystem: Environmental > Aquatic > Freshwater > Lake > Sediment | place: Indonesia... | reverse complement strand
GGAGGAGGCGGAGGAGGCGGCGGAGGAGGCGGCGGAGGCGGAGGCGGTGGAGGCGGAGGAGGTGGAGGTTGCAGGCCGGTTGGAGGTGGAGGTGCAGGCGGAGGCGGAGGCGGAGGTGGAGGTGGCGGCGGCGGCGGGTGCGGGTTCGCGACGTCGTAGCAGAAGGCGATGTGGCTGATCGCGTTCCTGGAACCGGGGGTCGTGAGGCCCGAGGTCGCCTCGGCCGGCGGGTCGTAGCGGTAGGGGTACGAGCCCTCCTGCCCTCCCTTCACGACGACCGCGTCGACGCCGATGTTGGACGTCCACGAGAAGACCTTGTCGGCCTGCGTGTGCGGGATCGTGACCGTGAGCGTCCCGTCGGAGAACGTCCCGTCCTCGTTGGGATCGACCTTGAAGTCGGTCCACGTCTGGGCGGAGCCCTGGAGGTCGACGCAGCGGTTCCCCCCGTTCGACGCACCGGATAGGAGGACGGGCTCGACGTGTGTGGCGCCCGCCAGCGCCGCCGTCGCGAGCGCGGCAGCGGCCCCGATCGTGATCCCGGCCAGCAAACGCGGGTGGTGCACCCCCCTGCTCCTCTTCCCCGTGATCTCGGGAGCGTAGTCCCTCGAACGGGTGAAGACAAGAGTCGCGGTCGCAGGGCCGTCGGCCCCCTCTGCCACACTGAGGCCGATGCGGGTCGTGATCGCCGACGACCACCGGCTCGTCCTCGACGGGATCCGCCGTGCGCTCGAAGCGGACGGCGACTTCGAGATCGTGGGCGAGGCGCAGTCGGGGACGCAGGTGCTGCCGCTCGTCTCCAAGACGAGGCCCGACCTCGTCCTCCTCGACGTCCGCATGCCGCAGATGGACGGGCTCGCTTGCCTCGACCAGATCCGTTCGAGGCACCCCGACGTGAAGGTCGTGATGCTCTCCGCCTCGTCGAACACGGAGCTCGTCGAAGCAGCGCTCCGTCGCGGCGCGTCCGCGTACGTGATCAAGACGGTGAACCCCGACGACCTGCCTGCGACGCTCCGGCAGGCGCTCGAGGGGAACATCCAGACGACGATCAGCGGCGGCGAGACCGATCGGGCGAGCGCGAAGGCGCTCGGTCTCACCGAGCGCGAGCTGACGATCCTGGGAGCGCTCGCACGCGGGCTCTCGAACGAGGAGATCGCGAAGGAGTTCTGGGTGGCGCCCCAGACCGTGAAGTTTCACCTGACCAACATCTACCGCAAGCTCGGCGTGAAGAACCGCACCGAAGCGACCCGCATCGCGTACCAGCACGGGCTCGTGGAAAGCCCTATCTACGCCGACGACTAGCGCGTGCCCTCACGTCCCCGGACGCCTCCCGCTCACGCCGAGCAGAGCCCGGCTCAGCCAGAGGCTGACGCCGCTCGCCGCAGGACGCGTCGTGCTCGTCGCGGGTCCGTACCTCTTCGTACTGTCCCCGCTCCTCGCGCTCGCGTCCCTTGCGAGCGACGCCCCGGAGGCGTGAGGGTAGTCAGGCGAATCGCCGAAGAGGAGCTCGTCCTCGTCGTCCTGCTCGCGGGGTTCGGGCTCGTCTTCCTCTGGATCTTCCCCCCGTTCGTCCTCGTGAACGACACCTGGCTGAACCTGACGGCCGGGCGCGAGGTCTGGGAGAACGGCCTCCCGCGCACCGATGAGCTCACGGTGTACGGGCTCGAGCGCACGTGGACGGCGCAGCAATGGCTGGCGCACCTCTTCTTCTACGGCGTCCACGCCCTCGGAGGTCACGCGCTGCTGGCCGTGGTTACCTGCGCCGTCGTCGTCTCCGCGTTCGCGATCGCGGCGGCAGGCGCACGCTCGCTCGGCGCGGGGCCACGCGCGATCTGGGTGCTCTTCCTCCCCGTGCTCCTCGCGGCGCCGTGGGCCTGGACGATCCGGGCGCAGATGCTCGCGCTCCCTCTCTACGCGGGCCTCCTCTGGCTCCTCTGTGCGCAGGCACGGAGCCCGACCCGCCGGATCTGGCTCGCGTTCCCGTTACTCGTCTTGTGGGCGCAGGTTCACGGAAGCGCGGCTCTCGGCGCGCTGCTCGTGGTGCTCCTCGGCGCCTACGAGCTCATCCGGAGCCGCGGGCGCTCGTGGCGGAGAAGCGTGCCGCTCGTCGTCCTCGCACCCCTAGCCGTCCTCGCGACCCCCTACGGCCCGGTCACGATGGCCCGCTACTACCACTTGCTCCTCGTCGACCCCCCGTTCGACGGGCGCGTGACCGAGTGGCAGTGGCCCGACCCGGCGAAGAACACAGTGGTCTTCTACCTCCTGGTCGCGATCGCGATTCCGCTCGTCGTCTGGGGCCGGCGGCGTCTCGCGCCGTTCGACATCGCCGTCCTCGCGCTGACGCTCGCCGGCGCCCTGACCGCGATCCGCGGGATCGCCTGGTTCGCGATGACGTGCATGCTGCTCCTCCCCGTCGCGATCGGGCGGACGCTCGAGAGCCGCGACCCGGCCCCGCTTCGCCGGGGCGTGAACAGCGCGCTCTCCGCCGTCCTCGCGGCTGCACTCGTCCTTCTGGCCGCGTACTCGCTCGCCCGAGACTCCACGTGGTACGAGGAGAGGTGGCCCCGCGGGCCCGTCGAGGCCGTCAGAGGCGAGCTCCGTCCCGGAGACCGCGTCTTCGCGCCCGACCGGTACGCGGACTGGCTCCTCTGGAAGCTCCCGGAGCTCCGGGGGCGCATCCCGTTCGACGTGCGCTTCGAGATCTACGACGCGGAGCTCTTCGACCGCCTACAGCGCTACGGCGCCGAGGAGGGCGACGACTGGAAGTCGTTCGCCGACGGCTACCGGATCGTGCTCGTCGACGAGACGCGCCGCTCGCACACCGAGGACTTCCTCGCCGAGCCGGGCGCCCGCGTCGTCTACAGGGACGACGAGCTCACGATCGTGTCACGCCCACAGTCCGGGGAGTGAGGGCGTGTTGTGACCCTGCGGAGAGGACCGAGGCGAGGACGACGACGGTGACCAGCGCGGGAAGGAACGTCTCGTACCCCTCGGGATATCCCGGCCGCGGGCTTGCGACGAGCACGATCGGAAGGAGCCACACTGCGCCGAAGCGCGGCCTGGCGATCGCGAGCGGCACGAGCAGCACCACGAGGTAGTGGAGCCAGACGATCGGGCTCAGCGCCAGTGTCGCGACGACCGCGCACGTGAACGACCGGACGTCGTCACCGCGACGGGCGAGAACCGTGCAGCACGCGAGGAGGCCGAGGCCGCACAGGAGCGCCCCGGCCCGACCGGCGCCCTCGCCGAGGCCGAGCGTCGAGGCGATCCCGACGAGCGAGTAACTGTTCCCGGACTGGATCTCCGAGAGCCGGCGCAGAAGCGACGGGTACTCGGCGAGACCGGCGAAGCCGATCGCCGCCCACGACCCGAGCGTCACGCCGACCCCGAGCACGACGGCCCACGCCGTGGCCCGACGGCGATGCGTCGCGATCGTCCAGACGAGCATCGGCCACACGAGGAGCTTGGCCGACACGGCGAGCCCGAGGGCGACCGCCGGCGGCCAGACCCGGTCGCGGTAGCGCCAGGCGAGCGCGAGCGCGAGCGTGAGGGGAATCGAGAGGTTCGCGAACAGCACGCCGCTCGCAAACGGCATCCACAGCGGAAGGACGGCGTAGCAGCGGAGGTCCCGCACTCCCAGTACCCCGAGGACCGACAGCCCCAGCGCGAGGAAGCCGATCACCACGAGCACGGCCACGACGTCCACCGGCAGCGGCGCCAGGGGGAGGATCGCCAGCACGAGCTGAGGCGGGTAGACGTATCCCTTCTGGTCCTCGAGGATCGGATCGTCCACTGCCGGGTAGGGGGTGTCCCCCGCGAGCACGGCATCGGCCGCGGGGAGGTAGGCGAAGCGGAAGTCCCAGGCCAGCAGCCCCTGGCCGAAGCTGAAGGAGAGGAGCGCCACCGTCCAGACGATGCTCACGGCGACGAGCCCGGCCACGGAGGCCGACGGCCGGCCGGACGCGTCACGCGACGGCTGAGAGGGGATCGGCCTCACCTGAATTGATGATCGCCGCTCGCCCGGAGGGCGAAGAGGAGCCAATGGTCTAGTCGGAACCGGCCGATCGGCCGGTTGCCGATTCCAGCCCCGCGTCGAAATTGAGTGTGCCCGCTCAAATCGGAACGGGCGATCAACACGCAGGGGTGTTGTCGCACCCCTCTGACACGAAGGAGGAGGTGCCTCCGAATGCCCGACATCCTGATGCGTCCGCTCGTTCGGCTCCAGGTTGCGCTCAGCGAGCTCAGGAGTCGCGAGGACGGACAGACGACGACGGAGTACGCGATCCTCGTCGGGTTCCTCGCGATCGCCGTGATCGCTGCGATCGTCCTGCTGAAGGACGAGATCCAGAATCTGTTCGAGGAAGCGTCGAGCAGCGTCGCCAACGCGCCTTCGGGCAACTAGTCGTTGCCCTCGGTCGCGCCGCGGTTGCAAGGCAGCTGACTCGAGGTACGCACGCGCCGGCCCGGTTACCCCCTCGACCGGGCCGGCGCACGCATCTCGCAGGAGGCGCGCGCACTGCCGGGAACGAGGGAGCAGCGACTGTGGAGATGCCGCCGGAACCCAGGGGAAGGATCATGAGATCGAGCTGGCAGAAGAGGGATCGAGCACTCAGGGTCGGTCGCTCTCGTGCCGATAGTCGGATCGTGGCTTCGGTGAGAGCACCGGCAGGTCATGCACGCAAGAGCACGCGCGAGAGCGGCCAGGCGGTCGTCGAGTTCGCGCTCATCGTCTTCCCGCTGCTCATGGTCGTGGCCGGGATCATCCGGTTCGGGATCGGTCTGAACTTCTGGCTCGACGCGCAGCGGATCGCGAACCAGGGCGCGCGCTGGGCCGCCGTGAACTGCGGCCAGAACGCCACTCCTCCGGCGTCGTTCAACCCATGTGACCCGAACCTGGAGACCACGCTTCGGAACCAGGCTCTCTCGAGCGGCCTCCGATCCTCGACGCAGATCTCGATCTGCTTCCCGAACGGCCGCGTTCCGGGCGAGCCGGTCACCGTGCGCCTGACGGCGCCGTTCTCGATGGTCCCCATCATCGGTTTCGGCTCGTTCACGCTCGACGCCGACGCAACGATGCGGCTGGAGCTCGAGCCGACCGAGATCCCGGCCGAGGTAGGGCCGTGCCCGTGACGGCAGCGGCTCGCGATCGAGGAGCTCGCGAACGAGGACAGGTGCTCATCGTGTTCGCGCTCCTCGTGCCCGTCTTGCTGGGCCTGGGCTCGATCGTGGTGTCAATCGGTAACTGGTACGTCCACAAGCGACACCTTCAGACCCAGGTCGACGCCGCCGTCCTCGCGACCGGCCAGCTCTTCACTGCATGCTTCCTCGGAAGCTCCGGCGCGAACACGGACATCAAGGACGAGGCGCTCAGGTACGCAGGCGACACGCTCCGCGACCCGGCGACGAGGAACCTCCAGGAGCAGGAGCCGGGCGACGTTCGAGTCGCCCTGAACAGCACGCGGTACTGGGCGCCGTCGGACGGTCTGAACACGGCCACAGGCTACGACCTCGACTGGACGATGGACGGCGACCCGGCGACCGCCGGCAACCAGTCGTCGCTGCCCTGTGACGCGAGCTTCCTCGAGGCCAAGGCGACCGACCAGGAGGTGCCGCTGATCTGGCGCTGGCTTCCCGCCTACCCGAGCCCGAAAGCCAAGGCTCGGCTCGAGATCAAGAAGACCAGGAGCGTCTCCGGCTTCCTCCCCTGGGCAGTGCCGGAGAACAACCCCAAGACGGTTGCCGCGCTCTTCGTCGACGAGGGCGCGAGCGGGCAAGCGGCCGACACCGTCAGCAACTTCGCGCTCCTCACACCGCCGACGAGCACGACGACGCTGAACGGGGACCCGGTCGCGCTCTGGTCGGGCCTCGCCTCGATCCCGGTCGTCGAGCAGACCGGAGTCGTCATCTTCCAGAGCCGGCAGGTCCTCGACCAGACGTACTTCGCGGGAAAGACGCTCAGCCAGCTCTGCGATCCCGCGCTGAAGGACCGATCGTGCTTCGGGAGCATCCGGAACCAGAACCCGACCATCACCAACCGCACGGGCGTCGCCTTCGTCCACGGCGAGGGGCAGTCCGAAGGCGCCGGAGGCGGGCACTCGGTCATCCTCGACGAGGTCGAGCTCTCGGTCGTCCCGAACGGCGGGCGACCGAACGGCGGCAACCCGTGCTCGGACGACTCGTCGCCGTACTTCAACTGGACGGCCGAGGACTGCGACGTGCGCATCCGCGCACACGTCGACTTCAGCGGGCCGGACTGGGTTGGCTCCTCGCGTGAGGTGCGGGTCGCCACGTCTTCCTTCGGCGGCAACTGCAACGGCGGAGTCCTGCTCGACCGGAACGGGGCGTGGTGGGAGCAGGAGGCGAGATGGACGACGATCGGCGCGGGCTCCGGGCGCAACCTCTTCTACCTCTGCTGGAAGGGCGACACACGGAGGGGGAACGGGCCCCGGGTGAGTTACGAAGGGTTCTGGGGGAACCGGGCTCAGCAGATGGCGTTCGCAGCCAACACCGATCCGGGGCGCTCGAGCACGGCGTATTCCGGGCCGATCGTCTACCTGAGAGTCCTCCCGACCCCGACGATGGTGCAGGGGAGCCAGGGAGCCACGGTCGAGGTCGGCCTCCAGCCCGCGCTGGCGCGCACGAACGATCCCGCGGCTCCGCCCGTCATGCTCCGTATCGCGGGATCGGGAAGCCTCAACCAGATGCTCGACTGCGACCCCTCGCCGCGGCAGCCGTACGACGAGGTCTACAGCGGCTGCGAGACGCCGTACCAGCGGAACACGCGGGGGCTCGTCTGCGCTCCCGACTGGGACACGAACAACTTGCCGCCGACGGGCCAGGTGGACGACCCGAGCTGGGTCGACCCCGACTGCATCGAAGCGAACCCTGGTCAGGTGACCGCGCTCGCGAAGGGGCTCCACGACCGCTTCGAGGCTCCGGCCCCCACCGGCGCCGACTGCTCCAGGAACGCGTGGGCCGACTTCCGGACTAGCGGACAGATCCCGCCCGTCAGCGACAAGCGCTACGTCACGCTCGTCATCGCGGAGTACGCGACCTTCGAGAAGAGCGGGATCACCGTGCTTCCGATCACGAAGTTCGCCGGCTTCTACGTCACCGGATGGTTCATCGGCGGTGGACAGGGGGGAACGCAGGGCTGTCCGACCAACGACCCGCCACCGACGACGACCCTGTGCAAGCAGGGGAGGACGTTCAGGCCGTGCACGGCGAGCGACAGCGCGGTTCAGGGCGCGGTCTGGGGCTACTTCGTCACGACCGTGCCGTTCGCGCCGCGGCCGAGGCCGAGCGATGAGTTCTGCGTCTTCTCGGATCCCGACCAGTGCGTCGCCGTCCTTGTCGAATGATCTCGGGCAGGAACGGCGAACCCCTCATGTAATCCCTCGAACGTGCCGACATAGGAGCAGCAAGGAGAGAGGAAGCAGCAATGTCGAATACATCACTGACCACGAAAGTCTCGGGGCGCATGTCGTCCCGCGGATGGGCGATGGCGCTCGGCATCGGGGCGATCGTGCTCGCGGCGATCCTGCTCGTCGTGTACCTCGACCGCTACCGCGACCGGGTGCGGAGTGAGAACGCGCCGACGCCCGTCCTCGTCGCCAAGCAGCTCATCCCGAAGGGAACGCCGGGCACGCTGATCGCGAGCCAGGGCATGTACGCGCCGACGACCCTCCCGCGCAAGGAAGTCACGGTCGGGGCGGTCTCCGACCCCACGCTCCTCGCCGGCCGCGCAGCGGCGGTCGACATCTTCCCGGGGGCGCAGATCACCTCGTCCGACATCGCGGCGACCGACACGGCGCTCGTGAAGTCGCAGCTGGTCGGCGAGCAGCGCGCGATCTCGGTCTCCGTCGACAACGTGCACGGGAGCCTGTCGCAGCTCCAGGCGGGCGACTCCATCGACCTGTACATCGGAGTCGGCGGCAGCACCCGCGGGACGCAGGCCCAGTACCAGCTCTTCCGCCCGAACGTGAGGGTGCTCGCCGTGCCGACGGCCGAGGGCGGCAACCTCGTCCTGCAGCTGAAGTCGAAGGACGCGGCGAACTTCGCGTTCGTGGCCGACAACACGCAGATGTACTTCGTGATACGCCCGGTCGTCGGCGCGAAGCCCACCGTCCCGTCGACCGCGACCGTAAACTCGGTTCTCAGGTAGGGCAGGCAGAGGTAGAACATGCCGAGCCGCCCGGTCAGAGCCCTCCTCGCCGTCGAACCAGGCGTCGACTCCGAGGACGTCCAGGACTCGTTGCCCGCCGACGCCGACTTCAACGTCGTGGCAGTGGTCTCCGGGCCCGAGGAGACCCTGGGCTGGCTCCGCGACGGCATCGCGGATCTGCTGCTCGTCGCCTGCGCCGGCTACTCGGACCGCGCCCTGCTGCTCCTCGACTCGGTGACCCGCGAGAGCCCCGAGCTGAACGTGATGGTGCTCGGGCAGGGGTCGCCGAACGGCTTCCTCAGGCGCGCGTTCGAAGCCGGCGCCGACGACATCGTCATGCTCCCAGCGACCCCCGAGCAGATCCGGTTCGAGATCCACAAGCTGCTCGCTCGCAAGCAGGGCGCAGAGGCGCCGGCGACGGCGGCGAGCTCACGGATCGTCTGCATCCTCGGGCCGAAGGGCGGAACGGGCAAGACGCTCACCTCGGCGAACCTCGCGGTCTCCCTCGCCCAGCGCGGGCAACGGGTGGCGCTCGTCGACCTCGACCTGCAGTTCGGCGACATCGCCCTCTGCCTCGGGCTCCCGCCGGAGAGAACCGTGTACGACCTCGCGCAGTCACCCGGCGCGCTCGACTGGGACAAGCTCGAGGCGTTCCTGGCGCGGCACTCGTCGGGCGTGTTCACGCTCATCGCGCCGCGCCGCCCGGACCAGGCGAGCGCAGTCGGAGCGGAGCTGCTGCGGGAGGTCTACTCGATCCTCCGCTCCAACTTCGACTGGGTCGTCGTGGACACGCCACCCGGCTTCACGGCCGAGGTGATCACGTCGATCGACAGCTCGACGGACGTCGTCATGGTCGGCATGCTCGACTCGCTCTCGCTGAAGAACACGAAGCTCGGGCTCGAGACGCTCGACCTGATGAAGTACGACCCCGAGCGGGTCTTCCTGCTCCTGAACCGCGCGCACAGCCGGGTCGGGATCAGCCAGTCGGACGTCGAGGCCGTCCTCGGGCGCACCCCGGACATCTTCATCCCCTCGGACCGCGAGATCCCGCGGACCGTGAACGAGGGGATTCCCATCGTCGTCGCGCGTCCCCAGTCGGAGCCGGCAGAGGCGTTCGCGCGCCTGGCCGACCTCCTGTCAGGGGCGCGGGCGGAGAGCCAGGAGCAGGAGACCGTGCTCGTGGCCGCAGGTCAATCCAAGCCCGGTCCGAAACGGCGTCTCTTCGGAAGGAAGGCATAGGACATGGAGCTCCACGAGCGTCTGAACCCCCACCGCGGGCCGGTGCGCGAGGAGGAGCCGTTCTCCGAGCTCAAGAACCGCGTTCACATGTCGGTGATCTCGGAGCTCGGGCCGCAGCTCTTCAACGTCTCCGTCGACCCGGCCGAGCTTCGCGACCGCGTCACCGCCGACGTCCGCCGCCACCTCAACGACGAGCCCGGGCTCGCCCGCGAGGACCGCGAGCGCCTGACCGGGGAGATCCTGGACGACATCCTCGGATACGGGCCGCTCGAGCGCCTCATCGCCGACGACTCGATCACGGAGATCATGTGCAACGGCGCCGACGACGTGTGGATCGAGCGCGGAGGCAAGCTCTACGAGACGACGGTCCGCTTCACGGACGAGTCGCACCTCCGCCGCATCATCAACAAGATCGTCTCCCAGGTCGGGCGGCGCATCGACGAGTCGTCCCCGATGGTGGACGCGCGCCTCCCGGACGGGAGCCGCGTAAACGCGATCATCCCGCCCCTCTCCCTCTCGGGGCCGCTGATGACGATCCGGAAGTTCAGCCGCAGGCGACTCTCGATGGAGGACCTGATCAACATCGGCTCGCTCTCGGCGGAGTCGGTGGACTTCCTCTCGCGCTGCGTGGAAGCGCAGCTCAACATGCTCATCTCCGGGGGTACGGGCTCCGGAAAGACGACCCTCCTGAACGCGCTCTCGGCGGCGATCCCGAACAACGAGCGCATCGTCACGATCGAGGACGCCGCCGAGCTGCAGCTCCATCAGCGGCACGTGCTACGGCTCGAGGCGCGGCCCCCCAACATCGAGGGCGAGGGGCACATCCCGATCCGCGAGCTCGTCCGGAACTCGCTGCGCATGAGGCCCGACCGCATCGTCGTCGGCGAGGTCCGCGGCGCGGAGGCGCTCGACATGCTCCAGGCCATGAACACCGGGCACGACGGCTCTCTCTCGACCGTGCACTCGAACTCGCCACGCGACGCGCTGCACCGGATCGAGACGATGGTGATGATGGCGGGGTACGACCTCCCGCTCCGGGCGATCCGCCAGCACATCTCGTCCGCGCTCGACCTCCTCGTGCACGTGGACCGGCTCGAGGACGGCTCGCGCCGGGTCGTGCAGGTCACCGAGGTGCTCCGCATGGAGTCCGACGTGATCCAGCTCCAGGACATCTTCGAGTTCGAGATCGAGTCGGTGGCCCCGGACCGGACGATCACCGGCAGGCTCCGGGCGACCGGGCTCCGCCCCGTGTTCCTGGACAAGTTCCGGAAGCGCGGCATCGAGCTCCCCCAGGCCCTGTTCGGCGAGCGGATCACCTCCCTGGAGGAGCGGAGGGTCGAGACCGCGTGAGGCTTCTCGCCCCGATCGCGATCCTGAGCGCGGCCTTCGCCGCGCTCGCCGTTCCCGCGCTCGCTCCTGCCCAGGCCCCCGCCCCGAAGCTGACGGAGGACTCGAGCGGGACGTTCCCGGACAAGGTCTTCTACCTGCAGCTTCCCTCGAGGAGGGCGCTCGACGAGACCTCCGTCAAGGTCACCGAGAACGGGACAGACGTCCTCGCGCTCGGGGTCGAGTCGGCCGGCAAGTCCGGAAGCGGCGCCGTGCTGCTTATCGACGCCTCCAACAGCATGGAGGGTGCGGCTATCAAGGGCGCCATGGCGGCGGCGCGGGCGTTCCTCGAGCAGCGCAGCGAGGACCTCCCCGTCGCGGTAGTCGTGTTCGGGCCCTCGGACAGCGTGCTCACCGACTTCACGACGGACTCCGAGAAGCTCACCGAGGCAGTCGCGGAGAACCCCGAGCTCGCGGAGGGCACCCACATCTACGACGCCCTGACCAAGGTGACCGAGCTCGCGCAGGACGAGAAGCTCGCGCGGACCACGGTCGTGCTGCTCTCCGACGGGACGGACGTCGGCAGCGAGACCACGCTCGCCGACGCCGTCGCTGCCGCTAACGCCGCGAGCGTCCGCGTGATCGGGGTGGGCCTACGGTCGAGCCAGTACGACCCTGGTGCGCTCCGGAAGATCGCTGCCGCGACCGGCGGGACCTACGCGGAGGGCGGGACGCCGAAGGCGCTCGCCCCCATCTTCGCGGAGATCGGCGCGCGGATCTCGAACGAGTACGTCGTCACGTATCGCTCCCTCCTCCGCCCCGAGGTCAAGGCGACCGTCAAGGCGGCGATTGCGGGGTGGCCGACCGCGACCGCGAGGTACACGACGCCCGCGATCGACTTCGCGCCGCGCGGCAGCTTCGAGCGCGGCTGGATCGACAAGGTGATCGTCTCTCCCTGGCTGCTGCTGTTCATCCTCGTCGTCACCTTCGTCCTGATCGCGTTCGCGATCCTCACGGCCGTCGACGTGCGCAAGCGGTCGATCAGGCGCCGGATGGCCCAGTACGTCACCGTGCCGAGCGAGGAGGAGTCCCGCGCCCGCCGCGCCGAGGTAGCCGCGGTGCTCGCGGAGAAGGCGCAGCGCAGAGTCGGCAGGCACCGCTGGTGGCAGCGCTTCGAGACCGACGTCGAACTGGGCGGCTTCAGCCTCACCCCGCTCGCTCTCGCCGCCTGGACGATCGTCGGCGGGATCGTCGCGTCGATCGCGGCGGCGATCCTGCTCCAGTCCGTCCTCGGGCTGCTCGTGGGGCTCGCCGCGCCGATGGTAACGCGCTACGTCGTGAGCCGCCGGGTCCGCAAGGCCCACGCCGCGTTCGCGGAGCAGCTCCCGGACAACCTCGACGTCATCGCCGGCGCGCTGCGGACCGGGCATGCCCTGATGGGCGCGCTCTCGGTCATGGTGGACAGCGCCGACGAGCCCTCGAAGTCGGAGTTCCGGCGCGTGCTGCAGGACGAGCAGCTCGGCGTCCCGCTCGACGACGCGATCAGGGTCATGGCACGCCGCATGCAGAGCCAGGACGCGGAGCAGGTGGCCATGGTCATGCAGCTCCAGCGCGAGGCCGGCGGCAACACCGCCGAGGTGCTCGACCGCGTGGCCGAGACCATCCGCGGGCGCATGGAGCTGCGGCGTCTGGTCGACGTCCTCACCGCCCAGGCGCGGATCTCGCGCTGGATCCTCACCGCGCTCCCCATCGCCGTGCTCGTGCTGCTGTTCGTGACTGGCGGCGACTACCTCGATCCGATGCTGGACTCGATGGCGGGGATCATCGCCCTCGTCGTCGGCGCGATCCTGATCGTGGTCGGCTCGCTCTGGATCAAGCGGATCTCGAAGCTCGAGGTGTAAGGGGAGAGGCATGGAGATCATCGCGCTCGCAGGGATCCTCCTCCTCGGCGCCGGGATCGCGGTCCTCGTCGGCAACCTCGGTCGCGCCGGCGGATCGACGGCGACCCTCGACCAGATCCAGACCTACGGCTACGTCGCGGAGGCCGCGGGCGGATCGGAGGTCGAGTCCGCGGGCAAGCGTCCGATCGACACGCTCGCCGGACGGCTCGGCGACGCGGTCGCGCGCAGGACGAGCCGCTTCGGCGAGGCGCAGATCCGCCAGAAGCTCGTATCGGCCGGCATGTACGGGACGACCCCGCGCAAGATTCTCGGCTACCAGGTCCTGTGCGCGGTCGCTTTCGCGATCGTCGCGTTCTGGGCGGTCCCAGCGCTCGGGGGCTCGCTCCTTCTGGCGATCGCGGTGAGCGTCGGGGCAGGCCTCGCCGGCTGGTTCGCGCCGATGTACCACGTAGAGAGGAAGCGACGAAGCCGCTTCGACCGCATGAACCGCCAGATGCCGGACCTGATCGACCTCCTGGTCGTGACGATCGAGGCCGGGCTCGGGATCCTCGCCTCTATGCGCGTCGCCTCCGAGGCGCTTCCCGACCCGCTCGGCCAGGAGCTCCGCCTCACGCTGCAGGAGCAGCGCATGGGGCTCACCGTCCAGCAGGCCCTCGAGAGCCTCGGCCAGCGCGCGGACACGCCGAACATGCGCATGTTCGTGCGCTCGCTGACCCAGGGCGAGCGCCTCGGCGTCTCCATCGGCCAGACGATGCGGAACCTCTCGCTCGAGATGCGGAAGCGCCGCCGGGCCGCAGCCGAGGAGGTGGCGCAGAAGATGCCGGTGAAGATGCTCTTCCCGCTCATCTTCTTCATCTTCCCGGCGATGTTCATCGTGATCCTCACGCCGGTGGTCATCAGCATCGCCGAGTTCTTCGGGTAGGAACGTGGCCACGCTGACGCTCCGCCGCGAGGACGGACGGATCGTCTGCGAGACGGTCGCGGTCGCGGATCGCGCTCACCGACGCATGCGCGGCCTCCTCGGGCGACGCTACCTGCGCCAGGGCGAGGGGATGGTGCTGCGGCCCGGATGGAGCATCCACACGGCCTTCATGCGCTTCCCGATCGACGTGGTCTTCCTCGACCCCGACCAGGTGGTCGTCAGGATCGAGCCAGAGGTCGAACCGTGGCGCACGGTCTCCTGCCGCGGCGCCCGCGAGGTGGTCGAGCTCGCGGCGGGCGAGTGCAAGCGGCGGGGCCTGGAGCTCGGCGACCGCGTCGCGTGGGCGTCGCGGAGCGTCGCGGACGCCCGCCGGGACCGCGAGCGGCCGGCCATCCGCGGCCAGGAGGACGCCGAGCCGCGGGCACGCGTGCTCGTCGCGAGCAAGGACCCGCGCTTCACCCGCCTGGCGCAATTCCTCCTGGGCGGGCGCGAGCTCGAGGTGCGCGATCTCGCTGCGCCCGAGCGGCTGCCCGAAGCCGTCCTCGACCCCGACCTCGACCTCGCGGTGCTCGACGGCGGCGACGCGATCGCGGACGCGCTGCGCACCGCGAACGCGACGCGCGCGAAGCGTCCGGAGCTCCCGGTCGTGATCACTGCCGACACGGGCGGCCGAAGCCCCGAAGGCGTCCGGATCTTCGACCGCTGGAACGAGACCGAGGAGCTCCTGGTGGACGTCGAGCGGCTCCTCGCGGAGCGGCTCGGCACGAACGCTCCGGAAGGAGGATTGCAGTCGCTGGGGAATCCGCGAGGCTGAGAGAGCGCACACCTATGAGCCAGGGATCAGGAGCAGACATCGGCTACGGGGCCCTCGCCCCGCTTTCGGGCCTCGTCAGGCCGCGAGCGATAACGCACGACGAGCCGGACGCCCGCCTCGACCGGCTGCACAAGTACTTCCTCGAGGGCTGCCCGGAGGCCGTCAGGCCTGCCCTCGACAGTGCCCTCATCGAGGCCCGCCGCATCCGCGACGGCTTCGGCGACGACGCCGTCGGCGACGACCTGGCATCGGTCTGGTACGCGGCCGCGGTGGTCGTCGAGCTGGCCGTCGCGCTCGAGCTCGACGACGCAGACGTGCGCGGGGCGGCGGCCGTAGTGGCCGAAGCCTGCGCCCTGCCGCTGTCGGCGGCCCGCTTCATCCTCTTCGCAGAGGCGGTCGGGAGCGCGCGCATGCTGGAGATCCCTCCGCTCGTCGGAGCGGAGATCCAGCTCCGTCTCCTCCTCGGGCTCGACGTCCTTTCCAGCGCCACGCTCTGGCTTCGGACCACCCATGGGCCCAAGTGCGTCCTCTCGCTCGGAGGCGGGGGACACGGGAGCCGGCGGGTGCGGGCCGAGGCGAGGGCGGCGCTCCGCGGGAAGTCCCGCCTCTCGCTCCTCGGCGGGTCGCAGCTCCGCTCCGTACCCGTGCTCCGCTTCGGCGAGCCATGCGCCGCCCTCGTCGGGCAGCTCGGAGGCACGGACGCCGCTGTCGCGAACGGGTTCCTCGCAGCAGCCGCGGCCGCCCTCGGGCCCGTGCTCGAGCGCGAGCACCTCCTCTCGTATTCCGCCGAGCGCGAGCGGACGCTCGTCGGCGCCACCGAGCGCCGGCTCATGCGGCTGGGGTTCGACCTGCACGACGGCCCGATCCAGGACGTCCTCGCGCTGGCCGCGGACGTCCGGCTCCTCCAGGAGCAGGTGTATCCGTTCGTGCTCGAGGAGCACCGCGAGCACGCGTACGGACGCTTCGAGGACCTGACGGCGCGGCTCGTCGAGCTCGACCGTCAGCTCCGCGAGATCGCCCACTCCCTCGAGACGAAGAGCGTGATCAGCCGTCCGCTCGGCGAGATCCTTCACCGCGAGCTCGACGCGTTCCAGGAGCGCACGGGGATCCAGGCGACGTTGGAGATCCGCGGCGATCCCGACTCCCTCTCGTCGGGGCAGCGAATCACGGTCTTTCGAACGATCCAGGAGGCGCTCGCGAACGTGCGGGAGCACTCCGGTGCCTCGGCGGTCGAGGTTCGGCTGCGCGCACGGCGGACCGCCATCGAGCTCCAGATCTCCGACGACGGCATGGGCTTCGAGGTGGAGCGTGCGCTGGCCCGCGCCGCCGAGCGAGGCCGGCTTGGCCTCGTGGGAATCGCGGAGCGCGTCCGCATGCTCGGCGGGAGCTTCGACCTCGAGAGCCGCCCGGGCGGCCCGACGATGCTGAAGCTCACGCTCCCCCGCTGGGAGCCGCTCGTCCCGTAGAGAGGCTGGCGGCCGGCGCCTTACGTGCTGTCGCCGGCTTTTCGCACCTACGACGGAGGAGGCCTTTCGGCCTCCTCCGCGCCTTCCCCCACTTGTCCGCCACCCTGGGCGGCCCCACCTGCGCTGCTACGCGCAGCGCGACTCAGATCAGCTCCCGTTCTGCTTCGACTTCGCCGAGACGCACTTGCCGAAGGCGTTGCGCTTCGTGCCGTACGCGGCGTCGAAGGCGGCTCGGTTTGCCGCGCGATCCGCCTTGCACTGCTTCGCGGCCGAGAGCGTCGCCGCCTGCTGCGCCTCGGTCTGGACCTTCGCCTTCTGCGAGACGCACTTGCCGAAGGCATTGCGATCGTTGTCGTTCGCGCCATACGACTCGTTGAAGGACTTCCCGGCATGATTGGCTGTGACCCAGCCCGCCCGCTCCGCCGAGCACGTCTTCGCAGCGTTCGCGGTGTTCTGCGCGACCTGCTGCTGCCGGGCCGCGACGCACCTCCCGAACGCGCTCTTCGGACTCGCGGGCGCGTAGAGCGATGCGAAGTCGGCGGCGCTCATCCCCGCCTGCTGGGCCCTGCAGAGCTGCGCGGGGCTCGTGCCCTGAGCCGGCGGCGCCGCAAATGCCGTCGGCACGGCGAGCACGAGAAGCGCTGTGATCGTGACGAGCTTCTTCACCGGTCTCTCCAGTTGCGTCGCGTTGTCGGTGTTCTGTCGGCGTACGTGGCCGTACACCCATGAAGACGGGAGCGGGCGCCGACTCTTGCGCCGCAAGTGGTTAGGGATTTGTAAGGGGGGTTGCGCAGCGAGCCCTCGACGGGGACCGTGAGCTCGTGGCGGTCAGCGAATCGAGCCACGAGGCGGCGAAAGCCGTCGAGAGCCTCTATCGCCAGCACGGTGGCGAGGTCTACCGCTATGCCTTCGCGGTCCTCGGGAACCACGCGGACGCCGAGGACGTCACCCAGTCGACGTTCCTCAACGCGTACCGCTCCCTGGAGCAGGGAGTGCATCCGCGAAAGCCGGCCAACTGGTTGCTCACGATCGCGAGCAACACGATCAAGGAGCGCTTCCGCCGGGAGCAGGCACGGCCCAGGCAGGTCGTGCTCGACGACGAGATCGCGGGCTCGAGCGCCGACGACGACCTGGGCCCGACCGTGGGCGAGCTCCTCACCGCGCTCTCTCGGATCCCGCCGCAACAGCGGCAGGCGATCGTGCTCCGGGAGTTCGAAGGCCGCTCCTACAAGGAGGTGGCGAACATCCTCAGCGTCACGACCTCCGCGCTCGAGACGCTCCTCTTCAGGGCGCGACGGTCGCTGGCCGAGGAGCTCGAGCATCGGCTCACGTGCACGGACGCACAGGCAGCGGTATCGCGCGCCGCGGACGGGCGCATCGGTCGGAAGGAGCGCCGCCGCCTGCGCGAGCACCTCGCAGAGTGCCCCGACTGCGCCCACTTCGCCCGGCTCCAGCAGCGGCATCGCCGGGCGTTGAAGGGCCTCATGCTCGTCCCGATCCCGCTCTCGTTGAGCCTCTTCAAGAGCCTCGAGGGCACTGCGACCGCCGCAACCGCCCCGGCGGCCGCAGGAGCGGGCGCGGTCGCCGTCGGCGCCGGAGTCGGAGCAGGCAGCGTCGCGACCGCGACGGGTGGCGGAGTATTCGCCGGTGGCGTCGCGCTCAAGGCGGCCGCGGTCGTCGCCGCCGCGAGCGTCGCGGGCGGGGCGGCGGCGGTCGGCACGACCAACGTCGAGCAAAGAATTCTCGGCAACGCTCCGGCTCCGGCGCGCGAGGACCGCCCCGGCGAGCGTGTCGGGCAGGTGGCGCCCAGAGGCGTCAACGTCCCCGGTCGGGGAGTTGCAGTCGGGAAGGAGAAGAACGCGGCGCGGAACGCGAAGCAGCGCGCAACCGCCGCGAAGACGAACGCCCAGACCAAGGCCGGCTCGCGCGGCGTCGACGTGAAGGCGGGCGGTCAGGGCGGGAAAGCGAGTAGTAAGCCGAGCACGCCGCCGGGCTCCCCCATCAGGGCGAAGGGGAAGGCGACCCGGCCCGAGCGGTCCACAGGCACCTCCGGGACGAAGCGGCACGGGAATCCGGCCGCCCGTCCCCAGGCAAAGCCGAGGACGGCGGGGAAGCCCGAGGACGCACGCCCCCACGGCGCCGCCCGGGCGAAAAACGCAGCAGGCTCTCGGACCCCCTGAGCGCCCTCCCTCGTTCGAGGGAGGCTCGTGCCGCCGGGTGTGCCGATCCCGATCTCAGACATGCGCGCGCTCGCAGTCATCGTCGTCGTGGTCACGGCTGCGGTCGCATCCGGATCCGCGGCGACCGCCGCCTCGGGCACCGGCCCGAGCGCCCGGCCCCTGACGTCGTTGGAGCTCCAGGTGCTCCGGGAGCTCAACCGCGTCCGAGCGGCCCGCGGCCTCGCCCCGGTTCGCTCGTCCAGAGGCCTTCACTCGTCCGCCGCGAAGCACTCGGAAGAGATGCTCGCACTCGGGTTCTTCTCCCACGCCTCGGCGGACGGCACGGGGTTCTCCGAGCGCATTCGGCGCCACTACACCGACCGCGGGTGGAAGGCCTGGTCGGTCGGCGAGACGCTGCTGCTGTCCGGCTCGGGCAGGATCGACGCCCGGGCGATCGTCTCGACCTGGATCGCCTCGACGCCGCACCGAAGGATCATCATGTCCCCGGGATGGCAGGACGCGGGAATCGCAGCCCGCTATCGACCGGACGCGCCGGGGTACTTCGGAGGCGCGGAAGCGACGGTCGTGACTGCGGACTTCGGGTACCGGGCAGGCAGGCACCCTCGAACCCGCGCGACGCCGTGACTCGCTCGACGGCCTACGCGGCGAGCCGGGCGAAGGACGTGCGCGCCGGATCGATCTCGGATGCGAACCCCCGGTCCCACTGGACGAGCACGAGCCCGCCCTCGTCCACGCCGTCGACCACGCCGCGGTCGCCGGCGCGCAGGCCCGAGCCGTCGTCGGCGTCGCTCGTGAGCTCGATCCGCATCCCCGTCCAGACCCCGGCGCGAATGCGGGCCGCGAGCAGGCGTGCACCAGCAGGGTCCATGACTCGAATATCGGCTCTCCTGCACGGATCGGCGTCCCTCCAATGGAGGTTCTCGGCGGCAGGAGACATGGGTCGTCCGGCGAACTCAGCCCCAGCCGGCGGGACGCTCCGACTCCGCCAGCTTGGAACCGACCCGCCGGCCGACTCAGAGCTCGAGCCCGAGGGCCCCTCGTGAGCGGGCCGCACTTGAGCGCAGCCGGGGACGACCGCCACGACGATGCTGTGGGTGGCCACGGAAGCCTGGCGCGCCGGTTCTTCGCGCACGGCCCGACGCCGGAGGAGCGGCTCGCGGAGCTCATCGAGCGCCACCGCCGCACGCTCGACGAGCAGGCGAGCCGGTTCGAGGAGACGCTCACGGACCTCGAGCGGCGGGAGCAGCTCCTCAGCGACTCCCGGGCCTCGGTCGAGCGGCTCCTCAGACGAGGCACGACCGACCTCGAAGCGCGGGAAGCGGAGGTGTCGGCACTCCTGGAGGACCTCGCCCGGCGGGAGCTGCGGCTCCGCGAGCGCGAGGAGGAGCTCGCGCGCAGGCGGGGCGAGCTGGGCGCCGTGGAGCTGAAACGGCTGGCGGTCGAGCAGCGCGAGCGCTCGCTCGAGGCAAGGGAGAAGCGGCTCGAGACGCTCGAGACGCGCCTGGCCGAGCACGGCGCGATCGAGCCCGACGAGGACGCCCCGCCCGGGAAGGACGCAGTCGCCCTCGCCCTCGTCCCGGGGGTTGGCTACGGGCTCGCCGAGCTCGCGGCGGCGGTCGCGCACCCGGGCGACTCCGTCGAGATCGACGGCGTCGAGTACGTCGTCCTGCGCATCGGCCCCTCTCCCCTTCCCGGCGATCGCCGCCGGTGCGCCTATCTCGTCGAGGGCCCGCGCCGCGGAGAGCCGTCCGGCGGGAGCTCGTAGACCGGCGGCCGGCGGCGCGGCGAGGGGGCCGTCCCCAGTTCGCCAAGGCGTCGCTCCCCCTGGGAGACGAGGAAGCGGGCGACGGCGACGTCGTCCTCGGTGAAGCGCCGGAGCCGCATCTCGTACAGCTCCACGAGCCCCCAGGGCCGACCATCGACCACGATCGGAACCATCAGGAGCGCGTTCATGCCCAGCTCGCGGAGGATGAAGGCCTCCGCGGGGTCGACCTCGCCGTCGAGGAAGGAGATCGCCCGCGACTCCCCGGTGCGCAGCGCCTCGGCCGTCAGCGGGAAGTCTGAGATGCGATAGGCGGCCTCGGCGCCGAGCGACACCTCCCTGAGCGTGTGGCGAGTCGCATCGACGACGTAGTCCCCGACGACCCGCGAGGCGGACGAGCCCGTCGCGCCGACGACGAAGACGAGGGCCTTGCAGAGGCGGCTGCAGACCCCCTCCGCCGTCTCCTCGGTCCCGATCGCGTCCGCCGCCGCGATGGCCTCGGACAGGATCGAGCTGTCGCTCCGCGCGACCCCTCTGCGGTCGCCTGCAGCAGATGTCGCGGGCGTCGCGGAGGCGACAGGCCGAACGATGTCCCGGAACGTGGCGACCCGGTCCTTGCCGGCGCCCTTGGCCGCGTACAGAGCCTGGTCGGCCGCTCGCAAGAGTGCCGTGGCCGTCGCGCCGTCGAAGGGGAACGTCGAGATCCCGGCGCTGATCCGGAGCGGAAATCCGGCGTCGGTGAGCCCTTCGGCGAGAACGCTCCGGATCGTGCTCCCGACGGCCTCCGCGGCGTCTGCGCCGTGACCGGGAAGCATGACCACGAACTCGTCGCCGCCGAGCCTGGCGGCCTCGGCGCCCTCGGGCAGCGACCTCGTCAGCGCTTCGGCGACCTCGACGAGCAGCGCGTCGCCGAACTCGTGTCCGGCGCGATCGTTGATCTCCTTGAAGTTGTCGCAGTCGATGACGATCAGGCTGAGCGGAACGCGCGCCTCCTGCGCCTCGCCGAGCACCCGCTCCAGGAGCTCCTCGAGCCCACGGCGGTTGCGGATGCCGGTGAGCGAGTCCGTGACCGCGCTCTGGCGCTCGCGCCGGAGGGATACGGCGGCGTCGAGGGACGCGGCGACGTGGGCCGCGAGCACCGCCGCCGTGTCGAGCTGCGCCGGGTCCACCTCCGTCGTGCCGCCGCTAGCCCCGACGAGCACGCCGAGCTCCTCCCCGTTTGCGCGGAGCGGAAGCCAGACGACCGAGCCGCCGCCATGGGCGCCCCTGCGCCTCCCTGATGCGAGCAGCTGGCAGACGACGGTCGGGCTGACGAGGGCGCGAGCACCCTCCAGCTCCGCGACGCTCAGGGGCGCTCGGCCGGTCGGGTCCACCCGCCACGACGCGATCTCGACCGGCGCGCCGAGCTCGTCCCAGAGGACGACCTGGCTCGCCTCGACGGGGAGGATACGGGGAAGGGACGCAGCTGCCAGCGAGGCGATCTCGTCGGTGTCACGCAGGCTGCCGAGGTAGACGAAGAGGCGCGCGAGCCCTCCGAGATCGAGCATCCGGACCGTGCGTAGCTCCTCGACGAGCGGTGCGAGAGCCTCTGCGAGCGGGCCGAGGAGGCGCTCGGCCCCGTCCGGGAGCGCACGCGCCGACTCGACGTTCAGCGCACCGACGGCCTCGCCGCGGACGGCGAGCGGAAGCGCGAGCTCCGACCGGACCGGCATCGCCGACACATAGTCGGGATCCCGGCTCACGTCCGTGACGAGCTGGGCCGTCCCGAGCCGCACGGCGCGGCCGATGATGCCGGTCTCGGTCGTGAGCCCGTCCGGCACGACCGCGTAGCCCCGCTGGGACACGAGCCACAGGCGCCCGTGCTCGAGCACGAAGACGGCGACCAGGAAGTTCGAGATCGCAGAGGAGAGCGTCCGGACGGCGGCGTCGATGGACGCGCCCGGGTCGGCGGGCAGCGCCGCCGCCGCCGCCGCATCCTTCGCTGCGCCCGCGAGCACGCCCGCCTCGATCGGTGGCGGGACGCGGGCAGGCGCGGACGCGCTCTCCATGATTCGAGAATCGGCTCCGGGGCGAGCGTCCTTGAGGTGGCGACCGGCACCGGAGCGCCGGTCACCTGTCGTCAGGCCCCGAGCTCTCGGTACCAGTCGAGCACGTCTCCGCCGAAGAAGAGCGCGACGACGGCGCCGGCGGCGAGGAACGGCCCCAGCGGCATCGTCTTCTTGCGTGCGTCGCTTCCGTGGCGGACGAGGAGCACCGCTGCGGGCAGGAACGCTGCGAAGAACCCGACGAACAACGCGACGACGACCTCGAGGCCGAGCCCGGCGCCCAGGAACGCGGAGAGCTTCACGTCGCCCATGCCCATCCCGCGAGGGTGGACGAGCACGATCACGAAGAGAACGAGCCCGGCGCCGAGCGCGCTCAGGATCCATTCGGCGCTGGGATCGTCGGCCGTCCTCAGGACGAGCACCAGGAGGCCGCCGGGGAGGACGATGCGGTCGGGGATGAGCCTGTGCTCGAAGTCCGTTCGCGTCACGATCACGAGGATCCAGCAGAAGAGCGCCCCCGTCAGCGCCTCGAGCGTGAAGCCGAAGGCGAGCCCGCACGCGGCGCCCAGCGCGGCCGTGGCGGCCGTCACGAGCGGCAGGCGCCGCGAGAACGGCGCACGCTGGAGGAGCGGCTCCCGGATCGGCGCGTTCGTCGCGAGGACGTCCGCGACCGGCCCGACTGCCGCCCCGAGGAGCAGCCCAGCAACCCCGGCCCAGAGATTCACGCCCTGGGATTCAGGGGGCGGCGGCAGCCTCCTCCCCGCTCTCCGGGGATCGACGCTGCGGACCATGCATTCGCACGGCCGTCTCCCTCGTTCGAGGGCGCCTCATCCCCCAAGGAGGGGGCGGCCGGAAGAAGGCCCTCGAGTACGTTCCGAGTACTGCGGCCCCGCGCAGCGGGGAAGGGGGAACGGACGAGGTGACGACGCGATCGAGGCGGCAACTGAGGGGCACCCTGGGATGGGGGATCGTCCTCGCCGGGCTCGTGCTCGCCGCCGGTCTCAGCGCCTTCGCCCTCCACGACACGCCCGAGCGCGCGCTTGGCGCCATCGCCGTGTTGACCGTCGCCGCGGCGGCAAGCGGAATCGTCCTCGACCGGCGGACCGGACGTGCGCGCTCCGAGGCGCTTCTCGACCCCCTTACCGGGCTGCCGAATCGCGCGCTGCTCGAGGATCGCGTCGGGCAGGCTCTCCGGAGATCCCGTCGCTCGGGGGAAGGATTCGCGCTGATCCTCGTCGACCTCGACGGGTTCAAGGAGGTGAACGACGTCCGCGGTCACGGCGCCGGCGACGCCGTCCTCAAGGAGCTCGCGCGCCGCTTCCAGAAGATCATGCGCGACAGCGACACGGTCGCACGCGTCGGAGGAGACGAGTTCGTCGTCCTCTCGCCGGGCACGGACGAGGACGAGCAGGCGGCGGTGCTCGTCCGGCGCCTGCGCGACGTCCTCCGCCGGCCGTTCCACGTCCACGACACGACGGTCGAGATCGACGCCAGCCTGGGTTGGGCGCTCTACCCGGCGGACGGTGTGACCGCCGAAGAGCTTCTCTCCCGCGCGGACGAGCAGATGTACTCGACCAAGCGCGACGCGACCGACGAGTCGTTACTGCTGCGCCGCGGCGTCCACGCCGGGGTCATCCACGACGTCGAGTCGGCGGTCGCCCGAAACGAGCTCGTCGTCGTCTACCAGCCGATCCTCGATCTCGCGACCGGCGAGCCCAAGGCCGCCGAGGCGCTCGTCCGGCGGCTGCTTCCGAACAGGACGCTCCTCCCTGCGGAGCAGTTCGTCCCGCACGTCGAGCGCACGTCGCTCGTGCGCGAGCTCACGTTCCTCGTGGCCGCGGACGCTCTCCGCTCGGCCGCCGAGTGGCGCGAGTCCGGGCACGACCTGGCGGTGTCCGTCAACATCCCGCCTCGCCTCCTGAACGACCCTCGGTTCGCCGACGGGCTGGAGCGCCTCCGGCAGTCCGCGGAATGGCAGCCCGGGCGTCTCACCCTCGAGGTCGTCCCCGGAACGGCCCCGCTTCCCGAGCCCGACGAGGCCGTCCTCGCGCGCCTGGCCGCGCTCGGCGTGCGACTCTCGCTCGACGACGGCGGCCGGGCAGCCTCGCTCGCAGCGCTTCGCCTCCTCCCGCTCGACGAGCTGAAGATCGACTCCTCCTTCGTCCACGGCATCGGGCAGCGCGCGGCGGACGACGCGCTGGTGCGTGGCCTGATCGGGATCGGGCAGGCGCTCGGCCTCGAGGTCGTCGCGGAGGGCGTCGAGACGCGCGAGGCATGGAACGCGCTCGGGGCGTGGGGCTGCGATTTCGCACAGGGCTTCTACGTCACCGCCCCTCGCCCCGCGAAGGACCTCGGGGCCTGGCTCGGCGGCCGCTGGCCCGCGGTGGCTTAGAACAACGCTTGCGCGGCGAAGGCCAGCCCGACCACGACGAGGACCGCGCCGAGCGCGAGCCGAAGCGCCGTCTCCGAGAAGCGGCCGGTCGCCCGTGCGCCGAGCCAGCCGCCCGGGATGGCGCCCGCAAGCCCGGCCACGAGCACGCCCCAGACCACTCCCTCGCCGCCGGCGGCGTACACCGTGAAGGCGGACAGGCCGAGGAGAAAGCCGACCACGAGGTTCGTGCCTGCCGCCCGGCGGACGTCCATCCCCACCTCGCGGATGAGCGTCGGCATGCGAAGCGTTCCCAGGATCACGCCGATCGCACCGCCGAGCACGCCGATCCCGAAGGAGAGGAAGCCGCCGCGCCAGACGCGGAGCCGCTCGCGCGGGCGCGCCGCGATCGGCCGGAGCACGAGGTCGACCCCGCTCCAGAGGAGAACGGCCGCGATCAAGCCGTACAAGAGCGCTTCGGACACCTCGGGCGCGAGAAGCGCTCCGAGGGCGGCTCCCACGACCGAGGGAGGCGCCGTCCAGGCGACGATCCGCCAGTCGACGCGCCCCTCGCGCGCATGCTTCAGGCCCCCGGCCGCGGCGGCAGCGGCGGAGATCGCGATGTTCGTGCCGGCCGCCGCCAGCGGGCTGCCGCTCGCGAGGACGATCAGCGGAAGCCGCAGCGTCCCCAGGACGAGCCCGAGCATCGAGCCGAGGTAGCCCGCGACGAACGAGCCCGCGAACGCGACTAGGAGCTCCCAGGCCTCCACAGCGGCTCCTCCAGGCCGTCGGCCGCGTTCGCCGCCCGGGCGAGGATGAACAAGAGGTCGGAGAGCCGGTTCAGGTAGACGAGCGCGAGCGGATCGATCTCGCACGCCTGCGCTGCCGCAAGAGCGTCACGTTCGGCGCGGCGGCAGACCGTCCGGGCGACGTGGAGGCGCGCGGCGGCTTCGGTGCCGCCCGGGAGCACGAAGCTTCGGAGGTCCGGGAGCTCCGCGTTGAACGCGTCGCACGCGCGTTCGAGCGCGTCGACCTGTGCCTGGGTGACGCGCAGCCGGCCCTCGTGCTCGAGCGGCACGGAGAGGTCGGCCCCGAGGTCGAAGAGCTCGTTCTGCACCCGCGCGAGCACGTCGCGGATCGGATCGGGGCACGGCCCGGCCAGCGTCAGCCCGATCGCGGCGTTGAGCTCGTCCACGGCCCCGTACGCAGCGATCCGCGCGTCGAGCTTCGAGACCCGGGAGCCGTCGCCGAGCGACGTCTCCCCCGCGTCGCCTCCGCGGGTGTAGATCCTCGTCAGCCGAACCGGCTCGTCGCGCTCGCGGGGCACGCGCGTAGATTAGGCGTCGTGCTCGTCAGGCCCGCCCGCACCCACGACGCCGACGCCGTGGCCGAGGTCCACGTGTCGTCCTTCCGGACTCTGACGTTCCTGCCGCTGATCCACACCGACGAGGAGATACGGACCTGGAACACGAGCGAGATGTTCCCGCAGCACGAGGTGTGGGTTGCGGAGCTCAATGGAGAGGTCGTCGGGTACGCGGCGCTCTCCGGCGAGCTCCTCGGCCACCTGTACGTTCGTCCCGCCGACCAGGACCGCGGCGTCGGCTCCGCGCTTCTCGACGTGGTCAAGCGAGAGCGGCCCTATGGGTTCCGATTCTGGGTGTTCCAGCGCAACGAGGGCGCCCGCCGCTTCTACGAGCGGCACGGGTGCCGCCTCGTCGAGCTGACCGACGGTGCGGGAAACATGGAGCGAGAGCCCGACGCCCTCTACGAGTGGACTCCCTGAGCCGCTGACTCCTCGCGCAGCTGCCGACCGTGGTTGCCTGGCGTCGCTCGGACGCTGCTCGCAAGGGAGGCGAGCGCGAGGAGCGGGGACAGTACGAGTGGTACGGACCCGCGACGAGCGCGACCCGGGGGCCCCCCACGAAAGCGTGAGCTTTCGTGGGGTCGGACGCATTCCTGCCGCGAGCAGCGTCAGGCCGGGGCGGAGCGGGGCTTTTGCCCCAGAGAGTGCTTCGCACTCTCTGGGGACCCCGAGGACATGGCCCCGCGGGAGCCCGCGCCGGCGAGCGGCGCCAGGATGGAGCGGGCGATGACGAGGCGTTGAATCTCGCTCGTCCCCTCGTAGATCTCGGTCACCTTCGCGTCGCGGTAGAAGCGCTCGACCGGGAACTCCTTGGTGTACCCGTAGCCGCCGAGGATCTGGATCGCCTCCGCGGTCTGGCGGCGGGCCGTCTCGGACGCGAAGAGCTTCGCCTTCGCCCCCTCCGCGGTGTGCGGCCGCCCCGCCTGCTTGAGCCAGGCGGCGCGGTACGTGAGGAGCCGAGCGGCGTCGATCTCCGTCGCCATGTCCGCGAGCTTCCACTGGATCGCCTGGAAGTCGCCGATCCGCCGTCCGAACTGCTCGCGCTCGAGCGCGTATGCGCGGGCGACGTCGTAGGCCGCCTGCGCGATTCCGAGCGCCTGCGCCGCGATCCCGATGCGCCCGCCGTCCAGCGTGGCCATCGCCACGCGAAAACCGCGACCCTCCTCGTGCAGGAGCCGGTCGGGACCGACCCGCGCGCCCTCCAGCACGAGATCTGACGTCGTGGACGAGTTGAGCCCCAGCTTCTCCTCCTCGCGGGTCACCCGTACGTGGACTGCGTCGAGGAGGAAGCAGGAGATCCCGCGCGCGCCGGCGGTCCCCCGGTCGGTGCGGGCGAAGAGGACGAGCGTGCCCGCTCGCGAGCCGTTCGTGATCCACTGCTTGGAGCCGTTCAGCACCCAGCCGTCGCCATCGGGCTCGGCGGTGGTGCGTAGGGAGCCGGCGTCGGAGCCGGACCCGGACTCGGTGAGCGCGAAGGCGCCGAGCGTCTCTCCTCGTGCGAGCGGTGGGACGAAACGCGCCTTCTGCTCCTCGGTGCCGAACTGCAGGATGGGCAGCGTCGCGGCGCTCGTGTGGACGGCCACGGTCACGCCCACTCCTGCGTCCGCCCGCGACAACTCCTCGAGCACGAGAACGTAGGAGAGGAAGCCGGCGCCCGCGCCGCCGTACTCCGCGGGGACGCAGACCCCCATCAGCCCGAGCTCGGCAAGCTTGGGATAGAGCTCGTCGGGGAAGCGGTGCTCGCGGTCCCACTCCGCCGCCTGCGGGACGATCTCGGCCTCGGCGAGCTCCCGCGTCACCCGCTGGATCTCCCGCTGCTCGGCGGTGAGCTCGAAGTCCATCGCCCGGACTATAGGTCGCCCCGACGGACGCGCCGATACGTCCGGGTCGCCCGCCGGCGCGCCGCCGTGCGCACCCCGCCGGGCGTGAGGAGGCGGCGCATCCGCGCCGGCGAGAGCTCGGCGCACAGGACCGCGGACGCAGCCGGCCCACGCTCGCCGTACCGCACCCCTTTCGCGCGGAACGCCCGCGCGGCGCGCCACCCCTCGGGGGTCAGCTCGTACGCCTCGGACTCCTCCACGAAGAGACCGGCGCGCGCGAAGAGGCGCATCCAGCCGCGCTCGTCCTCCTGCCGGAACCAGCCGTAGTCCTCGGGCTCGCCGAGCGGGACGGTCACCAGGAGACGCCCGTCCCGCCGGAGGACGCGGCGCAGCTCGCGCAGCGCCTCCGTCCTCGCATGACCGTCGCCCTGCGCCTCGAGCCCGTACACCGTGTTGTCCGCCCCCACGTGCTCGAGCGTGGAGACGAGCAGCACCTGGTCGAAGGTGCGGTCGGCGAACGGAAGATCGCGGGTGTCCGCCTCGACCGTCTCCATGCCCTCGACATCGCGAGTCGCGAGGTCGGCGCCCACGAGCTCCACGCCCGAACGAAGCAGGCCGGCGAGATAGGCGGGCTCCGCGAACGCGTACCCGACCTCGAGGACGCGGCCGGAGGGATGCAGGCGCGAGAGCACCCACGGGATCTCGACGACCCGCTCGTCGGTGCCGGGAGGCGCCTGCAGCCAGCGGATCCGCTCTCCGCGTGCACGTGCCCCGAGCCCGAGCGCGACCGCGTCGTCGAGCTCGCGCACCCGGCCGAGCTCCTCGCTGGAGACGAGCTCGTGAAGGAGGGTCGCGCGCGACAGCGTCCCGTCCGCGAGCTTCTCGAGCGCGCGGGTCCTTCCTTCCTCGTCGGGCGGCCTCCGGAGCACGAGCCGGAACGCGCGCTCGACGAACTCCTCGTCGGAGCCGGCATTGGCGGCGAGCTCGGCATCGATGCGCGGATCCACGCTACGCGTACTCGTAGAAGCCGCGCCCGGTCTTGCGGCCGAGCCGGCCCGCCGCGACGTACTGGCGCAGGAGCGGGCACGGCGCGTACTTCGGGTCGCCTAGGCCCTCGTGGAGGACCTCCATGATCGCCACGCACGTGTCGAGCCCGATCAGGTCGGCGAGCGCGAGCGGCCCCAGCGGGTGGGCGAAGCCGAGCTTGGCGATCGTGTCGATGGCCTCTGCCTCGGCGACGCCCTCCATCAGCGCGTACGCGGCCTCGTTGAGGAACGGCATGAGGATCCGGTTCGAGACGAAGCCGGGGAAGTCGCGCGCCTCGGCGGGAACCTTCCCCAGATCGCGGGCGAGCTCGACGATCGCGGCCCCCGTCTCGTCCGAGGTCTGGACCGCTCGGATCACCTCGACCAGCTTCAGCACCGGCACGGGGTTGAAGAAGTGCATCCCGATCACCTTCTCCGGCCGGCCGGTGGCCGCCGCGAGCGTGGTGATCGGGATCGAGGAGGTGTTCGACGCAAGGATCGCTTCCGGAGGAAGCACGGCGTCGGCGCGCCGGAAGAGCTCCCGCTTCACCTCGGCGTCCTCGACAACCGCCTCGATCATGAGGTCCGAAGCGACGAGGTCGTCCACCCGGTCGATGCGGGCGAGGACCTCTGCGGGCGCGGGACCGCCCTTCTCCTCGAGCTTCTCGAGGCTCCGGCTCATCGTCTCGAGCGCTCGCTCGAAGGCGCCGGGAACGGCGTCGTGGAGGGACACCCGGCGTCCGGAGGCGGCGAGGACCTGCGCGATCCCCCCACCCATCTGGCCGGCCCCGACGACGAGGACGTGCTCGAACGCCACGCGCGGAGTCTAGGGCTCCCGCGGCGGGGGGCCCGGGAGCTGCGGCCGCGAGCCGCGCCTGAGGCGCACGAACGCGAGCAGGAGCACGAGAGCGAGGATCCCGAGCCCGATCGCGACCTTGATCGGCCCGCCGCGCGGCTCCCCGCCGACGGCGACCAGCGCGCCGGGCTCGACGACGCTGCACGCCGTGGCGACCCAGGCGCCCCCGGAATCCTTCGTCAGCAGCAGCCCGACGGCTTCCTCCTTCGCCCGCGGCACGGTCACGTCGCAGTCGGTCCCCGACGGGCTGTGAACGGTCAACGTCCGCTCGACGCCTCCCTTCACCCGCTGGTCGACCTCGACCGTGAGGAAGAGCTGGGGCGCGCCGCGGATCTCGCCCGGCCGCTCGGCGACGATGCGACCGACGACGGCCGCGTCCGCGTCGTCCAGCCGCTGCTCGAGCGGGAGGTCCGCGCATGCGCACGCCCCGGCATCGCCCGCGAGCGCGAGCGCGGCGAGCACGGTGAGCAGCAGGGGCTTCAGACCTCGACGAGCAGCGCGTCGCCCTGGCCGCCGCCCGAGCAGATGGCCGCGAGCCCGAGGCCCCCGCCCTCCCGGCGGAGCTCGTGCACCATCGTCGCCACGATCCGGCCGCCGGACGCGCCGATCGGGTGCCCGAGCGCGACGGCGCCTCCGTTGACGTTGACGATCGCCTCGTCCGCGCCGAGCATGCGGGTCGAGCTCTTCGCGACGGACGCGAACGCCTCGTTGATCTCGACACGCTTCACGTCGCCGACCGTCTTGCCCGCCCGCTCGAGCGCCTGCTCGCCCGCCCGCGCCGGAGTCCGGGCGAGGTACGCGTAGTCGTCGGCGACGTAGCCCTGCGCGAGGATCGTGGCCAGCGGGTCGAGGCCGCGCCGCTCCGCGAACGTCTCGGAGCAGACGATCACGCACGACGCACCGTCGTTGACACCCGGGGCATTGCCTGCGGTGGTCGTCCCGTCGGGGTCGAAGAGCGGCTGGAGCGCGGCGAGCTTGTCGAGCGTCGTGTCGCGCCGGATGCTCTCGTCCGCGACGACGTCGCCGACGGGAACGATCTCGTCGGCGAACCGCCCCGCGTCCTGGGCGACGGCGGCGCGCTGGTGCGAGCGCAGGGCCCATTCGTCCTGCTCCTCGCGCGTGATCCCGAGCTCGCGGGAGACCCTCGAGGCCTGCTGCACCATGTGCAGCCCGTCGAAGGTCGAGGTCAGCCCGTCGAACACCATGTGGTCGACGACCTCCCCGTTCCCGAGGCGATACCCGAACCGGGCCTGTGGCAGGAGGTACGGCGCGTTCGACATCGACTCCATGCCGCCCGTGACGACGAGCTCGTGCCCGCCGGCGCGGATCATGAGGTCGGCGATCTCGATCGCCCTGATCGACGAGGCGCAGACCTTGTTGATCGTGTCGGCGGGGATCTCCTTCGGGATCCCGGCCCCGACCGCCGCCTGCCGTGCGGGCGCCTGGCCCGCTCCTGCCTGCAGCACTTGGCCCATGATCACGTACTCGACCTCGCCGGGCTCGAGCCCCGCCCGCTCGAGCGCGGCCCGGATCGCGATCGCGCCGAGCTCCGTCGCGGGTGACCGGGCGAGCCCCCCTCCGAGCCGCCCGAACGGCGTGCGCACGGCGGCGAGGATCGCGGACCTGGGCACGGTCCGAGGCTAGCGGTCCTTCAGCCGGACGCGCTTCCCGCACCGAGCGCAGCGCTGATAGCGCTCGGTGAGGAAGAAGGGGCGCTGCCGGCGCGGGAGGCGATGCCCGAAGACTCGGCAGCGCAGCTTCACTCGTCGGGGCCGACCTTCACGAGCATCTTCCCGATGTTCTCGCCGCTGAAGAGCCCGAGGAACGCGTGCGCGGCGTGCTCGATCCCTTCGATCACGGTCTCCCGGTAGCGAAGTCGCCCGTCCCGCACCCACTCCTGCGCCCGCTCGTGGAACTCGGGAAAGCGGTCGTAGTGGTCGCTGATGCTGAAGCCCTGCATACGGAGCCGCTTCGTTACGAACATGAACATGTTCCGTGGGCCGGGCGACGCCGTGACGTCGTTGTAGCGCGAGACAGAGCCGCACGCGACGATGCGCCCCTTCGTGCGCAGCATCCCGATCGCCGCCTCGAGGTGATCGCCGCCGACGTTGTCGAAGTACACGTCGATCCCCTCCGGAGCGAGCTCACGGAGCGCCTCGTAGACGGGTCGGTCGTGATAGTTGAAGTGTGCGTCGAACCCGAGCTCGCCGAGCCAGGCGATCTTCTCGGCAGAACCGGCGCTGCCGATCACGTGACAGCCGGCGATCTTCGCCATCTGGCCGGCGGCGCTCCCCACCGCCCCCGCCGCGCCCGAGACGAACACGGTCTCCCCGGCCTTCGGCTCACCGAGCTCGAAGAGGCCCCAGTACGCGGTGAACCCCGGCATCCCCAGCACTCCGAGCGCGGTCGAGACGGGAGCAAGGGCCGGATCGACCTTCCGCGCGCCCGAGCCGTCGGAGAGCGCCCACTCGCGCCACCCGAGCCCGTGCACGACCCACTCGCCCTCGGCGAAGCGGTCGCTTCGGGACGCCACCACCTTGCCCACGGCGCCTCCGGTCATCGCCTCCCCGAGCGTGTACGGCGCGACGTACGAGCGGACGTCGTTCATCCGCGGGCGCATGTACGGATCCACCGAGAAGTAGGCGTTCCGGATGACCAGCTGCCCCTCCCGGGGATCGGGGATCGGCGTCTCGACGAGCTCGAACAGCGCCTCGTCGCAGACGCCCTGCGGGCGCGCCGCCAGGCGGATCTCGCGGGAGACGCCCTCCATGGCGCGATGATATGCGTGGTGGAGTCGCTCAAGGGATACCTGCTCGTCGCCGGCCCGAGACTGCTCGACCCCAACTTCCGGCGCACGGTCGTGCTCGTCGGGGAGCACTCCGAGGAGGGCGCCCTGGGCGTGGTCCTCAACCGCGCGTCGGAGAGCACGGTCGTCGAGAGCGTGCCCGAGCTGGCGTCGCTCGTCTCGGGCGACGACCCGGTCCACGTCGGCGGCCCCGTGCAGCCCTCGGCGATCGTGGTGCTCGCCGACTTCGCGGACCCCGAGCGGGCCGGGGCGCTCGTCCTCGACTCGGTCGGATTCCTCCCCGCCGAGGTCGACCCGGACGAGCTCGGCGAGCTCCGCCGGGCACGCGTGTTCGCGGGCTACGCCGGCTGGGGGCCGGGCCAGCTCGACGGCGAGCTGGAGGAGGGGTCGTGGAT
>Ga0233417_10000044_pt1 | contig 32827 bp, 32 predicted proteins | sample Sed_MG_FD_189023 | JGI IMG/M metagenome (GOLD analysis project Ga0233417, IMG submission 189023) | Sediment microbial communities from Lake Towuti, South Sulawesi, Indonesia - Sediment_Towuti_2014_0.5_MG | ecosystem: Environmental > Aquatic > Freshwater > Lake > Sediment | place: Indonesia... | reverse complement strand
AGGGGAACGCCGGCTGCGGGTAGTGGTAGCGCCAGCGGTTCCAGGCGTGACTCGGGAGCGCGTCGAGGTACCACCAGTACTCCTTGGCGTCCTCGCCGTGGTTCCCCTGCCCGCCGGTGAGCCCGAAGATCCTCTCCTTGAGGACGGAGTCCCGGCCGTTCCAGAGGGCGAGCGAAAGACACAGCCGCTGCTCGACGTCCGAGAACCCGGCCAGCCCGTCCTCGCCCCAGCGATACGCCCGTGACCGCGCGTGGTCGTGCGGCAGGTAGTCCCATGCGGCGCCACCCGGGCTGTAGTCCTCACGGACGGTGCCCCACTGACGCTCGCTCAGGTACGGGCCCCAGAGGTACCAGTCGCCGGCCTGCCGGAGGCCGTTCTCGAGCTGACCGAACGTCTCGATGCGATCGCGCTCCGCGCTCACCTCGCCCGCCCTGCTGCTCTTCGGGCGCGGTGGAGCACGGGAATCCTCACCCGGACAAGTCTGCCCGATCCGGCGACGGCGGTGGGGGCTGGAACGTGAACGACCGGCGACGGAGTGGCGATCGGACGCCGCCGAGTCGCGCGCGCAGCACGTGAACTGAGATGATCCGCCGAGTGCAGGTGACGAGCTCTCCGACCGCCACCCGCGACCTCGACCGGCAGTGCATCGACACGATCCGGACGCTCTGCATCGACGCGATCGAGGCCGCGCGCTCCGGCCACCCGGGGACGCCGATCGGCATCGCGCCCGTCACGTACACGCTCTGGCAGCGCTTCCTGCGCTTCGACCCGGCCGACCCGATCTGGCCGAACCGCGACCGCTTCGTCCTCTCCGCGGGACACGCCTCGACGCTGCTCTGGTCGCTGCTGTACCTGACCGGGACCCGCGCCGTCGACCCCGACTACGAGATCCTGGGCGAGCCCGCGGTCTCGCTCCGCGACCTGCGGAGCTTCCGGCAGCTCGGCTCGAAGTGCCCGGGCCACCCGGAGTACCGCTGGACGAGCGGCGTCGAGACCACGACAGGCCCGCTCGGGCAGGGCGTCGCCACCTCGGTGGGGATGGCGGTGGCGGGGCAGTGGCTCGCCGCGCGCTACAACCGCGACGGCTTCACGCTCTTCGACTTCGACGTCTACGCCCAGGCCGGGGACGGATGCATGATGGAGGGCGTCGCCTCGGAGGCCGCCTCGTTCGCCGCGCACCAGCGTCTCGCGAACCTCTGCTGGGTCTACGACGCGAACCGGGTGACGATCGAGGGCCACACCGACCTCACGTTCACCGAGGACGTCGCGGCGCGGTTCTCCGCCTACGGCTGGCACGTGACCACGGTCCCCGACGCGAACGACCTCGAGGAGGTCGAGCGCGCGTTCCACGCCTTCCGCGCGGAGCAGGAGCGTCCGACGCTCGTGGTCGTGTCGAGCCACATCGGGTACGGGACGCCCGTCGAGGACTCGCCGCAGGCGCACGGCGAGCCGCTCGGCCCCGACGGCGTACGGGCGGCGAAGCGCTTCCTCGGCTGGCCCGAGGACGCGGAGTTCCTCGTTCCAGAGGGCGTCGTCGAGCACTTCGCGGAGGGGATCGGCGCCCGCGGACGCGACGCGCGGGAGGCCTGGGAGGCGCGCTTCGAGGAGTACCGCGGCGGGTTCCCGGAGCTGGCCGACGAGATCGAGCGCATCCAGCGGCGCGAGCTCCCGGACGGGTGGGACGCCGAGCTTCCTGTCTTCCCCGCGGACGAGAAGGGGCTCGCGACGCGCGACTCGTCGGGCCAGGTCCTGAACGCGGTCGCGCGGCACGTGCCCTGGCTCGTCGGCGGCGCGGCCGACCTCGCGCCCTCGACGAAGACGCGCCTCACGTTCGACGGCGCCGGCGACTTCGGGCCGGAGGACCGCGCCGGGAGGAACTTCCACTTCGGCGTCCGCGAGTTCGCCTCCGCGGCGATCGCGAACGGGCTCGCGCTCGTGAAGCTGCGGCCGTTCTGGTCCGGGTTCCTCATCTTCTCCGACTACGCGCGCGGCGCGATCCGCCTCTCGGCGCTCATGGAGATCCCCGTGATCCACGTCTTCACGCACGACTCGATCGGGGTCGGTGAGGACGGGCCCACGCACCAGCCGGTCGAGCAGCTCGCGTCGCTCCGCGCGCTGCCCGGGCTGCTCGTCTTCCGCCCCGCCGACGCGAACGAGGTGGCCGAGACATGGCGGATCGTGATGCAGCTCCGGAGAGAGCCTGCCGTCCTCGTCCTCTCGCGCCAGGCCCTGCCCACGATCGACCGCACGGAGGCCGCTCCCGCGTCCGGGGTCGCGAAGGGCGCGTACGTCCTCGTCGATGCGGAGCGCGGGAACCCGGACGTGATCCTGATCGCGACCGGCTCCGAGGTCGCGCTCGCGCTGGCCGCGCGCGGGGAGCTCGCCGCGGACGGGATCGGCGCCCGGGTCGTGAGCATGCCGTGCTCGGAGCTCTTCGACCGCCAGCCGGAGGCCTACCGCGACGAGGTGCTCCCGCCCGCTGTGAAGGCGCGTGTCGCGATCGAGCAGGCATCGGAGCTCGGCTGGGCGCGCTACGTCGGCGACGGCGGCGCGATCGTCGCCATGCACACGTTCGGCGCCTCGGCGCCGCTCAAGCAGCTCGTCGAGAAGTTCGGCTTCACGCCGGACGCGGTCGCGGACGTCGCCCGCGAGGTGCTTCGGTGAACGTTCCCTCGCTGCGTGAACGGCCCGCCTGGGCGGAGCTCGAGCGCAACTACGAAGAGATCAAAGACCTCCACCTCCGCGACCTGTTCGCGGCCGATCCCACGCGCGGCGAGCGGCTCGCGGCCGAAGGCGCCGGCCTCTACCTCGATTACTCGAAGAACCGGATCACGGACGACACGATCCGGCTGCTGGTCAGGCTCGCCGAGGAGTCCGGGCTCGCCGAGCGGACGGAGGCGATGTTCCGGGGCGACCGGATCAACACGACCGAGAGCCGCTCGGTGCTCCACGTCGCGCTCCGCATGCCGAAGGGGACGTCGCTCGTCGTCGAGGGCGTGGACGTGGTCTCGGAGGTGCACGAGGTGCTCGACCGCATGGCGGCCTTCTCCGACCGTGTCCGGTCGGGCGACTGGAAGGGGCACACGGGCAAGCCGATCCGGAACTTCGTGAACATCGGCATCGGCGGCTCCGACCTCGGGCCGGTGATGGCGTACGAGGCGCTCCGGCACTACACGCGGCGCGACCTGACCTTCCGCTTCGTGTCGAACGTGGACTCGACCGACTTCGCGGAGGCGACGCGCGACCTCGAGGCCGCCGAGACCCTGTTCGTCGTCTCCTCGAAGACCTTCACGACGCTAGAGACGATGACGAACGCGCGCACGGCGCGGGAGTGGGCGCTCGCCGCGCTCGGAGACGAGTCCGCGATCGCGAAGCACTTCGTCGCCGTCTCGACGAACGCGGACGAGGTCACGAGGTTCGGGATCGACACTCGGAACATGTTCGGCTTCTGGGACTGGGTCGGCGGGCGGTACTCGATGGACTCCGCGATCGGGCTCTCGACGATGCTCGCGATCGGCCCCGAGGCCTTCGGCGACCTCCTGGCCGGGTTCCACGCCATGGACGAGCACTTCCGCGAGACGCCGCTCGACCGCAACCTGCCCGCGCTGCTGGGCCTCCTCGCGGTCTGGTACGCGGACTTCTTCGGCTCGCAGACGTACGGCGTCATGCCCTACAGCCAGTACCTGAAGCGCTTCCCCGCCTACCTCCAGCAGCTGACGATGGAGTCGAACGGCAAGCACGTCTCCCTCGACGGTCGCCGCGTCGACTACGAGACCGGCGCCGTCTACTGGGGCGAGCCGGGGACGAACGGCCAGCACAGCTTCTACCAGCTGATCCACCAGGGGACGAAGCTCGTCCCCCTCGACCTGATCGGGTTCGCGCAGACGCTCAACCCGATTCGCGACCACCACGACCTCCTCATGTCGAACGTGTTCGCGCAGGCCGAGGCGCTGGCGTTCGGGAAGACCGAGGACGAAGTGCGGGCGGAGGGGACGGCCGAGGCGGTCGTCCCGCACCGTGTCTTCGAGGGCAGCCGCCCCACGAACGTGATCCTGGCCGAGAGGCTGACGCCCCACACGCTCGGCGCGCTCGTCGCCCTCTATGAGCACAGCGTCTTCACGCAGGGCACGGTCTGGGGAATCAACTCCTTCGACCAGTGGGGCGTCGAGCTGGGGAAGGTGCTCGCGACGCGCATCATCCCGGAGCTCGAGTCGGAGCTCGAGCCGGAGCTCGCCCACGACTCCTCGACGAACGCCCTCATTCGCCGCTACCGGGCGCTGCGGTGATCCGCCTCCTGCTCTCGGACGTGGACGGCACGCTCGTCCGCTCGGACAAGACGCTCACGGAGCGCTCGGTCGAGGCGGTCCACGCGCTGCACGACGCCGGCGTCCACTTCGCGGTGACGAGCGGGCGGCCACCGCGAGGGATGGAGATGCTCGTCGAGCCGCTCGCGCTCCGCACCCCGCTCGCCGCGTTCAACGGCGGCCTCGTGGTCGAGCCGGCGATGGAGGTCGTCGAGCAACGGGTCCTCCCGGACGAGCTCGTCGCGCCCGTGATCGAGCTCCTCGAGTCCTTCGGGCTCGACGCGTGGGTGTACCTGAGGACCGACTGGCTCGTCCGCGACCCGCACGGCCCGCACGTCGAGCGGGAGTCGCACACCGTCCAGTTCGCGCCGACCGTCGTCGAGAGCTTCGACGGCGTGGAGGGCGGCGTCGCCAAGATCGTCGGCGTGAGCGACGACCACGTCGCGGTCGCGGAGGCCGCGGGCGCCGCCCACGACGCGTTCGGCGACCACGTGTCCGCGTCGCGCTCCCAGCCCTACTACCTCGACGTCACGCACCCGGAGGCGAACAAGGGCGCCGTGGTGAGGTTCCTCGCGGAGCGCTACGAGATCCCCATGGACGGGATCGCGACGATCGGCGACATGCCGAACGACGTGCTCATGTTCGCGCACTCGAGGCTCTCGATCGCAATGGGCAACGCCGACCGCGAAGTGCAGCGCGCCGCGCGCCGCGTGACGACGACGAACGACGACGACGGCTTCGCGAACGCCGTCGAGCGATTCATCCTCCGAGCCTCATGACCAAGCTCAGACTTCACGTCAAAGACAAGCGCAGCGGCCGCAGAGCGGCCGCCTTCAGGGATGTTCGCGCGACAGGAATCCGTGCGAGCGGATTCCTCTCTTGCGCAAAAGCACGCCGAAAGGAGCGAGACCTTGCCTACCGACACTCCCATGCAGCTCGGAATGGTCGGGCTCGGCCGGATGGGCGCGGGCCTCGTCCGACGGCTGATGCGCGACGGGCATCGCTGCGTCGGCTACGACGTGTCCCCCGAGGCCGTGAAGGCCCTCGAGGCGGACGGCGCCGTCGGCGCGACCTCGCTCGAGGACTTCGCCTCCAGGCTCGAGAAGCCGAGGACCGCGTGGGTGATGGTTCCCGCGGGAGAGATCACGGACAGGACGATCGCCGCGCTCGCCGACGTGCTCGAGCCCGGGGACACGATCGTCGACGGGGGTAACAGCTACTACCACGACGACCTCCGTCACGCGGCCGCGCTCCGAGAGAAGGGCATCCACCACGTGGACGTCGGGACGAGCGGCGGCGTGTGGGGGTTCGAGCGCGGTTTCTGCCTGATGATCGGCGGCGAGAAGGAGGTCGTCGACCGGCTGGGCCCGATCTTCGCCTCGATCGCGCCCGGCGTCGACGCCGCTCCCCGGACGCCGGGGCGGACCGGCGAGCCGACGCAGGCCGAGCACGGCTACTACCACTGCGGGCCGAACGGCGCCGGCCACTTCGTGAAGATGGTCCACAACGGCGTCGAGTACGGGCTCATGGCGGCGTACGCCGAGGGCCTGAACATCATCAGGAACGCGGACGCCGGCAAGCGGCAGCGCGAGCTGGACGCCGAGACCGCTCCGCTCGAGGCGCCCGAGCTGTACCAGTACGCGATCGACGCGACCGAGGTCGCCGAGGTGTGGCGGCGCGGCAGCGTCGTCGGCTCCTGGCTCCTCGACCTGACCGCGCACGCGCTGTACGCGTCGCCCGACCTCGAGGAGTTCGCCGGCCGCGTCTCCGACTCGGGAGAAGGACGCTGGACGTCGATCGCGGCCATCGACGTCGGTGTCCCCGCCCCGGTCCTCACGACCGCGCTCTACTCCCGCTTCGCCTCGCGCGGGCTCGACGAGTTCGCCGACAAGCTCCTGTCCGCGATGCGCAAGGAGTTCGGCGGCCACGACGAAAAGGCGCCTTGACCGGGTTCCCGGTCAAGGCGCCTAATCAGAAGGGGTAGCGAGTGGCGCTCCGGATCGAGATCCTCCCCGACGCTGTAGGGGTTGCCGAGCGCGGCGCCGAGTACGTCGCGGAGCAGGCGAGAGCGGCCGTCGAGGATCACGGCCGCTTCACGCTGGCGGTCAGCGGCGGTCGCACGCCCTGGGCGATGTTCGCCGCCCTCTACGGGAAGATGCCGTGGGACCGGGTGACGATCTACCAGGTCGACGAGCGTGTCGCTCCGGAGGGCGACCCGGACCGGAACCTGACGCACCTCCTCCGCAGCCTCCCGCCGGGAGGAGCCGCGGACGTGCGGGCGATGCCGGTGTGGGCCCACGATCTCGACACGGCCGCGGCCGTGTACGCGTCGGCGCTGCCCGACGCCTTCGACCTCGTCCACCTCGGCCTCGGCCCCGACGGCCACACCGCGTCCCTCGTGCCGGGCGATCCGGTGCTCGACGTCATCGACCGCGACGTGGCGCTCACCGCCGAGTACCAGGGCCGCCGGCGGATGACGCTGACGTACCCCGTCCTCGACCGCGCGCGACAGGTGCTCTGGCTCGTCACGGGCGAGGACAAGGTCGACGCCCTCCGCCGCCTCCGCGCGGGGGATCGGTCGATCCCGGCGGGACGCGTCGACGCCGCAAACGCCCTGATCCTCGCCGACGCGGCGGCCGCGCCCGACGGCTGAACGGCTTCCTAGCCGACCCTGCGAATCTCGACCTGCTCCCCCCTGCCGACGACGACGTCCGAGACCAGTGCGGCCGGGAAGAGACCATGCTCGACGACGCCGACGGTCGCCGAGAGCCGTGCCGCGAGCTCCTCGGGATCGTCGAGCTCGCCCGTGTAGTCGGCGATGACGCCGCCGTCCGGGCTGCGGGGCGCATCCCGGAGCTCGACGGCGCCGAGCCGTCGCATAGTCGCGGCCAGCCCGTACTCGAGCAGCTCCAGCGGGACCGGCGGCGACAGCCGATCGACGAGCTTGTCCGAGGAGACGATCACGACGAACCGCTCAGCCGCGGCTGCGACGGCCTTCTCGCGGGTGTGCGCGGCGCCGCCTCCCTTCACGAGCCACCCGTCGGGCGCGACCTGGTCCGCGCCGTCGATCGCGATGTCCAGCCGAGCAAGTCCGTCCGTGCCGGCGAAGGAGTCGATGCGGAGTCCGAGCCCGCGGGCGGCCCGCTCGGTCGCGAGCGAGGTCGCGACGCACCGGAGGCCCAGCCCCCGGGACGCGAGCGCGGGCAGGAGGAAGGCGACGTTCGATCCCGTGCCGAGGCCGACGAGCATCCCGTCCTCGACGAGCCCCGCGGCGGCCTCCGCGGCGAGTTGTTTCTCCCGGTCCCGGCTCACTGCCGGGCACCCTAGATGAGTGGCCGGTAATTCACCGGTCGAGTCGTGATCACCGAGTAGGGGCCTGAGGATTGGGTGTCGAAGGTCGGCGGTGTCTGTAGCCCGTCGACCAGGAGGCCCACGTGCGCGCCGACCTCGACACCCTCTTGATCGCAGTCTATTGCGCTGCCTGCTCGCTCTTTCCTGCCGACGAGCCCAAGCCGAGGCGGGGACGACCGCAGACCATCACCGACAACGAGCTCATCTGCCTGATGGTGGCGCAGATGCTGCTCGGGATCCCGAGCGAGCGGCGCTTCCTGCCGATCGCGGGTTGGCGCCTCCACCACCTGTTCCCCCGCCTGCCGGCGCGCACCACGTACAACGAGCGCTGCCGGGCGCTCGCACCCAAGCTCGTCGTCCTCTGGCGGGCGATCGCCTGCGAGCTTCCCGGCTTCCACGATTCGCTGCTCCTGCTCGACACGACGCCGCTTCCCTGCGGGCAGAGCACGCACACGGTCAACCGCTCCGAGCTCGCTCCCTACTGCGGGTTCGGCTACTCGCCCGCCCATTCGCGCTTCTTCTGGGGGATGCGGCTCGTCCTCCTCTCCGGCCCCGACGGGGCGATCGTCGACTTCGACCTCGTTCCCGCCGACACCCCGGAGCGGGAAGCGGGCCTTGCCCTGCTCGAGCGCCAGCCGCTTGAGGGACAGCTCGTCCTCTGCGACAAGGGCTTCGCCGGGCGCGAGTTCGAGCAGGCGGTCGGCGAGCTGCGGGCGCTCGTCGTGCGGCCGAGCCGCGCCGACGAGCCCGACCGCCCCGAGCCTGCGATCGGCTGGATCCGGCAGCGGATCGAGTCGATCGTGCAGACCTTGAAGGACCCGCTCTGTCTCGAGCAGCACCTGGCCAAGACGCCCGCCGGACTCTCGACCCGCATCCTCGCCCGCATCGTCGCGCTCTGCGCAGCGATCCACCTCAACTGGCAGCTCGGCAAACCGCCGCGCGAACTCGTCGGTTACCGCTATTAACCGGCCACTCATCTAGTCCCAGTCGGCTTGCCCAGCGCTCGTTAAGGTGTGCGCCTCGCCGTGGCCGACGAGCCGAAGCCCGCAGACGTCCTCGTGATCTTCGGTATCACCGGCGACCTCGCGCGGGTGATGACCTTCCGCTCGCTCTACCGGCTCGAGGAGCGCGGGCTGCTCGACTGCCCGATCGTCGGCGTCGCCTTCGACGACTGGACGCTGGACGAGCTCGTCGAGCGCGCCCGCGACTCGATCGTCGCAACCGGCGAGGAGCTCGACGAGGCGGTGTTCGCCCGGTTCGCGCAGCGGCTCTCCTACATCGCGGGCGACTTCTCCGACGCGGGAACATACGCGCAAGTGGCGGAGGCGATCGAGGGCGCGAGCCTTCCGGTCTTCTACCTCGAGGTCCCCCCGTCCCTCTTCGGCGTCGTCGTCCGAGGCCTCGCCGAGGCCGGCCTCACGAAGGCAGGGCGCGTCGTCGTCGAGAAGCCGTTCGGGCACGACCTCTCCTCGGCCCGTGCGCTGAACGCGGAGCTCCACGAGCTGATCGACGAGTCGCAGCTCTACCGGATCGACCACTACCTCGGGAAGATGGCAGTCGAGGACATCCTCTACCTCCGCTTCGCGAACACCGTTCTCGAGCCTGTCTGGAACCGGCAGTTCGTCTCCTGCGTGGAGATCACGATGGCCGAGGACTTCGACGTCACCGGCCGGGGGCGCTTCTACGACCCCGTCGGCGCAGTGCGCGACGTCGTCCAGAACCACCTGCTGCAGGTGCTGAGCCTCGTCGCGCTGGAGCCGCCGACCGGGCGTGGTGTCGACGTGATCAACAACCGGAAGCGAGACGTCTTCGTGGCGATGGCCGAGGCGGACCCCACCCACTACGTCCGCGGCCAGTACGAGGGCTACCTCGGCGTCGACGGCGTGGCGTCCGATTCGCAGACGGAGACGTACTGCGCGCTGCGCCTCGAGATCGACAACTGGCGCTGGTCCGGCATCCCGTTCTTCATTCGCGCCGGGAAGTCGCTCCCCGTGACCGTGACCGAGGTGCGGGTCGTCTTCAACACCACGCCCTGGCTCGGCTTCGTCCCGAGAGACGCTCCGCGCCCAGAGCCGAACCAGCTCGTGCTGCGGATCGGGCCGAGACCGGGCGCTCGGTTGCGCATGCAGGCCAAGGACGCCGAGAAGCCGGAGCTGCGCTCGGTTCAGCTCGACATGGAGTTCGCGGAGTTCGGCGGCGAAGGCCCGATCGCGTACGAGGTGCTCCTGCACGCGGCGCTGCAGGGAGACTCGAGCCACTTCGCGCGCCAGGACGCGGTCGAGGAGACGTGGCGGGTCGTCCAGCCGCTGCTCGACTCCCCGCCGCCGGTCGAGGTCTACGACCCGGGCAGCTGGGGACCTGCGAGCGCCGACGGCCTCGTCCGCGCCCACGGCGGCTGGAGGCAGCCCTGGCTGCCGTAGCGAGACGCCGGCTCACGGCCTGGATGGTCGGCGTCGCGGTCGTCACCTTCCTCGCCGGCCTGCTCTTCGGCTACGACCAGGGCGTCATCTCCGGGGCCCTCCCGCTCCTGACGGAGGACCTCGACCTCTCCACCTTCGAGAGCGAGGTCATCACGAGCTGGGTGACCCTCGGCGCCCTCTTCGGCGCGCTCGTCGCCGGCGGGACCGCGGACCGCGTCGGCCGGCGCTGGACCGCGATCGGCGCGGGCGTGCTCTTCGCGATCGGAGCGCTGATCGAGGCCGTCGCGCCCGGGGCGGCGACGCTGACCGTCGGGCGCGTCGTCACTGGGCTCGGGGTCGGTTTCGCGTCGGTCGTCGCCCCGCTCTATGCCGCCGAGATGTCGCCGAAGCGGCTGCGCGGCCGCTTCGTCTCCACGTACCAGCTCGCGATCACGGTCGGCATCTTCCTCGCCTACCTCGCCGACGACGCGCTCACCGGCTCGGACCGCTGGCGGGCGATGTTCGCGCTCGCGGTGATCCCGGGCGTCGCGCTCGTGGTCGGCTTCCTCGTCATGCCCGAGTCGGCCCGCTGGCTCCTGAAGGTCGGCCGGCGCGACGACGCGAAGGCGTCGCTCGTCAAGGTGGACGGCCCGGAGGTCGCCGACGAGGAGCTCGCCACGCTCGAGGCCGACCTCGCCGAGGAGGCCCGCGAGGGCCAGGCGAGCTGGGGCGAGGTCTTCAGCCCGCTGCTCCGGCGCGCGCTCTGGGTCGGCCTCGGGCTCGCGATCTTCCAGCAGGTCACCGGGATCAACGCGATCATCTACTACGCGAACGAGATCTTCGCCGAGGCCGGCTTCACGACCGCCGAGGAGCAGGCGAAGGCGACGCTCTACGCGGTCGGGCTCGTGAACGTCCTCGCGACGTTCGTCGCCGTCGCGTGGGTCGACCGGTTCGGCCGCCGCCCGCTCCTCTTCACCGGGCTCGTCGGGATGGGCGTGAGCCTCGCCGCGGTCGGGCTCTCGTTCGCCGCGCTCGAGAACCAGCCCGAGGGCGAGACGTCGACGACCGTCGGCGGGATCGTCACCGTCCTCGCGCTCGTCGTCTTCATCGCCTCGTTCGCGTTCTCGATGGGCCCGATCGTGTGGACGATGATCTCCGAGATCTACCCGAACCGCGTGCGCGGGCGCGCGATGGCGGTCGCGACCGCGGTCAACTGGTTCTCCGCCTTCCTCGTCGCGCAGTTCTTCCTCTCGATCGTGGACGCGATCGGCGAGTCGACGACGTTCTTCCTCTTCTCGGCGCTCTGCGGGGTGACGTTCGTCTTCGTCTGGCTCCTCGTGCCCGAGACGAAGGGTCGCTCGCTCGAGGAGATCCAGGAGCGCTGGGTGCGCGGCGGCGACCGCATGCTCGACGAAGAGCCGGCGTGATGGGTTGCACGCGGCGCCTTCCCCGGCTTTGACCGCGTCCACTGCGGTTGAGGCGCCTTCCACTCCCCGGCGGATCGTCCGCACCGGCGCGGTGCTGGTGGCGGCCCTGCTCGTGCTCGGGCTCCTCCACCTCCTCGGCGTGGACGTCGCGGGCTGGCTCGAGTCGCTCTGGGACGCGCTCACCACGGTGGATCCCGAGTACGTGGCGCTCGGGCTCCTCCTGCAGACGCTCGAGACGCTGCTCTCCGGGATCGCCTGGCTCGCGATCCTCCGAGCGGCCTACCCCCAGGCCGGCATCGGCTTCCTGCCGGTGATCACGACCTACGCCGTCGCCGTCGCCGGGAACGACGTGCTCCCGGCCAGCCTCGGGACGCTCGTGATGCTCGTGATGCTGCTCGCGATCATCCCGGGCTCGACCTTCCCCGGGCTCGTCGGCGGCCAGGTCGTCCACAAGCTCTTCTACGTCGTGGCCGGCGCCTTCGTCTACCTCTACCTCTTCCTCTCCGTCCCCGGCTCGTTCTCGATCGAGCTCTCGCTCCTCGCCGAACACCCCGCCGTCGCGATCGGCGTCGCGCTCGCCGCCGTCGTCGTGCTGGCGCTCGTCGTCCGCGCGTTCTGGAGCCGCCTGCGCGGGCTCTGGACGCGGGCCAAGCAGGGCGGCGCGATCCTCTCGGCGCCCCGCGCGTACCTCGTGAAGGTGCTGTTCCCGGAGCTCGGCTCGTGGCTCTGCAAGCTCGCGGTGATCGCCGTCTTCCTCGCCGCGTACGGCATTCCCGTGACCCTGCACACGGTCATGACGGTCGCCGGAGGGAACTCGCTCGCCAACGTCGTCTCCGTGACGCCCGGGGGCGCCGGCGTGAACCAGGCCGTGAACTCGGCGACGCTCACCCGGGAGGACGTCGACCGGGAGACGGCCCTCGCCTACTCCGCGGGCCAGCAGCTCGTGACCACCGCCTGGAGCGTCGCGCTCGCGGTCGTCCTCGTCGCGGTGGCGTTCGGCTGGGCCGGCGGGAAGGCGCTCGTCGCGTCGTCCTACGACGAGGCGAAGGAACGCCGGCCCCATCGGAAGGCCGCTGGTCGCTAGAGGTCGAGCTGCAGCAGGTCGGCGATGCCGTCGACCGGCACGTCGGGCGCCGGGTACGCCGCCTCGTTCGCGGGATCGTTCGCGAACTGGCCCTGTCTCGGGAGCACGGTCGTCACGCGATCGCCCCAGTGGCGTTTCGCGGCGGCGAGAATGCGGTGCTTGTCGTCCACGAGCACGTACCGCTCTGCCGGGTAGCGGCGCTCGACGTCGTCGAGCTCCTCCTCCTTGTGGACGTAGACGAGCAGGGCGCCGCCCACCGCTTCGAGGATCCCCGAGCGCTCGACCTTCCGCGGCTGGAAGACGGCGTCGCCGTCGGTGAGGACGACCGTCGTGCCGATCATCCGCAGCCGGGCGAGCACCTCGAGAGCGCCCGGGTACAGACGGTCGGCGAATGGATAGTCGAGGAGGTACGCCGCGAGGCGGAGCAGGCTCGGGTCCCGGGCCTCCTCCCACACCAGCTGCACGGCGCCGAGGTAGTCGCGGTAGCCGAGCTCGGCGAAGAGCCCGTCTTCGATCGCGGAGTAGCGGTCGCGCAGCGCCTCGCCGTGCTCGCGGGCCAGGTGCTCGGCGAGGTCCTCCCGGATGCGGTCGTTGTCGAGGAGCGTGTCGTCGACGTCCACGAGGAACACGACCGGCTGCCGGCGATCGTTCACGGGGACATCTTCACGGAGGACCCGGCATGATCGGCCTTCCGTCGATGCGAGGAGGGGTTGAGATGAGACGTCCGGTCCTGTGGACGGCTGCGACTCTGGTCGCGGCGGCACTGCTGGCCGGTTGTGGTGGATCGGATACGACCGAGACCACCGAGACGACCGACGTCACGACCATCGAGGCCGAGATCACGTCGTTCGAGGTCGGCGAGCTCGACTGCCCGGCCGGGAGCGCGAGCGCCGTGGTGAACGTCGCCTGGAAGACGGAGAACGCGACGGCGGTCGACATCGAGGTCGACTCGGTGAGCCCCGTGAGCGGGTTCGGGCCCTCGGGCTCGACGGGGGTCGCGGTGCCGTGCGACGGCCAGGAGCACGAGATCACGATCACCCCTCTGAACGACTCGGGCGAGGGAGAGTCGGAAAGCGAGACCGTCGGGCCGTAGAGCCCGACTCTCAGCGCTGGTTCACCGTCTCCGCGACGATGATCCGCGCGGCCGCCTCGATGAGCGCGAGGTGCGAGAACGCCTGCGGGAAGTTCCCGAGGTGGTAGCCCGTGCCGGCGTCGAACTCCTCCGCGTAGAGGCCGAGCGGCGATGCGATGCGGAGGAGCCGCTCCATCAGGTCGCGCGCACGCTGGAGCTCGCCGACGATCGCGAGCGCCGAGACGAGCCAGAACGAGCAGATCAGGAACGTGCCCTCGCGGCCGGAGAGCCCGTCGTCCGTCTCCTCCGTCCGGTAGCGGAGCACGAACCCGTGCTCCGTCAGCTCGTTCTCAATCGCCAGCACGGTGTTCCGCAGGCGCTCGTCCTCGGGCGGGAGGAACCCGAACGTCGCGGCGAGGAGCGTCGAGGCGTCGAGCGCGTCCGTCGCGTAGTGCTGGCGCAGGACGCCGCGGCCGTCGACGCCGTGCTCGAGGATGTCCGCGCGGGTCTCCTCGGCGGTCTCGCGCCAGGTGGCGCCGGACTCGGGATCGCCGCGGATCTCCGCCAGCTCCGCCGCCCGATCGAGCGCGACCCAGGAGAGGAGCTTGGACGACACGTAGTGCTGCGGCGCGCCGCGTGCCTCCCAGATCCCCTGGTCGGGCTCGCGCCACACGCGTGACGCGCACTCGGCCTGCGACTCGACGATCGGCCACAGCCGCCGCGGCAGGCGCTGGCTCTTGCGCGTGTGCAGGAGGACCGAGTCGAGCACGGCGCCGAAGACGTCGTTCTGGCGCTGGTCGAACGCTCCGTTGCCGATCCGGACCGGACGCGCCCCTGCGTACCCGGACAGGTGGTCGAGCGTCGACTCCGGAAGCTGCCGCCGGCCGTCGATCCCGTACATGATCTGGAGCGAGCCGTCCTCGGTCGGCTCGACGTCCGCGACGAACTGCATGAACTCGTCGGCCTCCCAGTCGAGGTTCAGCCAGTGGAGCGCCTGGAGCATGTACGTCGTGTCCCGCATCCACGTGTACCGGTAGTCCCAGTTCCGCTCGCCGCCGGGCGTCTCGGGCAGCGAGGTCGTGAGCGCCGCGACGCAGGCCCCCGTCGGCATGTACGTGAGGCCCTTGATCACGAGCGCCGAACGCTGGATCGGGTAGCGCCAGCGGTGATCCGGGATCCGCGCGCGACCGAGCCAGGCGCGCCAGAAGCGGACCGTCGCCTCGATCCGGGCCGCCGCATCCTCTGCGCCGGCGGGGCCGGCGGGCTCGTGCGTCCAGCCGAGCGAGCAGAAGGCGCGATCACCCGCCTCGAGGACGTGCCTCCCGCGCACGCGCTCGCCCTCGACCCCGAGCGCGAGGTCGGAGGACAGCCGCACGGTGCGGCCCGCGCCCGTCGCGTCGGCGGCGTGCCGGCCGCCGTCGACGAGGGCCCACTTCGTGGCCACGCGGCCGTAGTCGAACACCGGCTCGCAGACGAGCTCGAGCTCGACGTTTCCGTCGATGCACTCGGCCGTGCGCACGAGGAGATGCTCCGCGTCGTCGTCCGCGGGCGGCCGCGTGTGCGGCGTCACCACGTCCTCCCTGTCGGTGGGCCCCATCGTCAGCGCGTCGCGGACGACGAGCCATCCGGATGGCGTCTTCCAGGTCGTCTCGAGGACGTTCGTCCCGGGGACGTAGTGCCGCTGCGTGGGGTGCTGGATCCCGAACGGCGCGAACCGGAACGACCCGGCCTCGCGGTCGAGCAGGCTTCCGAACAGGCTGGGGCTGTCGAACGCGGGCACGCAGAGCCAGTCGATCGAGCCGTCCGGGGCGACGAGCGCGCCCGTGTGGCAGTTGGAGACGAAGCCGTAGTCGGCGATGGGCGGGAACGGCGACGGCGCCGCGGCGCTGCGTGGGAACGTCTCACGGGGCCCGGTGCCGGAGCTCATGGCGGCGAGTATCTCAGTATTCGGTGTCGCCGCGGTCCGCCGGCTCCTCCGGGCGCTCCCCGGCAAAGGGCGCTGCGAGACGGGTTGCGATGAACGGGTAGACGAGGACGGAGATCATCCCTGCACCGATTATCGAGGCCGCGACGGCGTCGGAGACCTCACCCCGGTCGGTGCCGATGTCGACGATCGCGACGATCAGCGGCAGCCCGGTCGCACCGAAGAGCGCGAGCGCCAGCGTCTCCCGGCGCGGGAACTCCCGCGACCAGAGCAGCGCCGAGGCGCCGCGTGTCACGAGGAGCAGGGCGAGGAAGAGGCCCGCGAGCGCAAGCCCTTCGGCGGTGAGCAGGCTGTCGAGGTCGAACGTCATCCCCGTGTAGACGAAGTAGAAGGGGATCAGGAGCCCGAAGCCGATGCCCTCGAGGCGCAGGCGTACGATCTCCCCGTCCGGCGAGTCGAGCAGGAGGCCGACCACGAGCCCCGCGGCGAAGGCCCCGAGCACGAACTCGAAGCCCGCCTCGACCGCGATGTAGACGAGGAGGGCGAGGACGAAGATCGACCCGCGGACCGCGGTCTGGCCCGTCGTCCGCACGGTCTCCTGGAGGACCCGGACCAGGCGCGGCGGACGGGCGCGCAGCGCCAGCCAGGCGCCGAGCGCGACGACCATCCCGAACACGACTAGGAGGACGACTTCCGCGCGCGCACCGTAGGCGCTCGTCAGGAAGACCGAGATGAAGACGATCGGCCAGAACTCGCCGGCGACTCCCGTGCCGAGGATCGCGCGCCCGAGCGGCGTCGGCAGCAGGCCGGCATCGGAGAGGATGGGCACGAGCGTGCCGAGCGCGGTCGTGGCGAGCGCGACGCCGACGATCCACCACTCGGCGTCGAGGCCCGTCCCCTGGAGCAGGATCCCCAGCGCGAGCCCGATCGCGAGCGAGATCCCCCACCCCATCGACCCACGCGCGACCTCCCTCGGGGGTACGTGCTTCTCGACCACCTCGAGCCCGGCGAAGAAGAAGAGCATGGCGAGGCCGGAGTTCGCGAGGAAGACGATGAACTGGTTGACGGTCGCGATGTCGAGCACCTCGGGCCCGATGACCATGCCGAGCACGATCTCGACGACGACCGTCGGCAGGACGAGCCGCCCGTGAATGCGCGAGAGGAGCGCCCCGAGGGTGACGGCGAGGAGCACCCAGACGATCGAGCGGAGCTGCTCCGTGCCCGCGGGCGCCGCGCCGAGGACGACGAGCGTCGAGGTCATCCGAGCGGGTCGGCAGGAAACGGAGTCGGGCCGCCGATCCCCTGCGGGCCCGCGACGCTCGCGCGGTCGAGGTCGACGGAGTCGCTCCAGTGCCGCACGACCGTCGCATCGAGCCGGCGGAGCTCGTCCTCGACCGCGGCGCGGTGCTTCGGCAGGACCGTCTCGCGCAGCTCCTCGAGCATCGCCCGCAGCCGGCGCACGACCTGGATCGAGGCCGCACCGTACTCGCGGATCTCCGTGACGGCGAGCGCGAGGAAGTCCTCCCAGCGGCGGTGGCGGACGACGACGAAGGGCTCCCGCGCCTCGTCCGCGGCCACCCGCGGCGACGGGGTTGCACCCACGTGCCTGAGCGTCTCGCCCAGGTAGTCGAGGACCTGCACTGCGGTCGTCGGGTCGTTGACCGCCGGCGAGAGCGCGCGAATCGCGATATCGACCATGACGCGGATCGCGAACGCGGGATCCTGCTGGATGGTCCGCTCGTCGCCGAGCGCGATCAGGCCCCGGAGAACGGCCGCGTCTGCCACGGAACCCGGCTGGGTGCCGTGGACCTCGACCAGAACGGCGCCCTCGGGCACGAAGTCGCCGACCGCGTGTCCGAGCACGAGCTGCGCCTCCCGTTCGCGTGCGTAGCGGACCAGGCCGTCGAGGTCGGCAGCCTGGATCGAGCCCGCCTCGCTCGCCCGAACGAGGAGCGACGGCTCGCCCAGGCCGGCGGGAGGATCGGCGCGGACCTCGCTGGCGGCGAGCGCCTTCAAGGACTCGTCGAACGCGCGCTTGCCCGCGCGTGACACGAGCGCGGCGGCGGCGACCGGCCGGACGCGCTGGATGAAGCGGTGGAAGAAGAAGAGGAAGAGGAGGATCCCGACCACCACGAGCCCGCCGGCGAACGTCACGCCGAGGTCCGGGACGAAGTCGTCCTCGATCCTGCGCAGGAGGCCGAGCGAGAAGGTGAGCGTGCCAACCAGCACGGCGAGGGTCAGCTTCAGCAGGCGGTCGCGGTACCAGATTCGCATGTACCGCGCGGAGAACGAGCCGATCGCGATCTGAACGACGAGGACGGTCACGGTGATGACGAACCCCGTGAGGGCCGCGGTGGCGCCGACGATCGCGGACAGGAGCGTGCTCGCCGTGGAGGGCGAGTACGTCCAGTACGACGGCGCGTCGACGACCCGGCTGTGCTGGAACAGACCGGCGCCGAGAACACCGCCGAGAGCGGCGCCGACGAGCGGGATGAGCCAGAGGCTTCCTCGCACGCTCTCGCGTATCCGGAAGCGCCTGGCCCAGGTCATAGGGCCGACTTATACGGGATTGACGCGCTCGATCGCGATGTTCCGGTCCTGCAGCCACGCGAGGACCCCGTGCAGGTGCGACTGGTCGATGATGTCGATGACGATGGCGGTCTTTCCGCACTCGGGCTCGAAGACACGCGCGCCGAGGTCGGCCACCAACTCGTCGCCGATCGAGCCCCGGACGTCGATCTCGTAGGTCGTCGTGACGGCCTCCTCGCCCGAAGCGCTCATCACCAGAGCAGCATGAACCGCCGCCGAACGCCCTGCGCACGATCGGCAGTGATTCATCCGGGTGAACTTCCGTTGCGGCCTCTTCGAGATTCAGCAAGAGTGCGGGCTTGGCGGGACCGGCGGGCACCGGAGAGACGCGCGTGGCGGAGGGTGCGCCGCATGTCGTCTCGACCAAGCTCCGGCCCCCACGCGTCCAGGACGGTCTCCTCGAGCGTGTCGATCTCCTGCAGCGGCTCCGAGGGGGCGGCGCGCGGAGGCGTACGCTCGTCTGCGCCCCTGCCGGCTACGGGAAGACGACGCTCCTCGCGCAGTGGGCGGCGGCGGACGCCGAGCGCACGCCGTTCGTCTGGGTCTCGCTCGACGAGCGCGACTCGGACCCCGTTCGGCTCTGGAGCCACGTCGTGGCCGGCCTGCACGGCGTCCACGAGCCGGCGGGGGAGCGCTCCCTCGTAGCGCTCGCCATCGGCCCGTCGGCGATAGCGGGGACCGTCGTCCCGCTCCTGATCGAGGAGCTCGAGGACGCGCCACCGCTGGCGTTGGTGCTGGACGACTGGCAGGCCGTGCGCAATCCGCTCTGCGACCAGACGATGGGCACGTTCGTCGAGCGTTCTCCAGAGGCCGTGCAGGTCGTGGTCTCCAGCCGCTCCGACCCGGGCCTCCCTGTCGCCCGGCTCCGCGCACACGGCGACCTGGTCGAGGTCCGGCCCGCGAGCTCCGTCTCTCGGACGACGAGGCAAGCCAGCTCGTTCGTAGCTTCGACGTCGAGCTCGATCGGGCTGACGTTGCGCGCCTCACCGCCCGGACCGAGGGCTGGATCGCGGGGCTCTGTCTAGCGCTGCTCGCGGCGAAGGAGCGGCGGAACCCCACCCGCTTCGTCTCCGAGTTCTCGGGCGACACCCGCCATGTCTTCGACTACCTCGCCCGCGACGTTTTGGCCACCGCCGATCCGAGATCCGGGACTTCATGGTGCGCTCGTCCGTGCTCGACAAGCTCACAGCTTCTCTCTGCGACGCGATCCTCGAGCGCTCCGACTCCGCCTCGATGCTCGTCGAGGTCGAGCGCTCGAACCTCTTCCTCCTCTCCCTCGACGAGGCCGGCGCGTACCGGCAGCTCGTCCTCGACGCCGCGGTGGCGGTCGCCGAGGCGAAAGGCGGCGTCAAGCCCGGCGAGACGGCCGCGCTCGACAAGATCAGGGAGGCACTGGGCTCCACGTGATCGGACGCCCGGCATGACGACAGAGACCGCGCGGTGAAAGCCGCACTCGCCAGCGCGCTCGAGCCGGAGGCGGGGCGTACCCTGACGAGGAGGAGCGGACGACGAAGAGCGCGTGGAGAGCAGCCCCGTGATCCCGGCCGCCCGCGGTGTCTCGAGCCGATGCTCGACCTCGAGCGTCCTCTCCGCGTCGGTCGGCTCCTCTGCGCTCTCCTCACACCTCCAGCGGCGCCCCGTGGCAGCGTTTCCATTTCCGCCCCGATCCGCACGTGCAGGGGTCGTTGCGCCCCCGGCGCCCGTCCTCCTCGCGGTAGACCCGCATGATCTCCGCCGGCGCGGCGCCGATGCGGAGCTGCTCGGCCATGAAGCGCATCGGCCGGTCGACGTGGTGGAAGAAGGCCTTGTAGCCGGCACAGAGGTAGTTCAAGCCCGGCTCGCCGTCCGGCGTCGAGATGAAGCGGTCCTTTGGGCAGCCGCCGTGGCAGGCAAAGCGGACGTCGCACTCGAGGCAGTAGCGGGGCAGCGTGTCGCGCTTGTCGAGACCGAACGTCCGCTGCTGCTGCGACGCGACGAGCTCGAGCATGTGTGTCTTGCGGATGTTTCCCAGCTTGAAGCGCGGCTCGACGAAGTGGTCGCAGGAGTACAGGTCGCCGGTGTGCTCGAGAGCGAGCGCGAGCCCGCACGTCTCCGAGTGGATGCACAGGGTCGGAGGCTCTCCCACCCAGTTCGCGAGCGCCACGTCGAACATCTGCACGTACACCTGCCCGACGTCGCGACGCACCCACTCCTCGAAGACGTCGATCAGGAAGCGCCCGTACTGCTCCGCCGTCACAGAGCGGCCGGTGACGTGGTCGCCCTCCTGGACGTACAGCGGGCGGTCGCGCCAGGACGTCCAGGGGACGGTGCCGTCCTCGGACGCCTCTGAGACGCGCTCGATGATCGGGATGAACTGCATGAACGCGGCGCCGCACTCGTCCCGCAGGAAGCAGTACACCTCGCGTCCGCGGTCGCCGTTCGCCGCATGGATGGTCGTGAGCGCATTCCACTCGACGCCGCCCTCGCGCAGGAAGGACAGACCGCGCATGACCTCGTCGAAGGAGCCCTTGCCGCCCTTGTTCACGCGATACGTGTCGTGGATCTCGCGCGGACCGTCGATCGAGAGCCCGACGAGGAAGTCGTGTTCCTTGAAGAACGCTGCCCATTCGGCGTCGAGGAGCGTCCCGTTCGTCTGGATCGTGTGCTCGGCGCGCTGGCCCGGCTTCAGGTACCGCTCGGCGAGCTCCACTGCCAGCCGGAAGAACTCGAGCCCCATGAGCGTCGGCTCGCCGCCCTGCCAGGCGATCGTGACGAACGGAACGCTCGAGTGCGCCTCGATCAGCTGCCGTATGTACGTCTCGAGGAGGTCGTCCGCCATCCGGAAGCGCGAGCCCGGGTAGAGCATCTCCTTCGAGAGGAAGAAGCAATAGGAGCAGTCGAGGTTGCAGACCGCGCCCGTCGGCTTTGCAAGCAGATGGAACGCCGGCGGAGCGTCCGGGATCGTGGGTGCCAAGATCCCGTCTGCGCCGGCGCTCATCGCGGTGATTGAAGCACGGCTCCCGCTCAATCCGTTCAATCCGTGAGCGGCGCGAGACCCTTGGCGATCAGGATCACGCCGAAGACGAGGAAGAGCACGGTCATGATGGCCTCGTTGTGCGAGCCGAGCCACGACTTCAGCTCGTCGAGCGCCGACTTCGCGCTCTCCCCGCCGACGAGGTAGTAGCCGACGGGCAGTCCGACGGTGAGGCTGCCGACGAGGACGAACACCGCGAGCCCGGCGAGCGCATACGACGTCGAGACGCCGAGCTGCGCGAGCCCTGCGGCCGCCCCGACGACGAGGATCAGGTTCTTCGGGTTCAGCGCGGACAGCACGAGCCCGAGGCCGAGCGCCTTGCCGGGGGCGAGCTCGTCCACGCCCGACATCCAACGCGGCATCTCGGGCTCGGCGCCCGGACGAGGCCTCTTGCGCCAGGTGCGTCCGGCGAGCGCCAAGAGGAGGATCCCGAGCAGGATCTTCAGCCAGCCGACCCCGTCGGCCGCAGTCTCGTCCGTGTCGACGTCGCCCGCGTCCGCGATCGCGTACACGACGACGAACGCCGCCGACAAGCCGGTGACCCAGCCGAGCAGGAACACGGGCCCGTTCAGCCGTGCGCGCTGCGAGAAGAGCATGAGGATGACCGCGATGATCGGAATCGGCACGATCGCGACGCCGATCGCGAACGGCAGCACCTCGCTGACGGCCTGGGCCATGCGCTCGGTCCCCCGTGTAGACGAGCTACACGAGGACGACGAGGCCCTTCGCGATGAAGTACAGGCCGAACCCGATGCCCACGTAGATCTCGAGGCTCCGGCTGTTGGCGAGGATCCACTCGCTCATGGCATGGAGCCAGGTCGACGCCTTCGCCGGGACCAGCGAGTAGATCACCGGAGGCACGTAGTAGACGCTCAACATGATCGCGAGCCCGAACGCCGTCGCGAACACCGTGCCGGCGGTCGAGAGGTCCGCTCTCGCAATGTCCTTGAGAGCTCCGGTGAAGACGGCAATCGCGTCGATGTTGATGATCTGGACGGCGATCCCCGCGAGGAAGAGCGCGCTCAGGTTCGAGCTCGCGATCTTGTTCGCCCTCGCGCGGCGCGCCTCGTCCTTCTCCGGCGTCTCCGACGAGAACACCGCGAAGATCCCCATCACGAGGAAGAGCACACCGAGCCCGGCGTCGATCCACGCGCTCGCGTCGCTAGAGACGTCGAGAAGCCCCGAGGCGAGCATGACGGCCGAGAAGCCGATGTCGAGGAGCGCGGCGCCCGCGACGAACGTCCAGGCGCTCACCACCGGCCGCTGCGACACCCCGAGGATCAGCGCGCTGACGACGGCCGCGATCGGTGCCGCGAACGCCGCAGCGAGCCCGTAGATCGCAACCTGGACGAGGAGGCTACCCATGCGACGGTCCCCGTATCCGCCCGTCGGGGAGCCTGGGCACCGGGCGATGCTCCTCCCGGATCCTCATGAGCCGAGGTCCCGACACGCCTGCGCGCGCGCGAACGCACGTGCGAGCTCGAAGGACGAGCCCTTGAGCGAGTCGATCGCAGATTCGGCGGTCTTGACGAGGTTCCGCACCTGCAACCCGACCGTCACCGCCGCGAAGGCGATCGTCGCGGCCGCCGAGGCGTCGTCCGAGATCTCGGCGGCCGCAGCCTTGATCGCGTCGACGGAGTTCGTCAGGTCGGTCGAGAGGCGCTCCAGCTGCTGCTTGACGTCCTGCCCCTGCTCGCTCTCCGGGAGCGGGATGGCCTCCAGGTTGGCGACGAGCTCCTTGAAGGGCGACCGCGGCCGCCGGGCGTGCGAGGAGACCGTGCCAAGACCTCGCCACGCCACCTGCGTCAGCAGTCATCGCTCCCCTGTTGCATGTCAGGCTCATTGCGCGATGGGGCGCCGCCGGATTGGCGACGCCCCGTCCCTCATGCGTCTAGATGCGCCTCCGCGCGACTCGCCGGGACGTGCGCCGTACCATCCTTCGCCTTCTTCCGAGCATCTCACACCTCCGTCTGGTCGTCGCGCTTCACGCCGTCGCTGCTCCGGCCCGCGTCTCTGCCTCCTCGAGCTCGGCCGCCTCCTCCGCGGTGACGAGGCCGATGGCGACGAGGTCGAGCGGGCTGATGAAGCCGTCCGCGAGACGGAAGCCGCCTGCGCGGGCGATCGCATCGCGCAGCCCCACCGCCCAGTGGTGCTCGAGGAGGATGAGCGCCGCGGCCGAGTCGTTGGGGATGTCCTCGAGGACGTCCCAGGCCTCCTCGTCCGAGAAGACGTGGATGCCTTCCTCTGCTGCCATCTCGGCGCCGATCTCGGCGCCCTCGATCATGCCCTCCTCGCCCTCGATCCCGAGCCCGATGAGCGCTGCCACCTTGCTGCCGAGCTCGATTGCCTCGTCACTGGTCAGGTTGGAGAGGTGCATGACCTCCATCTCGCCCTCGGCGTCCTTGTGGACGGCGAGCGCGTCGATCACCTTGACGGTGTCCGAGTCCCGGAGCTTCTCGAGCTCCTCGACGATCTCTCCGTGGAACTCGGGGTGCTCGAACCCGAGCACGATCAACTGAACTGGCCCGATGGCCATCGCCTACCTCCTCTTGAGCTCTCTCGTGACACGTCCAGCATGGCATTCCGCCCGAATCACGTGTGTGCTGGCACGCAGGTTCACCCGGGTGAAGCTCGGCCGCATCCGGTGTGCAAGGGGGCAGCGCGGCCCGCCGGTATCAAGAACCTGTGATCGAGACCGATCGTGCACGGTAGGGTCGCGCTCGTGAACCGTCAGCGCCTCGTCACGCCGCGATGACTCGGGCTCACGAGCAGGATGCGACGCGAGCCGGTGGGACGCCGATGTTCGTCGAGCCGCGGTGGCCGGTCGCGCTCGCCGTGGGGGGTTATCTCGTGTTGGTGGTCGTCGCCCGCGTGTTCGTGCCCGACCGGCCCACCCTCGGGACGCGCTGGCTCGTCTCGGGCCTGATCGTCCTTCTCCTCGCCGCCCTGGTCGCCGCGGATCCGACGCGCATCGAGGCGCGGAGGCACTGGCTGCGACCGCTCGCCGGCGTCCTCATCTTCTCCTTCGTCGCGGTCGCCCTGTCCTCGACGGCGATCCTCGTCTCCGACCTCGTCCGCGGGGAAGAGGTGACCGAGCAGGCGTCGACGCTGCTCGTCTCCGGCGCGCTCATCTGGCTCGGCAACGTCGTCGCATTCAGCCTGCTCTACTGGTTCTTCGACAGCGGCGGACCGCTGGCCCGTTACCGGGGCGACCACGAGTATCGCGACTTCGCGTTCACGCAGCACATGAGTCCCGAGCTCGCGCCGCCCGGCTGGCGTCCGCGGTACGTGGACTACCTCGTCCTGGGCCTGACGACGAACACCGCCTTCAGCCCGACCGACGTCATGCCCGTCGCCGTCTGGGCGAAGCTGACGATGGCCTTGCAGTCGCTGATCGCGCTCACCGTCGTCGGACTCGTCATCGCGAGGGCCGTGAGCCTCTTCGCGTAGAGGCGCGTGGAAGCGCACGACAGGACCGCGCGCTGGGTCGAGCTCCTACAGGCCTTCTCGGAAGAGCTGCCCCTTGGCGTACGCGAGCTGGTAGCCGATGACGCCGAAGAGGAGCGCGAGCGTGATGTAGGCGGGATTCGTCAGCGCCGAGGGGACGTCGCCGAGGAGCACGTCGCGCGTGATCCAGCCTCCGAGACCGCCCAGGAGCGCCATGCCGAGGATGCCGACGATCGTGAAGTTCTTGAAGTGGTCGGGACGGCGCGCGAGCAGCGCGCCGTTGAGCGCATTCGTCGAGGCGGCTACGAGGTCGATGAACGTGTAGTTCCCCGTGAAGTCCCAGCCCTCGAAGAACGTCACCGTCCCGCTCGAGGCGAGGAGCTGGGACGCGAACGTCACGTGAGCTCCTCGGGAGCCGAGACGTGGCCCGGAATCACCGCCGGGCCCTCGCCTGGGGCCGGTACGTGGATCGGCGGCGCCGGCGCGCCTCCCGGCTCCTCGCCCTGGTCGTGCGCCTGATAGGAGTCGCGCAACGCCACCTCCTCGTGCTTCTTGGGGAAGAAGCGGAAGACGAGCGCCATCCCGATCAGAACGGCGACCATCGCGGCGATGTACGCCCACCGGTCGCCGTCGAGGAACGACTGCTGCGCGGCTGCCGTGATCTGGCTCGCGTACTGCGGATGCTGCTTCGCGAGGTCTTCCGCGCTCGAGTAGGACAGCTGCAAGGTCGCCTGGGTCGACTCGGTGATGTTCTTGCCCGAGGAGTCGATGATCTGGCCCATCGCCGACGCGTACCCCGCGGTGAGGAGCGCGCCGAAGACCGAGGTCATGAGCGCTCCGCCGAGGTCGCGCTGGAGATCGGCCGTACCCGATGCCATCCCGACCCGTCTCACCGGCACAGAGCCCGTCAGCGAGTTCGAGGAGGGCGTGCCCGCGAGTCCCACGCCGATCCCGAGGAAAATCAACGGGATCATCACGATCCAGTAGGAGGTCCCTTCCTTCCAGAGGAGGAACATCCCGGCGAACGCAAGGAAGATGGCAGCCTGCCCGCTGAGGAGCGTTCGGCGCGAGCCGTTCGTCTGCACGAGCTTCGCCGAGCGCGGCGCGACGAGCACCATGGCGACAACCGCGGGAAGGATCGCCGCCCCGGCCTCGACCGTCGAGTAGCCGAGCACGTTCTGGAAGTACTGCTGGTTGATGAACGCCGCCCCCATGAGCGAGCCGAAGACGATGATCCCCGCGCAGGCGGCGACCCAGAAGGTCGGCCGCGCCGCGACGGGGAGGTCGTAGAGCGGGTTGGGCGCTCGGCGCTGCCGGAGGAAGAACGCGACCGCGGTGACAACCGCGATCGCGAGCAGGACGAGAGCCGCGTCCCGTGCGTTCGGCACGGGCAGGAAGTTGATCGAGAGGATGAGCGAGCCGACGAGGACCGCAGAGAGGATCCCGCCCAAGTTGTCGACCGGATCGGTCGACTCATTCACGTGCGCGGGCACGAAACGGATGGCCATGAACAGTGCAAGAGCAGCGAGCGGCAGCGTCACGAGAAAGACCGAGCCCCAGTCGAAGTACTCGAGTAACACGCCGGAAATGAGCGGCCCGAGCATGGCGAAGCCGCCGCCGAGCGCCGACCAGAGCGCGATCGACTTCGTGCGAGCCGGACCCGACCAGAGCGCGGTAATGAGGGCGAGCGTGGTCGGGTACGCGAGTCCCGCAGAGAGCCCACCGATGACGCGCGCCACGAACAGCACCGTGTCGGTCGGCGCGAAGCCGGCCACGATCGACGCCGGGAGGGAGAGAACCATCCCGAGGACGATCATCAGCTTTCGTCCGTAGCGGTCGCCGAGCGCCCCGAGCCAGAGCACCGATGCGGCCAGTCCGAGCGAGTAACCGACGGCAATGAGGTTGAGCGCCGTCTGCGACGAGTCGAACGACTCGCCGATATCCGGGAGCGCGACGTTCGCGACGGAGAGGTTCAGGTTCGCGACGGCTGCGACCAGGATCAGCGAGAGGAGGACGACCTTCGCTCGCTCCGGCTCGACTCCTCGGTTGGTATCAGTCACCGCCACCCCCAGTTGTCGGGATCGGCTCGCTCCGCTGCAGCGCGTTCAGCCTACGCGCTCACGAACCGCGTCACTCGGTGAAGCCCTCGGTTAGCATCGCCCGATCGCGGGACGTCACCAGATCTTCACTCGGGGCTTCCCGCCGTGACAGGTTCCGGCGGCCACCGCCTGAACCCCCGCGGGTGGGTGACCGTGCTCGAGGGCATCCGACCGTTCGACCGGTCTCTCGTCTCCAAGGACGTCGTCGCCGGGATCGCCCTGGCCGCGCTCGCGATCCCGGAAGTCATGGGCTACACGCAGATCGCGGGCACGCCGGTCATCTCGGGCCTGTACACCATTCTCTTCCCGGCGATCCTCTTCGCGCTCCTCGGCTCCTCGCGGCACCTCGTCGTCGGCGGGGACTCCGCGACGGCCGCCATCCTCTACGCGGGCATCGCCGGCCTGAGCATCTCGGGCTTGAAACCGGGAACCGACGAGTGGCTCGCATTCGCGAGCCTGGCCGCGCTGATCACGGGCGGCATCCTCCTGCTCGCACGGGTCGCGCGGCTCGGCTTCCTCGCCGACTTCATCTCGCGAACCGTGCTCATCGGCTTCCTGACCGGCGTCGGCATCCAGGTCGCGCTCGGTCAGTTCGCAGACATGCTCGGCGTGCCGAAGCCGAGCGTCGACCTCGACCGCCTCAGCGGGACGGTGGTGAAGGCGTGGGACACGCTGAAGGAGATCCCCGATGCCTCGGGCGCGACGATCGCGGTCACGCTCTCCGTCATCGTGATCCTGGTCGTCTTCGAGAAGTGGATCCCCTTGATCCCCGGTGGCCTCGTCGCTGTCGTCGGCACGATCGCCGCGAGCTGGGCCTTCGACCTCGAGTCGCACGGCGTCTCCACGCTCGGCCCGGTGCCGGGCGGGCTTCCCCCGCTCGGGCTCCCGAGCGGGCTCGGCTGGGACGACGTCGGCCCGCTGCTCGCGACCTGCGGGGCCATGTTCCTGGTCATCCTCGCCCAGAGTGCCGCGACGTCCCGAGCGTACGCGGTGAGATACAAGGAGCGCTTCGACGAGAACACCGACCTCGTGGGCTTGACGGCTGCGAACGTGGCGGCCGGCCTCTCGAGCTCGTTCGTCGTCAACGGCAGTCCCACGAAGACGAAGATGGCCGAGGAGGCGAAGGCCCGGAGCCAGATCGCAATGCTCGCGATGGCGGGGACGGTCGCCGCGGTCCTCCTCTTCCTCACGAAGCCGCTCCAGTACATGCCGAACGCGACGCTCGCGGCAGTCGTGTTCGTGATCGGCGTCAAGCTCATCGACTACCGGCACATGGCCGAGATCTGGCGCCTGCGGCGGAACGAGTTCTGGATCGCGGCGATCACGGCAGCCACGGTCGTCGGCGTCGGCGTCGAGCAGGGGGTGATCCTCGCGATCGTGCTCTCCGTGCTCCTGCACGTGAAGCGCCACTACGAGCCGAACGACAAGGTCGTGCGCTGGGACGAGAGCGGGACGCCCAAGTTCGTCGAGCCCGACCCCGGGACGCTCACCGAGGCCGGTCTCGTCGTGTATCGCTTCGGCGTCGGGCTCTTCTACGCGAACGCGTCGCGCTTCTCCCAGGAGATCATGGGTCTCGTCGACGTGCCGGAGCCTCCTCGGTGGCTGGTCCTCGTCGCCGACGGCATCGACGACGTCGACTTCACCGGCGGCCAGACCATCGTCGAGACGGCCGAGCAGCTCGCCAAGCGCGACGTCGTCTTCGCGGTCGCCGCCGTGCTGAGCGACGAGGTGCGCGGCGAGTTCGACCGCTTCGGTCTCACCGAGCTCATCGGCGAAGAGCGCTACTTCGCGACCGTGGACGACGCGGTCGCGGCCTTCCGCGCCTCGTAGGGCCGCCGCTGCCTGTCGGCGAGCTCGGAGCCTTAGCCCTCGCTCTGGGCGACCACCCGCCCGCTCGACACCGCCTCCTGGAGCGTGGCGAAGTCGCGCTCGTTCTGGTCGGCGTAGAGCTCGGCGAACGCCTGCAGCGCGCGGTCGAAGGTGTCGCCCGAGCCGAGGTACGAGCCGATCGCGACCGCGTCGCCCGAGCGGGCATGGGCTCGCGCGAGCGTCCAACCACAGATCTCGGCGTAGATCTCGAGCGTCTTCGCGTCCATCGTGTCCACTTCCGCCGAGCCCTTTGCGTCCCAGAGCTGGCGGACGTAGTAGTCGCGGGTGACCCCGTCGAAACCATCGACGCGATCCCAGCCGAGCATGATGTCGGACGACGCCTGCAGCATCCGCTGGCCTTCGACGACGCGCTGACCGTGGTTCGCGAACTCGCTCTTCCCGAGGAACGGCTCGAGGACGGAGGTCTGCGCCTCCTTCGCCTGCAGGAAGAGCGGGTCGTCCTCGTCGCGCCCCGTGAGCAGGATGATCCAGGCGCGCGTGCCGACCGATCCCACCCCGACGACCTTCCGCGCCGCGTGTCGGTACGTGAACCGCTCGAGCAGCTTCCGCCGGTCGCGCGGCAGTGACCTCCGGTAGCTGCGCAGGATCGCGCGGAACGCGTCCACGAGCTCGTCGCGAGCCGCCGGCGGCAGGAGGTCTTCGATCGGGACGACGAGTGGAGGATCGCGGACGATCCGCGGCTCTCCGTCCACTATCTCCGTCAGCTTCCCGAGAGCCTTGAGGCTGTCCTTCGTCTCCGCCTTCTCGACCGCGCGCCGAGCCTTGTCGACGCGCTTCTTGCCGGCCGCCTCACCCCACCGCTCGAACATGGTCTGCAGCTCGAGCCGTGCATACCAGACGTCCAGCGTCCGCATCGAGGCGAACTCGCGGATCGTCGTCCGGTAGCTCCGCACACCTGCCGTGACCACGGTTCGCCTCTGCGCGTCGTCCAAGCCAAGCGCGCGCCCGGCGACCGCGAAGCTTGCGGCGAGCCGCTTGGCGTCCCACTCGAACGGACCCGGAAGCGTCTCGTCGAAATCGTTCAAGCTGAACACCATCCGACGGTCCGGGGCGGCGAAGCCCCCGAAGTTCGAAAGGTGCGCGTCGCCGCAGAGCTGCACCTGCAGGCCCGAGCGGGGCGTGTGCGCCAGGTCCGCCGCCATGAGATATGCCCCGCCCCGATAGAACGCGAAGGGCGACGTCAGCATGCGGCCGTACCGGATCGGGACGAGCTCGGGGACGCGGGTCCTCGCCTGATCGACGAGGAGAGCGATGGGATCCGGTCGCACAGGCGACGGCTCCCACTCGCCGTGACTCCGCCTCGGAACCTCCGCGCGGGCGGCCTTGCCACGCGCCACGCGTTCAGCCGTGGTGAAGTGCTGTACGGCTCGGGCCGGCGTCTTGGCGCTCCTCGTCCTCGGTGCGGTCGGCTTCGGGACGCCGGCCCCACCGCGCGACCCGGTCTCAGCCTGCTCGAGGCTCGTGGTATCGGTCATGCGCTCTCCTTCGGTCAGGGCGTCCTCACTCCACGTGTCGCAGGAGGATCGTCCTTCGAAGTATGCGTCGATCCTGCAAGACCGTGACTTCCGTCGGGCGCCCTCCCCGAAGAGCCACGGGCCTGCGCGTCAGGTACCGGCTGGAGGTGACGAGTCCCGCGCGTACGGGCGACCGAAGTGTCGATCGCCCCGTACGCGCGGTCTCGACCCTCAGGCCTCTGCCGACTCGAGCGCTTCGGCCTCTTCGGCCGCCAGCAGGCCGACGGCGACGAGGTCCTTCGCGTGGATCCACTCGTCGGCGAGGACGAAGCCGCCGGCGCGCATAATGCCGTCGCGGAGCGGGATCGCCCAGCGGTGCTCCAGGAGGGCGATCACGGCGGCGGTGTTGTTCGGGATCGCATCCGCGGCGTACCAGACGTCGTCGGCGTCCAAGAGGTGCTGGTCCTCCATCGCCTCCATGCCCGCCTCCGCGCCGGCCTCCATCCCCTCCTCGCCGGCCATCCCGAGGCCGATGAGGCCGCCGATGACGGCCCCGACCTCGGCGGCCTCGCCTTCGCTCAGCTGCGTGTCCTGGACGACGGCGACGTTCCCCTCGGCGTCCTTCCAGACCGCGAGCAGGTCGATCACGCGGATGATGTCCGCCTCCCGCAGCCGTTCGAGCTCCGCGAGGTTCTCACCGGTGAACTTCGGATCCTCGAACCCGAGGATCAGCATCTGAACCGGACCTATGCTCATCTGTCTCCTCTCTTCCGCGCGCGCGGCGCTCACATGCTCTGCAGGATCTTGGTCTTCTGGATCTCGAACTCGGCGTCGGTGAGGACGCCCTGCTCGTGGAGCGCGGCGAGCTCCTTCAGCTGCTCCATCGGATCCTTCTCCGGCGCAGCCGGGGCGGCCGGAGCCGCCTGCTGCTCGTATTGCTGCGCCTCGAGCTCGGCGATGCGCGCCTCCTGCTCCTGCTCGCGCATCTGGCCCTCGGCGTGCTTCTTCCCGCCGTAGTACGCGGCTCCGCCCACCACGGCGGCGCGCGCCAGCGGACGGCGACGCATCATGATCGAGGACGCGATCGGCCCCAGGAGCAACGACACCAGCCACATGAGACTCCTCCTTCGGTCGGGTTCCGCAAGGGTATACCGGTTCCCGTCCCGCCGGTGCGCTTCACCCGGGTGAATCCCGGTTCTCGGTTGTGCAAATGCGGAGAAGGCGCTATGACTCCCCAGCGCAATCACTCACAACCGAGGAGGCTCAGTGCTCGCAGCTGACTATCCGTTCCTGGAAATCCTCTGGACGATGTTCATCTTCTTCCTGTTTGTGATCTGGATCTGGATCGTCATCACGGTGGCCGTCGACATCTTCCGGCGAAAGGACGCGTCGGGCGGCAAGAAGGCGCTGTGGATCATCTTCATCATCGTCGCGCCGTACCTCGGCGTGTTGGTCTACCTGATCACCAACCACGACGGGATGGCCGATCGGAACATCCAGGCGGCTCAGAAGCAGCAGGAACAGACGGACGCATACATCCGATCCGTCGCCGGCGGCTCCGCCGCGGAGATCGAGAAGGCGAAGGGCCTCCTCGACTCGGGCGCGATCACGCAGGAGGAGTACGACGCCATCAAGGCCAAGGCGCTCGCCGGATCCTGATCCCTTGCCCGACGGGAGCCGCGGGCAGCGCGGCTCCCGTCAGGTCGTCTACGTGGCTTCGAGTCGCGCCCGGAGCGCCTCGATGGCGTCCTGCTGCTCCGCGTGCAGCCGCTCGAGCTCGCGCAGCGAGGCCTGCAGGTCTCCCTCGGGGGCCGCCGGGGCCGGCTGCCGCCCTCTCGAGATGAACGCGTTGGCCAGGAAGCCGGAGAACGTCGCGAAGAGGGCTACGCCCACGGTGAGCATGAGGACGCCGACAAGGCGGCCGCCCCGCGTGACCGGGTACTGGTCGCCGTAGCCCACGGTCGTCGCGGTCACGTACCCCCACCAGAGTGCGTCGCCGGCCGTCGTGATGTTGGCCCCCGGCGCGTCCTCCTCGAAGTGGAGCTCGAGGAGCCCGACGACCTCGAGGGTGAGGAGCCCGAGGAAGACCACGAGGTAGAGCGTCCCCGTTGCGAGCCCGGCTCGCAGCTCCCGCAGGACGCGCGGGCCGCCGAGCCGCCGGATGATCCGGCCGGCGCGGACGATGCGAAAGAGCCGGAAGATCCGGAGCCCCGGAAGGCAGCCGAGGAGGTCGAACACGCCGCCTCCGCGGAAGAAGTAGCCCCGCTTCGACTGGGCGGTGAAGAGGCGCAGGCAGAAGTCGGTCACGAAGATGATCGTGAGGGCGACGTCGATCATGACCACCAGCCACCACGGCTGCGACCTGTAAGGAAGTACGCCCAAGAGCCCGAGGTTGACGATCGAGAGGATCGAGACGGCGAGGATGAAGAACTCGTAAGTCGTGCTCCGCAGGTCCTCGCGGGCGGCAGGCGTCGCCGTGGGCTCGCTGCTCATGGTGTGGGTTCCGTTCGCCCGCGACGGGAGCGATCCTCTCGGAGGCTCGCCGGCCGTGCGTCATCCGGGTGAACGTCGCCGATCCTGCCACGGTCTCCGGCGCCGGCGTTAGGCTCACGCCGTGTCCGCCGTTGCGGCAGCCCCGAGTCCCGCCGTGCCCGAGCTCCCCTCTCGGAGGCGGAGGATCCTGAAGGCCCTGGCGTGGATCGTCGGGACGATCGCGCTCCTCGTCGCGCTGCGCCTGGCCGGCGTCGACGTCTGGGGCTGGCTGAAGCAGCTCT
>Ga0233417_10000041_pt1 | contig 35214 bp, 30 predicted proteins | sample Sed_MG_FD_189023 | JGI IMG/M metagenome (GOLD analysis project Ga0233417, IMG submission 189023) | Sediment microbial communities from Lake Towuti, South Sulawesi, Indonesia - Sediment_Towuti_2014_0.5_MG | ecosystem: Environmental > Aquatic > Freshwater > Lake > Sediment | place: Indonesia... | reverse complement strand
TGGACTGCGGACAGGTGGTTAGTGCGACGGCGGGGTGGTCCTCGCTCGTCGGCCGGCTGGTGAGCCTGCGGCTCCCGATCACGACGCACATCCTCCAGGCCTTCGTGACCGAGCCCGTCAAGCCGTTCCTCGACGTCATCCTCGTCTCCTCGCAGCTGCACGTGTACGTGTCGCAGACCGATCGCGGCGAGTTCCTCATCGGCTCCGAGATCGAGCCGTACACGACCTACCGCACGACCGGCACGCTCTCGTTCCTCGAGACCTGCGCGGGCCACGCGATGGAGCTCCTCCCGCAGCTCGAGCGGACGAAGGTGCTGCGCACGTGGTCCGGCCTCTGCGACCTCTCGCCCGACTACAGCCCCATTCTCGGGAAGACCGAGATCGAGAACTTCCACGTCTCGGCCGGCTGGGGGACGTACGGGTTCAAGGCCGCGCCGATCGTGGGCGTGACCATGGCCGAGCTCGTCGCCAGCGGGGAGACGCCCGACCTCATCGCCCCCTTCGCCCTCGAGCGCTTCCACACGGACACGCTCGTCTCCGAGCTGGCCGCGGCCGCCGTGAGCCACTAGCCTCCCGAGCATGAGCGGAGAGACGACAGCCACGATGCCGTCGAGCCTCGAGATCGCCCAGAGGGCGGCGCTCCGCCCGATCCTCGAGCTCGCGGACGAGATCGGTCTCCTCCCGGACGAAGTCGAGCCGTACGGGCGCTACAAGGCGAAAGTCGACTTGTCGGTGATCGACCGACTGTCCGGCCGCCCCGACGCGAAGCTCATCAACGTCACCGCGATCACGCCGACGCCGGCCGGCGAAGGCAAGACGACGACGTCGGTCTCGCTCACGCAGGGACTCGGCGTCCTCGGCCGCAAGCCAGTGCTCTGCCTGCGTGAGGCGTCGCTGGGTCCCGTCTTCGGGGTCAAGGGCGGCGCCGCGGGCGGCGGCTACGCCCAGGTCGTCCCGATGGAGGATCTGAACCTCCACTTCACCGGCGACCTGCACGCGATCACAGCCGCGAACAACCTCCTCGCGGCGATGATCGACGCGCACCTCCACCACGGGAACGAGCTCCGCCTCCATCCGCTCTCGATCTCCTGGCGCCGGTGCATGGACATGAACGACCGCAACCTGCGGAACGTCATCAGCGGCCTCGGCGGGCGGGCGCATGGCGCGCCGCGCGAGACGGGCTTCGACATCACCGCCGCGAGCGAGGTGATGGGAGTCGTCGCCGTCGCGCGCGACCTCGCGGACCTGCGGGAGCGCCTCGGCCGCATCACCGTCGGGCAGACCTACGACGGCGAGCCCGTCACCGCGGAGCAGATCCGCGCGGCCGGGGCCATGGCCGTCGTGCTCAAGGACGCGATCAAGCCGAACCTCGTGCAGACGCTCGAGGGGCAGCCCGCCTTCGTCCACTGCGGCCCGTTCGCGAACATCGCCCACGGCAACAACTCGCTCGTCGCCGATCGCGTCGCGCTCAAGCTCGGCGAGTACGTGATCACGGAGTCCGGCTTTGCCTCGGACATGGGCATGGAGAAGTTCTTCGACATCACGTGCCGAATCGGCGACCTCCGGCCGAGCGCTGTCGTGCTGGTGGCGACGGTGCGGGCGCTCAAGCACCATGCCGGCGACCCCGACGGTCGCCTCGACGCGATCGAGATCGGCGCGCAGAACCTCGCGCGGCACATCGCCATCGTCAACGGCTTCGGCCTGCAGGCCGTCGTGGGCGTCAACAAGTTCCCGACCGACACGGAGGAGGAGCTCGAGCTCGTCCGGAAGCTCGCCCTCGAGCACGGGGCGTACGCGTCCGAGATCAACACTGCGTTCGAGCACGGCGGCGCGGGGGCGACCGCCCTCGCCGAGGCGGCGATCGCGGCCGCAGAGGTGCCGAGCTCGTTCCGGTTCGCGTACCCGGCGGACGCGCCCATCGAGGAGAAGATCCGCCTGATCGCGACGCGGGTCTACGGCGCCGACGGCGTCGAGCTGCTCCCCCTCGCGAAGAAACGGGCCGCCGAGCTCGCGCAGCAGGGGCTCGGGAACCTCCCGATCTGCATGGCCAAGACCCACCTCTCGCTCTCGGACGATCCGGCGCTCCGGAACGCGCCGACGGGCTTCACCGTGACCGTCCGCGACCTGCGCGCGTACACCGGAGCCGGCTGGATCGTCGCGCTCTGCGGCGACATGATGACGATGCCCGGTCTCGGCACGACGCCTGCCGCGTTCGCCATCGACATCGACGAGTCGGGCGAGATCGTCGGACTGTTCTAGCTCGACGAGTCGGCTGTCCCAAATCCACACACTGCGGACGCTCCCTACGTGGGTCCGGCTACTTGACTCCGCCGGACAGGTGCGTTCTGATTGCTGCTTCTGCACCCGGGCAGGGAGGAATCCATGTCGGAATTCGAAGCACGCGGGATCGGCGCCGAGCTCGAGACCGGTGCTCTCGCCCGTGAGACGAACTGGTGGGGCGCGTTCGTCATCGGGCTCGCGGGGACGGTCCTCATCATCGCGCTCATCGGCTACGCGCTCGTGGCCCTCGGTGGCTTCTCGATCGTGCTGTTCGGGGTCATCACGGCGGTCGGGGTCTTCCTCTGCTTCTGCCTCGCCGAGATGGCGGCGACTTGGCCGGAGCGGGCGGGCGGCCTGCCCTCGTACGCGTTCGAGTCGTTCAAGCCGCTCGGCGAGCGTTTCTCGACGCACGTCGGAGGTCTGTCCTCCTGGGCGTACTGGCTCGGCTGGTTCACGGTCGCGCCGATCAACGCCTATCTCGCGGGCGCCTACATCGTCGACCTCTTCGACATCGACTTCGGTGGCTCGTTCGGCCCGGTGAGCTCGAGGTTCGGGGCGGAGGTACCCGTCGACGTCTTCATCGTCGCAGCCCTCCTGCTGCTCGTCATGTTCGTTCCCTGCTGGCTGGGAATCCGACTCGGCGCGACGTTCGCGACCGTGCTCGGGATCCTCACGATGATCCCGCTCGTCCTCCTCGTGATCCTGCCGTTCTTCAAGCCGGGGTCGCTCGACGGGTTCGACAAGCTCAACCTCTCGCTGCCGCCGGGCGTCGACATGAGCTGGCAGCTCGTGCTCGGCTGGTCGTTCATCTACACGTGGACGGTGCTCGCGATGGAGGCGGCCGCCTGCTACATCGGCGAGTGCAAGGAGCCGGCACGTGACGCGAAGATCGCCCTCACCGCCGAAGGGCTCTTCGGCTTCTTCATCTACCTCACCCTTCCGATCATGGTCTTCAGCGTTCTCGGCTACACGGGGATCCAGGCGATCGCCGACGAGAACGAGGGGTGGATCGGGGACGCCAACGTCCTCTTCCAGGGGTACGTCGACGCGATCTTCGGCGTGAACACGTTCTGGACGTGGTTCATCGGGCTCGCCCTCGTCATCGCCTTGTCCCTGTCCGTGCTGAACGCGATCATGGGCGCGTCGCGCGGCATGTGGCAGAACGCGCACGACGGCATCCTTCCCCGGGCCTTCAGCTGGACGAACAAGCACCGCGCGCCGTCGTTCTCGATGGTGCTGAGCCTCGCGTGCTCGCTCGCCGTGCTCACCCTCGGCTCGCCGCTGCAGATCTACGTCTTCTCCAACATGGGCTACCTGTTCGCCCTCTCCGTCGCTCTCCTCGGGTACGGGATCTTCAGAGCGATGCGGGAGGAGACCCCGCGCGAGCTGAAGATGCCGCAGTGGTTCGGGCCGCTCGGCCTGATCCTCGGCCTCGCGGGGCTGCTCCTGTGGGCGATCGGCGGCTACTACGCCGCCGACTACGCCGTCGGCGCGGGCTACCGCTGGCTGTACTGGATCGGGCTCTTCCTGCTCGTGCTCTACTTCCCGCTGAACTGGTGGCGGAAGCTCGAGGACCGAACGGGCGGAGGCGAGCGCCAGATGGCGACAGGGACCGGAGGCTCCGACTAGCGGATGCCCTTCCGGAGACGCCGGTGGGACGAGCAGCCCGCGGAACGGTGCGACGTGCTGCTCGCCTCCGACGGGCGTCAGGACTTCTCGGCGGGGGCGATCGCGCGGGCGGCCGCTCTCGCCGGCGATGGTGGCCGCGTCGCGGTCGTCACGATCGCGAAGATCTACGGCTCGTCCTTCGGGCTCCCGAATCCGGGCCTCCTCCCGACCAAGGCGGAGATGGAGGAACGTCGCCGCTGGGTGAACGGCGCGATCCGCGAGCTCGAGCGCGCCGGAGTGGTGGCCGACGGGCAGATTGCCGCCACCCGTCGTGCGACCCGCAAGCTCGCCGCGATTGCGCGACTCCGCCGTCCGGACGTCGTGGTCATCGACGAGAACCCCGAACGCGGCTGGCGGCGCATCGTCGAGGGCGACGTCGGAAGCGAGCTTCGCAAGAAGCTCCGGAATGACGGAATCCAAGTCGAGGTCATCCCGGCTGCGAGCCCGACGGACGCGTAGCTCGGTCAGGCTGCGGCTCGCTCGACCGTCTCCGAGTCCGCTCGCGGCCGTGGGGCTTCGAGCTGGTAGCGAATGCGGTTGAGCTCCTCCCGGAGTCGCTCGACGTCGCCGCCGTACAGGGGCGAGTCGACTCCATCGGTGAGCAGGAGCACAGTCGACGCGACACCCTGCACCCGAGCGTGATCGGCTCGCAGGAGCGCAGTCACTCTGGCGACCTCGGGAGCGAGGTGGCGCAGGGCCTCGACCCCGGGCAAGGGTCGCCACGCGGGGACGATCAGGCCGGAGCGTTGCGCATCGAGCAAGCAGCTCTCGAGCGACCTCGCGAGGCGCTCGCGCTCCTTGCGCGAGGCGAGCCGGCTCCGCTCGCGGACGACGACGCCGAGCACGACCCCGTCGTCCCCGGCCGCGATGAGATCCCACGTGCGGGCTCTCGTCGTGGCATGGGCGAGTGCCCAGGCGAACACGAAGACGGATCCGACGGCCCCTCCGACGACGACGGCGAGAGGCGCGATGTCGACGTGCACGAGCACGGCCACGACTCCCATGAGCACCGCGGCGGCCACGGCCAGGGACTGATTCGCGAGCATGGACTCGCGCGCGAGCGCGCGCGCGAGTGGATGGCCCCGACCGAGGATGCGCTCAGCTGCGCGCTTCTCCTCGGTGCTCCGCCTCACCAGCCCCGCGGCGCGTCTCGGGAGTGCTGTCATCGCAAGAAATCCTCTGGTCGAGCTTCCTCGCGTGTCCCACTTCGAAGACTACTCCTCGGGTGCGGCCAATCTTGGCTCGATGCATCCTCGCGAGCGCAGGGGAGGGGGTACGCCGGGCGTAGGCTCCTCCCGTCGAGGAGAATCGTGCCGTGGAGCTCAAGGACGTCGTCCTCACGCTCGGCGTCATGCTGGTCGTCGGCCTCGCCTGCCAGGTCGTCGCGGACATGCTGCGGGCGCCACGCATGCTCGTCCTCGTGCTCGGCGGGGTCCTGCTCGGCCCGTCGGTCACCGATGCGATCGACGTTCCGCTGGACTCGACCGGTGCCGAGCTCCTGCTCACGCTCGGCGTCTCCTTCATTCTCTTCCACGGGGGGCTACAGCTTTCCGCGGACATCCTCAGCCGGGTGGCCATCGGGCTCGGGCTACTCGCCATCCCGGGCGTCCTCGTCACCGCGCTCGTCACCGGCACCGTCGCGGCCTTCGCGTTCGATCTCCCCTACTCGACCGGGCTCCTGATCGGAGCCGTGCTCGCGCCGACCGATCCTGCGATCCTCATCCCGCTGTTCGATCGCCTCGGGATCCGCCAGAAGCTCGAGCAGGCCGCGGTCGCCGAGTCTGCGCTGAACGACGCGAGCGGCGCCGTGCTCGCGCTCGTCCTCGTCGGCGTCGTGAAGAGCGGCGAGTCCTCCGTGAGCGAGCCCGTGCTCGACTTCCTGAGGGATCTCGGCATCTCGACCGTGCTCGGCATCGCGTTCGGGATCCTCCTGGCGCTCGTCGTCTCGAACCGCCGGAGTGGGGTCTGGCAGGAGTCGGCGGCGATCGCGGTCGTCGCCGTCGTCACGATCGGCTACTTCTCGACCGACTCGGCTGGCGGCAGCGGCTATCTCGGCGTGTTCCTCGCCGGGTTGATCGTCGGCAACATGGATCGCCTCGGTCTCGGCATGCACTCCGACCACGAGCGGGACATGCGTGCCTTCGTCGACACGATCACCGAGATCGTCGTGATCCTCGTCTTCGTCACGGTCGGTGCGAACCTCCCGTGGAGCGACATCTCGGCAAACTTCGGTCCGGCGCTCGTCGTGGTTCTCGCTCTCGTGCTCCTTGCGCGTCCACTCGCCGTGCTCGTCTGCCTCGGGCCCGACCGGCGCAGCCGCTGGACGAAGGAGGAGCTGGTCTTCGTCGCCTGGACGCGGGAGACCGGTGTCGTCGCCGCCGCTCTCGCCGGGCTCATGGTCGCTCTCGACGTCCCGGACGCCGAGCTGATCGTGACGACGGTGGCCCTCGCGATCCTCCTCACGCTCGGTGTCCAGTCGACGACGAAGCCGTGGCTCGGGCGGCGGCTCGGGCTGGACGAGGGCGCGGCAGATCCGAGCTGAGCTCAGCCCTTCGGGGGCGAAGGGCCGAGCGGCTGGAGCCACTCAGGACGTCAAGACCAGGGATACGGCGAGCTCGAGACCGGATGCAGGTCGCCCGTGGCGAAGCGCTCGAGCCGGAACGGGTAGAGGAGGCGGGAGTGGTCTCCGCAGAGCACGGCGGCGACCTCGCGCCCGACCCCGATCATCTTGTACCCGTGGTTCGAGTCGAAGATGCCGTACACATTCGGCTTGACGTAGTCGAAGACCGGGAAGTTGTCGGCGGTGAACGCGCCCACTCCGCCGGAGCGCGCGTGCTTGTACAGCGCGCGGCAGCCCTCGAAGCGGCTCATGGAGTGCGACAGCGCCGCGCACCACATGTCCGGGAAGCTCGGGTCGACGTCGGTCGTCGACGGGTACGGGTCGAGCTGGACGTCGGCGCCCACGACGAGCGGTGAGGCGCCTCCCTGGACGCCGTGGCGGTCGCGCTTGAAGTAGATCCCCCAGAGCTCGTCGGTCACGAGGTCGCCGTCGTCCGTGTACAGGGGTGCGTCGGTGTCGAGGTGGATCACCGGTGGCGCGCCGTCGTCGGCGGTCGCGAACATGAGCGGGTCGACGGAGATCTCGCCCTCCTGCAGGTTCCAGTACGTCCACATCGGGCGCTCGCGGACGACGTCTCCGGAGGGAGTCCGGATGTCGATCGTCCCGGGCAGGCCGAGGAGCGACCAGAAGCGGGCCGCCCACGGGCCGGGGGCGACCACGACCTGCTCGCCGACCTCGATCTCGCCCTTGCTCGTCTCCACGGACGAGACCGAGTCGTCGTCGCCGAAGCGGAAGCCGGTGACCTCGGTGTACGAGAGGACGGTGACACCCTCGCCGAGGCACTTGTCGCGAAGGCCCAGGACCGAGTCGACGTTGAACGCGAACCCGCCCTGGTGCTCGTGGAGGCAGATCGTGACGCCCTGCGCCCGCCAATCGGGGAAGAGGCTCCTCATGTGGGCGTCCACCTCGGCTTCGCCGACGATCAGCTCGGAGCGGTAGCCGATTCGCTCCTGGCGCTCGTACGTCGCGGTGAGGTCCGACTCCTGCACCTTCGCCCCGAGCGCGATGTAGCCGACCGGGTTGTACGCGTACGCGGCCGGGTCGGACTCCCAGACCTCGACGCATGCCTGCATGAGCTCGCTCATCGCGGGCTGGAAGTAGTTGTTGCGGACGACGCCGCACGCGATCCCGCTCGCGCCCGCGCCGGGGGTCGCCTTGTCGAGGACGACGACGTCCGCGCCCGAGCCCGCGCCCCGCGCGGAGAGCTCCTTCGCGAGGTGGTAGGCGGTCGAGAGGCCGTGGATGCCGGCGCCGACGACCACGAAGCGGGCGGATGCGGGAGTGCTCACGTCTTATTGCCTTCTACGCAACGCAATTGCGCATGGCAACGTAGCATGGCATCGGGCGGGCGTCCAGGCTGCCGCCCGAGTCCCCGCCTGCTCCCTCGCGCGTCGCCGGCTCAGTGGACGATGAGCACGTCGCAGTGCGCGTGCCGCTGCACCGACTCGCTCACGCTGTGGCCGAGCACGCGCTCGAAGAACCCCGGCTCCCTCGTCCCGACGACGATGAGGTCGGCGGTTCGCTGCTCCGCGAGCTCCAGGATCGCATCCGCGGGATCGCCCATCGCCAGCACGGTCTCGGCCTCGACTCCGCGATCCGCGAGCGTCTTCCTCGCGCTCTCGAGCAGCGCCTCGTGCGCTTCCGGCGGATCGGTCGGATCGACCGAGCCGCCTCCGTGCGACGCGCCCGTCATCACTGACGAGACGCTCGTCAGGATCACGTTCGACCCGAATGCGGCGGCGAGATCCCCCGCGCGGCCGAGGGCGCGCTCGGAGGCCTCGGAGCCGTCGTACCCCACCACGATCGTCTTCATGCTTCCTCCTCGGGACAGACGTCAGGGGAACACTACGGCCCCGGCGCAACGATGCAAGCGTGACCTACCGCACGTCGAGCTCGGCGCCGGTCCAGACGAGGCACGGCGCCGCGCTCCGTATCCGCTTCTCCGCGCGCGCAAGCCGTCGGCGCCCGATTCGACCGCGGTCGGGGCCGATCACGAGCAGGCCCGGAAGGCGCTCGTCGACGAGCTCGAGGAGCGCCGTGAGCGGCCTCGGGCTCACGAGCTTGATGCGCTCCACCTCCACTGCGAGCGCCCGCGCGAGCTCCGCCGGCGCGCGAAGCGAGCTGTCGACGTCCTCCGTCACGACGACCTCGGCGCCCCAGGACGACGTCACCGGCCGGATCGGCATGTCGACGACGTTGACGACGACGAGCGGCTGCCCGGACTCGACCGCCGCGTCGACGGCGAACTCGGCCGCCTGCGGATCCACGGGGACGTCGAAGGTCACGAGCATGACCGGGCGGGCGCCCGTCGCGCGCTCGGCGCGAACGGGATCCTCGGCTCTCGTGGTTCCGTCGTTCTTCATTCGGGATGCAGGTTCCAGGTCGCGCGCTCGCGGAGCACGCGCGCCGTTGCCCGCGACCGCAGCTGGGGCATCACGAGCAGCCCCCAGGCGAGCACGAGCAGGAAGAGGAGGAACGCGTACTGGACGCCGAGCGCGACGGACAGGGGTATCAGCACCGCCGCCAGCGCGACAGGGGGGCCGAGGACGAGCAGCCGGTAGCGCCGAACGCTGCGGGTCAGCCGGTCGTAGTCCTCGCGCGGGATCTGCGACGTGTTCCAGGTCGTGCCGCAGGAAGAGCACGTCCAGCGCTCTCCGTACGCGACCTGCGACGCCGCCCCGCAGTCGCACGTGAGGGTTATCGGCGGCCCGCGCACGCGCGCATGGTACGCGGTCGGCTGGCCTCGTCGACTGCGCGCGGGATCGGTGGAGCGCTCCGGTTTGGAATCGTCGTCGTGTCGTGTTACGGTCGCCGTCGCGGCCACGAATCCGGCCGCCTCACGCGTGACGGAGGTGCGAATCGTGGCGACCGCAGCAGTCGACGAGCGGCAGCTCCTGAAGACGCTTCGTTGGTACGACGGGTTCGTGATCGCGCTCGCGAACCCGGGTTTCTTGCTCCTCTCGCTCGCCTACTCCGTTGCCGACCTCGGCGGCTGGGGCGCGGCGCTCTTGTGGGGCATCTCGGCGACGGTCGCCGTCTTCATCAACACCCTCTACTCGGAGCTCGCCGCGATGTTCCCGGAGAAGTCCGGCGGGCTCGCGCTCTTCGCGAACGAGGCGTGGCGGAAGTACACGACGCTCGTCGGGCCGATCGCGACGTTCGGCTACTGGATCGGCTGGTCGGTCGTGCTCGCGACGAGCGGGCTGTTCATCGGCTCCGTCATCCAAGGAGCGTGGTGGCCGAACGAGCCCGGCGGGAGCTACCTCGCCGCTGACGGCTACTTCTCGGTCTTCGGGCTCACCCAGTTCGGGCTCCCCGCGGCCATCGCCATCGGGCTCATCCTCGCCGTCTGGCTCTTCAACGTCTTCGGGACCAGAGTGGGCGTCACGTTCGGCTACATCGCGGGCATGCTGCTCATGATCCCGCTCTTCATCATGATCGTCGTCCCGATCGTCAACGGGAGCTTCGACAGCGCGAACCTCACCTACAAGCTGAACGATCCGGGGCTCGCCTGGGGTGGCCTGCAGCTCGCGCTCGTCTGGCTCTGGCTCATGTGCTGGTCGGCCTGGGGGGTGGACGTCTGCGCGACGTTCGCGCCCGAGTACAAGGACACCGCGCGCGACACGAAGCTCGCCCTGCGGTCGGCGGCGCTCTTCTCGATGGTCGTCTACATCACGCTGCCGATCTTCTTCGTCGGCGGCGCTGGGCCGAAGGACGTCGAGTCCTACAGCTACGTCGCCGGGATGATGTCGATCCTCGGGACCGACTCGAAGGTGGTGCAGGACTTCCTCGTCTTCTGCCTGGTCGCGAGCTTCATCATCACCATGAACACCGCGACGGCGGACGGGGGCAGAGCCCTGTACGGGATCTCCCGGGACGGGATGACGGTCAAGCAGCTCGGCGTGCTCAACCGCTACCACGTCCCCGGCAACGCGATGACCTTGGACATGGTCGTGAACATCCTCTTCGTGCTCCTCATCGGGAACATCTTCGGCGTGCTCGCAGCGTCGAACCTCGGCTACGTGCTCGCGCACATGTTCGCGCTGTCCGGGTTCGTGCTGCTGCGGCGGGATCGACCGAACTGGCCGCGACCGATCCACCTGGGCAGGATCTGGGCGCCCATTGCCGGCGCCCTCTCCCTGTGGTGCCTCCTGTTGACGATCGTCGGCTTCGGGTGGTTCCACGTCGCCGGCGGCGGCTACTCGAGCGGAGGCAGCGGAGCCAAGGAGAAGATCATCGGCGTCTCCGTCCTCGTGATCGGGCTCTTGCTCTTCTTCTTCCGCCGGATCGTCCAGGACAAGGAGGGCGTGCACTGGCGCGAGGACACGCCGACGATGCCGAACGCACGCGAGGCTGCGCTCCTCCAGGAGGAGATGCGCACCGCCTAGGGCGGCGCCGGAACGAACCGCGCAGGGGTGGCTGCGGCCGCCCCTGCGCGCGACCGTCACAATCCGTCCCGTGGAAGGCGAAGCCGCACCGGGGGAGTTCGAGGTCGACATCGGAAGCGCGATCTCTGCGCCCGAGGCGTTCGGCGCCTCGTTCGAGGAGATGCCGCGCGCGGAGGAGCTGGAGCTCGGTGCCGGGCTCGAGGGAGATCCGGCGCTTGCCTTCCGGCGCACGCTCGGGATGTTCGCGACCGGAGTGACGGTCCTGACGACGCGGGTCGACGGGCAGGTGCACGGGATGACGGCGAACGCGTTCATGTCGGTCTCGTTGCGTCCGCCGCTCGTGCTCGTCTCGATCGATCGCCGGGCACGGATGAGCGCGATGCTGCACGTGGGGACGCGCTTCGGCGTGAGCGTCCTCGAGGCGAGGCAGACGGCGCTCTCGGACCGGTTCGCCGGGCGCGCGGCCGAGGGCGTCCCGGAGCCCGCGTTCGAGGTCGTGCACGACACCCCGCTGGTCGAGGGCGCGCTCGCCCACCTCGTCGCGCGGATCGTCCGCTCGTACTGGGGCGGCGACCACTCGCTGTTCCTCGGGCAGGTCGAGTTCGCGCGGTACGGGGAAGGACGCCCGCTGCTCTTCCACGGCGGACGCTACGAGCGCCTCGTCGAGGATCCGCAGGTCTTCTCTCTCCTCCCGCGCGAGCTCCTCGACCCGATCCTCGCGCTCGGCGAGGAGCGCGAGTACCGGGACGGGGAGCCGATCATGCGGATCGGCGAGCCGGGCTCCGAGCTGCTGCTCGTGCTCGAGGGCGTCGTTCGCGTCGAGCGTCCCGGCCGCACGCTCACCCTCGAAGCCGGCGAGCTGATCGGCGAGATCGAGGTGCTCGATCCAGGCGGCGGGCGCATCGCGGACATCCACGCCGTCGGCCCGGTTCGCTGTCTCGCGGTCTCCAGGGACACGCTGCTCGCGGCGCTCGAGGCCGATCCGAGGGCGGCCGTCGCGCTGATCGAGGTGCTCGCGGCCCGCTTCCGCGAGACCGCGTGAGCCCGAGCCGTCTCAGGCGGTAGCCTCGAGCGGAGGCAGGCGGAAGCCGCCCGCCTCCTCGAGGGCGCGGATGCGGTCCTCGAGCGGCGGATGCGTCATGAACAGTCCGCCGAGCGCCCCGCCGATCCCGCGCACCGCTCGGGTCGGGCTCTCGATGAAGAGGTGGGCGGTCGCACGGTCGGCGTACGCAACCTCCCGCGGGTCGAGTTGCAGGCGCCGCAGCGCCAGGGCCATCGCCTCCGGGTCGTTCAGGATCGCGGCAGCGCTCGCGTCGGCGAGGTACTCGCGCCGCCTGCTCAGCGCCATCTGCAGGAGGACGGCCGCGAGCGGCGCCAGGATCAGGGCGACGAGGGCCGAGAGGAGCTGGAGCGGGTTGCGGTCGCGGCCGCGGCCGGCGAAGAACGTCATCCGGAACGCGAGGTCGCTGATCATCGCCACGACGCCGACGAGCACGGCCGCGAGCGTCATCAGGCGGACGTCGCGGTTGCGAATGTGCGAGATCTCGTGCGCGAGCACCGCCTCGAGCTCGCGAGCAGGCATCAGGCGCCGGAGGCCGCTCGTCACGCCGACGTAGACGGACTCGGGCCTCACCCCGGCGGCGAAGGCGTTCGGGGCCGGGTCGTCGACCAGGTACACGGGCGGCGTCGCCGGCAGCCCGGCGGCGATTGCCACGTTCTCGACCAGGCGGTAGAGCTCGGGGTCGTCCTTCTTCTCGAGCGGGGTCGCGTGCGTCAGCGAGCCGACCATCCTGCCCCCGTTCCGCCACGCGAACAGCCCGTACGCGAGGCCGAAGGCGAGGATGCCGACCGCGCCGGCCTGCCCCACGAACGCATACGAGGCCGCCGCGACCACGACGACGAGGACGACGAAGAGCACGACGACGAGCGCCGAGCGCAGCCGGTTCGCACGGATCTGCTCCTGGAGGGTCACGTGTATCGACCGTCCCGGCTCCTACGTGGCGAAGGAGACGGCGACCGGCTCGCGCTCGCCCTCCGGCGCGTCGAAGAACTCGCGCGCGCGGAACCCGAGCGGCCCCGCGAAGAGGAGCGCGGGGAAGGTCTGGATCGCGGTGTTGTAGGCCAGCACGGTTGCGTTGTAGTAGCGGCGCGCCGCGGCGATCTTGTCCTCCGTGTCGGTGAGCTCGGCCTGGAGCTCGAGGAAGTTCTGCGAGGCCTTGAGGTCCGGATACGCCTCCGCCACGGCGAAGAGGCGGCCGAGCGCCTGACCGAGGAGCGAGTCGGCTGCGCCCGCCTCTGCAGGCGACTGCGCCCGCGCGACGGCGCTGCGCGCGTTCGTGACCTCCTCGAACACGCCGCGCTCGTGGGCGGCGTAGCCCTTGACCGTCTCCACGAGGTTCGGAATGAGGTCGTTCCGCCGCTTGAGCTGGACGTCGATGTTCGACCAGCCGGTGTCGACCTCGTTTCGCAGTCGCACGACGCGGTTGAAGAGGTAGACCGCGACGCCGACGAGCAGCACGAGGGCGACGACGACGACGATTACCCAGACCACCGTGGCAGTCTCGCACGCCGGATCGACGCCGTGCCCGCCGGACGAGGCTCGTCGCCCGAGGCCGGGCGGTCAGTCGATCCGAGGCAGCTCGGCGAGCCAGGGCGTGCGGTACCCGGACTCGTCCCAGACGACCGGGAAGAACGACTCGTCGAGCGAGAGATCGCCGTGCCGGCGGTAGCGCGAGTAGGTGACGTCGACGTTCGTCTCGTGGAAGCGCGTCTCGACCGGGACGAAGTGCGAGACCAGCGCCATGCGCGCGACGGTGCCGCTCGTGTTGGGAGCCGAGCCGTGCCAGGTGAGCCCGTGGTGGAACGACCCGCCGCCGGCCTTCACGACGACGGGAACCGTCTCCGGCTCCGTGCCGCCGGGCGCGGCCGCCCGCGCGCCCGCGAGCCAGTCGTCGGGGGCGTGGAACTGCGAGCGCTCGGGCGGGGACTTGGGCCACTCGTGCGAGCCGCGCACGAGCTCGAGCGGTCCCGCGTCAGGCTGGGTGTCGTGCAGCGACATCCAGCACGTGACCATCTCGGGAGGAACGAGGTAGTCGGCGTACGAGGAGTCCTGGTGGAACCCGATCGCCTTCGTTCCGGGTGGCTTCCAGAGGACGTTGTCCTGGAGGATCCGCACGCCCCGGTAGCCCATGAGCTGCGCCGCGAGCCTCCCGATGCGCTCGGAGAGAACCTGTGCCGCGACGAGCGTGTCCGCCCTCCAGGCGTTGCAGAGCTGGCGCGTGCGGTCTTCGGGGTCGCGGCCGGGGACCCAGTTCACCTCGTCGGGGCGGATGCCCGTCTCGTACTCGCCGTCGAACAGCTTGAGGTAGCGCTCGCGGAGGCGCTCGAGCGCGCGCTCGGAGACGAGCTCCTCGTCGACGATGAGGAACCCGTCGCGGCGGAAAGCCTCGACCTGCTCGTCGGTGAAGGCGTCGATCACAACTCCGGCGCGCACCAGAGCGCCTGCGATCTGCCCGCCGCCGCTCGGAGCGCGTCGGCGCCCAGCTCGGCCGTGGAGAGTTCGATGCCGAACGCCGGCCACTCGGCGAACACTGCGAGCCGGCCGGCTGGGGGAAGTGGCCAGAGCCAGTAGCCCTGATCGAGCTCGATCCCGTCGCCTCCGTCGGAACCGCCACTGCCACCGACCTGCATCAGCACAGGTCCTTCGGGCATCTCCTCGATGTCCATCGGCGGGTGCCGGGTTCCGAGATTCGACGCGCGCGCCCCGTCGGCGAGCTCGACACCCAGACGCAGGAAGTCCGGAGAGGGGTATCGCGCTTCGACAGGCCGCGTCCGAGCGCGACGACGTCGGCGACGACGCCGTTCGAGAAAGCCGTCACCTGCGGTACGGCGACAACCGCCCGCTCGGCGCGCGCAACGACGAGCGACAACGGAACCGCCCACCCGAGCTCCTCCCGGGGCGGCCCGAGCCACGCCGTGGGGATCGCGACGAAGCCGGGCTCGACTGCCGCGGCTTCCAGCGCGAACATCCGCTGAAACGAGGTTCCCGTCACGACCGCGGACGCGTCTTTTCGGGGTCGTAGAACGGGAAGCGGACGACGGTCGCGGGGATCCGCTTCTGGAGGCCGTCGAGCTTTCCGACCTCGACGGCCGTCCCGAGCTCCGAGTACTGCACCGCCATCCGGCAGAGCGCGACGTTCTTCTTCAGGATCGGGCTCCGTGTCCCGCTCGTGACCACGCCGACGCGCTGCCGGCCGACGTACACCTCGTCGCCGTGGCCGGCCGTCTCGTTCCCCTCCAGCTCGAGCCCGACGAGTGTCCGCTGCGGGTGGGCCTGCCGCTCCTCGAGTGCCGCCCGCCCGACGAAGTCGTCGTCGGTGCGGAGGTCGACCGCGAACCCGATGCCCGCCTCGAACGGGTCGACCTGGTCGTCGAACTCGTAGCCCGCGAAGATCAGCCCCGCCTCGATGCGGAGCATGTCCAGCGCCTCGAGACCGAGGGGCGTCAGGCCGCGCTCGGCCCCGGCCTCCCAGATCGCGTCCCACACCGCCGGCCCGTCGGACGGGTGGCACCAGACCTCGTAGCCGAGCTCGCCCGTGTAGCCCGTGCGCGAGACGACGATGGGGATCCCGTCGTACGCGCCGATGCGCCCGATCGTGAAGCGGAACCACGTGAGATCCTCGAGCGAGGTCTGCGTCGGCGGCGTCCACACGATCTTTGCGAGCAGCTCGCGGCTCTCCGGCCCCTGCACGGCGACGTTGTGCAGCTCCGCGGTGGAGGGCTTCACCCACACCTTCAGGTCGAGCCGCTCCGCGAGCTCCTTGAGCCAGATGCCGTCGTACTCGTCGCCGCCCACGAAGCGGAAGTTGTCCTGGCCGAGGCGGTAGACGGTGGCGTCGTCGATCATCCCGCCTGTCTCGTTGCAGAGCGCCGTGTACGTGACCTGCCCGATCGAGAGCCGGCGGGCGTCGCGCGTGATCGCGCGCTGGATCAGCGTCTCCGCGTCCGGGCCGAGGATCTCCCACTTCCGGAGCGGGGAGAGATCCATGATCGCGACCTTCTCCCGGCAGGCCCAGTACTCGGCGATCGCGCCCTCGTTGTCGAAGCAGTGCGGGAGCCAGTAGCCGCGGTACTCGACGAAGCTCTTCGTGAGCTCGCTCGTCCGGGGATGGAAGCTCGTCTCCTTCGTGAGCACCGGGTCGGCGTCGGCTGTCACGCGGTGCGCGATCGCCAGCGAGAACCTGTTGTCGGGCGCGTACACCCGGACGTGGATGGGGGTGATCTGCCAGCCGTTTGCCGGGTCGATGTCGTCGGGGCACGCGGACGACGCGCACACGAGGTCGCTCATCGCCCGGAGGAGCACGTAGTCGCCGGGGCGCGACCACGGCTCGTCCATGACGAAGACGTTCGAGGCGTCGAAGCCGGTGTTGTAGAAGAAGTTGAGCGCCTCCCACCCGGCCCGCGGGGCGATCCCGTACGGGGTCACCTGGCCGTTGAAGTTCTCCGTGCAGTTGACGTGGCCCGGGTAGCCCTTGTCCTCGTAGTACTTGGCCGTGCAGGCGAGGCCGAAGGCGTCGTGCCGGCCGACGGTGTCCCGTACGACCTCGATCAGCGGCTCCTGGTCGACGTCGTAGAACTTCCCGTGCAGCCCTGGCTGCGGGTAGGCGTGGCCCATGAGCGAGCGCGTGGTCGTCGCGTCGAGCCCCCGCTCGCGGCCGGCCTCCAGCTTGCGGCGGTGGAACGCGAGGAAGTCGGAGCACTGCTTGCCCTCGACGTCGATCACCTGGATGAACTCGCCCGCGCGGACCTCGTATGCGAGCGCAGTGGCGGCATCCACCCGAACATCGAGACGAGGCTCGGCGAGCGGGGGCGGGAGCTCCTGCTGCTCGTACGTGCGCGGGGTCGTCCGCCGCACCTCGACGAGGAGCTCGGAGGGCGGCGGCGCGCCGTCGACGATGCGACCCGCGGGGGCGGCGACGACGACGGTGACGGGCCGCTCTGCCCGGAAGGACTGCGACGACCCGGGCGGCGACCACTCGCCGAAGAGCGGGATCGCCGTGGCCTCGGCCGGGTCGAGCCCGCGTGCCGCGAGCTCGAGGACGAGGAGGTTGCCATCGCCGGCTGCACGCGCGGCTCGGACGACGGTTGCGGGCGCGTCCGCTCTCGCGCCGAGCGCGGAAGCCGCGTCGCGACCATCGGCGCCGAGGACGGTGACCTCGGCCACCTGCCCGCCGTCCGGAGAGACGACCGTCATCCGCTCGTCGGGCGCGAGCGCGAAGACCGTCGCGCCGCCGGGCCGGACGACGTACGTCTCGAGGAACGGGTCCTCGGGACGGAGCCCTCGGACGAGGACCGGTCTCCCGGAGACGATCACGTCACGCCCCCGCGGGTGCCGCCGCCTCCTCCTCTGCCGCCTGCGCCACGAGCTGCTCGGCGAGCGCCCGCTTGCCCTCCGCGTCGAGCTTCTTGACCTCGTTCTCGACGGCGCGACGGTTGTACGACTGGTTCCAGTAGTCGAGGGCGTCGAAGCCGAGGAGGACGGCCTTGCCGACGAACTGTCGCAGCACCTCGTTCGTCGGGCCCATGACCCAGCCGGCCTTGCCGTCCCGGAGATAGCGCTCGAGCTCCATGTCGCGCTTGTAGCCGGAGCCTCCGCAGGCGTGGAGCATCTTGTCCACGACGTGGGCGACGTTCTTCGCCGCCTCGAACTTGATCTGCCAGGCCCAGTGGAGGTAGTTCGCGCGCGCGACCTCGCCGACCGCCAGCACCTTCGTGTTGTTCTCGGTCTCGGAGTCCATCGCCTGGGCGACCGAGTACACGAACATGCGCGCGGCGTTCGTGTCCATGAGGCACTCGCCGACGTAGTCCTGAATTGTGGGGTAATCGGCGACGCGCATGCCGACGTCGACGTGGCGCTTGCGCGTGGTGTGGCGCTTGGCGATGTCGATCGTTCCGAGCGCGATCCCGTTCCAGCAGGACGACGAGCCGATGAGGAAGAACGGGTCGACGATCTCGTCGTTGGACGCCGCGCCGTCCCCGATCGGGCCGATGAGCTGCTCCGCCGGGATCTCGACGTCCGGCACCTCGAGCGGGCCGGACTGGTTGCCGCGCAGGCCGAGCGCGTCCCAGAGCGACGGCTGGGCCGCCGCGTCCTCCCCGTCGACGACCCACACCGAGAGGTCGTCGTAGCCGGAGAAGTCGGGGCTCGTGGTCTGGACGACGTAGAAGTCGGCAAAGCCGGCCGAGGTCGTCCACGATGCCTTCTTGCGCACCTTGTAGCCGCCGTTCGAGCGCTCGGCACCCGACGAGACCGGGTACCAGAAGTGCGAGCCCGTCTCGGGATCGGAGTAGGAGAGCGTGCCGATCTTCCCGGAGCGCAGGGGCCGGATGTACTTGTCGATCAGCGCCTCGGTCGGCCGGTACATGACCGCCATCACCGCGCCGACGTGCATCACGTAGCACATCGCGGTCGACGCGCAGCCGTAGCGCGCGATCGTCTCGCACGCCATCGCGAAGGCGACGTGGTTCTCGCCGAGGCCTCCGTACTCCTCCGGGACGGTCAGGCCGAGGAACCCGTGCTCGCCGAGCAGCTCGAGGTTGCGGCGCGGGAAGAGGAGCTCGTCGTCCGAGCGCTTCGCGTTCGCCCGCATCTCCTGCTCGCAGAGCTCGATGAGGAGCGCACGCAGCTCCTTCTGTCGGTCCGTCAGGATCCAGTCGGGATCCCACTCGTAGCCGAGCCCCCAGTACGGCTCGTCTCCCCACATCTTCTCGGACATCCCTGACCTCCGCGCTCGTTGACCTCTCGAGCGGCATCGTAGGCAGCGCCGGGGAGTCGGGCAACCGCGTCGGGCCGACCCGGCGCCGGCGCGGCTACGTCCAGGGATACGGGCTGGAGGACGTCGGGTGAAGCGCGCCGGACGCGAGGCGCGAGAGCCGGAACGCGTCGAGCGCAGCCTGCCGCTCGCCGAGGAGCTCCGCGGCCGCGAGCTTCCCGAGCGCGAGCATCTTGAAGCCGTGGTTCGAGTCCAGGACGGCGTACACGTTCTCGCCCAGCCAATCGACGATCGGGTACGAGTCGGGCGTGAACCCCGTCTGCGCTGCGTACGACGAGCACGTCCACTGCTCGAGGCCGCCCTCGAACCTGCCCAGCGCCCAGGCCAGGGCAGCCGTGACGCCCTCGTCGAACTCGCGCGACGTCACGCCGAGGTCCGGGTGCGACGAGCCGTACGGATCGAGCTCGCACTCGGGGTCGAGGGGGAGCGGCAGCCCCCCGACGGCGGCGCCGCGGCCCAGACCGGGGCGGAAGTAGATGCCCCAGGACGGCGGGAGCCCGGGGAGGGGCTCGTCGGCGTCGAGATGGACGACCGGCGAGCGAGGAGCGAGCGCGGCAGTCTCGTGCAGGTACTCGCCCTCCCGCACCTGCCAGTAGTGGAAGCCGAGCGCCTCCGGTGTGCCGAGCATCCGGCAGAGGTCGCGCGCCCACGGGCCGGGAGCGAGGACGACGAGATCCCCCGCGATCGTCCCCGCGGTCGTGTCGATCCCCGCGACCGCACTGCCGGCGAGGCCGAAGCCGGTCACCTCGACTCCCTCGCGGATCGTGACACCCGCCGCGCGCGCCATGCCCTCGAGCGCGGCGAGCGTCGCGGTCGGGTCCGCCCAGCCGCCGCGCTCCTCGTGCAGGAGGGCGGTCGATCCACGCGCGCGCCAATCGGGGAAGATCGTCTCCATGTGGCGGCGGACCGCGTCCTCGCCGAGCACGAGCTTCGAGGCGTAGCCGACGTCGCGATGCTGCTCTGCGATCCGCTCGAGCTCGTCCGCCTGGACGGCGGGCACGACCGCGACGTAGCCGACCCGACGGAAGCCGAAGAGGTGCGGGTCGAGCTCGAAGATGTCGACGGAGCGGCGGACGATCTCGTTCATCGCGGCCGAGAGGTAGAAGTTCCGGACGATCCCGCCCGAGATCCCGCTCGCCCCGGCGCCGACGCGCGTCTTGTCGAGGACGACGACGCCGTCACCCGTGCCCTGCTGCTCGGCCAGGTGGAGCGCGGTCGAGAGGCCGTGCACGCCGGCGCCGACGATCACGATGCTCGCTCTCGGCACGGCCGAACGCTAGCGCTCTAGAATCGGCCGATGCCGCTCGTCGCCGACCATATGACCAAGAGCCTGCTGACCGTGCCCGCCGACGCGACACTCGGCGAGGCCGCGGCGAGGATGGCGGAGCGGGCGGTGGGAGCCGTGGTCGTTCTCGAAGGCGGGTCGATCGCGGCCATCCTCACCGAGCGCGACGTGATGAAGGCGGTCGCCGCCGGGAAGGACGGAAGCGCACCCGTCTCGGACTGGATGACGAGGCACCCCGACACGATCGAGCCGACGGACACGACGGATCACGCAGCGTCGCTGATGATCCACGGCGGCTTCCGGCATCTTCCCGTCGTCGAGGGAGGCAAGGTCGTCGGGATCGTCTCCATCCGTGACCTCATGCGGGTCGCGCTCGACGACCGCTCGCCCCGCGGCGTGTAGGTCGGCAGGTCGCGCGGCCGCTCTCGCCGCAGCGCGCGCCCGACGCCGTCTCTGCCCTCGGACACCAACGGGTCGCCGGGCAGCCGGCTGAAGGCGCGTGGAGATCAGGGCTGTCCCTGATTCGGGTCGTCAGCTTTCGAGGAATCCTCGGGGAGAGGAGATGAGCGAGCTCGAGGAGCCCAAGACCTCCGTCGCGGCTGGACGGCCGTGGGTGCGCTTCTACGGGAACGTTCCCGAGACGGTCGAGTACCCGGAGGTGAGGATGGACGAGGCCATCATGGCGTCGGTGCGGCGCGTCCCCGAGGCGACGGCGTTCGACTTCCTCGGCTCGAGGGCGACCTACCGCCAGCTGGGAGCCGCCATCGAGCGGTGCGCGGGCGCGCTCGCCTCGCTCGGTCTCCAGCCCGGTGACCGGATCACGATCTCGATGCCGACGTCTCCGCAGGGCGTCATCGCGTTCTACGCGGCGTCGCGCATCGGTGCGATCCCGTCCATGATCCACCCCCTCTCGACGGCGCCCGAGATCGAGTCGTACCTCCGCCTCTCGCGCTCTCGCTTCGCGCTCACCCTCGACGCCTTCTACGACCGCTTCGCGGAGGTGCGCGGTCGGACTCCCTTGGAGACGCTCGTGCTCGCCCGCATCTCCGACTACCTCCCGTGGCCGAAGCGGATCGCCTTCCGGCTGACGAAGGGACGCCGGATACCGCCGGTCGCCAAGGGCGCTCCGGTTCGCTGGTGGTCCGAGCTCATGGCGCGCGACTATCCCGCGCCGCCTCTCTCGCCGGCGAAGCCGACGGACCTCGCTGCGCTCCTGTACTCGGGCGGAACGACGGGGGCGCCCAAAGGGATCATGCTCTCCCACGCGAACGTCGTGAGCGAGGGCGCGATGGTCGCCGCATGGGTCGGCCTCAGCGAGCAGGACGTCGTCCTCGCGGCCCTTCCGATCTTCCACGGCTTCGGCCTCGCTGCGCTCGTGAACGCGCCGCTCATGAGCGGCGCGACGGTGGTGCTCGTCCCCCTCTTCAGCCCCGAGACGGTCGCGAAGCTGATCCGGACGAAGCGCCCGACCCTCGTCGCCGGCGTCCCCACGCTGTACGACGCGCTCTCGCGCGATCCGTCGCTGCGCCGCGCGAACCTGTCGTGCCTGCGCGCGGCCTTCTCGGGCGCGGACACGCTCCCGCGGACGGTGAAGGAGCGCTTCGAGGCGCTCGTCGCCGAACGGGGAGGGGCCGTGAAGCTGGTGGAGGGCTACGGCCTCACCGAGTCGGTCACCGCGGTCATGTGCATGCCGCTCGACGAGTACCGGGAGGGGAGCATCGGCGTGCCCTTCCCCGGCATCCTCGCGGGCATCTTCGGTCCGGGGACGGACGAGGAGCTCGCGCCGGGCGAGGAGGGCGAGATCTGCGTCTCGGGGCCCGCGGTGATGCTCGGCTACCTCGACAACCCCGAGGCGACGGCCGAGGCGCTCCGGGTGCACGGCGACGGCCGGGTGTGGCTGCACACCGGCGACATCGGGACGAGGGACGCGGACGGCTTCTTCACGTTCCGCACCCGGCTCAAGCGGATGATCAAGTCCTCGGGGTTCAACGTCTACCCGGCCGAGGTCGAGGCGGTCCTGCGCCGCCATGCAGCCGTCGTGGACGCGTGCGTGATCGGCGCTCCCGACGAGGCTCAGGGCCAGCGTGTGAAGGCGTACGTCGTCCCGGCGGACCCGGCGAGTGCGGACGACGCGCTGGCAGCCGAGCTGATCGCCTACTGCCGCGGCGAGCTCATCAAGTGGTCGTGCCCGCGTGAGGTCGAGTTTCGAGCGACGCTGCCGTTGACGAAGGTCGGAAAGATCGACTACGTCGCGCTCGAGCGGGAGGCCGGCCGCGCCTCCGGCTGAGCGAGGCCTCTCTCGAGCGTCTGGATTGCGCTCCACAGCCGCTCGGTCGCGAGCTGGGCGGCTTCCTGGCGTTCGGCTGTGCGGAGGTCGTCGAGCGGGATCGGCAGCCCGTACGCGACCTTCCACCGCCTCAGGCGGCGTGCCCCGTCCGTGCCCTGGATCCCGGCCGGGACGAGCGGAACCGCCGCGGCCAGCGCCACGCGGGCGGCGCCGGTGTGGGGTCGGTGGACGCGGTCGGCACGGCGCCGCGCCCCCTCGGGCATGACGACCACGCCGTACCCGGCGCGCGCGAGCCGAGACGCCGTGTCGACCGCGTCGTCATCGGCCGGAAAGGCGCCGAGGATGCGCACGAGCGGCCCGAGGAGACGCCGCTCGAAGAGCTGCGGCTTCGCCATGTGGCGGAGCCAGCGCGTCCTGAGCGGGTAGCCGAGTGCCCACATGTCGAAGCCGGAGAGGTGGTTCGCGGCGAGGACGAAGCCGCCCGCGGGGACGCCCTCCAGGCCGCTGATCCGCGGTCTGAAGAGGAGGCGCACGAACGGTCGCGAGAGAAGCTCGACGAGCCGGTAGGCGAGCGGCATCTCCTCTCTCGTCGGCACCTCGGGCTTCCCCGTCTCGAGCTTCCCGGTCGCCATGATCATCGACGGCGGCCTCCTCCTACGGATGTCCCCGCAGCTCCAGGGCGGGATACGTCGCGCCGCCGTCGGGAAAGACGACGACGCTCGCGGTCTCGCCGACGAGCGAGCGCGCACGGGCGACGGCCGCCGCCGGCGACTCGACGAACTCGGCGAAGGGCAGCCCCCGGCGCACCTCCTCCGGAACCGTCGGCGCGTAGAGCAGGAGCGTCGCCCGTCGCATCGCCTGCAGCGCGAAGTAGAGGAAGAACCGGTCCTCCTCGCCCATCCCCTTGAGCGGCATGCGCGGCACGAGCCGGACGAGGATGGGTGCGAGCAGCCTCAGGGCGCGGCGGCCGAGTCGCCTGCGCCCGCCCGCGAGGCCGACCTCGCCGACCCCTTCCTCCGCCGGGATCAGGGCGATGAGCACGCCTCCCTTCCGCACGGCCCGGATCGAGTTCCCGATCGCCTTCATCCCCTGGCGGAGGTCCTGATCCATCGGGTGCGAGTCGGTCAGGACGACGTCCGCCGGCGACTCGAGCCGGACGGCGAAGACCTCCGCGCTTGTCCGGATCCCTTCCCGGTGGGCCGCCACCGGATGCCCGCACACGACCCGTACGACGTCGAGCGAGCCGTTCAAGACCGTGTTCACGATGAAGACCGGGGGTCGGAGCAGGCCCGCCGCCTCCTCGAGGTCGAGCCGCATCGGGCTCTCGTCGCCCGCCCGACCGACGCCGTCGAACGTCTCGGGCGTCGTGTGGAGGGCGTGGTTATGGCCGATCGTCAGGCGCCCGGCGACGCCCGGCACGATGTTCTTGGCCCCTCCTCCGAAGCCCGCGATCAGATGCGGCTCGATGCAGCCGACGCAGACGACGAGATCCGCCTCGGCGACCGTGCGGTTGATGAGAACCGGCGTGCCACGTGAGGTCGTCCCGAGCTCGACGAGCCTGCTTCGGTCGTCACAGTCGTGGTTCTCCCACCGCAGCCCCGCGAGCGATCGCTCGCCGGCCCGCTCCACGACCTCGTCCTGGGACATCGGCCGATGGAGGCCGAGCGCGGTCACGAGCGTCACGCTCGAGCGCTGCACCCCGGCCCGCTCCAGCTCCGCGAGCACGGTCGGAAGCACCTCGGCGATCGGAGTCGGCCTGCTGCCGTCGTCCATGACCAGGGCGACGCGGGTGTCGGCCCCGCAGAGCTCGGCGAGCGCCGGGCAGCCGATCGGCGCGCGCAGGCGCTCGCGCACCGCCGCCTCCAGGTCGCGGACCGGCTCGGCGGCCTTCGGGGCGACCGTCGTCACGTGCCACTGCGGCGGAAGCCCGAGCTCGATCTCGTCCCTCCCCCACGGAACCCTGACTCGCTGCTCGTCGCTCATGCGCTCTCCTTCTCGGCCCTACCGCGATGATGGGCCGGGCGGCGGCCGCTCTGAATCAGGAGTTTCCACTGATGCACGGCCCGGTCGCGGCGAACACGCTTGCGTCGGAACCGATGCGTTTCGCCTGTGGATGCGAAGCGTGGTCCCGTCGTCCGAAAGGGGGTGACATCGTGACGACGATCGAGAAGAGCATCCTGATCGATGCTCCGTTGAAGGAGGTGTTCTCGTACCTCGACGAGCCGACGCACCTGCCCGAGATCTGGCCGAGCATGGTCGAGGTCAAGGAGGTCGCGTCGCTCCCGAAGGGCGGCCATCGCTACCACTGGGTGTACAAGATGGCAGGCGTGCGGTTCGAGGGCGAGTCCGAGACGGTCGCCTTCGATCCGGATCGGCACTTCACGTCGAAGGCCACCGGTCAGATCCCGGCGACGTTCAACTACACGTTCACGCCGATCGACGGCAAGACGAAGATCGAGGTCAAGACCGAGTACGAGATTCCGGCCAAGCTCCTCGGCAAGGTGAGCGAGCCGTTCGTCCGCAAGCTCAACGAGCGCGAGGCGGACGCGTTCCTCGCGAATCTGAAGGATCGTCTGGAGAAGTAGGCCTCGACGGAGTGTCCATCAGAGGGGCCGAGGCCCCTCTGATGCGTTTCTCTGCTCGCGCCTCGCTCGACGACGTGCGGGGCGTCCGGCGTCGGCTGTAATGCGCCGACACCGCGAGCGCGCGCCGAGGAGCGGCGCGTGTCTGGCTCAGGCGAGCGTGAGCCCCGTGCTCGGGTCGAACGCGTGCAGGCGCGTATGGTCGACGGCGAGCTCGATCTCGGAGCCGGGGACGACCGCCTGGGTCGTGTCCACGACCGCGGTGAACTCCGCGCGCTGGTCGTCGGCGAACAGCTTGCCCTCGTCGCCCGACGTCTCCTCCGCCGCCCGCACCGCCTCGGCGCTCACGCGCGGCGCGTCGATGGCGAAGATGAGGTGGTACTCGGAGCCGAGGTCCTCGACGACGTCTGCGCGGACGCGGATGCGGCCCAGCTCCGGAGCGGCCGACGGATGCCTGAAGTCCGCCGGGCGGATGCCGAGAATCACGCGCCCCTGCCGGCCGACGAGCGGCGAGCCCGGGTCGATGGGCAGCTCGAAACCCGCGAACCGCACCGACGTGTCGGCGAGCTCGGCGTCGACGAGGTTCATCGAGGGCGAGCCGATGAAGGCCGCGACGAACAGGTTGGCCGGATGCCGGAACAACCCCTGCGGCGTGTCGACCTGCTGCAGCACGCCGTCGCGCAGGACCGCCACCCGCTGCCCGAGCGTCATCGCCTCGATCTGATCGTGGGTGACGTACACCGTTGTCACGCCGAGACGCTCGTGCAGCTTGGCGAGCTCGGCACGCATCGACACGCGCAGCTTCGCGTCGAGGTTGGAGAGCGGCTCGTCCATGAGGAAGGCCTTCGGCTCGCGCACGATGGCGCGGCCCATCGCGACGCGCTGCCGCTGCCCGCCGGAGAGGGCCGCGGGCTTGCGGTTGAGGAGCTCCTCGAGCCCGAGCGTCTTCGCGACCTCGTCCACCCGCTGCCGCCACTCCGCCTTCGGCATCTTCCGAAGCTTCAGTCCGTAGGCGAGGTTGTCGCGGACGGTCATGTGCGGGTAGAGCGCGTAGTTCTGGAAGACCATTGCGATGTCGCGCTGTTGCGGCGGCTTGTCGGTCACGTCCGTGTCGCCGACGTAGACGTCGCCCATGCTGACGTCCTCCAGCCCGGCGATCATGCGGAGCAGGGTCGACTTCCCGCACCCCGACGGCCCGACGAGCACGACGAACTCGCCGGACTGGATCTCGAGGCTCACGCGGTCCACGGCCCGAACCCCGTTTGGGTAGATCTTGCTGACGGCGTCGAGGCGAATCCCGCTCACACTGCGCTCCTTCCGGCAGGGACGGCCGGATTGTAGGCGCCGCCGGGTGTCGCGCACAGTGCCGCCGGCAGCGCAGTGCCGTGCGCTCGCGTGAGGTCGTCGCAGAGCGCGTCGATCTCGTCGAGGGTCAGCGTCGCCCCGGCGTTCGGGTCCAGCATCGCGGCCTGGCGCACGAGCTCGGGGCGCTCCTCGAGGACGGCACGCACGGTCAGCTCGACGACGTTCTCGAAGGTCCGGTTCAGCGCGGCGAGCTCCGGGGGGTAGTCCGGGACGGCCACGGGGTGCAGGCCGGTTCCGTCCACGAGGCAGGGAACCTCGACGCAGCAACCGTCGGGGAGTCCCGGGAGGAGCCCGGCGTTGCGGACGTTCCCGTAGATCACGCACGGCTGCCCCGTCTCCAGCGAGTGGATGATCGACGAGGCGTACTCGTTCGAGCGCTCGAGCTCCATCGCCTCGCCGCGGGCGAGCAGGCCCTTCACCCGCTCGTACTCCACGAGGTTCTCCTCGCTGCGCCGGACGTACTCGCCGACCGGGATGCGGAGGCGCTCGATCTCGTCGTCGTGCCGCATGAACCACGGCACGTACTCGGCGGCGTGCTCGCTCGACTCGGTCGGGAAGTAGCCCAGGCGGCGGTAGAGCTGAACCCGGACGCGTCGCCGGAGCTCCGGGTCGGACTCGATGCGGGCGTCGAGGAGCGGGTAGAGATCCTGACCGTCGCGCTCGAAGCGGAGGATGAACGCCTGGTGGTTCAGGCCCGCCGCGAGGAACGTCACCCCCTCCGCGGGCACCCCGACGAGCTTCGCGAGGTCCTCGGTCGTGAACTGCACGGAGTGGCAGAGGCCGACCACGTTCTGCGTCGGCGTGCCGCCGTAGACGAGCCAGCAGAGCATCGCCATCGGGTTCGTGTAGTTGAGCAGCCAGCCGCCGGGGCACAGCTCGGCCATCTCGCGCCCGAGCGTGAGCATGTGGTCGGCGGTGCGCAGCGTCCGAAAGATGCCGCCGATCCCGAGCGTGTCAGCGATCGTCTGCCGGAGCCCGTAGCGGGCCGGGATCTCGAAGTCGAGCAGCGTCGCCTCGTGACCTCCGATCTGCACCATGTTGACGACGTAGTCCGCTCCCTCGAGCGCTGCCCGCCGGTCGTCGTGGGCGGTGATGGCGGGCGAGGCTCCGCGCTCGCGCGCCACGTACCGCGCCATCGCCTCCGCGGTGGCGAGGCGGTCGGAGTCGATGTCGTGGAGGGCGATCTCGACCTCCGCGAGCTCCGGGAACCAGAGGATGTCGCCGAGCAGGTTCTTCGTGAAGACGACGCTGCCCGCGCCCACGAACGCGATCCGCGCCACGGCCTACTCCTTCGTCGAGCCGAGCGTGAGACCGCTGATGAACTGCCGCTGCAGCAGTGCGAACACCATGATCGTGGGGAGGGCGACGAGCACCGCGGCGGCCGCGATGAGGTTGTTGTCGGTGAAGTACTGGCCCGAGAGGTTCGCCAGCGAGGTGGTGATCGGCCGCTTGTCCCCGGAGCTCATCAGCACGACGGCCCAGAAGAAGTCGTTGTAGATCCACGTGAACTCGAGGACCGCGAGCGCCGCGAACGCCGGCTTGCAGAGGGGCAGGATGATGCCGAAGAACTGTCGCGTGACGCTCGCCCCGTCGACGCGCGCGGCCTCGGTGAGCGACTTCGGAAGCGTCTTCATGTAGTTCGAGAGCACGAACGTGCAGAAGCCGGTCTGGAAGGCGACGTTGATCGCGATCAGGCCGACGAACGAGTCGTACATGAGACCGTTGCTCGAGAGCCAGGTCGGCAGGTGGATCCGGAGGTACATCTGGTAGACGGGCGTGATGATCACCTGCTGCGGGAGCAGGTTCGCGGCCATGAAGAAGATCAGGAGCGGGACGTTGAACCAGAAGCTGAACCGCGACACGACGTACGCCACCGAGGCCGCGAAGAGAAGGATCAGCACGATCGCGGGGATCGTGATGATCATCGAGTTCCAGAAGTGGAGCGGGATGTCGCCCTGGTTCCAGGCGTTGCGGTAGTTGGAGATGCTGAGCGTGCGCGGGATCGAGACGTAGCCGTGCTTCGCCGTGTCCGCGTAGGGCCTGAACGAGGTGAAGACCGCCCACGCGACCGGAGCGAGCCAGAGGAGCGCGGTGACGATGAGAAAGGCGTGGAGGACGACCCGGGAGATGCTGAGCGGGCGCTTGCGGATCGGGCGCGTGTCCTCGACGGTGACGCTCGTCATGCCTGCTCGCTCTCCTGGAACGAGTTCCACACGAAGACGATGATCGGGACGATCGAGACCACGATCAGGATCACGGCGATCGCCGAGCCGTAGCCGATGCGGCTCGCCTCGCCGATGATGTTGTTCGTCACGAGGATCGACAGCAGCTCGAGGCCGTTGCGTCCCTTGTTCACGATGTAGACGATGTCGAAGGCGCGCAGCGCCTCGATCACGGTGACGACGACGATCACGATGTTGATCGGCCGCAGCGCCGGGAAGATGACCGTACGAAAAGCGTGCCACTCGCCCGCGCCGTCGACGCGCGCTGCCTCGCGCAGCGACGGGTCGATCGCCTTCAGCCCCGCGAGGTAGAGGATCATGATGTAGCCCGCGTGCCGCCAGCCGACGAGCACGAGGACCGCCCAGAGGTTGATGCTGGGATCGCCCAGCCAGTCCGTGTTCGTGCCCAGCAGGCCGTTGACGAGGCCCTGGGTCGGCGAGTACATCAGCTGGACGATGAAGCCGATGATCGCGAACGAGAGCACCACCGGCAGGAAGAAGACGCTCTGGTAGAAGCGCGAGCCCCGCAGCTCCTTGTCGAGCTGGTACGCGAGGAAGAGGCCGAAGGGGGTCGCGACGAGCGTGAGGAAGGCGAGCCAGATCAGGTTGTGCTTCACCGCCGGCCAGAAGGGCGGGTAGATGGTGGCCACCTGGTTGTAGTTCTCGGTGCCGATCCACTGCGCGGTCGTGATGCCGCCGATCCCGTCCCAGTTCGTGAAGGAGAGGAAGATCGAGGCGAAGGTCGGGAACCAGATCAGCCCGCCCACGACGACGAGCGGGACTCCGACCATCAGTGCCAGCGCAAGCTTGTCTCGCGCCGAGAGGCGGACGGCGCGCCCTGTGCGGTGCGCGCCGGCCACCTCTGCGCTCGGTGCGATGTCGGTTGCCATCGCGTCGAGGTCAGCCTAGTCGGTTACGACCCGAAGATCGCCACCTTCTGCTTCTGGATGCTCTTGACGAGCCCGTTGACGTCGTTCGGGTTGTTGAGGAACTGCTGCAGCGCGGGGATCATCACGGTCGAGGCGAAGTCCGGCCGCGTGTCGCGGTCCAGGTACTGCGCGATGTGCTTCGACTTCGCGATGAGGAGCGCCGACTTCTTCTGCGTGGCCGTGTAGCGTGACTTGTTCGCGTTCTTGTTCGCGCCCACGTTGTTCGGGTCGGAGGCGAGATAGATGTTCTCTGCCGCCGCGCTGCCGAGGAATCTCAGGAGCTCCTTCGCCTCCTTCGAGTTGCTTCCCTTCCGAGCCATGCAGAACCCGTCGATCGGGGCGTCGATCGAGTCCTGGCCCCACTTCGGGTTGATGGCCGGATAGGCGAAGAAGTCGAGGTCCTTGGCGTCCGCGCCGGTGAACTGCTGCCCGACGAACGTGCCGAGCATGTACATGCCGGCCTCCTTGTTGAGCAGCTGCTGCGCGCCCTCCTGCCACGTGAGGCCGAGCGCCCCACTGGACGTGTAGGGCAGGATCTGACGCCAGGTGTTGAACACCTTCCTGACCTGCGGGCCGTCCCAGCGCGCCTTCCCCGCCATCAGGCGGACGTGGAAGTCGTAGCCGTTGATGCGCATGTTGATGATGTCGAACGTCCCCATCGCGGGCCAGCCGTCCTTGTCGGTAAACGCGATGGGCGTGAGGCCGTCGGCCTTCATCTTCTTGCAGAGGGCGATGAACTGCGCCCACGTCTTCGGGATCGTGTAGCCGTTCTGCTTGAACACGCTCTTGCGGTAGTGAACCGCCCACGGGTAGGCGTAGATCGGCACGAAGTAGTACTTGCCGTCGGCACCCTTCGACGCGTTCTGGAACGCGGACGCGAACTGCGGCTTGAGCGTCGTCCAGACGTCGTCGATCGGGGAGAGCAGCCCCTTCTGCGCAAAGAACTGCATCCGGTACCCGGCGAACCAGGTGAACACGTCCTGCGGCCGGCCCTGCAGGTAGCTGTTGATCTGCTCCTGGAACGTGTTGTGGTCGACCGTGTTGACGTTGACCGAGATCCCGGTCTTCTTCGTGAAGGCCTTGAAGACGTTCTCGTAGGCCTTCTTGGGCACCGGGTCGGAGGCGTTCGAGCCGAACGAGACCGTACCTGCGGCGAGTGCCCGCCTCAGCGCCGGTGAGAGACTCCGCGCGGCCGCCCCGCCTGCGCTCAGGCCGTACGCGGCGGTGGCGCCGACGACCCCGGCGGCAAGGAGTCCGCGCCGACTCAGGCTGGGATTGTGAGCCTCCCCCTCCGGGCTGGGAGCGGGCGGCAGTGCATCGGACATCTATCCCTCCTTACCTCGTCGGAAATTCGATCAGATTCACACAAGACCAAACCTGATCACTCAGGGGGACTTCGGCCATACACTCGCACGCGTTGCAGGTCGGTGTCAAGTACGTGCCCTCGACGTCTCGCGTGCGCCGTGGGCGAGGCGACTTCGGGTCGTGCTGTGCGAACGTGTTGGGTATTGTGGGAACTCGCGTAACCCACGCTCCGAGAGGTGTCTACCTCGATGCTGGCCGGTCAACGTCAGAAGCTCATCCTCGACGAGGTCCGTCGGCACGGCGCTGTGCGCGTGAGGGAGCTCACCGAGCTGCTCCACGTCTCGGAGATGACCGTGCGCCGCGACCTCGACATGCTCGCCGAGTCGGGCCTGCTCGAGAAGGTGCACGGCGGGGCCACCGTCAGCGGACACCTGAGCAGCGACGAGCCCGAGTTCGAGGCCGCAGCACACCGCGAGCCGGCGGCCAAGGAGGCGATCGCCGAGGCCGCCCGCCGCCTCGTCAGCCCGGGCCAAGCGCTCGGGCTGACCGCGGGCACGACCACCTGGCGCCTCGCCCGCCGGATCGTGGACGTCGACGACCTGACGGTCGTGACCAACTCGCTCCAGCTTGCGAGCCTTCTCCACCGCGAAGCTCGGCCGAGCCTGACCGTCGTGCTCACGGGCGGCGTGCGAACAGCGTCGGACGTTCTGGTCGGACCGGTCGCGCTGATGACCGTGAGCTCGCTCCATCTCGACACGCTCTTTCTCGGCGTCCACGGGATGGCCGAGGAAACCGGCTTCACGGTGTCCGACCTCCTCGAGGCGGAGGCGGATCGCGCGTTCATCGCCGCGGCGCAACGGGTCGTCGTCGTCGCCGACAGCACGAAGTGGGGCCTGCGCGGTCTCAGCCGTGTCGCACGGCTCGACGAGGTTCACACGCTCGTCACGGACGACGGCTTGCCCGGCGAGGCGAAGGACGTGCTCGGGGGCCGTCTCGAGATCGTCCTCGCCCCCGTGCGCGAGCCGGGAGCGCGCCGCCGGAGCGCAGGCAGGGGCCGGCGCTCGTGAGCGTCCGTTCGCGGCAGTGTGCGCGCGCTCGTGGTCGGATCGTGCCCCGGCCCGGAGGAGCGCGGCGCGCCCGGAGGCGGTCGTGAGCCAAGCAGCGGCGCGCGAGGCGCTTCTCTCGCTGCTCTACACGGGCGGCGTCCCGAGCTGGGAGCGCCCCGAGCTCACGAGCCTGGGGACGTTGCCGCCGCGGGCCACGCTCGTACCGTTCCCCTCGCCGGAGCGGGCCGCGACCCTCGACCGCCGCCGCTCGCCGTGGCTCCGATCGCTCGACGGCCGGTGGGAGTTCCGGCTCGCCGACCGGCCTGCCGGTGCCCCCCGGGCCGCGTGCAGCCCCCGCGGCTGGGATGCCGTCGAGGTTCCGGGCCTGTGGACGATGCTCGGGTACGAGGTCCCTCAGTACACGAACGTCGTCATGCCGTTCGCGGAGCGACCGCCGCGCGTGCCCGACGCCAATGCGACCGGCCTCTACCGGCGCCGCTTCACGCTGCCGCGCGCGTGGGCGGGTCGCCGGGTGGTGCTCCAGTTCGGCGGCGTGGAGGGCGTGCTCCACGTCGTCGTCAACGGGCGCCCGGTCGGGCTGGCGAAGGACGGAAGGACGCCGGCCGAGTTCGACCTCACCAAGCTCCTCCGTCCCTCCGGCGAGCCGAACGAGCTCCTGGCGGCCGTGGTGCGCTGGTCGGACGCGAGCTTCGTCGAGGATCAGGACCAGTGGTGGCACGCGGGAATCTCCCGCGAGGTACTGCTCTACGCGACGGGCCCCACGTACGTCGCCGACGTCTTCGCGCGCGCCGAGCTCGACGACAGCTTCCGGAACGGGCGGCTCGCCGTGGACGTCGCCGTCGACGGCCCCGAGGCCGAGCAGGCCCGGCTCGAGGCTCGTCTGCTCGATCCCGCGGGGCGGGAGGTGCTTGCGGCCCCTCTCGAGGTCCGGGGCCGCGAGCACACGCTCACGGCGCCCGTGCGTGCTCCCCGGCGCTGGTCGGCCGAGGATCCGGCGCTGTACACGCTCGTCGTCACGCTGCGCGCGCGAGACGGACGCGAGAGCGTCGCCTGCCGCGTGGGCTTTCGGCGCGTGCAGGTCGTGGGTCGCCGGCTGCTCGTGAACGGCGAGGCGATCGCGGTTCACGGCGTCAACCGGCACGACCACGACGACGTCCGCGGCCGCGCCGTCACGCGCGAGCTGATGGAGCAGGACGCGCGGCTGCTGAAGCAGTTCAACGTCAACGCGGTGCGCGCGTCCCACTACCCGAACGACCCCTACTGGCTCGACCTGTGCGACCGGCTCGGCCTGTACGTCGTCGACGAGGCCAACATCGAGTCCCATGCCTACTACGACGAGCTGTGCCGGGATTCCCGCTACCTCGGCGCCTTCGTCACCCGCGTCCGGAACATGGTCGAGCGGGACAAGAACCACCCGAGCGTGATCCTCTGGTCGCTCGGCAACGAGAGCGGCTACGGCCCCAACCACGACGCGGCCGCGGGCTGGATCCGCGCGCGGGACCCGTCGCGTCCGCTCCACTACGAAGGCGCGATCGCGCGCGACTGGTCCGGCGGCCGCCACGCGACGGACGTCGTCTGCCCGATGTACGCGTCGGTCGAAGAGATCGAGACCTGGGCGCAGACGACGGACGACCCCCGTCCGCTGATCCTCTGCGAGTACTCGCACGCGATGGGCAACTGGGGCGGGCTCTCGGACTACGCGGCGGCGTTCGAGCGCCACGGCCAGCTCCAGGGCGGGTTCGTCTGGGAGTGGGTCGACCACGGGATCAGGGCGCGGGACGCGCGCGGCCGTGCGTACTGGAGGTACGGCGGCGACTTCGGCGAGACGCCCAACGACGCCAACTTCTGCGCCGACGGGCTCGTGTGGCCCGACCGCACGCCGCATCCGGGTCTGTACGAGCTGAAGTTCGTGTCGCGCCCGGTCGCGGTCGAGGCGCGGGGCGGCGGCCGGTTTCGGATCCACAACCGCCGGGACTTCGCCGGGCTCTCCGACCTGCGGGGCGAGTGGGAGCTGACCGTCGACGGCAGCGTCGTGCGGCGCGGAAAGCTGCCGTCGCTCGACGTTCCCGCGGGCAGGTCGCGCGACGTCCGCCTCGAGCTCGGACACGCGGGCGGCGGCGAGCGGTTCGTCACCTTCCGGTTCTTCCTCCGCCGGGCGACGGAGTGGGCGCCGGCTGGCCACGAGGTGGCCTGGGAGCAGCTTGCGCTGCCGTCGCGGCCGGTGCCTCGCGCCATGAGCGTCCTCCGCGCGCGGCCCGTCGAGGAGGACGGGCGACTCGTGCTCGAGGGCGGAGGCGTGCGAGCGGTCGTCGACACGGCCACGGGGACGCTCGCCGAGCTCGCCCGGGAGGGTGGCCGGAACGTGCTGCGGGCGGGACCCGTGCTGCAGCTCTGGCGCGCGGCGACCGACAACGACGGCCTCCGGCTGCTGCCCGAGCGCAGCACCGGTGCGCTCGCGCGCTGGCTCGAGCTCGGGCTCGACCGCGTCGAACACCGTCTGGAGTCGGTGCGGGCGGCGCCCGGAGGGGTGGACGTCGTGCACGCCGTATCGGGACGTGGACGCTGGGACGACGCCGTCCACCGGCAGCGGTACCGCCTGCTCGACTCGGGCGCGCTGCTCGTGGAGAACGACGTCCGGCTCGGCACCGACCTCCGCGACCTACCGCGCGTCGGCGTCGTGCTCGTGCTCGTGCCGGGGCTCGAGCGGCTCGAGTGGTTCGGCCGCGGCCCCTGGGAGGACTACCCCGACCGCCTCGCCTCCACCGTGGTCGGCTCCTTCCGGAGCACGGTCCGTGACCAGTACGTGCCGTACATCCTCCCGCAGGAGCACGGGTGCCACAGCGACGTCCGCCGGCTCTCGCTCACCGACGGCCACGGCGCCGGGCTCGAGGTCGTGGGCAGGCCCGTGATCGCCTTCACCGCGAGCCACTTCACGGCGGGAGATCTCTACGCGGCGCGGCACACGTGCGACCTCGAGCCTCGACCGGAGACCGTGCTCAGCCTCGACTGCGCGCAGCGGGGGCTCGGCACGTCGGCCTGCGGCCCCGACACCCGTCCCCGGTACCGGCTGGCTGCGGGCCGCTACCGGTTCGCCTACGTCCTGTCCCCGCGCGCGGCGCACGAGGCGGGATAGCCAGAGTCAGCGGCGGCCGGCGCCGGCCGAGGCGCGCACGAGGAGCGCGTCGCCCCCCGTTCCCCTGCGCCGGCCGTACTCCGCCGAGACCGCTCGGCCCACCTCCTCGGCGTCCTCCGCGTCCGCGAGCACGAGCACCGCTCCTCCGAAGCCGCCGCCGAGGAGGCGTGCGCCGAGGGCTTCGGCCTCCATGGCCAGCTCGACGAGCAGGTCGAGCTCCGGGATCGAGACCTCGTAGTCGTCGCGAAGAC
>Ga0233417_10000039_pt1 | contig 36145 bp, 34 predicted proteins | sample Sed_MG_FD_189023 | JGI IMG/M metagenome (GOLD analysis project Ga0233417, IMG submission 189023) | Sediment microbial communities from Lake Towuti, South Sulawesi, Indonesia - Sediment_Towuti_2014_0.5_MG | ecosystem: Environmental > Aquatic > Freshwater > Lake > Sediment | place: Indonesia... | reverse complement strand
CGAGTTGATCTTGCCGGGGTCGGGGAAGGCGTAGTTGATCTCGACGAAGGCGTTCCACTTGTCCGGGAGCGCGTCCTCCGGGAAGATCGCCTCCACCGGGCACTCCGGTTCGCATGCCCCGCAGTTCGATGTATAGACCCCGCCGGCCAGTGTGAACGCGTGCTTGCCGGAGACGACGGCGCAGAACGTGTCGGCGTCGTCCGCCTCCTTACGCTCGACGCGCATCACGCGCCAGTACGACTCCCGGGTGGCGAGATAGAGCCAGCGGATCGGGCGATTCCGCGCGCCGTAGTTCGTCTCCATGTTGCTCTCCTGCCCGGACCCGATCGCCACGTAGCCGGCGAGTGGCGCGGCACGCTCGAGCCATGCGAGCGCTTGATGATCCGTTGAGCGCAGCCGCCACGAGCCGGCCTTCACCGGATCGCCGTCGGCCGCGAGCCAGCCGTCGACGAACCCGGCGATGTACTCGGAGTCGGCAGTCTCGGGAAGGAGCTTCTTGAGGTTGGTGCAGGAACGCACGACCCCAGTGCCCGAGTAGCCGGGATGAATGGCCCTCGTCCGCTCGTAATAGACCTGGTCGAAGAAGTCTCGATACCCAGCAGCGCGTTCACCGAACAGCGGCACGTAGTGAAGGTCTTCGTCGAAGCGGATCAGCCGCGAATCCCACGTGCCATCTCCAAAGACGAGCCCGTGCAGCACACCGAGCCGGTACGTCTCGCCGTCGCGCTTCGGCGTCGAGCGAACCGCGGGGACGAACTGACCGACCCCGAGCGCGTTCGTCTTCTGGCCGTCGCTCAAGAGCCAACCGTGCGTGGGTGTCGCCCACACGATCCGCCGGAACCTCGAGATGTTCCGGGTCGTGAGCCGCGTCCCGCCGTAGCGGTCCCGCTCCTCGAAGGCCGGCGCGAGCTCGATCTTCACGAGCGGCCTCCGCCGGAACCGCTTGACGACGGCCGGCTTGAAGCCGGAGTCGGTGAGCACGCGGCAGCTCTTGTCTTCGAGCTCGGCGAACGTGCGCAGCCCGCGGTTCGTGATCAGCTGCTCGGAGGGAGCGAAGCAGTCGATGCACTCCTCGGGGTCGATGATCAGGATCCGCTCGAACTCGTGGATGCAGTCCACCGGGCAGACGTCCACGCAGGAGCGGTCTTTGATGTCGATGCACGGCTCGGCGATGATGTACGTCACGCGCGCGAGTCTAGCCAGCGCTCCTGCGCGCAAGGCCGCGATCCGCTAGCGCAGGGTCGCGGCCGCGCGAAGATCCCTACAGGCGTCCGCTGTCGCGGCCGCAGGCGTCAGCGGCCGCAGCGAGGCTTACTGCGGCTCCGCGCCGACCCCCGTGAGCTCGTCGACGACCTGAGGAGCGCGCTCGACGAGCGCCGACTTCACGAGCACCTGGTCGAAACCGGCCGTGTGCGCGCGCTGCAGCCCCGCGCGGTCGGTGTGGTTCGTGTAGCCGAGGATGGGGACGTCCGGCCAGGAGTCGACGACCTCCTCCGGCTCGACGCGCGCGATGTCCGCGATCACGAGCTCGGGCGCGTCCACGCTGTCGCTCGTCACGAGCCGGTGGTCGCGCAGCAGGCCCTCGAGCTTGCCCCGGAAGAAGAGATCGACCCCAACGAGCAGGATCGTCGCCACGCCTCGACACTAGCAGCCGCCACGGATACTTCTCCCGCAATGGGTCTGGAGCGAGGGCTCGCGCTGATCCGCGAGGGCGCCTACTTCGAAGCGCACGAGGAGCTCGAGGACGAGTGGCGCGTCGCGCCGGAGGCCGAGCGCGACTTCCTGCAGGGGCTCGTCCACGTCGCCGTCGCCTGGCATCACGCCGGGCGCGGCAACCGGCCAGGCTGCGAGCGCCAGCTCGCGAAGGCCGAGCGGCGGCTGGGCCCCTACCGCCCCTCGCACCGCGGCGTGGACGTCGACGACCTGCTTCGCCAGGTCCGCGCCGCCCGCTCGCAGGTCGAGCGAAGCGACCTCCGACTGAGAGGCGTGACGCTCTAGCGTTCTGGCTGCGAAGCCCTCAGAACCCAGGCTCGAGGCCGATCCACTGGAAGAAGCGGTTCACGTAGATGCGGAGGACGTAGAAGCGGTCGAAGAAGAGGAGGAGGCCGAGCGCGACCATGAGCGCGCCGCCCGTGAACTGGATGACGCGGTAGTGGTCGCGGAGCCACCTGAACGCGCCCATCGATCGGGTGAAGAGGGCGCCGGCGAGGACGAACGGGACCGCGAGGCCCAGCGAGTAGACCGCGAGGAGCAGAGCGCCCTGGGCGACGGTCTCCGTCGAGCCCGCGAGGACGAGGATCCCCGCGAGCACGGGCCCGATGCAGGGGGCGGCGCAGACCGCGAACGCGCCGCCGAGCAAGAGGCGGGACCCCCGGCCCCTCGCCCCGTCGAGCAGGCCGGCCCCGACGAGCCGCTCCGGCCACGGGAGGAGCCCCATGAACGCGAAGCCGAGCACGACGAGCACGAACCCGGCGACCTTCTCCAGCAGCAGCTGGTCGGCGAGCAGCCTCCCTCCGAGAAGCGCCGCCCCGACGCCGAGCAGCACGAAGACGGCGGTGAAGCCCAGCACGAACGGCACGCTCGCGAGCACGACCCTCCGGGCCGTCCCCGGCCGCCCGAGCGTCTCCGCGTCCACGGCCGACACCGTCGACAGGTAGCCGGGCACGAGCGGCAGCACGCAGGGCGCCAGGAAGGACACGAGGCCCGCGACGAAGGCGACCGGGATCGCGCTCGAGCTCATCTCACGAGTCGTAGCGGGCGAGCGCCTCGTCGACCCGGCGGTCGAGCTCGGGCTCGATCGGCGCCTCGGGCTCCGGCTCCTCCTCCCTCCGGTGCGCCCACGAGCGGACGAGCACGGCGGTCGCGATCGCACCTGCGAGGAGCGCGACGATCGGCACGAGCCAGGCGAGCAGGCCGAAGCCCCCCTTCGGAGGCGTGGCGAGCACGCCGGGGCCGAACTGCGCCACGAGCGCGTCCTTGATCTCCTGCTCGGAGTCCCCCGCTGCGATGCGTTCCCGGATGAACAGCTTCATGCGCTCCGCGACGGGCGCATTCGATTGGTCGAGGGTCGTCTCGCAGACCGGGCAGACGAGCTCCGCTTCGAGGTCTGCGGCTCGTGGAGGCTCCGCGGCGAGAAGGGGTGGGGCTGTCGCCGCGAGCAGGGCGATGGCAGCGGCGACGACGACGCGGGTCACGGGGCCAGGGCGCGCTCCACGGCCGCCTCCAGGCGAGCGCGATCCTCCGCTGCGTTCACGGCGCCCGTGTACGCCTCCACGACGCGGCCCGCGCGATCGAGCACGAACGTCTCCGGGAAGCCGGTGACCCCATAGTCCGGGAGGATGTCGCCCGGGCCGTCGTACACGAGCGGGAACGTCAGCTCGAACCGTCTCGCGAAGCGGCGCGCATCGCCGCGGAAGTCCTTCGCGTCCACGCCGAGAACCACGAGCCCGCGCCCGCGGTTCTCACGCCACAGCTGCTCGAGGTACGGCGCCTCCTCCTTGCACGGGATGCACCAGGAGGCCCAGAAGTTGAGCACGACGACCTTGCCGCGAAGCGCGGGCAGGGCGAGCTCGCCTTTCCGGTCGAGCCGCTCGAGCGCGAAGTCGGGCGCTTCCGGCCGCTCACCGCGGGCCGCCGCAGCGGCGACATCACCTCCCTCGCCGGTCGCGAGCGCGCGCGCGAGCAGCAGGAAGAGGAGGACGACGATGCCGATGGCGACGCCCTGGCCGACGAGCTTTACTCGCTGCGCCGTCACCGGGCGACGATGAAGACCGGCGTTCCGATCTTCACGTGGTCGAACAGCCACTCCGCATCCGGGATGCGCATGCGGATGCATCCGTGCGAGGCCGAGTAGCCGATCGACGCCGCGTCAGGCGTGCCGTGGATGCCCACGTACGGCTCGGACAGCCCCATCCAGCGTGTCCCGAGCGGGTTGCCCGGACCCGGCGGCACGGGCTCCTCGTCGGCTGCCCAATCCGACGGAGGCGGGTACCACCAGGGGTTGCGCTGCAGAGTCACGATCTCGAAGGCGCCGACCGGGGTCGGGAAGGAGGGCTGCCCCGTCGCTACCCCGAACATCCTCAGGAGCTTCGCGCTCTCGAAGTAGCGCAGCTTCTTCGACTCGCGGAGGATGATCACGGCAGGTCCGAGATCCCGTTCGGTGACCTTCGGCCTGAGCGCGCCGTAGCGAAGCGTCACCGGCCCGCGGACGTTCGTCTTGAGGGCGATCCGAATCGCCCGCGCGTTGGTCAGCCGCTGGAGTCGCCGCCCGTCCTTGGACGGGATCGCTCGGATCCTGATGCCCTGGAGCACCTGGCGCGCATCGACCGGGGCGCGGTCGTACTCGCGGCCGAGCCGCTCCACGAAGCGTCGCGCGCGGAGCGCCGGGACCCGGACGGAGAGCGGCACGCGGGCGCCGGGCCTCGCGAAGTGCGCGCGGCCGATGGCCTTCCGCACGTTCGCCCTGGCTCCCAGTTCGCTCGGGGTGACGCGAACCTTCCGCGTCGGGGTCACGACGAGCACGAGCGGCTTCGCGAACCGCTCCCTCACGTACGCGGCGGCCTCGTACGGGAGCAGGCCGCCGACGGCGACCCCGCCCACGGTCACTCCGTCCGCGATGGTCGGCCGCCTTGGCGAGGGCGGAGGAGTGGGCTCCGGCTCCGGCTCGGGCTCGGTCGTCGTCGGCGGCGGCTCGGTCGTCGTCGGCGGGGCGGTCGTCGTCTGCGACGTGCCGGCGACGGCTCCCGTCGGCGCGAGCGCGACCGCCAGCGCGAAGCCGAGAGCTGCGCACGCGGCGAGCAGTCCGACGCCGACGGCCTGAGCTGCGGCTCTCACGGCTGCAGTGTAGAGGCGAAAATCGCCGGATCGTTCGTGACAACCGCATCGACGCCGGCTGCCACGATGCGTGCGAGCTCGCCTTCGTCGTCAACGGTCCACGCGATCACGGCGGCGCCGCGCCCGTGCGCCGCACGGACGGCGGCGGCGGAGACGACCGATCGGTGCAGGGAGAGAACGCTGGCCCGCGCGCCCCTCAGGAGAGGACCAGTGAGCGCCGGCACGGCCGCCCGCAACGCCTTCAGCCCGACCCGCACGGCCGGGGCGAGACGTCCGTCCTCGGAGATCCCGATCGTGCGCGGAAACGTGAGCGCCGTTCGTACGCCGGAGCCGGCGCCTGCGAGCTCCCGCAGCACGCCGACGTTCGTGGAGGACACGACTGTCCGCTCGGCGAGCCCGAAGCGGGTCAGTGCACCGACCAGGGCGAACGAGGCGTCCGGGCTCTTGAGATCGGCGTGCACGCCCACGTCTACCGCCTCGCCGGCGAAGAAGGCGAGCGCCTCGTCCAGCGTCGGCAGCTCCGGACAGTCCGCGCGCAGCTCGTCCAGCGTCCTCCCGCGCAACGTTCCACGCGCTGCGCCGTGGCTCACCTCGTAGAGGTCACGCGAGTGCGCCACGACGAGCTCGCCGCCGTCGAGCGCGAGGACGTCGAGCTCGACGAGGTCGACGCCCGCTTCGACGGCCAGCCGGAAGGAGCGGATCGTGTTCTCGGGAGCGAGAGCGGCGGCGCCGCGGTGCCCGATCCGTAGGGGCCGCCCGTGACGGCGCTCGAGCGAGATCACGGCCGTGTCGGGAGGTAGTCCTCGTCGAGGCGGCCGCCCCGCGCCGCGTACGAGACGATCATGCGGTCGGTGAGCCACTCGACGGGCGCGCGATCGTCGGTCCAGGCGCGTCCCGACGGCTCGAGCGGCGTCATGTCGCGAGCCAGGAGCTCGCGCAGCGACGCCAGATCGGCAGGTCCCTCATGCAGCCGCCGCCCGATCTCGGACGCCTCGAGAGGCTCCGGGAGCCCGAGCACGATCGTGTTGAAGCGGAGCGCCGGCCACTCCAGCACCTGCGGCAGCTCGGCTGCCAGGGTCGTCCCGATCGCCTGGACGAGCCGCTCGTCGTCGGGCACCGCCGCGACGTTGAGAGCGACGATCCCGCCCGGGGTCAGCCGCTCCCGGACGAGGTGGAAGAACTCGCGCGTCGCCAGGTAGAAGGGGACGTAGGGCTGGTGGTAGGCGTCGACGACGATGAGGTCGTAGCGCGCGTCCGTCGAGCTGAGGAACGGGCGGGCGTCGAGGTCGTGCACCGTGAGCCGCGGGTTCTCGTCCATGCCGAAGTAGCGGCGGCCGACCCGGCTCACGGCGGCGTCGATCTCCACCCCGTCGATCTCTGCCTCCGGGTAGTAGACGCCGAGTGCGCGGGCCGTCGTCCCGGCTGCATTGCCGAGGATCGCGACCCGCTCGAGCGGCCGGCCGAGGAGCGGCGGCACCGCGAGGAACGTGTCCCACACCCCGCCCGTGAGCACCGAGTCGGGTCGCCAGAGGGAGTGGACCGCGACCCCCTCGTTCAGCCGCAGCACGCGGCTTCGGTCCGCGCGCTCGACGACCTGGATGTACTGGTGGAACGACGTCTCCTCGTGGAGGAGGCCGGCCTCCGGCTTGACCGCGCCCGGCGGCACCAGGGCGAGCGCCGCGAGCGCCGCGGCGACCACGAGGTACCGCGCTCCGAGGAGGAAGCACGACGAGAGGGCGAGGAGCGCGGCGATCACGACGAACGTGCGCTGCGTCCCGATCGCGGGGATGAGCACCAGCGCGGGGAGGAACACACCGACGAGCGACCCGGCGGTCGAGAGCGCGTAGAGGCGCCCCGCCACCGCGCCGGCGGTTTCGACGGTCACCACGGCGAGCCGGATCGCGAACGGCGACACCATCCCGAGCAGCACGACCGCGGGCGCGCAGAGGAGCAGAACCGCGCCGAAGCTCCCCACGACGGCCCCGACCGACGCCTCGTCGAGGCCCTCCACGGTGAAGCCGAGGAACGGGTCCGCGACGAAGGGGATCGCCGCGATGCACAGCGCCGAGACGAGCACGACGAGCCCGAGCAGCGAGGGGCGCGGATAGCGATCTGCGACCCTGCCCCCGAGCCAGTAGCCGAGCGCGAGGGCCGCGAGGACGATCCCGATCAGGTTCGCCCAGACGATCGTGGAAGAGCCGAAGTACGGAGCGAGCAGCCGCGAGGCGGTGATCTCGGTGGCGAGCGCCCCGATTCCGGCGCCGAAGACGAGCGCTCCGAGGGCGAGGCGGCCGCGCCTCCCGTGTACGTCCACCGGTTAGCGCTCCTGCACTGCCCTACAGCCCGAAGACCCGCTGGATCTCGCCGAGCGTGCGCAGGGCGAGGAAGACAGCGACCGCGAGCACGAGGAGGAGCACGAGCCAGAAGCGGAGCCCGGCCCAACGTCTCTCGCGGTGGCGTCGCTCCCTCGCGGCTCGGCGAGCACGGTGGAAGCGGTACGCACGCTGGACGGCGCCCTGATCGAGCGGTGGCGCCTCCTCTCTCCCGGATGGAGGCGCAGTCGTGGAGGACCTGGCCACCGGGAGGAAGTCTAAGTACTCCCGGAACACGGTTGCAGCGTCCAGCCGCCGCAGGGGACATACTCTTCCAGGGATGGACGGCTTCCGAGGAAGCGGCGGGCGTTCGCGACCCTTCACCCGCGGCGGCTTGCCCGGGCTCGGAGGACGGCTGACCTTCCTCTTCGGCCTGCTGTTGGCCATGTCGGCGCTGACCGGCTGGTACTCGGGCGAGGGGCAGGGCACGACCATCTCGGTGATCGGCTGGAACACGGGCACGATCGGGAAGATCGTCCTCTTCCTCGGGCTTGCAGCGGCGCTGCTCGTCGTCCTTCGGGAGCTCGGAGTCAGCTTGCCCGAGTCCGTTCCCGAGAGCCTGCTCGCGATCGCGATCGGATCGCTGGCCACGATCCTCGTCCTCGTGCGGGTGATCTCGATCCCGGACACGTTCTTCTTCGCGAGCCGCGGCCTCGGGATCTGGATCAGCCTCGCCTGCGCGATCGGGATCATCCTGGCCGGCCTCCTCGAGGCCTCCGAAGAGCTGTAGTCGTCAGGGCTCGGTCACGGTGACCGTGACCGTGGTGGTCGGCTCCTCCTCGCCCGCGGTCAGGGTGCGGACGGTCGTGACGACGTCGCCCGGCCGCGGCCGCTCGTCGAGCGTACGTGCGAACGCGATTCCGAGCAGGAAGGAGAGGACGAGCATGGCCGCGGCGAGCACGAGCCTCCCGGCTCGCTCACGGCGGCGAGAGCGGCGCGCTCGCCGCCGGCTCGGGCGCTCGAGCATGCTCACGGCTCGTAGTCCGACGCGCCGAGCGAGTACCGGTGGAACGCAGCGCCTTCCACCATCGCGAGCGACCTCGGCCACCCGGGCGCCGGCGCGTACTCCGCGACCGCCTCACGCGCCCAGGTGTCCGCGCGTGCGTACTCGCGCCCGAGCTCGGCCAGCGTGAACGTGGAGCCGACGCGCTTGCGCAGCTCGTCGAGGACGACCTCGAGCTGGGGCAGGAGCGCCGCGCCGCCCGCCGGATCCTCGAGCGCGCGCTCGAAGCGCCCGTTGGCGTCCTCCCACTCGAGCTTCGCGCTCTGGACGTCGGCGATCACGCGACCGGATCCTAGAGGTCGTCGCAGAGCTCCTCGGAGCAGCAGCCGCCCTGGGGCCAGAGCTGCCCGATCTCCTCGAGGATGCGCTCGCCGAGGAGGTAGCCGGGCCGGGCGAGCGCGAACGCCGCGTGGGCGTGCAGGCACTTGAGGCCGCTGGAAGAGCGCGAGCCGCCAATCCCGAGCTCGAGCGAGGCGCCCTCGTCAGCTCCCCGCCGCGTGCCCGCCAGCTCGCGCCGGACGCGCCTCTGCTCCTCGGTCGCCCGCTCGAGCGAGTTCGCCAGCTCCGGTTCGCGAGCGGCGGCGAGGCTCCAGCGCTCCACGCCGCCGGCCGCCTCGAGCCTCGAGATCGCGGCGACGAGCGAGGGGCACGTGAGGTAGTACGTGGTCGGGAAGGGCTCTCCGCTCGAGGTGTACGGCTCCTGCTCGGTTACCGCCGGGAGGCCGTACCGGCAGCGGACGACGACCCGCCGGAAGGCCCGGGGCGGCCGTCCGATCTGAAGCTCGACGATCCGCCGGTCATCCATCCCCCCGGACCTTACGTTGCGCCTTCCGCCAGGCCGGGATCCCCTTGACCACGAACAGCTGCTCCCCGGGACGGACCCACCCGATGCGGCGCGCCTCGCGCCGGGTCGCCTCGAGGCTCGTCGAGGCGGCCAGCTGCTGCTCGAGAGCGGCCTGGACCGCACGCAGCTTCGTCACCTCTGATTGGCGGGCGGAGAGCTCACGCCTGGTCTCCACGTACGACGCCAGTGGGCGGTAGTACAGGTACGCGGCGAGCGCAAGGAGCACGAGGAGCCAGACCAGCCGCAGCCGGCGGCGAGATCGCCTCGTGGCAGGCCGCCCGCCCCGGCGCTCGCCCGTGGTCTTCGCCTTCGCCGACACCCTCCCCGGCATGGCACGTCGTTCGCCCTCGACCGCCCGCTCCCTTCCGGGCGGGCGGCGTCACGCCGTGTCGACCTTGATGACGTTGGTCGAGCCGGGAATGTTGACCGTGGTGCCGGCGGTGAGGACGACCCGGTCCCCGGGCGCCACGATGCCCGCCTCGCGGGCGGCCTCGATCGACTTTGTCCAGAGGTCGTCGACGTCCTGCGACTCGGGGATCCAGAGCGGCGTGACGCCCCACTCGATCGCCATGTGCTGCAAGGAGGTGACGACGTGCGTGAGAGCCACGACGGGCCGCTGCGGACGGAGACGTGCGACCGCGGAGGCGGTCCGCCCGGTGAACGTGGGAACCAGGATCGCCCTGGCCCCGAGCGCCTCCGCCAGGTCGCAGGCGGCGTTCGACATCGCCTGCCCCACCGTCGGGGCCTCTGCCGCGCCGGGCAGCTGGTGCCGGTACCCGAGGCTCGGCTCGACGGCGCGGGCGATGCGCGCCATCGTCTCCACCGACTCGACCGGGTACTCGCCCACCGCCGTCTCGGCCGAGAGCATCACGGCGGACGTCCCGTCGAGGATCGCGTTCGCCACGTCCGACGCCTCGGCGCGCGTCGGCTCTGGCCGGTGGATCATCGACTCGAGCATCTGGGTCGCGGTGATCGCGGGCTTGCCGCGCTCGAGCGCGGCGAGGATGATCCGCTTCTGGAGCAGCGGGACTTCGGCCGCGCCGATCTCGACGCCGAGATCGCCGCGCGCGATCATGACCGCGTCCGCCGCCTCGAGGATCTCGTCGAGGGCCTCCACGGCCTCCTTGAGCTCGATCTTCGCGATCACCCAGGCCTGGGACCCCGCGGCTTGGATCCTCTCCCGCGCGGCGGCGACGTCCGCGCGCGAGCGCACGAACGAGAGAGCGACGTAGTCCACTCCGAGCTCGAGGGCGAGCTCGAGATCCCCCACGTCCTTCTCGGTCAACGACGGTACGGGCAGCTGGACACCGGGGACGTTGACGCCCTTGTGCGCGGATACCTGCCCTCCCACGAGGACGCGGCAGAGCGCTCGCCGGTCCTCCACGCGCTCGACGCGAAGCCTGACGAGCCCGTCGTCGACCAGAATCTCGTCACCGGGCGCGAGCACGGTCCCGAGGACTTCCGGCGCCACGGGAAGGTCGCTATCACGCGCTGCGTCCGCTCCCGCGACGACGATCGGCTCGTCGACCTCCAGGTCGACCGGCTGCGGGAGGTCGCCGATCCGGAGCTTCGGCCCCTGGAGATCGGCGATCAGCGCGAGCGGCCGGCCGCTCGCCGCCTGGGCTTCGCGCACCCTCCGCGCGCTCTCGGCGTGCTCCTCCCGCCTCCCGTGCGAGAAGTTGAGCCGGGCGCCGTCCATCCCCGCCTCGACGAGGCGCGAGACGACGTACGGATCCGACGAGGCGGGTCCGATCGTCGCGACGATCTTCGTACGGCGTTCGAGCGAGGACACTCCGTCGAGGTTAGCGGCCGCCCAGGCGCGAGAACGCGCCCCACCCCGGATAGACAGCCTCGTCGCCGAGCTCCTCCTCGATCCGCAGCAGCTGGTTGTACTTCGCGACGCGGTCCGAGCGGGACGGCGCCCCCGTCTTGATCTGGCCTGCGTTCACGGCGACCGCGAGGTCCGCGATCGTCGTGTCCTCGGTCTCGCCCGAGCGATGCGAGATGACCGTGGCGTACCCGGCGCCGCGCGCGACCTCGATCGTGTCGAGCGTCTCGGTGAGCGTTCCGATCTGATTCACCTTGACGAGGATGGCGTTCGCGACGCCGTGCTCGATCCCACGGCGCAGGAACTCGACGTTCGTCACGAAGAGGTCGTCCCCCACGAGCTGCACGCGATCGCCGAGCCGCTCCGTCAGCGCTCTCCAGTCGTCCCACGCGTTCTCGTCGAGCCCGTCCTCGATCGAGACGAGCGGGTACCGCTCCGCGAGCGACGCGTAGAGCTCGATCATGCCCTCCGCGGCGAGCGTCCTGCCCTCGCCCGGAAGGTGGTAGGCGCCGTCGCGGAAGACCTCGCTCGCGGCGGGATCGAGGGCGATCGCGACGTGCTCCCGGTGGCCCGCCCGCTCGGCGGCCTCGAGGACCGCCTCGATCGCCTGCTCGGTCGACTCGAGGTCGGGGGCGAACCCGCCCTCGTCGCCGACCCCGGTGGCGAGCCCGCGCTCGTGCAGCACCGCCCTGAGGCTGTGGAACACCTCGACGCCCATCCGGAGCGCGTCGGAGAAGGTCGGCGCCCCCGCGGGGACGACCATGAACTCCTGGAGGTCGAGCCTGTTCTGCGCGTGCGCGCCGCCGTTGATCACGTTCATCAGCGGCACCGGCAGCGTGCGGGCGCCTTCACCCCCGACGGCGCGGTACAGCGGAATGCCCGCGTCGGAGGCGGCCGCCCTGGCAGCTGCGAGCGAGCAGCCGAGCACGGCGTTCGCTCCGAGCCGGCTCTTGTTCGGCGTCCCGTCGAGGTCGGCGAGCAGGCGGTCGAGAGCGCGCTGATCCTCGGCGTCGACCCCCACGAGCGCGGCCGCGAGCTCCCCGTTGACGTTCGCCACGGCACGGCTCACTCCCTTGCCGAGATAGGCGCCGGGGTCTCCGTCGCGCAGCTCGACGGCCTCGTGCTCGCCCGTCGACGCGCCGGACGGCACCGCGGCGCGGCCGAACGCTCCCGACGCGAGCCGGATCTCGACCTCGACGGTCGGGTTCCCCCGCGAGTCGAGGATCTGCCGTGCGTGCACCGACGCGATCGCCGTCATCCGAGCTCCTCCTTCGCCTGTTCGTAGTACGCGTCCTGCGCCTCCAGGTCCAGCGAGCGCCAGTCCGCGCCGTCCGCCGCCGCCAGCTCCGACGCCAGCTCGACCCGCTCGACGAAGCGGCGCGAGGCCGCGCGGAGCGCGAGCTCGGGATCGACGTTGAGGCGCCGGGCAACGTTGACGGCCGTGAACAGGAGGTCGCCGAGCTCGTGGACGACGCGGGTGTCGGGCTCCGTCTCGGGCTGCGGGAAGCCGACCTCGGCAACCGCCCGCTCGACTTCCGCGAGCTCCTCCTCGAGCTTGGCGAGCGGCCCCGCGAGGTCCGGCCAGTCGTAGCCGACGGCGGCGGCCCTCCGCTGCACCTTGCGCGCCTGGAGCAGTGCCGGAAGCGCCCCGGGGACGTGATGGAAGATTCCCTCTCGCCCCTCGTCCTCGCTCTTGATCTCCTCCCAGCGCAGCCGCACAGCCGCTGCGCCAGACAGATCCACACCACCGAAGACATGTGGGTGCCGCCGCACGAGCTTCTCGTGGACTCCCCGGGTGACGGCCTCGAGATCCCCCTGGCCTCTCTCCTCGAGCAGGAGCGAGAGGAAGAAGGTCTGGAAGAGGAGGTCGCCGAGCTCGCCTCGCAGCTCGGCGTCGTCGCCGGAGACGGCCGCGTCGGCGACCTCGTACGCCTCCTCGACGGTGTGCGAGACGATGGTCTTCTCGGTCTGCTCGCGATCCCAGGGACAATCCCGGCGCAGGCGCCGCGTCAGCTCCTGGAGGTCGAGCAGCGCCTCCTCCAGGGACATGGGGAGAACCTACTGGGTCTCGGTCGGAGCGTCCGGGAGCACGGGCGGCTCGAAGCCCTCGGCATAGGCGACGTCGCTCTCGTAGCTGGAGCGAACCTTGTCGAGCCAGTCGCGCATCACCTGGTTGCGCCGCTCCTGGAGGAGGATCTGGCGGATCGACTCCTTGGCCTTTTCGAAGCTCCCGGCCGTCTTCTCGGAGATGAGGATGTGGCGGACGTCTCGCGACTCCGGCTGGTCGCCCTTCGCGGGGCGGATCGGCGAGATGGCCTGGATCACGTGGTAGCCGAACTGAGTCTTCACGGGCTGCGAGATCTCCCCCGTCTGGAGCTCGAACGCCACCTTGTCGAACTCGGGAACGGACTGGCCGCGAACGGCCGTGTACTTGCCTCCCGAGCTCGCGGTCCCCGGGTCGTCGGACTCGGTCTTCGCGAGCCCCGCGAAGTTCGCGCCCTTCTTCAGCTCGGCGTAGACCTCCTCTGCCTTCGCCTTGCTCTTCGCGTAGTCGACCGACTCGTACTGCGACTGGTTCTGCGTGTAGTAGGCAAGGATCTCGTCGTCCGTGACCTCGGCGTCCTTCGTGACCTCCTCGAAGAGCTTCTGCGCGAGCACCGAGGACTCGAGCGAGTCGCGGACGGCAGACAGCGAGTAGCCCTGCTGCTTCAGCGCCTTCTCGAACTCCTTGCGGTCCCCTTCGTAGCGATCCTTCACGAGGTCCGCAAGCGCCTTGTCGACGTCCTTCTCCGTGACCTCGACGCCGAGCTTCTCGGCTTCCTGGCGCAGCTCCTCGCGCTGGACGAGGACTGCCACCCACTGCCGCTGGAGCGTCTGGTACTCGGGCGTCCCGACCTTCGGGAAGTCCTGCTTCTGCGCCGCGGCCCCGTTCTTCGAGATCTCCATGAGCTCGTCGAGCGACGCTCGCGTGATCTCCGTGCCGTCGACGACGGCGACGGCGCCTGCCGGGACGCCGGTCGAGCCGCCGCAGCCGGCCACGGCCAGGGCGAGCACGGCGCCGAGACCGACGAGTGTGATGCGCAGGAGCCTCATCTGAGCCCGTCCCTTATAGCCGAGCGGGTGTTAGGCGGGCGTTGCGAACCGGTTCGGGCTCATGCGGCCAGACGCGACTCGACGATGACGTCGGGCAGCCTCAGCGCGTCCTCGAGGCTCGCCGCGCGAAGCGAGACCTCGCGCCGCTGCGTCGTGTAGACGGCCGTCGGGAGCGCCTCCCTGAGCGTCCGCACCTCGGCCGACCCGAGCTGGAGCGGCCCGAGCGTCACCCGCCCGCCGCGGAAGACGAGGTAGTCCGCGCCGAGGCGGGCGAGCTTCAGCCTGGCCTCCTGAATCGCGAACAGGTTCTGCACGGGCTCGGGCAACGGTCCGTACCGATCCTCGGTCGCTGCGACGAGCTCGCGAAGCTCGTCGTCCGACTCCGCGAGGGCGATGCGGCGGTGGAGGTCGATCTTGAGCGCCTCGGCCTGCACGTACGTCGCCGGCACGTACGCGTCGACCCGCGCGTCCACCCGGACCGGCCGGGCAGCGATGCGCCGCTCCCCGGAGAGCTCCGCGACCGCCTCGTTCAGCATCTCGACGTAGAGCTCGAACCCGAGTGCCGCGACGTGGCCCGACTGCTCCGGGCCGAGCAGGTCGCCGGCGCCGCGGATCTCGAGGTCTCGCATCGCGATCTGGAAGCCGGCGCCGAGCTCCGTGTGGTCGGCGAGCGTGGCGAGCCGGGCGCGCGCCTCCGGAGTCAGCTCCGCCGCCTCCGGATAGAAGAGGTAGGCGTGGGCGACGACGTCCGAGCGGCCGACCCGGCCCCGGATCTGGTACAGCTGCGCGAGGCCGAGCATGTCGGCGCGCTCGACGACGAGCGTGTTCGCCTGGGGGATGTCGATCCCCGACTCGATGATCGTCGTCGACACGAGAACGTCGGCGTCTCCGGCGAGGAAGGCGTGCATGCGCTCCTCGAGCTCCCGCTCCCGCATCTGCCCGTGCGCCACCAGGATTCGCAGTCCGGGCAGGAGCTGGCGCAGCTTCTCGGCGGCCTCGTCGATCGTCTCGACCCGGTTGTGCAGGTAGAAGGACTGGCCGTCGCGTGCGTGCTCCCGTTCGAGCGCCGACCTCACCAGCTCCTCGTCGTACGCGCCGACGTGGGTGCGGATCGGGCGGCGCCCCTCGGGTGGGGTCTCGATGATCGAGATGTCGCGCAGCCCCGAGAGGGACATGTGCAGCGTGCGCGGGATCGGTGTCGCCGAGAGCGCGAGCACGTGGACCTCGAGCCGGAGCGAGCGCAGAAGCTCCTTCTGGGCGACCCCGAACCGCTGTTCCTCGTCGAGCACGACGAGTCCGAGGTCCTTCGGGATCACGTCACGCGAGAGGATCCGGTGCGTGCCGACGAGCACCTCCACCTTGCCGGCGCCGAACTCGTCCAGGATCCGCTTCTGGTCGGCGCGGCTGCGGAAGCGCGAGACCATCTCCACGCGGACCGGGAAGTCGCGGAACCGCTCCCGGAAGGTGTTCCAGTGCTGCTCGGCGAGAATCGTCGTCGGGCAGAGCACGAGTGTCTGCCTCCCGTTCAGCGCCGCAGCGAACGCGGCCCGCACGGCGACCTCGGTCTTCCCGAACCCCACGTCACCGCAGACGAGCCGGTCCATGGGCCTCGGCGCCTCGAGGTCCTCCTTCACGGCCTCGATCGCCTGGAGCTGGTCCTCGGTCTCGCGGTACGGGAACGACGTCTCGAGCCGCTCGAGCCACTCCTCCGTGAGGTCGAAGGCGAAGCCGGGGGACTGCTGCCGCTTCGCGTAGAGCGCGAGCAGCTCGCCCGCGAGCTCCCGCACGGAGCTGCGTGCCCGGCTCTTGAGGTTGTGCCACGCCTTTCCCCCGAGCTTGGACAGGCTCGGCGCTCGCGCGTCCGCCCCCACGTAACGGCTCACCTTGGGGAGCTGCTCGTGCGGGAGGTAGAGGCGGTCCTCTCCCCGAAAGGCGAGGTAGAGGTAGTCGCGCGTGACCCCGGCGACCTCCTTCGTCTCGAAGCCGAGGAGCTTCCCGATCCCGTGATCCTCGTGGACGACGTAATCCCCCGTGCGCAGGTCGGCGAACGACTGGAGCGCGCGGCCGAGGCGCGCGTCTGCGCGCGGCGGGCGCTTGCGGAAGAACTGGACGTCCGGGAGGAGCGCCAGCCCGAGGTCGCGCCAGACGAAGCCGCGGCGCGCGGGGCTGACGACGAACCGGAGCGCGGGCCCCTCCGGAAGCCGGTCTGCGTCTTCGCGGACCTCGGCCTGGACCTTCCGGAGCAGGCGCTGCGTCCGCAGGGCCTCGCCCCGGTGCGGGAAGGCGACGACAATGCGCCGTCCCTGGCGCAGCATCGCCGCGAGCTCGGTCTCCGCCTCGGCGAGGCCGCGTGCGGCGATCGCCGGCCTCTGCGCCTCGAACGAGTGACGCTGTCCACGCGGGAGCGGCTCGAGCTCGGCCGCCCCTGAGAGATCGAGCGGGGGCAGGCCTTCCTCCTCCCAGACCTGCCGGACCTCGTCCGGCTGCCACACGAGGTCGGGCGCGCGGCCGACCGGCGGCTGGAGGTCGCCGGCGCTCCCCTCCTCGACTGCGCCCTGGATGTCGGCGAGGTCGCGGCGTCGCTCCGCAGCGGGCTGGATCAGGGCCTCGTCGAGGGAGTGCAGCGCACGCTGCGTGAACGACGAGAACGCGCGAATCTGCTCGACCTCGTCGCCGAAGAGCTCGATCCGGAGCGGCTCCCGGCCGGTGCTCGGGAAGACGTCGACGAGCCCGCCTCGCACGGCCAGCTGGCCGCGGTCGTCGACCCGCTCGACGTGCTCGTATCCGGCCAGCGCCAGGGCCTCGACTATGGCGTCCAGGCCGAGCTCGTCGCCGACCGCGAGCCGCAGGGCTGCCGGACGCTTCGCCTCGGGAGGGAGGCCGTCCGCCAGCGCGCGCGCGGAGGCGCAGACGAGGCCACCGGCCGCGAGGATGTCGAGCGCCCGAAAGCGCTCTCCCACGAGGTGGGCCGGCGGCTCGAGACCCGAGTCGGCACGAACTCCCCGGCTCGGGAGGAGCGCCACGCGCCCGGGATCGACGAACCAGGAGGTCGCCTCCGCGGCGTCGCGCGCCTGCTCGTCCTCGGGGAAGAGGCAGAGGAGGGCTCGTCCCAGCTCCTCGAGGAGCGCCCCGAGAACGAGCGGAAGGGCCGTCTCGGAGACGCGGGCGGGAGCGGGAAGCTCGTCGAGGAACGCGCGAAAGCGCTCGCTGCCGGCCAGCGCCGAGACGAGTCCGTGGAGGGCGGGTGGTGCCGGGTCCATGCATCCGGCGGGAACGCTGTCCCGCGAGGTCATCGTAGACGGCCGACCCGCGCCCCGGGGTCGGGTCTCCGCTGGCTGGACGGACGCGGCTGGGACGCCACGGGGCGCTAGCCCCATGACTCGACGCCTTCGCGGGCCGCGGCTCTTCGGGACCGCGCTGCCCAACTCCCTCCACCTACCACCCCCAGGGGCGCCCCGGCGCCCTACATCCACGGTACCCGGAAACCGATCACGGGTGGGTAACGGCTCTGTCGAGAAGTCGCGTCAGACTTTCCCCGCACCACGGCGGTCGGTGCCGAGGGAACGGGATCAGGTGCCGAGCCGCCGTGAAGGCTCGGGTCAGTTGAACCGCCGCTGCGCCTCCTCCAGACCCTCGGAGAGAAGAACCTCGACCGCGTCCGCGGCTCGTACCACGAGCGCACCCGCATCCTCGTGCGGCTCGAACGGCGCCAGGACGTAGTCTGCGACGTCACGCGGATCGCCGCGCCCTGGTCGCCCCACCCCGACCCGGAGCCTCAGGAACTCCTGGGTGCCGAGCGCCTGGGCGATCGAGCGCAGCCCGTTGTGGCCGGCAAGCCCACCCCCGAGCCGCGCCTGCAGCCGGCCCACCTCGAGATCGACGTCGTCGTGAACGACCAGCACGCTCTCGGGCGCCGCCTTGAAAAAACGGGCTGCAGCGGAGATGGACCGCCCGGACTCGTTCATGAACGTCTCCGGCTCGAGCAGGGCCACCCTCCGCCCCGCGATCCGCATCTCCGCCAGCTGCCCGCTGAACTTGGAGCGGAACGAGCCCCCGTGCCTGTGCACGAGCTCGTCCACCACCATCCACCCGACGTTGTGGCGGTCCCGCTCGTGCCGCCGACCGGGATTGCCGAGCCCTGCGACGAGCAGGTCGAGCGTCGAGGCGGACTCGCCTCGACGGAAGAGCCGCACGGTCTACCCCTCGGCGGCTTCTTCGGAAGCTCCGGCCTCTCCTGCCTCGGCACGCGGAGCACCCGCCTCGGCGGCTTCCGCAGCCTCCGCCTCCGCTGCCGCCGCGGCCTCCGCTTCCTCGAGCTCGACGAACCCGCGCGGCACGGAAACGGTCGCGATCACCGTCTCGTGTGGGTCGTCGAGGAACGTGACGTTCTCGAGCGGCGGGACGTCCTCGACCCGCAGGACGTCGCCGACCTCCAGGGAGCTCAGGTCGACGTCGATGTGCTCCGGCACGTCGGCGGGGAGGGCCTCGACGTGCAGCTCGCGAGTGACGAGCGAGAGCACGCCACCCGCCTTCACACCGGGGGCCTCGCCGACGAGGTTGACGGCAACGGCCGCGTGAATCGGCCGGTCGAGCCGGACCTCGCGGAGGTCGAAGTGCGAGAGCGTCCCGCGCATCGGATCCTGCTGGTACTCGGCGACCACGGACGGATGGACGGTCTTCTGGCCCTCGAGCACGACGTCGAGGATCGCGTGCATCCCGGAGGGGCCCGTCATCGCCGCACGGAGGTCGCGCTCGGCGACCACGACCGGCCGTGTGTGGCCCTTCCCATACAGGACGCCGGGGATCAGCCCCTGCGCACGCAGACGCCGCGAGTGACGCGAGCCGAGCTCCGTCCTTTCGCGCACCTCCAGCTTGATCCTGTCCCCGGACACGGCGCCGGATTGTAGCCGAGGGCAGCATCCGCGCCGAAGCGCGACCGGCCTCGCTGCGTACGTGGCCCGCGAGGGCGAGGAGCGGATCGCCCCGCTCCTCGCCTTTCGCTTACGAGCTCCTGACGGTCTACTGGTCGGCCCAGAAGGCGGCGGTCCCGACCATCGACCACTCGCGCTCCGGGTCCGCGCGGTACAGCGGGTTCATCGCGAACACCGTCAGCCGCGCGGTGCCGCCGATGTTGAGGCCGTGCGCGATCACCGCCGAGCCCGGAGCGGACGCCGACTGCGCGTCCAGCTTCCAGAAGCCCGAGGCGACGATGTCCGACCACAGGATCGGGAACCGGCCGTCGATGGCGAACGTCGCCGGAACGGCAGTGAACCAGGTCGGAGGATCCATGATCGCAGTGTCCGTGCTCGGGAAGGCTCCGACGATCGGGCTGCCGGCGCCACCGACGTTGTTCCAGTACACGATCGCGCTCCGGCCGCTGCCGGTCCGGTTCGCCGCGGTGAGGCCGGTGACCTGGGCGCCTGCAGTCAGGAAGTTGGCGCCGTTCGTGAGAGCGCCGATGTACCCGCCCCCGCGCGCGAAGAACGCGGTCAGACGGGCGCGGGCGGTCGGGTTCGCCGCGGACGGCCACGCCCCCGTGTTGAAGACGACGTCGTAGTCGAGGAGCGGATCCGTCGGCGCCGTGTTGATGGTCGCGATCGACACCGGGTCGGCCACGAAGCGGAGCTCGCGGAGGGACCAGACGTCCTGGTTCACCGCGCCCGTGAGCACGGCGATCCTCGGGATCCGGTCGATCGGCTCCATGGCCGGCAAGGTGGAGGAGTCGCCGAGCCTCTGGAACCAGAGGTCGGCCGAGCGCCCGACGTCGGCCAGCTCGACCTTCGTCAGGGGGTCCGCCGGGAAGACGACGCTTCCGGCCGGGAGCACGCCCCCAGTGGCGCTGCCGAACGACGCCATGGCGAGCTGCGCCGGCACCCCGTCGCCGACGAGCTCGTTCACCGCTCGAACAGCGGTCGGGGAATCGACCACCAGGGCATAGTGATCCGCCACCCCGGGCTCGACGCCGCCCAGGAGATGGCTCGACTTCAGGACCCGGTTCGTCTGGGGGGAGAAGGCCGCATCTCGCGGGATGAGCAGGACGTCGGCGCCCCACAGGAAGCCGTGGCTCCAGGCCGCGGGAGGCGCGTAGAGCTGGCCGATGTCGTCGGAGATGTCGACGCCGATCCCGAGCGCGGTGTCGACGAGACCGCGGCGGGCCTGGGTCATCGGGACGACGTACGACCCCTTGAGGTACGTCCGACCCTCGAACGTGTAGTCCTGCTTCATCTCCTCGACCACGACTCCGTTGGTGAGCAGCCAGCTGACGAGACGGTTCGCCTCTGGGTCGCTGCGCTGGCCGCCGCCCAGCGGAATCACGAAGGCTGTCGGGTACTCGTGCATCCAGTTGTTCGCCTCGTCGAACGGCGGCGGGCAGCACTCGGGCCGCGGGGCGTTCGTCACGCCGCGGCGGTAGAACTCGAGCTCGTCCCACAGCAGGTCGTGGCGGTTGGCGACGTCGTACAGCAGCGTGGACCAGCTCACCGTGTACTGGGCCAGCCGCGCGCCGAGACGTCCACGCCTCTCGTCGGGAAGAACGGTGCCGGGAACGGCGCACGGGAAGGCGGCCGAAGTCGAGTTGCACATTTCGACCGTTGAGCCGTTGAGGCCGACGTGCTGGGCGTACATCGGCGTATAGAAGGGGCCCCAGTCGTCCCACCCTTCGGCGACGGCGGGACCGGGCGGCCTCCCGTCGGGGCAGGTCCCGCTCGGCGGAGGCGGGCTTCCATCGGAGCACCAGTCGTTGATTGGCCGCGTGACGGCGAGCCCGACCGAGGTCATAGCCGCCTCGTTCGCGTCGATCCGGCCCTGGTTCCACTTCAGCCAGAGGTCGTACTCGATGCTGGGGTTGTGCGGCTTGGTCGTCGCCTCGATCAGGGTCGGCGTGACGTAGCCGTGGAGGTCGAGCATGTCCGGCGGCACCCACTCCTGCATGATCGAGACCGACGCGTGGGTCTCCGACTGTGACTGGGTGAGGAAGTCGCGGTTGAGGTCGAAGCCGTTGCCGTTGGCGCGGGTGCCGGCGATCCGGCCGTCGGGGTTCTGGATCACGTTGAAGAGGACGATCGCGCCGTCGAGGATCGCGTCGACCTCCGCGTCGGCGCCGTACGGCGTCGTCGCGAGCCTTTCGATGATCTCCATCGAAGCGTCGACGCCCTCGTACTCGTTCCCGTGGATGCCGGCCTGGATGAACACCGGGACCTTGACGTCGTCCCCGTAGCGATCGAGGAGCGCCTGCGCCTTGGCCGGATCCGTGAGGGCGATCTTCCGGATCTCCTGCCAGACCTGGAAGTCCTTTCGCTGCTGCGGGGTGTCGAGGGCGTTGATCGTGACGAGGTACAGGTCGCGGCCGAGCGCCGACTTGCCGACGACGTCGACCGACATGCGGCCGTTGCTCTCGGCCTCGATCGCCTCGAGCGTGCAGCCGATCGCGTAGTAGGGGATGTGCGGGAAGCTGCCCACGGGGTGGGCCGGGCTCGTTCCGTCCGGCAGGTTCGCGGCGGCGTCGGGCATGGGCGTCCCGCACCACGGGGGCGCGATCGCGCCGGCGGTGGGCACCAGGGCCAGAACGGCGGAGAGGCAGGCGAGGGCGAGCACGAGCCATGGACGGGATCGGCGTGTCAACGGGAGACCTCCTGACTGGACGGGCCGGCGGCGCAGGCCTGCGGGAGTCACCCGTCGAGAGAACGGCAGGGGACCTCGACCTGGCCCTTTTTCCACGGGGCTTTCTAACCCACCCGTTGCCCCGGGGTCAAGCAGGCCGCTTCGGCACGGACATACCGGCCGGCGCCGATCCCATGCCTCGACGGCCTCAGAAGAGCTGGTTCTCGCCGCCGAAGATGGCCGAGACGGACTCGTCGGCGAAGACGTTCATGATCGTCTCCGCGAGCAGGCCGGACACCGTCAGCACGGTCATGCCGTCCGGGCGGCGGAGCGGGTCGACCGGAACCGTGTCCGTCACGACGATCCCCGCGAGATCCGCGGCAGCGAACCGCTCGAGCGCGTCTCCGGAGAAGAGCCCGTGCGTCGCGAAGACCCAGACCGCCTCGGCGCCGGCCTCTTTCAGCGCGCGGGCGCCCTGCAGGAGCGTGTTGCCGGTCGAGATGTTGTCGTCGCCCACGATCGCGACCTTGCCCGCGACCCGCCCGGTGATCTCGGTCACCGAGGCGACGTCCCGCGAAGGCCGCGTCTTGTTCATGATCGCGAACTCCGCGTCGATCATCTCCGCGAAGCGGACCGCGTGCTTCGCGCGGCCCGCGTCCGGCGCCACCGACACGACGCGGTCGCCGGTAAGCCCGAGGTCGCGGAAGTGCTGCGCGAACAGCGGGAGGGCGGTCATGTGGTCCACGGGGATCGTGAAGAAGCCCTGGATCTGGCCGGCGTGCAGGTCCATCGTGAGCAGCCGGTCGGCGCCCGCACCCTGGATCATGTCCGCGAGCAGACGAGCAGAGATCGGCTCGCGGGGTCTCGCCTTCCGGTCCTGCCTCGAGTACGGAAACCAGGGGATGACCGCGGTGATGCGCTTCGCCGAGGCGAGCCGGGCCGCCTGGATCATGAAGAGCAGCTCCATGATGTTCTGGTCGACGGGCCGGCAGCCGGTCTGCACGAGGAACAGGTCCGCGCCCCTGATCGACTCGCCGTAGCGGCAGTACGTCTCCCCGTTCGCAAACGTCGTCAGCTCGATCTCGCCGAGCTCGACCCCGAGCTGCTCGGCGATCTTCGACGCCAGCTCCGGATGAGAGCGGCCGGCGAACACCATCAGGCGCTTCTGTGGAGCGAGCGGAATGGCGTGCCCGGTGGTCATCTCGACGCTCGGAACGCCCGTCTCCAGCCCCGGCAGGGTCTGCTCAATCGTGCCGCTTTCCACCTCGTCCTTCCTTCACGACCTGACGGGCGCGGGCGATCGCAAGCGCGCCCGGAGGCACATCTTCCGTAATGACGGAGCCGGCTGCAATCCATGCGTCGTCGCCGATACGGACGGGAGCGACGAACGCATTGTCGACACCGGTCCTGACGTTGCTGCCGATGATCGTCCGCTCCTTCTTCCCGGTCGCGTGGTCGAGGTTCACGGTGATGTTCCCGGCGGCGATGTTCGTGTCGGCCCCCACGTCCGCGTCGCCGAGGTACGAGAGGTGCGGCACCTTCGTCCTCTCACCGATGTGCGAGTTCTTGATCTCCACGAACGTGCCGGCTTTCGCACCCGCCTCGAGCACGGTGCCGGGGCGAAGGTAACAGAACGGTCCGACCAAGGCATCCGCACCCACCTCGGCGTCGACGAGCACTGCGTGCGGGCCGACCTCGGCACGGGCCGCAACGCGCGAGGCGCCGCGGATGAGCGTGAACGGGTGGATCACGGCGTCGGGCTCGAGCACCGCCGAGTCGTCGATCCAGGTCGTCTGCGGGTCCACGATCGTGACGCCTGCCAGCATGTGCGCCTCGTTGACTCGATCGCGGAGCGCCGCCGCAGCCGCGGCCAGCTCCGCGCGGGTGTTGACGCCCTCGGTCTCCACTGGGTCTCCTCCCTTGTGCACGGCGACGCGCCCCCCATCCGCGACGAGGAGCGCGACCGAATCGGTGAGATAGAGCTCTCCCTGCACGTTTTGCGGCGAGAGCCGTTCGAGCACGGGCCAGAGCCGATCTGCCCGGAAGACGTAGATCGACGAGTTGACCTCCCCCACCTCGAGCTCGGCCGGCGTCGCGTCACGGGCCTCGACGATCGCCTCGAGGCGCCCGTCGCCGTCCCTCAGGACCCGCCCGTAGTGCCGGGGGTCGGCGGGCTCGAAGGAGAGGACCGTCGCCCAAGCGGCCTCGCGACGGTGAGTCTCCACGAGCTCTCGCAGCAGGCCCGCCGTGAGGAGCGGAGTGTCCCCCGACAGGACGAGAACGTGGTCGGCCCGACCCTCGAGTGCCGTGCGGGCGGCCCGCACCGCGTCGCCCGTCCCGAGAGGCTGCTCCTGGATCGCGACCTCGAGCCCGTCGAACGCATCCGCGCTCGCCGGCGACGCGACCACGACGAGCGGGTCGGCGCCGAGCTCTCGCGCGGACCGGAGCACCCAATCCACCATCCGGCGGCCGAGCAGAGGGTGGAGGTGCTTCGGGAGCTCGGAGCGCATGCGCGTTCCGAGCCCCGCGGCCATGACGACCGCGGCGAGGCGGCTGTCACTCGCCCTCGACACCGTGGCTGGGGCGCCAGGATTCGAACCTGGGATCACGGGACCAAAACCCGTTGCCTTACCACTTGGCCACGCCCCAGAGCGGACCCATCTTGCCAGTCACGCTTGCCAGTCACGCCGTCGCACGTTCGGGCGCGGCGACGGGTCGTGTGAGCCACGTCCGCCCGAGGTCGCGTAGCGCAGCCTTCGCCCGGCGGGCGTCGGCCTGCCGCTCGAAGAGGCCGTAGACCACGGGGCCCGCGCCCGTGACGTCCGCGCGAAACGCCCCGCGCTGAACGAGATCGTCCGCGACCTCCGAGGCTGCGAGGTCGTTCCTCGGAAGCGAGACCAGATCGCCCGCGTGGCGCACGCGGCCCAGGGCGTCGAGCAGCGCCGTCCGCCGCTCGTCGAATCCGACCGCGCCGCGGCGCGCGTCGTACTGCTTGTACACGGCCCGGGTCGAGGCCTTCGTCGGGCCCTCCGGTAGGCAGAGCACCACTTCGTAGTCCTGCGGCAGCAGGAGTGGCGCGAGCTCCGTGCCGTCGCCGGTGCCGAGCTGCGGTCCGCCGCGCAGGAAGAACGGGACGTCGGCGCCGATCGCGGCTGCGACCGCATGGAGCTTCGCCGCTGGAAGCGGTGACGGGAGGAGCGCGTTCGCGAGTTGGAGGGCGGCCGCCGCGTCCGAGCTCCCACCGCCGAGGCCGGACGCGACAGGGATGCGCTTCTCGATCGTCGCCCGCCAGCCGGGTGCGACGCCGGCCGCCTGCGCAAGCGCTTCGAGCGCCCGCCGGACGAGCGTGTCGTCCGCGTAGCCTTCGACCACGAGCCGCGATGCGGGCTCGAGCTCCACGTCGTCGTGGAGGTCGAGCGCCTGGAGCACCGTCGCCACCTCGTGCTTGCCGTCCGGCCGGAGCGGGCCGACGACGAGCGCGAGGTTCAGCTTGGCGTGCGCCCTCGCCCTCATGCGAGCGCCCGGGCGAGCTCGACGAACTCCTCTGGAGCGAGCTCCTCCGCTCGCACGCCCGGAGGCCGGCCAATCGCGGCGAGCGCCGCCTCCGCCTCGGCCCGCGACACGAGCCCGGCGAGGGCGACCGAGTTGGCGAGCGTCTTGCGCCGGTGTGCGAAGGCCGCCTCGACGACCGGGCGCACCTCGGCCACGGGCACGCTCCCGGTGCGGACGAACGCGACGAGCGCGGACTCGACCCTCGGCCGCGGCCGGAAGACGTTCGGCGACACCGGGTGGAAGCCGACCTTCGACGCCTGGAGCCGGACGAGCACCGACACCGCGCCGTACGCCTTCGTCCCCGGGCTCGCGAAGAAGCGATCCGCGACCTCCCGCTGGACCATCACGCACCAGCGCTGCAGGCACGGTGCGCGCTCGAGCGTCTCGACGACGAGCGGGGTCGCGATCGAGTACGGGAGGTTGGCGACGAGCTTCTCCGGCGCGGGCTCGAGGGCGGCGAGGTCGAGCTCGAGGGCGTCGCCGAACGCGAGGCTGACGTTCTCGCGGCCGGCGAGCGCTTCTGCGAGCGGCTCCTCGAGCGAGCGGTCGAGCTCGATCGCGTGAACGAGGCGCACCCGCTCGGCGAGATAGCGCGTGAGCACCCCGAGCCCGGGGCCGACCTCGAGCACGACGTCGTCGGCGTGGAGGTGGGCCAGGCGGCCGATGACGCCGAGGATGTTCTCGTCGACCAGGAAGTGCTGGCCCAGGGACTTCTTGGGTGCGACGTTCACGAGAGCCCGAACGCCGTGGCCGCGTTCGCGTGCGTCTGCTCGGCGAGCACTGCGGGCTCGACTCCACGGACGCGCGCGAGCGCCTCGATCGTGTGGACGACATGGGCGGGCTCGTTCCGTCGCCCGCGCACCGGCTGCGGCGCGAGGTAGGGGCTGTCGGTCTCGACGAGGATTCGGTCGGCGGGAACCGCCGCCGCCGCTTCGCGTAGCTCGTCGGCCTTCGGATACGTGACGTTCCCGGCGAACGAGACGAGGTAGCCCCGCTCCAGCGCCACGGGCAGGAGCCCCGGAGACGAGAAGCAATGGAGGATCACCGTGCCGGCGAAGGCGGCGAGCGCGGCCGCGGTGTCGCCCTCGGCCTCGCGGCTGTGGATCACGACCGGCAACGCGAGCTCGGAGGCGAGCGCGAGCTGAGCGTCGAAGAGTAGGCGCTGCTCGGACGGGGTGGCGACTTGCCGCACGTTGTCGAGCCCGGTCTCTCCCACGGCCACGGCCTTCGGATGCGCGAGCAGCTCACGGAGCTCTCCCACGCGGGCGGCGTCGGGGCCGGCTGCGCGATGGGGATCGATCCCGAGCGACGCGTAGACGCCCTCGTTCTCTTCCGCGAGCGCGAGCGTGGCGCGGCAGGAGTCGATCCCGGTTCCGATCGCGACGACCCGCGTCACGCCCGCGGTGCGGGCTCGCTCGAGCAGCATGGACGGCGACTCCTCGCACGCGTCGAGGTGCGCGTGCGAGTCGGTCACGCTGCCGCGGCGGCCTCCATCCGCGCGAGCTCCTCGGCCACGACGGTCTCGGGATCGAGCTTCGCGAACAGCGGCCGCGGCTCGCGCAGGACCTGCCCCGGCGGAAGGGTCGTCGGCTCCCAGCGGCCGACCCAGCTCGCGTAGTCGCCGGTCAGGACCGTGTGCGAGACTCCGCCGTCCTCTTCCACCTCCCTGAGCTCGAGCTCTCCGGCGATCGCGCCGTCGTGGCCGAGGTACTCGTGGAGCGCCTGCGAGCTAAAGGGGAGAAACGGCGTGAAGAGCACCTTGAGGTCGTCGATGCAGCGAAGGGCGACGTTGAGGATTGTCGCCGCCCTCGGGCGATCTGCTTCGAGCGCCTTCCAGGGCGCCTCGTCGCTCACGTACTGGTTCACCCGATCCGCGAGGCGCATCGCCTCCGCGAGCGCAGCCTTGAAGCGGGCCAGCTCGATCTGCTCCCCGACGAGAGCGAAGCCGTTCTCGACGTCCGCGAGCACGGCGCGGTCCGCCTCGTGGAGCTCCCCGGGCTCCGGAACCGTGCCGAAGTGCTTGTACGCGCTCGTCAGCGTCCGGTTCACGAGGTTCCCCCACGCCGCGATCAGCTCGTCGTTGTTGCGCCGGACGAACTCCGACCACGTGAAGTCCGAGTCGTGGGTCTCGGGCCCCGCTGCGGTGAGGAAGTAGCGCAGGCTGTCGGCGCTGTAGCGGCTCAGGAAGTCGCCCACGTAAATGACGACGTTCCGGCTCGTGGAGAACTGCTTGCCCTCCATCGTCAGGAACTCGCTCGAGACGACGTCGTACGGCAGCTCGAGGCTCCCTCGTCCCGCACCGAACCGTCCCCCGTCGCCGTATCCCAGGAGCTGGCTGGGCCAGACCACCGAGTGGAAGATGATGTTGTCCTTGCCCATGAAGTAGTAGTGGCGCGCGTCGTGGTTCTGCCACCAGCGGCGCCACGCATCGGGGTCGCCCTGATTGATCGCCCACTCGATGGAGGCGGACAGGTAACCGACGACCGCGTCGATCCAGACGTAGATCCGCTTGTCCTCCCGTTCCTCGTAGCCGGGGACGGGGATCCGGACTCCCCAGTCCAGGTCGCGCGTCACCGGCCGCGGCCGCACATCCTTCAGGAACTCGAGCGAGAAGCGGCGCACGTTCTGGCGCCAGTGCCGCTGGCGCTCGATCCAGGACACCAGCTGATCGCGAAACGCCGGCAGGTCCAGGAAGAGGTGCGACGTCTCCTTGAACAGCGGGGCCTGGCCGTCGATCGTCGAGCGCGGCTCGATCAGCTCCGCGGGATCGAGCAGGTTGCCGCAGTTGTCGCACTGGTCCCCGCGCGCCTGCGGAAAGCCGCAGATCGGACACGTTCCTTCGATGTACCGATCCGGCAGAGTGCGCCCCGTGACGGCGGAGAACGCGCCCATCGCAGTCCGCTCGAAGATGAAACCCTTGTCGTAGAGCGTCCTGAAGACGTCGCGGACCACCTCGTGGTGGTTCCGGGTCGTCGTCCTCGTGAAGAGGTCGTACGAGAGGCCCAGCCGGCGAAGGTCCTCTCGGATGACTGCGCTGTAGCGGTCGGCGATCTCACGCGGAAACACGCTCTCGCGGTCGGCTGCGACCATGATCGGCGTGCCGTGCTCGTCGGTCCCCGAGACCATGAGCACGTCGTTCCCACGCAGGCGGTGGTAGCGCGCGAAGATGTCGGACGGAACGCCGAAGCCCGCCACGTGGCCGATGTGCCGCGGGCCGTTCGCATATGGCCACGCCACCGCAACGAGGATCTTCTGGTGCGAGTCCGACCCGTTCACGGCCGTCAATCATAGGGGCGGGGTTTTCGGCCTCCTGTCGAAGGAATGCGACGACGACGCCGAGAGCGAGTGGAAGGACCAGGAGCACGAGCGCGACGAGAAGGCCGGCGCGCCGCACGCTTCCGCCGTCGCCATCCGGACCGGGCGTGACGCCCGGCGGGGGCGTGCCATCGACGACGAGCCGCGGTCCTCTGGCGTCGCCGGACGACCGGCCTGCGCCGGCCGGCAGTCCGGGAACGCGGCTCGTGGGCGCGGCTCCGACGGCTCCGAGGGTTGCGTCGATCCGATGCACCACGTCGCCGGCCGGCGTGCGGCTACTGATCTCGACGACGCCGATGCCCTCCGGACGCCTGCCTCCGCCGGCCAGCGGACCGGGTTCGGACGACCGGCGACGCCCTCTCGGGGACACAGCCGCAGGTGTTCCCGTACGCGCACGAGTCGCACGGGACGCGTTCGATGGAGGACGCGCCTTCGCAGCGGGCGTGGTCGCAGGGCTCGCCCCGCCTGTGAGCTCGCCGCTCTCAACCGCGGGCGACCCCGCAACGAGCTCCGCGCTCGACGCCGGCTCGGCCGTCGTCGGAGCCGGAGCGGGCGGGACTGCCGGTGGCGGATCCGGAGCAGGGGCCGGCGGCGAGGCCGACACCGGCGGTGGAGCAGGGGTCGGAACCGGAGCCGGAGCCGGTGCGGGCGGCGCCGCGGGCGCCGGCGGAGGGGTGGGGGCGGCCCGCGGCGGAAGCAACGCCACGGGGTCGACGTAGGTGTCGTTCGGACCGGTGCGAACCCCGAGATGCACGTAAGGAACGTCGTGCTCCGGCTCTCCGGATGGCCCGGCACCGGCGACCGGCGCTCCTTCGAGAACACGGTCTCCGCGCGTCACGCGAAGAGGGCCGAGGTGCGTGAGCGAGGCCTTGAAGCCGTCCTCGGTGAGAATCGTGACGGTGAGGCCGTGTGTCGGCACCTGCCCGGCGAAGGTCACCTCGCCGGCAGCGGGCGCACGAACGGTCGAGTTCCCGACCACCGCGACGTCGATCCCGCGGTGCTGGCCGCCGGCGTACGGATTGTCCCCGAGTGAGAACTCACGGAGGACGGGGCCGTCCGCCGGCCATGCCCATCCCCAGGCGGACGGGGTCGCCGCCAGCGCGCCAGTGACCGCGAGGCACGCTGCGATGAGCAGCTTCGTTGCCCGCCGAGTGAACACGAATCGAGAGTAGCGCCTGTCGGCGCCGCCCGGCCACGGCGACGCCGAGGTTTGACGAAGTTGTTACAGAGAGCCGCGGTAGAGCGCGTTCGTCGAGGCGCCGGTGAGCCTCGCGACGAGGTCCGCGGCGCGGCGCCGCGGAATCCCCTCCGCGACGAGCTCCGCAACCACCTCGAGAGCCTCCCGGCTCGCAACCTCCGCGCCCTCCGCAGGAAGTACGGCTCCGAGAACCACCGTCACCTCGCCTCTCGCGCCGCCGGCGAAGCGCTCCGCCAGCTCGTGCAGGGTCCCGTACGCCACCTCTTCGAACCGCTTCGTGAGCTCGCGGCAGACCGCAGCCGGGCGCTCGGGCATCGCGCACGCGAGCGCGGCCAGCGAGACGCCGAGGCGGCGAGGAGAATCGAACGCGACGGCCGCGTGCGGCCAGGCGGAAAGCTCACGCGCGAGCGACTCCAGCTGGGCGGCCCGACGCGGCAGGTACCCGAGGAACTGGTACCGCTCTCCGACCAGGCCGCTCGCCACGAGCGCGGTCTCGACGGCAGACGCGCCTGGCAGCACCGTCACCGGGAATCCGGCCTCCAGCGCCGCCGCGATCAGCCGTGCGCCGGGGTCGTTGACCCCCGGCAGCCCCGCGTCGGAGACGAGTGCGACGCGCACGCCCTGATCGAGCTGCGCGAGCGCCTCGGCCGTCCGCGCCGCCTCGTTGTGCCGGTGATAGCTCTCGAGCCGGGCGCGGATCCCGTGGCGATCGAGGAGAATCCGGGTGCGTCGCGTGTCCTCGCAGAGCACGAGGTCGGCCTCGCGGAGCTCCGCGAGGACGCGGAGGGTGACGTCGTCGAGGTTGCCGATCGGCGTCGCGCAGACCGCGAGTGGCACTTACGCGCCGGCTCCGTCGAGCGCGTCGAACGCGACGAGGCCGGCGCCGACGAGACCCGCGTCGGCGCCGAGCGCGGCGGGCACGATCCTGAGCTCCCGATCCGCAGGTGAAAGCGCCTCTTGCCGGGCCGCCTCCTGCGCGGGGCCGAGGACGAGATCGCCCGCAGCCTCGCCGAAGCCTCCTCCCACGACCACGACATCCGGGTCGAACAGGTTCGCGAGCGACCCGATCGCGGCGCCGAGGAAGGAGCCGATCTTGGCAAGGCCGGCGCGCGCGTCCTCATCGCCTGACCGGGCCCGTTCCACGAGAACGTGCGCGTCGGCGCTCTCGCCCCAGAGCTCCCGGGCGACTCGGTCCGCGGCAGTCCCGGAGGCGACCGCTTCCAGGTGTCCATGCCCGTGGCAGGCGCCCTGGCACGGGGGGCCGCCGGCCTGGACGACGATGTGACCGATCTCCGCCCATCCGCGGTAGAGCCTCTCGTCGAGCACGAGCCCGCCCCCGACTCCGGTGCCGAGCGTGAGCATCACGAGGGTCGAGGCGCCCCGACCCGCTCCGAGCCTCCACTCAGCGAGCGTCGCAGTGTTCGCGTCGTTCTCGACCCCGATGGGAAGCCCGAACCGTTCGCGTGCCCACCCCCCGAGGTCGAAGTCGGCAAGCGGGATGTTCGTCGCGTGCAGGATGCGGCCGGTGCCGCGCTCGAGGTGCGACGGGAATCCGAGCCCGACCGCGGCGACCTCGGCGTCGCGCACGCTCTCGACGGCCTCCCCGAGCGCCGCGAGGACGTCCTCCCGGGATTCCGCCGGGGTCGGGTGCTCGGTCCGGCGGAGGATCCGGCCCTCGCGGTCGAGGACGCCGGCGAGGATCTTCGTCCCGCCCACGTCGACGCCTATGGCAAGAGGGAGTGCCATGGCCGCGGGCTACCATAGCGGCCCGGATGGCCGAGGGAACGAAGCCCTACCGGCTGTATCGCGGCGGCCGAGCGAAGGGCAAGGTCCCCCTCGAGAAGCCGCCCCCGGCGCAGCAGCCGGTCAGCCCGCCTCGCCCGCGGCGCAGGCGTCGCCTCGGGCTCTGGATCGGGCTCGCGCTGCTCGGCCTCGTCGTGCTCGCAGTCCTCTGGGCGGTGCTCGGCTACGTCTCGTTCTCGCGCGGCGTCGCGCAGGCGAACGAGCGGCTCCCGTCGGCCGCCGCGGCAGCGCTCGCAGAGTTCGACGGCACGCTGCTCTCCGACCCCGCGAACATCCTCGTCATCGGCACCGACGGCGGCAGGGCGCCGGGCCGCGAGGGCTCCAACCGCTCGGACTCGCTACTCCTCCTACGCACCGATCCGGAGCGGAACCGTCTCTCCTACCTCTCGATCCCGCGCGACCTCCGGGTCGAGGTGCCGGGCTTCGGGAGCGAGAAGGTCAACGCCGCCAACCAGCTCGGCGGGCCGGCGCTGACGATCCAGACGGTGCGCGCGTTGACAGGACTGCCGATCCACCACGTCGTCGTCGTCGACTTCGACGGCTTCAAGGAGCTGATCGACGCGCTCGGCGGCATCGAGGTGGACGTACCGAAACCGATCCTGTCGAACCGCTTCGACTGCCCGTACTCCAGGGAGCGCTGCCGCCAGTGGGAGGGCTGGCGCTTCGCGAAGGGCAAGCAGCACATGGACGGCCGGCGGGCTCTCGTCTACTCGCGGATCCGCACGAACCGGCTCGACCCGTCGGACACGGACATCAGCCGGACGGCGCGGCAGCAGGCGGTCGCCGAGGCGGTCGGCGACAAGATCGCGAGCCTGGGCACGTTTCTCCGCGCGCCCTTCATCGGCGACTCCCTCGCGGCGCCGCTCGCGACCGACCTCTCCGCAGGGGAGCTCGCCCGCCTCGGCTGGGTGCGCTTCCGCGCGAACGACGGGCGCTCGCTCCACTGCCGGCTCGGAGGAGATCCGGCGACGATCGGCGGGGAGTCGGTCCTCCTCGGCTCCGAGGACAACGTGGACGTGATCGCGATGTTCCTGCGGCGAACGGCGGCGCTGCCGCCGCCGAAGGGGGCGCTCTACGCGCCCGGCTGCACGCGCCGCCCCCGCTGAGCGCGGGCCGCGCCTGCGCAGGTTGCCCGGCGCAGGTCGAGGCCGTAGGCTTCTCCCGCCATCGACCCTGCGGCAGGGAGGCCGGGACTGTTCGACGCCGCCGACTCCAGCCCGACCCTCGACCCTGAGCCGGCTCCGGCCGTGCGTACCCGGCCGGGCTTCCCCGATCTCGTCTGGACGCACGGCTTTCACGGTCGTACGTCGACTGCTCGGGCTCGTCGTTCGGCCCGCGTGACCCCGTCCTCATGACGGACCTCCCGATCACCGGGTCGGTTCGGGTCGGCGCCTACGCGCTCGAGGTCGGGCCGCAGACCGGGTCGTTCGCGCAGTTCCAGCCCGAGCGCGAGCGCGACCGCGAACGCGAGCTCCGAGACGCGCTCGCCGAGAAGCCCGAGGGGCCGCTCGAGCCGGTCGTCGAGACGCTCGAGGAGCTCGAGGACACCGCCGACGCGGTCACGAACCGGATCGAGCACGCACACACGCTCTTCCGGGCAGCCGTCGAGGGCCGCCTGCTCGACCGAGACCTCCTGATCGGGGAGGTCGGCTCGCTCCTCGGACTGCTCCAGCGGCTCGACAAGGCCGGCCGGTACGAGGAGGAGCTCCGCCTCGCGAAGGCGCTGCACGGCCTGCTCGTGCTCGCTCTCCGCTGGCTCGAGCTCGTCCGCTCGCTCCGGATGGTGCTACGCGCCGCACGCCGGGCCGGGGACGAGGCCGGGCAGGCGTGGGCGCTGAACGAGCTCGGCGTGCTCCACCTCTGCGCGGGCGACGCGAAGCGGGCGGCCGAGCACCTCGAGGAGGCGCTCGCGATCGAGGAGCGGATCGGGGACGCCGCGGGCCGATGCGCCGCCCGGCACAACCTCGACTGCGCCCGGCGGGACGTCGCGCGCAGCTCACAGCTGCGTCGCCGGCTCGTCGCCGCGGCTGCGGGTGCGCTCGTGCTGTTCGCGGCCGGGGCGGCGGTCGGGCTCGCGCTCGGCGGCACCGGCGGAGACGACGTGACCGAAGCGGTGCCGACGACCGACGAGAGGACGACGACCGACGAGACGACGGACGAGACGACGACGGACACGACGACGACCGAGGCGCCGCCGGAGCTCACCCTGGAGGTCGTCGTGGACGGAAGCGGCACCGTCGACAGTGCCGACGGGACGATCGCGTGCGGAACCGCGTGCAATTGGACGTACGACGACGTGACCAAGGTGACGCTGACGGCGAGCGCCGACGAGGGATGGGCGTTCGTGGAGGGGCAGGGCATGGAGTGCGCGGAGGGAGGTCAGACGGAGGTCGCCTGCACCGTGACCGTGACCGGCGTCACGACGGTGACCGCCGTCTTCAGGCCCCTCGTCACCGTCTCCGTCAAGCCGGCCGGCAACGGAACCGTGACGAGCGACCCACCTGGAATTGACTGCCCGGAGACGTGCTCGTGGGACTTCGCGGAGGGCACGCCACTCACTCTCACCGCCGAAGACACCGTGGAGGGCTGGGCCTTCGACCGTTGGGAGAACATCTGCGAAGGTACGACGAGTCCGTCCTGCAGCTTCGACGTGACCCCGGACGTCGGGGTCGCGGTCCCCGTTTTCTCGCAGCCCGGAGGCTAGTCGGCCTCCTCCACCTGCACGGCGATCGGGAAGTGGTCCGAGTAGCCGTCCTCGTTGGCGGCGTCTCCCATGCCGCCGAACGGGATCGGCGCGGGGTACACCGCCTCGGGGTCGAACATGCCCGGGAAGCGGACGATCTCGACGGTCTCCGGGAGGACCCGTATGGGCGACCCGGGATCGAGCATGTTCCGGTTCACGAGGAACTGGTCGAGGAGGTTGGAGAAGCCCTCGAAGTAGAACGTGCCCTCACGAGCGCCCATGAGCCCCCACATGAGGTTGAGGAGGCGCGGGCTGTCGGCCCGCAGGACCTTCGCCCGCTGCCGGGTGCTGAGGGCGTACTGGACGAGGGACACGTCGAAGGGCTCGTCGTTGAAGTCGCCCATGGCGAGGACCGGCGTGTCCGCCCCGTGCACCTCGATGGCGCGCTGATGGAAGTACGCGAGCGTCTCGCCGGCGATCGCCCGGTACCCCGCCGACTCGAGCGCCCCCCCGCTTCGTGCCGGCCAGTGGTTCCCGAAGACCGCCCAGGTCCTCCCTCGGTGCGTCGTGAAGCTCACCTGGAAGATCTCGCGGGTCGCCGTGCGCCTCATCACGACGTGCTGGAAGCGCAGGCCGGGCGGAGCCGTAAAGAGTCGTGGGTCGAAGATGAAGGCGACGTCGATCCCGCGCTCGTCGACCGTGTCCGCGTGGGCGACCTCGTAGGCGCGCGCCGGGAGCAGGGCGGCGACGCGGTCCCGGAGCCTCCGGACGACGAACTCGTTCTCCACCTCGCAGATGCCGAGGAGGTCCGGCCCCACGCCGCCGTTCATCTGCGCGATCACCGACGCGAGCTGCCGGGTCTTCCGGTCCCGCAGCGCGGGAGTCCACCCTTCGATGCTCTTTCCGAGAGCGCGCCGCACCTTGTCCGTTCGCCGCGGCGAGCCCTCCGAGTCGAAGAGGTTCTCGAGGTTCCACCAGGCCACGTAGTAGGTCGACGGCATCGCACCTCCTGCGAACGCGGGTGGCCTCCCCTCCGATCGCCGTACCGGCCGATCGACGTCGGCGCCGCAGAGAGTATGCACGTCCGCTGGGTGGCGCTCGCCTTCTCGTCTACGGGTGCTTGACAACCTGGGCCTGGTGCGCCACCCTCGCTGCTGTCGTCCAGAACGGCACCGAGATGGAGCATCGACCCGATGAGCAGGCGGCGCGCGCAACACCGGTGCCATGGACCGAGCGCGTTCTCGATCTGCTCCGCGACTGGCAGCGACGGGCCGCGGTCAGCCAGGAGGCGCACTACGCACGTGCGACGCGGCTGGCCAGCTACAACATCTGGTTCGGCATCCCCGTCGTCGCGCTCGCGACGTTCGTGGGAACGGCCGTCTTTGCGTCGCTCCAAGAGACCGACGTTTCTGTCGAGATGCGAATCTTCGTCGGGTCGGTCAGCGTGCTGGCGGCCGTCCTCGCAAGCCTTCAGACGTTCCTCCGATTCCAGGAGCGGGCAGAGAAGCATCGCGTCTCCGCGGAGCTGTGGGCGGCCATCCGTCGGGAGATCGACCAGATGCTCGCGTTGCACCCTGAGTACCTCGCCGAGCGGAGCGACCCGAAGAAGTACCTCGACGACCTGCGCCGGCGGATGGACGAGGTGTCCGCCCAGTCGCTCGAGATCGGAGATAGGGACTGGGCTTTGGCTCAGCGCAAGCTCAGCGCGGGGGACGCCGAGCAGGTCCGTCCACAGACCCCAACAACGGACCTGCCCTGAGCGTGCCAAGGGCAGTGCCGACGGTATCCGGCCCGTTCGCGGCGAGCCGAGGTACCGCTTCGGCGGCGCGTGGGACGCCGCGGGCTCGATAGGACAGAACGGGGCCTGATCAGTCCGTGGACGCCTTCTTGTCCTTCGCGGCCTTCTCTGCAGGCTTGTCGGCGGCCTTCTCCCCCGCCGTCGCAGCCTCGCCCTCCTTGGACGCGGCCTTCCGCGACCCGCGCCCGTAGTCCGTCGAGTAGAAGCCCGAGCCCTTGAAGTGC
>Ga0233417_10000036_pt1 | contig 37727 bp, 38 predicted proteins | sample Sed_MG_FD_189023 | JGI IMG/M metagenome (GOLD analysis project Ga0233417, IMG submission 189023) | Sediment microbial communities from Lake Towuti, South Sulawesi, Indonesia - Sediment_Towuti_2014_0.5_MG | ecosystem: Environmental > Aquatic > Freshwater > Lake > Sediment | place: Indonesia... | reverse complement strand
CGTGCAGCGCCTCCTCGCCGCGCAGTCCCTCGGCGCCTGCCTGCATCGCCTCGAGCGTTCGGCGGAAGCAGCGCCGGACGCCGGCGAGGTACAGCTCCTTCTTCGAGCCGAAGAGGCGGAAGAGGTAGGGCTGCGAGATCCCGGCCTTGCGGGCGATGGCGTCGGTCGAGGCGCCATGGAAGCCGGCGCGGGCGAACTCCTCGACGGCGGCGGCGAGGACCTCCTCGCGCCGCTCTCCTGCCGTCTGCCTGATCGCCGTCGTCACAGGCTAGAAGTTAGCACTCACTCACAACTGAGTCAAGACCCTCGCGACGCGGTCGACCTCCGCCTCGGTCGTCGTCGTCGCGAAGGGGAGCGCGAGGGAGCGCGCGAAGGCGCGATCGGCGCCCGGGAACGGCCCCTGAGCACGGTACGGCTCGAGCTGATGTACTGCCCACGTCCCGATCTGGGCCTCGATCCCGGACTCCCGGAGTGCGGCGAGCGCCTCGTCACGGCGGTCGAGCTGGACGACGTAGGCCTGCCAGCCGTGCCTGTCGCCCTCCGCGGCACGCGGCGTCAGCACGATGTGCTCGAGCCGCTCCGTGTACCACCTCGCAACCCGCTCGCGGGCGGCGAGGAGCTCCTCCAGGCGCTCGAGCTGAGGGATCCCCAGAGCGCAGAGGACGTCGGGCAGGCGGTAGTTGAAGCCGGGGGCCGGCATGTCCCCGAGCGTCTGCCAGCCGTGGTGCCGGAAGCGCCGCACGGCGGCGTCGAGCTCCGCCTCGTCCGTGGTGACCGCGCCGCCCTCCCCGGTGGTGACGATCTTTCGCGGGTGGAACGAGAGGCACGCGGCCACTCCGAGCGCGCCGCACGGCGTCCCCCGGTAGCGGGCGCCGAGCGCGCCCGCGGCGTCCTCCACGAGCGCGACCTCCTGCGGCACCGCGGTCTGTAGCGCCTCCCAGTCGACCGGTCGGCCGAAGAGGTGCACGGCCATGACCGCCCGGGTGCGCGACGTCACTGCCGCCGCGACGGCCCCCGGATCGAGGACGAACGTGTCCGGCTCGACGTCGACGAGGACGGCCCGGGCGCCGCAGAGCTCGACGACGTTGGCGGTCGCTGGGAACGTGTAGGCGGGAACGATCACCTCGTCCCCGGGCCCGATCTCGAGGGCGAGGAGCGCGAGGTGGAGCGCGGCCGTCCCGGAGGAGAGAGCCGCTGCGTGGGCCGTTCCGACCGCGGCCGCGATGGCGGCCTCGAACTCGTCCACCTTCGGGCCCATGGTCAGCTGCCCGCTCTCGAGCACGTCCGCGACCGCTGCGAGCTCTGCCTCGCCGACATCCGGCCGGGCAAGGCGGATCGGCTCCCCACTGCGACGGGTGTCTGACACCGAAGGGTCAGGAACGCGCATGGCTCCGTTGGCTGGTGTCAGACACCGAGCCTCTCCCGGTACCAGGCGATCGTGCGCGCAAGGCCCTCGTCGAGCTCGATCTTCGCCTCGAACCCGAGCAGCCGGCGGGCTTTGTCGACGTTCGGGATCCGCAGCTCGACGTCGGTGTAGCCGAGCGGCTCGAACACGAGGTCGCCCGGGCACCCGGTCAGCCGCTTGATCCGCTGCGCGAGGTCGTAGATCGTGACCGCCGAGCGCGCGTTGCCGACGTTGAAGCTCTGCCCGACCGCGTTCGGATGCCCGAGCGCGAGCAGCAGCGCGTCCACCATGTCGTCGACGTAGCACCACGCCCGGATCTGGGAACCGTCGCCGTGGATCACGAGGTCGCGGCCCTCGAGCGCCGTCTCGATGAAGGCTCGGATCGCGCCGCCGCCGACCTGACCCGGCCCGTACACGTTGAACGGGCGCAGCGAGACGGTCGGCAGTCCGAGCTCGTCGTAGTACGCGTGAGCCATGTGCTCGCCCGCGAGCTTGGAGACCGCGTACGTCCAGCGCGCCTCGCCCACCGAGCCCTGCGTCGTCACGGTCTCCTCGTCCACCTTGAAGGCGTAGGTTCCGAACACCTCGCTCGTCGAGAACTCGATGACGCGCTCGATCGTGTCCCGCGTGGCCACGGCGGCCTCGAGCGCGTTGTACGTCCCGATGAGGTTGACCCGCATCGTCCGGACCGGGCTCTCGAGGACGGTGTCGACGCCGGCGATCGCGGCCGCATGCACGAGATGGGTCGCCCCGGCCACGGCCTCGGCGAGGAACGCGGCGTCGAGGACGTCACCTTCGACGAAGTGGAAGTTCGGATGAGCGGCGAGCGTCGTCCCGCCGAGCGTGTTGCGATGGAGATTGTCGACGGCGACGACCTCGTTCGCGTCGACGAGGCGTCGCGCGAGCGTCGTGCCGATGAAGCCGGCGCCGCCGGTGATCACGATGCGCTTTCCTTGGAGCGGCACGCGCCCGAGTCTACGCGGGCGGCGACGAGTACCCTCGCCCCATGAGGGCGGCGTTCGCGATCGCCGTGACGGCCGGGGTGCTCGCAGCGGGCCTCTCCGCGCCGGCGACGCTCGCCTCGGAGACCGTGCTCCGCGTCACGTACTGGGGGGACGGAGCAAACGCCGCGTCGCGCGTGACGTGGACGCTGCGCTGCAACCCTCCGCGCGGAACGCTCGCGCGGCCTGCGCTGGCCTGCCGGAGACTCGCGCAGGGAGGGCCGAAGCTCTTCGCTCCCACCCCGCCCGACACGGTGTGTACCGAGATCTACGGTGGGCCACAGAAGGCGCGCGTGATCGGAAGGATCGGGAGCACGCACGTGTGGACGACCTTCACCCGCACGAACGGCTGCGAGCTCGCCCGCTGGAACCGCATCTCGCCGTGGCTCGTCCCGGCGGGCGGGGTGACGAGGTAACAGGAACCGCGGCTACCATCGGCCGCCGTGAAGACGGTCCTCTTCGTAGGCGCAGGCCGCCATCAGCGGCGCGCGATCGAGCAGGCACGCACCCGCGGCCTCCGCGTCGTGGCTGTCGACCGCAATGCAGAGGCGCCCGGTCTCGCGGTTGCAGACATCCCCGCGGTCGTCGACTTCGGCGATTACGAAGGCGTGATCGACGTCGCACGCCGGGCTGGCATCGACGGCGTCCTCACCATCTCGGCCGACCGCGCAGTGCCGGTCGTCGCCGCGATCGCGGAGGCGCTGAGCCTCCCCGGTATCGGAACCGAGACGGCGTTTCGGCTGACGCACAAGCTCGCGATGCGAGCCGCGCTCGGCGGACACGACCTCCCGCAACCACGGTACGCGAGCCTCCGCTCCGCGTCCGACATCGGCCCCGCGCTCGACGGCGTGCGCCTGCCGGCGGTGCTGAAGCCGGTCGACTCGGGAGGGCAGCGCGCCGTGTTCCGGGTGGAGAGCCGCGACGACGTCGAGCAGAACCTGGCCGAGGCGACGACCGAGTCGCCGACCGGCGAGGCGATCCTCGAGGAGTTCGTGGACGGCGTCGAGCTGAACGGGATCGTGATCGCGCGCGGCGCCGAGCCGGCGCTCGTCACGCTCTCCGACCGGCTACGGCCTCCCGGCATCGGCTTCGGCGTCGGCTGGATCCACGTGTACCCGCCGTCGATCCCCGCCGAGCGGCTCCGCCTCGCCGAGGAGGTCGCGGTGGGGTCGGTCCGGGCGCTGGGGCTGCGGGACGCCATCGCGTTCCCGCAGCTGATCGCCGCTCCCGACGGCCGCGTCGTGGTGGTGGAGGTCGCGGCGCGCATCCCCGGCGGGCAGATGGCCGATCTCGTCCGCCACGCCGTCGGCGTCGATCTCGTGGAGGTCGCGCTCCGACAGGCCCTGGGAGAGGAGGTGCCGGACGCGATCGCGCTTCCCCGGTTCTCGCAACCGCTCGCGATCCGGTTCTTCACCGCGCAGCCGGGGCCGCTCCCCACGGGCCGCGTCGTCGCGATCGGAAGCCTCGACGAGGTGCTCGCCTCGGAGGGGGTCGTGCAGGCGGACACGTACCTCCAGCTCGGCGAGACGATCCGCCCCGTACGCCGCGACGGCGACCGCCGCGGCTACGTCATCGCCGTGGCCGAGACTCCCGAGGAGGCGCTCCGGCGAGCCGAGGTGGCGGCCACCCGACTCGAGGTGGAGGTGGCGGCATGAGCTGCTCGTTCGACCTGAGGCACTACGCCGAGATCCTCGAGGCCGCGAAGACGGGGGGCTATCGCTTCACGACCTTCGGCGAGACGCCGGAGCGCGGCGACCTCTTCCTCCGGCACGACGTCGACCTGTCGCTCGACGCGGCGCTCCAGATGGCCGAGCTCGAGACGCAGCACGGCGCTGTGGCGACGTACCTGCTCATGACCGAGTCGGTGTTCTACAACCTCGCCTCGAGCGAGGGCGTGGCCGCGATCGCGCGCCTGCGGGAGCTCGGCCACGCCGTCGGGCTGCACGCCGTGTATCCGAACGTCCAGCTCGACGACCGCTTCGACCGCGTCGTCTCCTGGCACAACCCGGCGTCCGAGTACAGGTCGGAGCGGATCTCCGACGCGGTCAACGTCTACGCGGAGCCGTACTTCGACCCGCCGATGTACCGCTCCGACTCGAACCAGCACTGGCGATCGGGCTGCCCGCACGAGGAGCTGCGCGGGGGCGGCTTCCCCTGGCTCCAGATCCTCGTCCACCCGGAGATCTGGGTGTACGAGGGAGCGACGATGGGGCAGACGATGCGGACGATGCTGAACGCGGAGAAGGAGCGCCGCCTCGCGCAGCTCCTCGCCGACGACATCGACCTCGCGTAGTGGCTCTCCGATCCATCGCGGTGCTCGTCGGAGCGTGCGGCTCGCCCGGGACGGCCGCTCTCCTCCGCGCCCTCCGTCTGAACGGCGAGCGCAACGTCCGCCTCGTCGGAGCGGACATGTCGGAGCGTGCGATCGGCCGCCACCTCTGCGACAGCTTCCACCTCGTTCCGCCCGGCTCCGACCCGGAGTTCGTCGCCGTCATGCGCGACATCGTCGAGCGGGAGCGTGTCGACGTCGTCCTCCCGCAGTCGTCGTTCGAGCTCGAGGGGCTCGCCTCGGTGCGCGCGACCTTCGACGTCCCCGTCCTCGTCTCGAGTCTCGAGACGATCCGACGGTCGAACGACAAGGCCGCGTGCTACACGCTCCTGCACGAGCTCGGCGTTCGTGCGCCCCGGTTCCATCGCGTGTCCGGGAGCCGCGCCTTCGCGGACGCGGCTCGCGAGCTCGGCTACCCCGACCGGGCCGTGTGCTTCAAGCCCGTTCACTCGTCGGGCTCGCGGGGCTTCAGGGTCCTCGATCCGAGAGTCGATCGAGCACGTCAGCTCGTCGAGGAACGACCCGGAGCGCTCGCGATGCACCTCGAAGAGGTGCTCGCGCTGCTCCCGGTCGACGAGAACCCAGATCTTCTCGTGATGGAGCTCGCCGTCGGCCGCGAGCGAACGATCGACGGCATCGCTGACGGAAAGCGGGTCGTGCTCGGACACCCGAAGACGCGCGAGTCGCTTCGCGCCGGCCTCGCGATGTACTTCGAGACCCTCGCAGACAGCTCCCTGATGCACCTCGCCGACGAGGTCGTGGGCGCCCTCGAGATCGAGCACTTCTTCAACATCCAGCTGGTCGGCGACGTCGTGATCGAGGTCAATCCTCGGATCTCCACGATCGTGTACCAGGACGACCTCAACCTTCCGTACCTCGGCGTGAAGCGTGCACTGCAGGAGATCTCGGACGAGGAGCTCGCCTCGCTGGCAGCGCGGGTTCGCCCCGGCCGGTCGGCGCTCCGCTACTTCGATCAGATCGAGTGGGGCCCGTGACGGTCCCATCCCTAGCCCCCACCCACCCTGGGGACAGGGAGAGCGTAGATCGGGGAGACGCACAGATCGTGATCCGAACTGCGTCGAGAGCGGGAAGATGCGCCCACAGCCCGCGGCCGGAACGGACGAGCGAGCGCAAGACGTGTCGTTGAGGGTCGTCCACTGCCCCGTGAACACGGCCGGCGTGCCGTGGGCGAACGTCCAGGCGCTCCGGCGGCGGGGAGTCGACGCGCAGCTCGTGGTCTTCAACCGCTACCGGCTCCACTCGGAGGCCGACTGGTCGCTCGAGCGGCGCGGCGGGCTGGCGCGCCGGCAGCTGACCCAGTGGTCGGCGCTGGCACGGTTGCTCCCACGCGCGGACGTCTTCCACTTCTACTTCGGGCTCACGCTCGTCCCCCAGTCGCTGCAGTTCCCGATCCTCGGAGCCCTGCACAAGAAGTCGGTGATGCACTACCTGGGCTCGGACATCCGCGGGAAGACGCCGGAGGAGCTCGCGTTCGGGAAGAAGGCGGGTGCCGAGGTCGTCGGCTCCTACGACGCGATTCGCTGGGTGCCCGGGGCGGAGGTCATCCCGCCCGGCATCGACGTCAAGGCGATCGCGGCCGCACCCCCGTCCGACCGGACACGGCCGCTGATCCTCCACGCTCCCTCGTCCCGTCGCCGCAAGGGGACGGAGCACGTGCTCGAGGCCTGCGAGGCGCTGGACGCCGACCTCGTGCTCGTCGAGGGGCTCCACCACGACGAGGCGTTCGAGCGCTATCGGGAGGCGGACATCGTCGTCGACCAGCTGAACGCGGGCTGGTACGGCATCCTCGCGATCGAGTGCATGGCGCTCGGGAAGCCGGTGGTCGCGTTCCTCCACGACGAGGCGGTCAGGCGGACCGAGGACGCGCTCGGCGTGCGAGTCCCGATCGTCCGCGCGACGAAGGACGACCTGCGCGCCCGGCTCGAGCCGCTCGTGGCGTCGGCGGCGGCGCGTCGCCGGATCGGCGCCGCGTCACGGGCCTACGTCGAGCAGGTGCACGACCTCGATCGCGTCGCCGACCGCCTGCTCGCTCTCTACGCTCGGCTCTGACGTGGCGCTCGGCTCCCAACTGAAGCGGCTCGCGAAGCACTCGGTCATCTACGGCCTGGGCGGCCTCGTGTCGCGAATCCTCGCCGTCCTCCTCCTCCCCCTCTACACGAGGTACCTCTCGCCCTCGGACTACGGGAAGGTCGAGACGCTGATCGCGCTGACCACCGTCATCGGGATCGTGCTCCGCATGGGCATCTCGAGCGCGTTCTTCCGCTTCTATTTCGACTCGTCCGAGCCGGCGGCGCGCCGACTCGTCCTCCGCACGTCGTTCTGGTTCACGATGGGCATGGCGACACTCGGGCTCGTTCTCGGGCTGGCCTTCTCGGGCGAGATCGCGCAGCTCCTGTTCGGCTCGGCGGACGACCGGGACCTCGTCATGGCGGCGTTCGTCGGCCTCTGGGCGGGAATGAACTACGAGCAGCTGACCTCGCTCTTCCGGGTGGAGGAGCGTTCTGCCGCCTTCGTCGCGTCCAGCCTCACAAACATCCTGCTGACGATCGGGACGACGCTCCTCCTCGTCGTCGCCCTCGGCAAGGGCCCGCTCGGCGTCATCGTCGGCAACTTCACCGGAACCCTCGTCGTCTACGTCGTGCTGCTCGGCTACCGGCGAGAGCAGCTCGGACTCCAGTTCGACCGCCCCCTGCTCCGCGAGATGAACCGCTTCGGGCTCCCGCTCGTCCCGACCGCGCTCTTCCTCTGGACGACGAACTTCAGCGACCGCATCTTCCTCGCGAGGCTCGCCGATACGCGTGAGGTCGGCCTCTACTCGGTCGGCGTCCGGATCGCTTCAGCCCTCGTGCTGCTGCTCACGGCCTTCCGCCTGGCCTGGCCCGCGTTCGCCTACTCGATCGACGACGAGCGCGAGGCGCGCCGGGCCTACGCCTACGTCCTCACCTACCTGGTCGCCCTGACGTCGTGGGTCGCCACGGGTCTCGCACTCCTCTCGCCCTGGATCGTCGACTGGATCACGGCGCCCCCGTTCGCCAGCTCGTCACGAGTGGTCGGGCCGCTCGCGTTCTCGACGGTCGCGTTCGCCGGCTACATCGTGGTCGCGATCGGCGTGGGCCGGGCGAGACGGACGCAGTTCAACTGGATCGTCACGGGCGCGGCCGCCGCAGTCAACGTCGGACTGAACCTGCTCCTGATCCCCCCCTACGGGATGATGGGCGCCGCGATCGCGACGATCGCCGCCTACTCGACGATGTTCGCCGGGATGGCCTGGTGGGCGCAGCGCATCTACCACGTGCCGTACCAGTGGCGCCGGGTGTGCACGGCAGTCGCCACCGGTATCGCGCTCGTCGCGGTCGGGAAGCTCGCCGGCGGCGGCCTCCCGGTCGCGGTCGTGCTCGCGCTCGCCTACCCGCTCTCCCTCCTCCCGCTCGGCTTCTACCTCCCCTCCGAGCGCAGAGCGATCGGGGCGCGGTTGCGCCTCGCCCGCTCGTAGTAGGCCCCGTCAGTCGGCGCAGACGTCCGCGACCCGCGCGCTCGCTCGAATCACGAACTCCGCAGTCTTGACGCGGGCCGAGCGATCGTGCGCACCCGCCTCGAAGACGACGCTCTCGAGAGCCGCGACACGCTGGTCGACGACGACGCGGTCGTCCCGCCCGCCGAGCGGCGGTACCGCGCCGAGCTCGAACTCCGGGTACTCGCTCCCGAGCGCCTCCTCGGTCAGCAGGTGGAGCTCCTTGCCGGCCTCGAGCAGATCGCGCAGCTTGTGCATGTCGACCCGCTCCGACGCAGGCAGGAGCACGCGCAGGTTCTCGGCTCCCGTGGTGACGACGACCGTCTTGGCGATCTCGCCCGCTCCGAGCCCGAGCGCGACGGCCTCGTCCACCGCCCGGTCGGTTCGCTCGTGCTCGATGAGCTCGTAGCCGATGCCCAGACGGTCGAGCGCAGCGGTCAGTGGTTCCGTCCCGTCCATGTGTGCACCTCCTTCGCTTACCCGAGTATGCGACGAACGTGCGCGCAGTGCTACGTCGACTGCGAGATCGTGGGCGTCAGGCGACGATGCGGTACACCTGGAAGCACTCGGCGTACGCGCGGTTCACGTTCACCCCGTGGACGCGCGCGAGATTCCAGATGTACTCGGGGTCGGCGTAGCGCCGGTGCTGCTGGGATGCATAGCGAGCGAGCGCGGCGACCTTGCGCTCGAGGTGGCGCTTCTCGAGCGCGATATACGCGCCGTACGAGAAGTCGAAGTTGTTCCAGGGAACCTCGTAGCCGAAGATCGAGGTCCGTTTGAAGGCGCGGAGGCCTTCCTGCGCGATCGTCTCGTGATCCTGATGGACGTCGTGGTGCGAGGGCTGGAAGACGACGTCCGGCCTCCATTCCTCCCACAGCGCAACGAGCAGCTCGAGGATGTCCTGGCGCCGCTCGGGGAACGTGCGGACGTCGAAGTCGTGGACGGTCAGGCAGGTCTCGGGGATGCCGAGCTCCGCGGTCGCCTCGCGTACCTCTCGCGCGAGCGTGTCCGGCTCGAAGCCGGGTGGGAGGGAGCGCGTGGCGATCGAGAAGGCGACGTAGCGCACCTCGCAGCCCGCCTCGACGAGCCGCGCCATCGTCCCTCCGCAGCCGAGCTCGCCGTCGTCGGTGTGCGGCGCGAGCACGAGCGCCTTCCTCCAGGCTTCGGTCACCGCGGAATTCGTAGCAGCAAACGCGTAACGTCCTTCCCCATGGGCAGCACCGACACCGCTCAGATCGCCTCCCTCCTCGGCGCGCTCGGAGCAGTCCTCGTCCTGATCCCACGCGGGCGCTGGGTTCCTCTGGCGGGATTCGCACTACTGGGCCTCGCGACGGCCGGAATCGCGCGCACGCTCCTCGGCGCCGACGACCTCAGGCTGCTGGTCACCGACCCGGCAGGGATCACGCTCGTGGCCGTCGGCGCGGCCGTCGTCGTCACGTGCGCCGTGCCGCTCGCGCGGCACCCGGCCGTCGTGCCGGTCGCCCTGCTCGCGGTCGCACCGTTTCGCCTGCCCGTGCGGGTGGGCAGCGAGGACGCCTTCCTCCTGCTGCCGCTCTACCTCGTCCTCGCGGCCGCCGTTCTCGCGCTCGGGTATCGCGTGATCGCAGGAGAGTCACCGGCTGCGCCGCCCCTTCGGCTGGCGCTGCCCAGCGCGGCGCTCGTCGCATTCTCGGCGACCTCGTTCCTGTGGACGTGGGACGAGCGCCAGGGAGGGATCGCGCTCGCGTTCTTCGTCTTTCCGTTCGTCGCCGGCTTCGGCGTCCTCGCCCGCACCCCTCTCGCGAGCTGGCTGCCCCGCGCGCTCCTCGTGACGCTCGCCGCGCTGGGCGCGGTCTTCGCCGCGATCGGCATCTGGCAGGCGCACACCCGGACGCTCTTCTTCGCCCGTGACGTCGAGGTCGCCAACGCGTACACGACGTTCTTCCGGGTCACCTCGCTCTTCAAGGATCCGAGTCTCTACGGCCGGTACCTCGTCGTCCCGATCGCGGTTCTGCTCGTGGTCATCCTCGCCCGGCGCGGCAGGACGATCGACTGGGTCGCGGCGGCCGTCGTCATTGCGTTCCTGTTCTGGGGGCTCTTCTACTCGTACTCGCAGTCGAGCTTCGTCGCACTCTTCGTCGTCACCTTCGGGATCGCGCTCGTCGGCGCCGACAGGCGCACCCGCCTCGCCCTGCTCGCCTGCGCAGCGGTCGCGGCCCTCGCTGCCGCTGCGGTCGCCGGAGCAGCAGTCGGGGGGCGCTCGGCCAAGGACGTGACGAGCGGTCGCTCCCGCCTCGTCTCCGCCGCCTTCGAAGCGGTGAAGGAGCGCCCGATCGCCGGCGTGGGGGTCGGCGGCCAGCCTCGGGCGAGCGCCGATCTCGTCGGCAAGGGCTCCCCGAGCCGCAATGCGTCGCACACGACCCCGTTGACCATCCTCGCCGAGCTCGGCGTCATCGGATTCGCGCTCTACCTCTGGCTGCTCGCCGCGGCCGGGTGGTCGATCTCCCTCGTCGCCACGCTGAACCGACCGCTCGGCGTGGGACTCGGTGCGGTCTTGCTGGTGCTCATCGTGCACTCGCTCCTGTACGCCGGATTCTTCGAGGATCCGCTCACGTGGGGAGTGCTCGGGCTCACCGCCGCGGCCCTCGCGGCCGTTCCGGCACCACGGGTCGCGGACGCAGGCGAGCCGGAAGCCGCTCCGGAGTCGCCGCCCGTGCTGGCACACTGACGGCGGGCCGGCCCGACCGGCTCTGCGCATGCCGAGAGCTCTCCTATGGATCCTCGCCGGGGCGGCGGTGCTCGTCATCGCCCTTGCCGGCTTCGCTGGCGCGTTCTGGTACGTCCGCAGCGATCGGCCGCAGGGTGCTCTCGACACCGAGCTCGAGGGTGTCACCGTCTCGCCGAGCACGAGGCCCGAGCCCGTCCCCGCGCCCGCGCCGGAGCCGGCGGGGGACCGGCGGTGCTGGCGGACATTCGGCGGCGACCCCGGGAGGTCGCTCGCGCGTCCGTTCGCGACCCTCGGGCTCCCGGCTCGTACGTTCGAGTGGACCCGCGGCCTGGACAGCTACATCGAGTTTCCACCCGTCTACTGCGAAGGCGCGCTCTACGTGAACTCGTACCGAGGGACGACGTACGCCTTCGACGCCGAGACCGGAAAGATCCTCTGGAGCAAACGGGTCGGTGGCACGACCCCGTCGAGTCCGGCGATCGACGACACGCGGGTGTTCGTCAGCTCGCAGGCCGGAACCGTGACGGCGCTGAATCGCCGCACCGGACGCGTCCTGTGGCAGGTGCGGACCGCCGGGAAGGTGGAGTCTTCTCCGGTCGTCGTCGACGGAACCGTGTTCTTCGGCTCGCACGACGGCCGCGTGTTCGCCGTGCGCTCCGCCGACGGGCGCGTCCGCTGGGCCTACGACACCCGCGGCCGGATCAACGCCAGCCCCTCTGTCGTCGGCGGCCGCGTCTGCGTGACGAACTACGCGGGAGCGTTCGTCTGTCTCGACCGCGAGACCGGCGCGGAGCGGTGGACGACGTACGTGAGGCGCGATGCCTTCCGCTACGAGAGCTTCTACGCGAGCCCGTCGACCGACGGCGTCCGGCTGTACTCGGTGTCGCGCTCGGGAAGGGTCGTGGCGGTCGACGCGTCCACCGGGCACGTCGTCTGGACGGGAGAGGTGGGCGGGCTCGGATACACGACCCCCGCCGTCGCGGGAGGGCGCGTCTTCGTGGGGGGCTTCGACGGCCGCCTGCGCGCGTTCGACTCGAGAACCGGGAGGGAGCGCTGGAGCACGTGGGTCGATGGGCGGATCCTCGGCTCCCCGGTCGTCATCGGCGCGTTCGTGTTCTTCTCGACGCTGGAGCAGCGCACGTATGCGCTCCGGGTCTCGGATGGGAAGATCGCCTGGCGCTATCCGCTCGGCAAGTACTCGCCCGGGATCGCCACCGAGCGAACGTACTTCTTCTCGTTGAACGGGCGGCTCGGCGCGGTTCGCGGCCGCAACGCAGGCTCCTAGACCGTATGGAGTGCCCGGCGCCTCGCTCGGAAGTTGGCGCGGGTTGCCGGGATGCCCGCGCGGCCGAGGAGGTCGCACCCCAGTCGTCGTCGCCGAGAGACGCGAGGCCGGCCGAGACTGGTGGATCACCTCGGCCTCGAGGGGGTAGATCGCCGATGCGCGCGTCTACGCGCTGCCCTGCGTCACACGCGTCGGCGAGGCTCCGAGGCGAGGGTGGCGGCGGCGCCAGAGGGGCGACCGCTGCAGCGCCGAAACGCTCGCATTCCACCCGGCGAGACGGGCGGCGTACCAGCCGCGGCGCAGGTCGGCGCGAGCGCTGGACAGCCCGCTCGAAGCGGAGGTGACCTCGTACCCGAGCTCGGCGAGCAGGTCGCCTGCGACTGCTTCGAACGAACGTACGTCGTCGGCCGGGGAGTCGTGGCGCCAGCTCCGGAGGCCCGTCGTCGGAGGCTGGCGAAGCCGCCGCTGGTGTGGCTTCTCCGCGACGTCGGCCGCTCCGACGTAGTCGAGCATGCCCGGCTCGAAGGGTATCTCCGCGAAGGAGCAGATCGTCCTCACGACCTCCTCGGGCGTCGCGACGAGCCTCTCGTAGCGCACCTCGTGGTACCTGCTCGATCCTACGCGTCGTCCGAGCGCCCTCGCGCTCGAGACCTCCGTGCGCCAGAGGCACGCGAACTCGGCGAGCGTCCGCGGATGTGCCCAGGTCCGGGTGAACGTCCCCTCGGGCATCTCCAGGAAGGAGAGTCCGGCATCGCGGCCGTCACGGATGAGATGGACGTACCGGGCCTGCGGAAACAGACCCTCGAGAAGTGACAGGTGCCGCATGTACATCGGTGTCTTGTCGCCCCAGCGGGGCTTCCCCGCCTTGGCCGCGTACGCCTCGTAGACCGCCGCGATCGCCTCGCCCGCGCTCATGCCGTCTCGCACCCGCGGCGCGACGTCGGCCGTCCCGAGGCCCCAGTCGCGGATGGTCGGAATCCGGCTCAGGTCGTCGAGGAAACGCGCAGCGTCGACCGAGCCTCGATGACGTCTCGCGAGCAGGGGGACGAAGAACGACTCGTCGGGAATGGCGATGCCGGGAGACCGGTCGAGGACGACGCGGAGCAACGTCGTTCCCGACCTGGAGACGCCGAGCACGATCAGCGGCGAGGTCATTGGAGTGGGGAGACGACCACGTCCGCCTTCGCTGCGTGTCCGCCGGTCGAGACGTAGAGGGTGTACGCCCCCGGGGTCTCCGGGGCTCGCAGCACCAGGACCCGTCTCTCGGAGACCCCACGCCGGCCCGCGAACCGCCACCGGTACCTCCGCGCCTGAGTGAGGATCCTGACCGAGAAGCGCTTGCCGGCGCCGACCTCGACCGAGTCGCGAGCGAGTTCGATGTACCGCACTCGCACAGTGACGGCGCGCGTCCGCGTCGAGCGGTTGCCGGCCTGGTCGACCGCGCGCAGGCGGATCTCGTAGAGCCCCGGCCGCACCGACCGACCGTCGATGCGGCCGAACCACACGAGCTCGCCCTCTCTCCGGCGAAACCTGCTGAGCACGCGGCGGCGCCCGTCCACGAGCATCATCGCGCGGGCCCGCTCGTCGATCCGGTAGGCGGCTACGATCCGATCCCGCTCGCCGTCCCCGTCGGGCGAGAAGACGCGCGGGGTCACGCGGACGAGCCGGATCCTCGGCTCGGTCGTGTCGACGCGGATCGGGTTGGGAAGGACGATCGTGCGTCCGTTGCGCTGGAGCTGGACGCGGGGGCGGTACGCGCCTTCGGGAACGATGCGGTCCAGGTTGTCCCGCCCGTCCCACGTGTAGGAGACCCGTCCGGCTCGCTCACGCCGCTTGCGAACGAGCGTCCGAGTCGACTTTCCGGCCGAGTCGAGGATGTCGACGGTCACGGTCTCGCTGCGCCGGAGGACGAAGGAGACCACCGCGACGTCGCGAGCGCACTCGCAGATGGGCGAGAAGACCCGGTCGACTCTCGTCCCCGTGACCGGGCTGCGCTCGAGCTTCAGACGCTCGGTGACCGCGAATGCCGCCGCGGTCGCGCCGAGGAGCGCGAGGACGATCAGGAGCTGTGGCCACCGCGCCACCCGCGCAACCTACTCGTTGGCGTCGGCCCCGGGCTCGGCGGCCGCGACGCAGCTGCGTCGCCCGCTTCCGCGGATCGTGACCTGCTCGTCGCCTGCCTCCGATCCGTGCACTACCCGGCTTCGAGCCCGCGCACGAGGACGAACGGCTCGGCGTACTCGCACCCGCAGCTCGCACCGTGGAACGCCGCCGCCGCGCGGATCGCCCGCTCGCTGCGCGGATGCGGGTAGTCGCGTCGCTCGGTCTCGTAGTGCGCGAAGGACGCAACCTTGCGCTCGAGTGCCGAGGTGACGTCGACGAACCAGTTCGGGACGAACCAGTTGAGTCCCGCAGGCGTCCACTCGGTGCTCGAGGTCGGCGCGTAGGTGAGGACGCGGTGGACTATCTGGCCGGGCACAGGCCTCGTCGCGACCGCCACCGAGTCGAAGAGCACCCGGTGGTCGCGATTCACGTCGGGATGCGGTGTGTAGACGACCCCAGGTCGGAAGTCGTCGATGTGCTCCTCGACGACGCGGTTCACCTCGACGTGTGGGAGCGTGTCGAGGCGCATGTCGGGAAGGTCGAGATGGACGTAGTCGGTGACGCCGAGCTCGGCTGCGGCGGCCAGGGCCTCCCGCTCCTTCCGCGCACGTGTCTCGGCGTCGTCCGGGTACTGCGTCGAGCTTCCGTCCGTCACGACGACGATGCGTACCTCGTCGCCGCGGTCGGTGTGGACCGCGATCGTTCCGCCCATCCCGAGCACCTCGTCGTCCGGGTGCGCCGCGAAGACGAGCACGCGCGTCATCCCAGCACCGCCCCGATCACGAGCTCGGCTGCGTTCGTCTCGACCTCCTGGAGCACGAGAGCGCCTTCCCCGCAGGCCACCACGGGCCCGTCGGCCGACACCGAGACGATGGTCCCTGCGGACGCGTGCGCGGCGAGCTCCACCGCCCGTGCGCGCCAGACGATCACCTTCTCGTCGCCCAGCCACGTGAACGCGCCGGGATACGGCCGCGTCTGCGCCCGCACCCAGTCGTACAGGTACGGAGCTCGCGTCTCCCAGTCGATGATCCCGTCCGTCGGAACCCGCTTGTGCCACGCGCTCGCGCGCCGCGGATCCTGGCGAGTCCTGGGAGCCCGCCGCGCGAGGAGCTGCGGCACGAGCTCGCGGATCAGCTCGACGTGAGCCTCCGCGAGCCGGGCGAAGAGCGTCGTCGCGGTCTCGTCGGGAGCGATCTCGACTTCGACCTGCCCGACGATCGCGCCGGAGTCGGCGGTCGCGTCCACGATCTCGAAGAGCGTCACCCCGGTCCGGGCGAGCCCGGAGAGGATGGTCCACGGGATCGGGGCGCGCCCGCGGTGCCGCGGGAGCAGGGTCGGGTGCATCCCGAACACGCCCTCGCGCGCGAGCGCGATGAACGGCTCCTTGACGAGCTGCGACCACCCGACGACGAAGATCAGCTGGGGCCCGAGACCGGCGACGAACGCCAAGGTCTCCTCGGAGTTGACGTCGCTCGTCTCGTGGAGGGCAGCGCCGTGCCTCGCGGCGAGGTCGTCGAACGCGCACTGGCCCGAGCGGCTCGGGTCGACCGGCCCGGGGAGCGTGACGACGCCGACGAGGTCAGCGCCCGACTCCGCGGCCGCCTCGAGGCAGTCGCGGCCGATCGTGTCGAAGCTCACCCAGACGGTTCGCATCGCGACGCGATGCTAGCCCGGATGCGTCAGTCCATCTCGGAGGTGACGCCCGCCGTGCGGATCCGCTGGAAGCGGATCCAGCTGTGGTGGGCCAGCCAGACGAGCATGGCGACCGCGCCCGCCGAGAGCACGACGACGACGATCATCGCCGCACCGGGCACGTTGAGCAGCTTGATGCCGGCCAGCCCGAGGACTCCGGCGAGGACGAGACGAAGACGCGCTTCGGGGATCGACAGCGTCAGGCGGCCGCCGATGAGGACGCCCGGAATCGACCCGAGAAGCAGCCAGAACAGGATCCCGAAGTCGATGTTGCCGGCAGCCCAGTGCGCCGCGCCCGCCACGTAGAGCAGGACCGCCGCGTGGAAGATGTCCGTGCCGACGACCTTGTGCGCACGGAGAGGGAACACGACGAGCAGAGTCAGCCCGAAGAAGACCCCGCTCCCGACGGAGGTGAGACCGACGATGAAGCCGCCGAACAAGCCGATGAGGATGGCGGCGACGCGGTCGCGCGTCGAGAGGCGCCAGTCGGGGTCACCGATCGTGTCGGCCTGCACCACGCTCTTCGCGATGAGGCCGACGGCACCGAACAGCAGAGCCGCTCCGAGCACCTGACCCATGACGGACTTGGCTCCGTCTCCGTACTGGTCGGTGATCCACACGTTCAGCCAGACGCCGAGCAGCGACGCGGGGATCGAGCCCACCAACATCCAGCCGGCGAGCCTCGCCCGGACGTTCCCCATCCGGCGATGCTGCACCGCCCCGACCGTCTTGAACGCTGCACCGTGCGCGATGTCCGTGCCGATCGCCGTGGACGGAGGCACCCCGAAGAGGAACACGAGGATGGGCGTCATCAGCGAGCCACCGCCCATCCCCGTCATCCCCACGAGGACGCCGGTGAGGAGTCCGACGAGCGTGTACTGCCAGGTCATCGCCTCCGTCCTCTAGCTCTCCCGGTAGGCGTCGATGAGGACCCGCGCCACCTCGGGCCGCGTGAACTCGACCGGCGGCACCTCGCCCTCACCGAGCATCTCGCGCACCTTCGTCCCCGAGAGGAACACGCGGTCCTCGGGGCCGTGCGGACACGACTTCGTGCTCGCCATCGAGCCGCAGACGTTGCACCAGAACGTGTGCTCGAAGAACATCGGCTCGACGTCGAGCTCGTGCGCCGCGAACTCGTCGAAGATGAGCTGCGCGTCGTACGTCCCGTAGTAGTCGCCCACGCCCGCGTGGTCACGGCCGACGATGAAGTGCGAGCAGCCGTAGTTCTTGCGGCAGATCGCGTGCCAGATCGCCTCGCGCGGGCCTGCGTAGCGCATCGCCGCCGGAAAGGCGGAGAGGAGGACGCGGTCGGCCGGGTAGTAGTCGTCGAGGAGCGTGCGGTAGCAGTCGACGCGCACGTCGACGGGCACGTCGTCCGACTTCGTCTCGCCGACGAGCGGGTGCACGAGCAGGCCGTCGACCGTCTCGAGCGCGACCTTCGTCAGGTACTCGTGCGCCCGGTGGATCGGGTTCCGCGTCTGGAAGCCGACGACGCGCCGCCAGCCGCGCTCGGAGAAGACCCGACGCGTCTCGGCCGGGTCCAGAGCGAGCTCGGGGATCGTCGGCGCGGGCCGCTCGAAGACGGTGACGCGCCCGGCGAGGTACAGCGGCCTCTGCGCGTAGAGCCTGGCCACCCCTGGATGCGCGTCGTCGGTCGTGCGGAAGCAGTGCTCCGCCTCTCGCTCCGTGTCGTACGCGTAGACCTCCTCGACCTCGAGCACGGCGACCGGGGTGCCGCTCTCGTCGGTCAGGGCCACGCGGTCGCCGGTCGGAGCCCCATCGACGGCGAGGCACACCGGAAGCGCCCAGGGCAGCCCGTTCGCGAGGTGCATCTCCTCGACGACCCGCTCGTAGTCCGCCCTGCCCATGAACCCCTCGAGCGGCGAGAGCGCACCCGAGGCGATCATGTCGAGGTCGGAGAGCTCGCGCGAGGTGAGCACGACGACCTCGAGCGCGTCGAGGTCGTCGGGGGCCTCGCCGGTCCGATCGACGAGCGTGCCGCCATGGGGTGCGATGAGGCGGTCCGTCGTCACCGCAGTCACACCGCCACCTCGGCCGGGACGAGCCCCAGCTCCTCGAGCCTGGCGACGACGCGCGCAGCCGCCTCCTCCGGCTCGGTGGTCTCGGTGTCGACGACGATCTCGGGTGCCGCCGGCGCCTCGTACGGGTCGTCCACGCCGGTGAAGCCCTTGATCTCCCCCGCGAACGCCTTCGCGTAGAGGCCGTTCACGTCGCGGCGCGCGCACTCCTCCACCGAGGCCTTGACGTAGACCTCGACGAAGGGGCCGAACTCCTCGACCATCTCCCGTGCCTTCGCGCGCGTCTCGACGTACGGCGAGATGGCGGCGCAGATGACGGCGCCACCCTGCCGGGTCAGTCGAGACGCAACCCAGCCGATGCGCTCGATGTTCGTGTCGCGATCCTCCTTCGAGAACCCGAGGCCCTTGGACAGATGCGTGCGCACCGTGTCTCCGTCGAGGTACTCGACGATGCAGCCGCGCCGGTCGAGCTCGGGCCCGACGAGGTGCGCGATCGTGGACTTCCCGGAACCGGAGAGCCCGGTGAACCAGAGAGTGAAGCCGCCGCCGCGCACGCGATCCGACTCCGGATGGTCGTGCGCATGGATGTGCTCTTGAGTCATGCCGTCCTTTCGAGGTTCGTGTTCTCGTGAATGCCGCACTCCAGCTTGTCGGATCCAGCCCAGCGGCCTGCGCGCTCCTCCTCGTCGGGGGCCGTCGGACGGGTGCACGGGATGCAGCCGATCGAACGGTACCCGGCCTCGTGCAGCGGGTTGAAGGGGATCTCGTTCACGTGGATGTACGACCACACCCGCTTCTCGTCCCAGTCGGCCAGCGGGTGGATCTTGAAGACCCGGTACCGGTCCGACCACTCCACCTTCGGCGTGCCCGCGCGGCTCGGCGACTGATCCCGGCGGATACCGGAGATCCAGGCGTCGTACGGCTGGAGCGCGCGAACGAGCGGCTCGACCTTGCGGATGTGGCAGCAGCGGTCGGGATCGCGCTCCCAGAGGTTCGCTCCCTCGGCGCGGTGCTGCTCGGCGATCGTGGGGATCTCCGGCTGGATCAGCTTCAGCTGGTAGCGGTCCACGAGGGCGTCGCGGGTGTCGTACGACTCGCGGAAGAAGAGGTGCGTGTCGAGCTCCACCGTGTCCATGCGGAGACCGAGCTCCGCGACCATGTGCACGAGGACCGAGGACTGCTTCTGCCACGAGCACGTCAGGCACACACGGGGCCAGAAGAACTGGTGCGTCCACGCGACCAGCTCCTCCGCCGACATCGCCTCGAAGTCGAGGTCAGGGAGCCGGGGCCGGCTCGGCGCTCGGACGGCCAAGTAGCACCTCCTTCAGCGTGTCGGCGCGCAGTCCGAGACGGAGCGTCTCGAGTGCGATGACCTCGTCCGGCGGAATGTTGCCGAGGTTCACCTCGGGGCCGAAGTGCCGGACGAACCAGGCCTGCGAGGCCTTGGTCGGCGCCTCCCAGATGAGGTCGTGGAACGAGATCGAGTGCTCGATCTCGTCCACGAGCCCCGTTCGCAGCTCGCCGGTGGGACGGTAGATACCCGCGGTGCCGCCCTCGCGGCCCTCGGCGATGACCTTCCAGGCGCCCGCGTCGAGCTCCTCCCGGATCCACTTCACCCAGAGGTACGGCGCGATGTTGACCTCCGAGTCCTTCGAGCCGACCTCCGAGAGGACGACGAAGTCGCTCGCGAAGTCGGCGATCAGCTCGAGCTTGCGCTCCCGGGGGATCTCGAGCGTGCCGTCGGAGATCTCGACGTGCGAGAAGCGGAAGTGCTCGAGCCAGCGCTTGAACTCGTCGAGCTTGTCCTGCGCGTACACCGCCTCGAAGAGCGTCCCACCGCAGACGACGGGGGTCGCGAAGGAACGGTAGAGCGCGACCTTCTTCTCGAGGTTGTTCGTCACGTAGCTCGTTCCCCAGCCGAGCTTCACGATGTCCACGTACTCGCCGGCGGTGTCGAAGAGACCCTCGATCTCGCGTAGGTTGAGACCCTTGTCGATGACGTGGGTCAGTCCTTGCGTGCGCGGCTTGCCCTCGCGCGTCGGGACGTCGAGGAACCCGTTGCCGTCAAAGGCGTGCATAGATCTCCTCCAGCTTCTCGAAGGCGCGGCTCTGCACCTCGCGGTAGAGCGAGCCGCCGTGGGCGTCGATCCCGACCGTGAGCGGGCCGAAGTCCTTGACCCGGAACTTCCACAGGCACTCGGGCATGAGCTCCTCCCAGGCGACCTCCTCGATCTCCTCGATCTGGGTCGTCTCGAGAGCGGCGGCACCGCCGACGATCGCGAGGTAGACCATCCCGAGCCGCTGCATCGGCTCGATCGCCTCGTCGGGGAAGCCACCCTTGCCGCAGATCGCGCGGACGCCAAACTGCGACCCGAGCCCTTCGGTGAAACGCACCATGCGCGCGCTCGTGGTCGTCCCGATGCAGATCTTCTCGTAGCGACCGGGGCCGAGCTTGCGGACGTTCGGCGCCGTGTGCAGGAGAAACGCGCCGGCGAGGTGCAGCGGCGGCGCGATTCCCTGGTCGAAGATCCGGATCTGCGTCCGGTCGCGGATCCCGATGATGTGGCCCTGGACGACGACCTCGTCGCCGGCGCTGAGCTTCAGGATCTCGGCAGGATCGGTGACGGGAAACGTGACCTCGTGCGTCGCCATCACCAACACCCGCCTGGCAACGCTTGCAACAGACTGTTGCAAGCAACCGTGGATCGCTCTCGTGATCGGTGATCGGGCCACCGATCGGGCCCGGGTACGTGTCCGCTCGAGACGATCGTCATCAGGCGTCCCTCTCGAATACGACCGAGCCGTCCGCGGCGACATGTGCGGAGGCGCGCCGCGCCGCCCAGCACTGGTAGTTCACGGCGACGGGGTTCAGCGTCATGTGCGTATCGGCGTGCTCGACGTGCACAGAGAGGACGGTGACGTCACCCCCGAGGCCCATCGGCCCGACACCCGTCTCGTTGAGGAGCTCGAACAGGTCCTCCTCCAGCTCCGCCACGAGGGGATCGGGATTGCGCGTGCCGACCGGGCGCGCGATCGCCTCCTTCGCGAGGTGCATCGCGTAGTCGGCGGAGCCGCCGATACCGACGCCGACGATCCCGGGCGGGCACGGCTTCCCGCCAGCGCCGACGATCGACTCGAGGACGAACTTCTTGATCCCGGTCACCCCGTCGGCGGGGACGCACATCTTGAGGAAGCTCATGTTCTCGGAGCCCGAGCCCTTCGGGACGCACTTCACGTCGAGGCCGTCCCAGTCGGGGACGAAGTCCCAGTGCACGATCGGGACGCGGAAGCCGACGTTCGGACCGGTGTTCTCGCGCGTGAGCGTGTGGACGGTGTTCGAGCGCAGCGAGTGCTCGACCGTCGCCCGCTCGGTGCCCTCCTTGAGCGCCCCGTAGATGCGGACCGGATGGAGCGGGAAGTGTTCACCCACGCGGCAGTAGTAGACGGCGATGCCCGTGTCCTGGCAGACGAGGTTCTTCTCCTCCTCCGCGACCTGAACGTTGCGGAGGATCGTCTGAAGAACCCGCTGGCCGGTCGTCGAGGTCTCCTTCTCCGCAGCGCCCGCGAGCGCGTCCCGGAGGTCCCGAGGGATGTCCTTGAGCGCCCAGACGTAGAGGTGCGCAGCGGCGCCCTCGACCGCGGCGAAGAGATCCGTGGCGACAGTCGTCACGCGAGCACCTTCTCGGCCGCTGCTCGGCCGGCGCGGCGGCCGAAGACGACGCATTCGAGGAGCGAGTTGCCCATCATGCGGTTCCTCCCGTGGGTTCCGCCCGCGATCTCGCCGCAGGCGAACACGCCCTCGACGGTCGTCTCCCCGTGGTCGTCGATCACGAGCCCACCGTTCTGGTAATGGAGCACGGGGTAGGTGTAGATCGGCTGCGCGAGCGGGTCGATTCCGGCTCCGCGGTAACGGCGGAGCATGTACGGGAGCGAGACCTCGGCGTCCTCGGGGGCGATCCGGGTCGTGTCGAGCCAGACGGCCGGGCGTCCGTCCGGGGTGAGCACTCCCCTCCCCCGCTCGACCTCCTCGAGGATGGCCGCGGACACGGTGTCGCGCGGCGCGAGCGAGTCCGTGAACTCCTCACCGTGGCGGTTCAGGAGCACCGCGCCGTACGCCCGCGTCGTCTCCGGGATCGAGTAGCCCTGCATCGTCGGGGGCCAGGCGCCGCCGTTCGGGTGGTACTGGAGCGCGTCGAGATCGCGCGCGTCGGCCCCGGCTTCCATCGCGATCCGCGTGACTTCGCCGGTCGCGTTCGGGTGGTTCGTGGAGAGCTCGCCACGCGCCTCCGCCTCGGCGAAGCAGCGTCCGCCGGCCGCCAGCACGACCGCAGCTGCCTCGACCTCGGTGACGCCGTCCCTCGACTCGAAGGATGCCGCCCAGCCGTTCTCTCCCGGTCGAAGCGCGACGAGGGCGTGACGCGGCAGCGCCGACCCGGCTTCCGCGTCGTACGTCTCGCGGAGCGCCTTCGTGATCGCATGCCCGGTGCGGTCGCCCACCTGGAGCAGCCGCCTGCGGCTTGCTCCGCCGCAGCGCGCGAGCCGGTAGCCCCCGTTCGACCGCGTGAACTCGACTCCGAGCTGCTCGAGCCAGTGGATCGCGGACGGCGCTTCGCCCGTCAGCACCTCGACTAGCCTCGGATCCGCGGTCTCGTGGGAGCTCCGCATCACGTCCTCGGCGTGGATCTCGGGAGAGTCGTCGTCGCCGAGCGCCGCCTGGATGCCGCCCTGGGCCTTCGCGGAGTTGCAAGCCTGGAGGGTGGTCTTGGTCGCGAGGCCGACGCGAGCGCCCGAGCGAGCGGCCGAAGCGGCTGCGGCCAGGGCGGCGGCGCCGCTGCCGACGACGAGCACATCGAAGGAGGCGTCGCTGCGCACGAAACCCAATCGTAGCGCATGAGCTTATTCGTGTCATTAGGAATCATTATCTGATGGCGGATCGTACTCCGAGCAGCCGTTACACTCCGCCCTCCATGGGCACCCTGGGCGAGATCGCCAAGCCGACGTTCATCACCGTCGCACCCGAGGACACGCTCGGAGAGGTCGCCGAGAAGATGAGCGCGCGCAACGTCGGCGCGGTCGTCGTCAGGGACTTCGGCCGGCTGGTCGGCATCCTCACCGAGCGCGACATGCTGCGTGCGATGGCGGCGCGCGTGCACACGAGCGAGGCGCGCGTGCGCCAGTGGATGACCGAGGATCCGGTCACCGCGCCCCCGGAGATGACGCTCGAGGATGCGTCGCAGGTGATGCTGGAGCACGGCTTCAGGCACCTTCCGGTGGTCGACGGGCCCGATGTGCTCGGGATCGTCAGCCTGCGCCGCGTGACGGCCGCGCTGCGGCCCGTGCCCGACTAGCGCTCGTCACGCGCACGCCGAGACGACACCCCTGACGAGCGCCGACGCCGCCGTGCTCACGCTGACCGCCCGCCTCTTGAGCTGGCCGACCAGCTTCGCATTCCCGCGGATATCGCGCTCGGCCTGAGCCTTCGCCGCCTCCCGACCGAGGAGCGTGAGTCCGCACTGAGCGCGGTTCTTGGTGCCGCCGACCCAGCCGACGGCGTACAGGTACTTGAGCGCGGGCTTCGAATACGGCGCCCGCCGGTAGGCGGCCTTCCCGCCCGCGACCGGGACACCCTGCGAGCGCGCCGCCTTCCCGACGGCGGCGACGCCGACGCTCCCGGATGCGAAGACCGCCGCCACGTCGTTCCCGTAGGCGCCGGTGAGCGTCGCCGCGAGAATCGAGATGGCCGACACGATGCTCGCGTACTCGACCATGTGACAACATCGTCCGCGGAGTCGGCGCCGCCGTCAACCGTTCACCAGACGGAGCGGAGCAGGATCTCGACGTCGCCGGGGCTCGCGGGGCGCGGGTTGGCCCGCGCACCTGGTCGTGCAGCGGTCTCGGCAGCCACGTCGGCCAGCTCGCTCTCCGGGACGCCGAAATCGCGGAGACGGCCGAAGGCGCCGAGCGCGGCGAGCCGCTCGACCTCCCCCGCGGCATCCTCCGTCTCGAGCGCGGCGGCCAGGGCGGCGACGGCCTCGGGGACGGCCTCCTCGTTGAAACGGAGCGCGGGCGCCAGACAGAGGGCGTTCATGGCGCCGTGGGAGACCCCGTAGCGCCCACCGAGCGCCTGCGCCATTGCGTGAGCGAGGAACAGCCCCCGCTCGGCGAGCGCCCTCCCCGCGTGCATCGCGCCTTCGAGCAAGGCGGTACGAGCCTCGAGATCCCGGGGCTCGGCGACCACGGGCTCGAGCCACGTCGCGATGAGCGCGGCGCCCCGCGAGGCATCGTCGCACGGGCCGGCGTACAGCGCCTCCGCGCAGTGCGTGAGCGCGTTCAGCGCCGTACCGACCGACTCGCCGCGGGGGAGCCCGAGAGTCAGCTCCGGCTCGTAGAGAACCGCGACGGCGGTGGCGCCGGAGCCCCCGGTCTTGAGTCGCCGCACCTCGTCGCGCATCCCGTAGAACGGCGTCCACTCCGCACCGGCGTACGTCGTGGGTACCGCCACGAGCGGGAGGGCGGTCGCAGCAGACACGGCCTTGCCGGTGTCGATCACGCTCCCGCCTCCGACCGCGAGCAGTCCGTCCACCCCGGACGAGGCGCGCGTCGCCTTCGAGACCACGTCGAGCGGAACGTGCGGTCGGCACTCGGTGAAGCGGCCCGCGACGGGGAGGTGGAGATGCGCGAAACGCTCGCTCGTCATCAGCAGGGCGCGACCGATCCCGAACTCGTCGAGCAGTTCCCCGATCCCGTCGAGGCCCCAGCGGACGATCATCCGGCCAATCGCTCCCGCGCAAAGGTCACGAACGTGTCCGCGACCCGGCTTCGCGTCCTGCCCGTGGCCGAGGCGAGCGAGATCTCGCGCGTCGCGTCGAGCCCCTCGACCCGTGCTTCCGCAAGACGCCCCGAGGCGAGGTCCGCCTCGACGGCGGTCCGCGAGATGAACGTGACGCCGTACCCGGCCTCGACCGCCAGCCGGACCGACTCCTGGAGGCCGAGCTCGAGCCGAACGTCGAGATCCCGCAACCGTACGCCGCGACGGCGCAGGCCGTCCTCGACGATCTGGCGTACGCCCGCTCCCTCCTGCATGAGGATCAGTGGCACCTGGCGGAGCTCGTCCAGGGAGACGGTGCGCCCGGCGAGGCGATGTCCGGGCGGGCAGGCGAGGATCACCTGATCGGAGAAGAACGGCTCGAAGCGAACGCCTCGGTGGCGCCGAGCAGCTCCGACGATCCCGAGCTCGAGCTCGCGCGCGGCGACGCGCTCCACGACCGTGTGGGTGTCGGAGACGGTGAGGTAGACCCGCACCTCCGGGTTCTCGAGCTGGAACTCGCAGAGGACGAGCGGGACGGCGATCGCGGCCGGCCCGGTCGACGCGCCGACGACGAGGTCGCCGGAGAGCTCGCCCCCGACCGAGGCGGCCACGTCGGAGACGATCTGGTCCTCGAGCGCGAGCATGCGCTGCGCACCGCGATACAGCCGCCAGCCGGCCTCGGTCGGCTCCACCCGCCGTCCGGAGCGATCGAGGAGCTGCGTCGCCATTCGCTTCTCGAGCGCGCGCACCTGGAGCGAGACCGCCGGCTGCGTCACGCCCAGCCGCTCGGCAGCCTGCGAGAAGCTGCGGCGCTCGACGACGGCGCAGAATGCGGCAAGCTGACGCGTGTCCATAAGCGAAGCTTATCCATGAGTCGCTAGGGTCACGCCGTGCACGTCTGGATCGACGTCTCGAACTCGCCGCAGGTGCCGTTCTTCCGGCCGCTGATCGCCCTTCTCGCGAAGCGCGGCCACAGCGTCGAGGTGACGACGCGCGAGTACGCGCAGACGCTCGAGCTGCTCGCGCTGCACGGGATCGCGCACGAGATCGTCGGGCCGCAGCACGGGGGCGCGGGAGCGGTCGGCAAGGGACGGGCGATGGCCGCGCGGGTGCGGGCGCTGCGCACCTTCGCGAAGCGCCGCGCATTCGACATCGCCCTCTCCCACGCCTCGCACGAGCTGCCGCTCGTCGCACGCTCGCTCGGGATCCCCTCCGCCTACGCCTTCGACTACGAGTTCGCGCGCCTCCAGCACGGGCTCGGCTGCCGCGCCGCGCGGCGCGTGGTCGTGCCCGAGGCGATACCGCAGGAGCGGCTCGATCGCCTCGGCGCGCGCGCGTCGAAGGTGCGCCGCTATCCCGGTCTCAAGGAGGAGTACTACCTCCCCGGGTTCGAGCCGAGCGCCGCCGTCCTCGACGAGCTCGGCCTCGACCGCGAGCGGGTTCTCGTCGTCGTCCGCACGCCGCCCGAGGTCTCTCTCTACCACCGGCACGGAAACCCGCTGTTCTCGGACGTGCTCGAGCGACTCGGGCGCGACCCGGCCGTGCAGGCGATCGTCCTTCCCCGAACCGCCGAGCAGCGCGAGGCGATCCGCGCGCGCGGACTGCCCTCGCTCGTCGTCCCGGCCCGGGCGATCGACGCGCAGAGCCTCGTCGCGCTCTCGGACCTCGTCGTCTCGGCCGGCGGAACGATGAACCGGGAGGCGGCCGCGCTCGGCGTGCCCGTGGTCACGACGTTCGCGGGCGAGCTCGGCGGGGTGGACGAGCAGCTCATCTCGGCCGGCCGGCTCCGGCCGCTTCGGTCCGCAGCCGATCTCGCGCTCGAGAAGCGCTCCGAGACCCGGAGACCGGCCGATCGGGATCCGGCGCTGCTCCTGGATCTCCTGCTGACCGCGCTCGAGCGCTAGCGCGCTCGTCCGGATCCCGTTAGGGTCCCCCCGTAGTCGAGGGAAGGGGAGAACATGCCAAGACCCACGCTAGGCGCTCTGTTGATCGTCGTCGTGGCCGCTCTCACGATGGTCACGAGCGGAGCTCTCGCCGGCGACAACGAGAGCGGCTTCAAGACCGCTCAGCCGTCGATGCTGACGCCCGTCAAGGGCGGCGTGGAGGTCACGCCCCTCCTCACCGTCGGGGACGTCATCCCGAGCGGCTACCGCTACGAGGCCGTTCCGGACGGGATCTCCGTGCGGCCGAGAGGTCAGGGCCGGGTCGACCTGTTCGTGAACCACGAGACGAGCAAGGTGCCGTTCCCGTACAACACGGCCAACCCGACCGCGGCGAACGGCGAGAACGACTTCGACAACGCGCAGGTCAGCCGGCTGATCCTGAACCAGCACTCGGCCGGGGTGCTCAACGGCTCGTTCGTCATCGACAAGAGCTCGGGCTACCAGCGCTTCTGCTCCAACTACCTGGCAACGGAAAAGGAGGGCTTCGACCGCGACGTCTTCTTTACGAACGAGGAGTCGCCGGACTACACGCTCAGGCAGACGAACTCCTGGCCCCCGGCGCTCTCGAGCCCCGATCAGAAGGAGAACGGCGTCGTCGTCGCGCTCGATGTCCGGACCGGCAAGCACCAGCCGATCTACGGCATGGGGCGGCACAACCACGAGAACAGCATCGCGATTCCCGGGTACGGACACCCGGTCGTCCTCTCGGGCGACGACACCTTCACGAGCGGTCCCCTCACCGGAGTGTTCCCGGCGGGCGCGGTGCCGGCGCAGTCCCAGCTCTACTCGTACGTCGCGCCGAGCACGGACGCGCTGCTGGCCGACGAGGGCGATCTCTGGGCGTTCGTCTCGGACACGCCGGGCGTCAAGAACTACTACCAGGTGCTTCCGGGCTCCGGCACGGTGGTCACCGGTCACTTCATCAAGGTGCCGAAGATGATCGCGACCGGGCTCAAGCCTGACGGCTCGGAGGTCAAGGCCGCCGACTTCGGCTTTCCGCTGCCGCCGACGAACGGAAGCTGGCAGACCGACCTTCGCTCCGTGACTCCTGTCGGCATCGACGGCCCCCAGTGGGTGCTCGAGTATTGGAGCGACATCAACAACGTGTTCCAGTTCGTCCGCGTCGAGGACATCGCCTACGACAAGCGCCCCGGCATGGGGAACGTCGTCTACATCGCCGATACCGGCCGCGGACGTCGTCCCGACCAAAGCCAGGACACGCCGAACTTCAAGTCGACGAACGGGCGGATCTGGAAGATGGTGCTCGACCCGAGCGACCCGACGAAGGTGACCTCGCTGACGGTCTTCGTGGAGGGTGACGACAACCCGGTGAAGACGCTCAACGAGATCCACCAGCCGGACAACCTCGAGACGACGGCGAGTGGGCTTGTCGTGACCGAGGATCCCGGCTCGAGCAACCAGTTCCCAGCCGGCTCCCCCGATCCCAGCGCGACGCAGGCCCGGCTCTGGTCTGTGCCGTTCTCCGGGGCACCGCAGGTGATCGCGAAGGTCGATCAGTCGGCAGACGGCGGCCCGACCGACGTCGACGGCCGGCCCGCCGGGAACTGGGGCGCCTGGGAGTCGACCGGCATCGTCGACGCATCTGAGGCGTTCGGCCCTGGGGCGTTCCTCATCAACATCCAGGCCCACACGCTCTGGGTGGAGAAGGCGCCGGGCGACGACAACAACGGCGACGGCCAGCCCGACTTCACGTACAAGCGCGAAGGTGGGCAGCTGCTGCTGCTGAAGATTCCCGGCCTCTAGCACGGGAGCTCGACCGACTCGAACGCGGGCGTCGCCTCGGCGGCGCCCGCGTCGCATCTACGATCGACGACATGGGCGACTCGATCGTGCTCGGGCGCATACTCGGCGTCCGCGTCGGGATCAACTGGAGCTGGCTCCTCATCGCAGCGCTCATCGTCTGGACCCTCGCCCGCAGCGTCTTCCCGAGCACCAACCCCGACCTCTCGGGGGGCACCCACCTCGCGATGGCAGTCGTCGCGGCGCTGCTCTTCTTCGCGAGCATCCTGCTGCACGAGCTGGGGCACGCGGTGCAGGCGAGGCGAGACGACGTGGAGATCGTCGGCATCACCTTGTGGATGCTCGGTGGCGTCGCGAAGCTGACGGGCCGCATTCCGAGCGCGGGTGCGGAGCTGCGGATCGCGATCGCGGGCCCGCTCGTCTCGCTCGTGCTCGGACTCGTGTTCGCCGGCGCTGCGGCGGTGCTTCCCCTGCCCGAGCCCGTCGACGGCGTCTGCGCGTGGCTCGGCTACGTCAACCTCGTGCTTCTCGTCTTCAACCTCGTGCCCGCGTTCCCGCTCGACGGTGGTCGCGTCCTTCTCGCCTCGCTCTGGCTTCGCTCCGGAGATCTCGTACGGGCCGCCGGCCAAGCCCTGACGGTGAGTCGCGTGGCCGCGATCGCCATGATCGCGCTCGGTGGCGTTCTGCTCTTCACCGGCAGCGTGACGGGAGGGATCTGGCTCGCCTTCATCGGCTGGTTCCTGCTCCAAGCCGCCGCGGGCGAGGCCAGGCAGCGGACGGCCGAGACCCGGCTGGCAGACGTGCAGGTTCGTGACGTGATGACCTGGAACCCGGTCTCGATCCATCCCGACATGAGCCTCTCGGACGTCGTGGACGAGGTCGTCTGGCGGGCGCGCTACACGACGTACCCGGTGGTCGAGGCGGACCGGCCGGTCGGCCTGCTGCCCTTCGCGACGCTGGCCGCCGTGCCGAGGGATGCCTGGGGAACCACGCGAGTCGCCGACTGCATGGTCCCGCTGAACCGCGTGCCCGTCCTCTCCCCGGGGCTGCCCGCCGTGGACGCGCTCGCAGTCGTCGGGAGCTCCGAGACCCGTCGAGCCCTCGTGGTCGAGGATGGACGTCTCGAGGGCATCCTGTCGATCGCCGACCTCGTTCGGGCGCTCGAGATCGGCGGCCCCGAGAAGTCGGCGACCGGCTGATCAGCCGCTCGTCGAGACGCCCTCGACCGCGCGCTCGACGGGCTCGCGCTGCCGGCGGGGCGTCGCGACGATCGAGTTCAGGCGGCCGACGAGCTCGAGCGTCTCCCCCTCCTCGACCAGCCGTGCGAGGATCTCGAGCTCGGCCGCGAGCCATCCGTGGTCGATCGGAGGCCGCGTCACGAGCATGATCGCCTCGTAGTCCGAGGGCGTCACCGTCTCCGTCTCCGACCACAGCTCCTCGTGCAGCTTCTCGCCCGGCCGCGCGCCCACGAACTCGATGGGGATGTCGGCGCCGGGCTCCTTGCCGGAAAGCCGGATCATCGTCTCGGCGAGCTCGACGATCTTGACCGGGTGACCCATGTCGAGCACGTAGATCTGGCCTTGCCCACCGATCGCCCCGGCCTGGATGACGAGCTGAACCGCCTCGGGGATCGTCATGAAGAAGCGGGTCATGTCGAGATGGGTCACCGTGACCGGGCCCCCGCGCGCGATCTGCTTGCGGAAGATCGGCACGACGCTGCCGGACGAGCCGAGGACGTTCCCGAAACGAACGCCGCAGAACCTCGTCCGCGTGTCCGCGCGATGTCCCCACGACTCGACGACCCACTCGCACAGCGCCTTGGACTGGCCCATCACCGTCTTCGCGTTCACCGCCTTGTCCGTCGAGACGAGGACGAAGCGCTTGGCGCCGAACTCGACCGCGATGTCCGCGACCGTGCGGGTGACGAGCGTGTTGTTCCGCACCGCCTCGAGCGGATTGGCCTCCATCAGCGGGACGTGCTTGTACGCAGCGGCGTGGAAGACGACGCTCGGGCGGTACTTCTCGAAGACCTGCCGCATCTTGGTCGCATTGCCCGCGTCGGCGAGGACGGCGGCCGTGGCGTGGAACTCTCGCTCGTCGACGAGCTCACGCTCGATCTCGAAGAGGCCGGGCTCGCCGTTGTCGACGAGCACGAGCCGGGTGGGGCCGACGCGTGCGATCTGCCTGCACAGCTCCGACCCGATCGAGCCGCCCGCGCCGGTGACGAGGACGACCTCGCCGGTCACGTACTCGGCGATCGGCTCCAGGTCGGCCTCGACGGGCTCGCGCCCGAGCAGGTCCTCCACCTCGACCGGCCGGATCTGACCCGTGAGGTTGAAGTCGCCCGCGATCAGCTCGTGCAGCCCCGGCAGGGTCTTGACCGGGACGGCCTCGGCGCGCGCCTGCTCGACCATGCGCTCGCGAACGTCACCCGAGGCGGACGGGATCGCGATCAGGAGCTCGTCGGGCCGGCGGTCGCGGAGGATGTGCCCGAGGTCGGCGGTCGTCCCGAGCACGCGGACGCCGTGCAGGCGGAGGTTCTTCTTCCGTGGGTCGTCGTCGACGAGTCCGATCGGTGTGTAGCCGAGCGACGGGTTGCGAAGCATCTCGCGCAGGATGATCTGGGCGGCGTCTCCGGCCCCCGCGATCACGACCTCCTTGCCACGAGCCACGATCGTCCCGGCGGCAGGCCGCTCGATGAGCGTCCTCGCGAGCAGGCGGACTCCCATCGAGAACGCGAGCAGGAGCAGCAGGTCGATCACCCAGATCCCACGCGGCACCTTCGCGACGTGGATGTCGAGGAGCGTGAAGACGAGAAAGGCTGCGAGCACCGCGACGACGGCGCCTCGCAGAACTCCCCACATGTCCCGCGTGGACACGTAGCGCCACCAGTGGTTGTAGAGGCCGAACGCGAAGAAGACCGGGAGGGTGATCGCGACGTCGAGCACGACCACGTCCCACTCGAGGTAGCGGTCGTAGTACCTGGGCCAGTCCGCGTCGAAGCGCACGTACCAGGACAGCACCCACGCGACGGCAATCAGCACCGCGTCGACGCCGACCTGCCAGAGCCGGTGGCGGTTGATCGGCGACCTCAGCTTCCCGACCTCCTGCTCATGCGGGGGCCCCACGTGGGCGCCGGCGAGCGCGCCGCACCCCGGGGGACGCAGACCGCGGCTCCGGGAGCCGCTGCCGCCGGGCCGCGGGATGCGACGCGCCGGGAGCGTGCAGATCGCTCATGCCGGGACTGTTACCGCCGCGCGCACGGCCTGGACGACCTGCTCCTGGGTGGCGCCGTCGATCGCTCCCCACATGGGGAGGGCGAGGTTCTCCTCGGCGGCACGTTCGGTCTCCGGAAGCGATCCGGGAGACCACCCGAGGTACGCCATCGCCGGCTGCAGGTGGAGCGGCGTCACGTAGTAGGAGGCGGAGGCAATCCCGTGCTCGGTGAGCGCCGCCGCGATCTCCGCGCGGCGCGGCGAGCGCACCACGTACAGGTGGTAGACATGCCCCGGCTCGTCCACGGGAAGCTCGACCACCTCGCCCAGGCCGAGCGCGGCGTACCGCGCGGCGGCTTCGCGCCGGGCGGTGTTCCAACCCGCGAGCCGGGGCAGGAAGACGCGCAGCATGGCCGCCTGGACGGCGTCGAGACGCGAGTTCACGCCGACGAGCTCGAAGGTCTGCTTGTCGCGGGACCCGTGGAAGCGGAGCTTGCGCACCCGGGCGGCGACATCGTCGTCGAGGCTCGTCACGAGACCGCCGTCGCCCAGAGCAAAGAGGTTCTTCGTCGGAAAGAAGCTGAACGTCGAGCAGACGCCGGTCTGCGCGACGCCCCCGGCGCCGAAGGCCTGCGCAGCGTCCTCGACGATCGGGAGCCCGAGAGCGTGGAGCTCGGCGACAGGGGCGGGCCGGCCGAAGAGATGAACGGCGACGATCGCCTTCGTGCGAGGGCTGACTCGCGCTGCGACGTCCTCCGGGTCGAGGTTCAGCGTCACGGGGTCGATGTCCGCGAAGACCGGCGTCGCGCCGACTCGCGCGATCGCCTCGGCGGTCGCGTAGAACGTGAACGCCGGGCAGATCACCTCGTCGCCGCGACCGATGCCCATCGCGTCGAGCGAGAGGATGATCGCGTCGGTGCCGTTGGCGACCCCGATCGCGTGAGGGACGCCGAGGAAGACGGCGGCCTCACGCTCGAAGGCCTCGACCTCGGGGCCGAAGATGAAGCGGCCCGACTCGAGGACGGACGAGAACCGCTCCTCGAGCTCCGGAATGAGCGGCGCGTACTGCGCCTTCACGTCGATGAGGGGGATCTGCTGGGTCACGCGGGCGAGTGTAGCTCCGCAGGCCCCGTTCTCTAGGAGGCCGATGACTCCTGTGCGCGCGCGCGCCGCCGGCGCATGTAGCCAAGAGCGAGCCACGCGACCCCTCCGACGACGGCCGCCGCGACGAGGTAGTCGAGGTAGCGGAAGGCGTGGTGGATGTCCTCCCAGTTCTCTCCCGCGAGGTAGCCGGCGCCTGCGAACGCGAAGCACCAGATCGCCGAGCCCGCGAACGTGAGGAGCGTGTACCGAACGAACGGAACCTCCATGACGCCTGCCGGGACGGAGACGAACGAGCGGACGACGGGGGTGAGCCGCCCGAGGAACACCGCCCAGTCCTCCCAGCGCTCGAACCAGCGCTCGGCGCGGTCGAGCTTCTCCTTGTCGAGATGGAGCCACCGTCCGTGGCGCTCGAGGTACGGACGTCCGCCGTAGAGACCGATCGCCCAGCCGATGATCGAGCCGATCGTGTAGCCGATCGCCCCGGCAAGGGCGATCGCGACGTACGCGGGGAAGCCCTCGTCGATCGTCCTCCCGAAGAGGACGACGTTCTGATCGGCGAACGCGCCCACCGCGAGCGCTCCCCCGTACACCATCACGAGCTCGCTCGCTGCCGGGAGCACGGCGTCCACGAGCATCAGCATGAACACCGCGTACAGGCCGTAGTCGCCGATCGCCGAGGTGACGGCGTCGGTGAGCTCACTGAGGACGGAGGCGACGAGCACCGGCGCGGACTCTACTGACAGCGCGGGCTACCGCTTCGGTGCCGCCGTTCGACGCACCGTGAACTGCTTCGTCAGCGAGACGGACCCGAGATCGTTCGTCGCGGTGACACGCACGACGTACCGGCCACTGCCGACCAGCTTCTCGTTGCCCGCACGCCCGTTCCAGATCACCGTCTGCGCCCCCGGCTCGAGCCGCGACGCCGAGACGGTCCGAACGAGGACGCCCTCGGGCGTCTCGACGAATACCTTCACCGTCGCCGTGCGCGCCTGCTCCCACCGGAACGTCGCCCTCGCCCCAGTCGGCGGGAGTAGGAGGCGCTCAGGGCTCGCACGCAGGAATCCGAGCGTCGAGTTGACGGAGAACCGGCGCGTCGAGGACGACGTCAGACCCTGGTCGTCGGTCGCGCTCACCGTCAGTGACCAGCGGCCCTCCGACACGGGAACCGGCTCCGTCGACTGCGCAGGCGCCTCTGCGGGCGGAGGCGATGGAGCTGGCGCCGGCGGGAACGCGACCTCGTAGGTCGCGGGATCGCGGACTCCGGTCTCCTGCCAGGCGAGCGACCCGTCCGGCGCCGTGATGGTCGCCGTCACGGTCGATGGCCGGACGATCTTGAAGGCGAGCTTCTGGGCCTCGCTCACGCCGTCCCCGTTCGGCGAGACGACGGCCTCCGCCGGCGGCGGCATGTACACCCCGTAGTACTGGAGCATCAGCGCATTCCCGATTGGCCGCTCGCGCCCGTCCGAGGGAGAGTTCAACACGGTTCCCTCGAAGGCGAGCGTCGACGAGCCTCCGCTGTCGAGCGCCATCCCGCGGACCGCGCCGAGCCGGGCCATGGTGAGCGCCATCTCGAACGTCGTCATCCCGACCGAGTAGCCGGGCTGACGGCCGTCGACGACGACCATCACGATCCGCCCGTCGTCGAGCTGGCCGATCGCCGTCCGCGGGTTCCGGGGCGCGATCTGCGAGACCTCGAAGCCCTCGTTCGCCCGGTAGACGGGCTTTCCGTCTCGAAGGATCAGAGGACCGCCCCCGATCGCGTCGGAGACGGTCGCCCAGTCGGGGTTAAGGATCAGGCGAACGGTGAGCGTCGCCCCGACCGGGGCCTCCTCGCGAAGCCTCGCGGCGGCATTGCCGCGCGCGACGAGCACCGCCGTCCCCGGAGCGATCGGCACGACGCCGTTCTCCGCGGTCGCCGTGACCGGAGCCGTGAGATCCACGTTCGGCGTCGCGGCCGGGAACGGGGACAGCACGACCCCGAAGGCTCCGGCGATCTGCGGCGTCGAGCGGCCCCAGTCGGAGGTGAACAGGGACAGGCCGTTCACGCCGGGCTCCTTGTTCAGGAAGTTCACCGACCGGCGCTGCCCGAGCCCGCGCCACGTTCCCCGGAACGAGACCCGGCGGATGTCGAGCAGCCCGTCCAGCGTGATCCCGAGGCTCGAGCGCGAAGGATTGGGCGGCGTGACGAGCACTCCGTCCCGCACGGTGATGCCGCTTGGCCTCCCGTTGTCGAACCGTGAGAAGTCACCGTTGACACCAACCATCGTCGCCTGGGCCGTGAGCCGTTTCTGCATCGCCGAGACGGTCTCCCGTCCGAGCACCGACTCGTTCGAGAGAACCGGGCGCAGGCGGTAGACGCCCACGGGCCGCGGGCCGCGAACCACGTGGAGCGCCACCGGTCCGTGAGGCGTGAACTGCACTTCCTGCGAGTAGGTCACGCCCGGGAAGAGCGTCCTCATCTCAGCAGCCGCAGGCCCGGAGGCGTAAAGCGACGCGAGCGCAAGGAGCGCAAGGGCGACCAGGAGACGGTTCATAGCCCGGTCGAGGCTACACCAACGATTCCCCTGGATTTGCAGGGTCTTACAGCTTCCGAACAGCGATCACCGGAAGCTGGCGACGATCGTCGACCTGCGGCGCGCAGGAAGCGCGCGCTCAAACGCCCGCAGAATCCGGCTCGCTCCCGGGAGCCGCGCCCCGTAGCGGTGGAGCGTCCCGACGTACTCGACCGACACAGGAGAGAAGCCGGCCGCCGCGGTCGCCGATGCCAGCCGGCCCGGCGTGTTCACGAGGTAGCGCGTCGGATACACGTCCCGCTCCACCGCGCCGGCCCCGCGGCGCTTGATGAGGAGACGCGCGCGAGATGGGAGCCGGTCGCCGATCGCCATCAAGGGGTTCGCCCGGTTGCTGGTCACGAGCACGAGGCGGCCGCCGGGCTTCAACACCCGTCGCCACTCGGCGAAGGTCGCCCCGGGGTCCTCGAGGTGCTCGACGACGAAGTTCGCGTAGACGAGGTCGAAGAGATTGTCCTCGAACGGAAGCGGGCCGCCCAGGTCGGCGGCCAGGAACTCGTCGACGTACGGGTTCTCGCGTCCAGCCTCCTCATCCATGTCGACTCCGACCAGACGCGTGATGCGGTCACGATAGGCACGGAGACGCGTCGTCCTGCCACATCCGGCGTCGAGCACGACTGACCCCGGATCGAGGGCGGCGTCGAGGAGGCGCTGCTCGACACGAACGTGATCCGTCTCCATGGACGCCCGACTCTAACGTGGCCGCTCTTGCGCCAACTGGCACAAGCCAATAGTGTCAGTCGATACGCACTCAGCGCGACGACGACGCTCTACGGCCTTGCGACACCCGATGACCCGTACCGCCTCGCGAGGGTGCGCGTGAACCGAAGCGACGGTGTCGACGGCTTCGCAGCCAAGCTCGTCGAGCTCGGGAAGCGCTGACAGGCCACTTCAGCCGACGAGCGGGTTGGCGACCGAGAGCTCGGGGAAGCGCGAGAAGTCGCGATCGGCGGTCCAGAGCATCCGCACGCCGTGACTCAGGCAGATCGCGGCGACGCGAGCGTCGTGCACGCGGCCTCCGGTCGCGTGACCCGACACGAGCAGCCTGCGCAGCCGTGTCCAGTGGTCTGGGCTCTCCCCCAGGACGACGAGGCTCGGAGACTCGGCCCACGCATCGACCTGTCCGATCGCCTCCTCGAGGGTCGAGGGTGGGTCGTAGACGCGCGGGTGGGTCACGACGGCGACGAACTCGTGGATGCACGGCCACGGGATCGCCCACGGGCTCGGGCTCTCCGCAAGGCCGCGCACTGCGGCCGCAGCGCGGTCGTGCATCTCGGCGTCTCGTCGGTGCGCTGCGACGAGGAGGCTCGTGTCGACGGCGATCAGCCGCGCCGCTCCTCGTAGACCGTTTCCCGGATGCGCTCCCAGCCGGCGCCCCGGAACTCCTCCGAGAGGCCGTGCCCGTCGACCGATGCGTCCCGAAGGCTGAACGACCCCGGCCTCCGGGCCCCGAGCACGGTGCGAAGGCCCTCCTCGACGAGCGCGCGCAGCGTGGTTCCGTCGCGTGCCGCCCGCTCCTTCGCCTCCAGCAGGAGGCCGTCGGCGATCTCGATCGTCGTCTTCATATGGCTCACTATAGATCTCCACCCATGTGTATGGGCTGCAGCGGGAGAGAGGTACGAACGATCCCCGCCCGCGCCCGACGGGTCAAGGCGTCTGCGACGGACGGGTCTCAGAAGGTCTGCACTTCCCGGTACAGCGTGTCCCGCTGCACCGGGGTCTTCCCCAGCGCGCGGATCAGGTGGACGAGTTCGTCGGTCGTCGTCCGGTGCGTGGTGCCGGCGGCGGAGACGACGTTCTCCTCGATCATCACCGAGCCCATGTCGTCGGCGCCGAAGCCGAGCGCGACCTGCCCCACCTTCATCCCCTGCGTCACCCACGAGGACTGGATGTGCGGCACGTTGTCGAGGTAGATCCGCGACACCGCCTGCGTGAGCAGGTAGTCGAAGGAGGTCGGCATGTCCTCGTCGCGCACGACGTCGTCGAGGCGGTTGCCGTCGCGCTGGAAGGTCCAGGAGATGAAGGCGCGGAACCCGCGCGTCTCGTCCTGGAGCTCGCGGATCCGGCGCATGTGCTCGACCCGCTCGGGGAGCGTCTCGACGTGGCCGTACATCATCGTCGCGGTCGTCGACATCCCGAGCCGGTGCGCCTGGCGCATCACGTCGAGCCACTCGTCCGCCTTCGTCTTCTTGGGCGCGATGATGCGGCGCACCCGGTCGACGAGGATCTCGGC